>Ga0214917_10008382_pt1 | contig 10169 bp, 4 predicted proteins | sample LL_1208_BB_MetaG_FD_177983 | JGI IMG/M metagenome (GOLD analysis project Ga0214917, IMG submission 177983) | Freshwater microbial communities from Lake Lanier, Atlanta, Georgia, United States - LL_1208_BB | ecosystem: Environmental > Aquatic > Freshwater > Lake | place: USA: Georgia | collected...
AGAAATTATTAGAGAATTAAGAAAAAGTATAGCTTATCATTTTGAAATTAATTCTAGAAAAAATATAGACGGTGATTTAAATGTGCCTAATCCAGAAGATGTTTCTGATTATGCACGAGATCGATCAAAGTTTTCAATTGATGTTGATAAAGAGGGTCAATTTAAAATTAATGTTCCAGCATCATCAGAAACTGGAAACATTCCATTATTAACTCGTTATGAAAATTACTCTGTTTTATCATCTAAAAAAGACCCTGAAATACATCCTGACTCATTTAATAAGCCGCCCGATTTAAAAGATATTTATTTAGAAAGCTTTGCGGGGTATGCAAATATTGGCTTATCTGATACCGATAATCAATTTGATGGATATCAATCACCTATTGATCGAATTACCGATAATCCAATTAAGCTTGGAACTGCTTATCATGACATTACACAAACATGTTATCAGTTTTTAACATCTGCGCCATATAATACAGCTGGAAAGAAATTAGTATTATTTGATGAGAATAATATTTTAAATAAAGAATGGAAGCCATTAGAACAAATTGTCTCAGATAATATTGTTATTACTGGTGATAATGCCAATGCTGGTGGAAGATCTGGGACTATTAACTTAGATGGATTTTTATCATTAAATATTGGTGCGAATACAATTGATCGCCAATCATTGTGGATAGATACAGCAGGAAGTATTATCCAGAATGTTGGAAGAGATAAAAATAACATTAGTCATGCTGCATCATTTGATGGTTATGTATTTTGGCAAATTGGAGGCGCTGGTATTCCAAATACATATGATACTAGATTTGAGGATCAAGATGATGCTTATCGAAACGGAGCATTGGATATTAGGGTAATGATAAATGGGCAATTGGCAATATTTAGAATAGCACAAGAAGGAATAAGTATTATATCGCCAGGAAAAATTAATATTACAAGTCAGCAAGATATTATACTAAAATCAAATACTAATATTAAATTAGAAGCTCCTACTATTATGATGTATGCTGAAACATCAAAGAGAATTGTTTCTAAGAATCCGCCTAATACCCAAATTGTTTAATGAAGTAGGTTTTTAATGGCATGCAATCCAAATGATAATCAAATTAATGTTCCAGAGCCTACCCCTGTAGAAATTCCTGGGTATGGAATACCTACCTCTCCAATTCAAATACCTAATCCTAGCTTTGATCTGCCAACAGATTTGGCAGATGACTTTGCCGCATTAATGCAAAGGCTTGGTGCATTATTTCCAAGTGGGCTATTTACACCAAATCCAAAAACTACCTCCAAAAAAATTTATGATTTTTTCTCAGAAGTATTAACTCAAATCGCTCCTTATTTAAGTATTTATAATTTTTTCTTAGCTTTGCTAAGAATTATTAAATGTATTATTGATGTACTTTGTGCTATTCCTAACCCATTTGCTGTTGCTGAAAAATTATATGTATTATTTACTCAATGCTTGCCCCCATTTTTAAATATATTTCCTGCTTTTGCATTAATATCAATGATAATATCATTATTGTCATTGATATTGGCTTTAATTGAATATATTGTTGAAGTAGTTTTAGATATTATAAATGATATTTTAGAGAATTTAAAAATCATTACCAATGCATTTGAGCTTCAAGATCAAGAATCTATTTTAGCAGTTACTCAAAAGATTGCTATGTTATTATGTTGGTTTCAAAATATTATATCTATGTTTTTGGGGCTAGCTGCGATTATAGATGTAATTAAATCTATTGCTCAATTTGCAGGCGTCACATTCTGTTCTGATGAAGAAGATGGATGCTGCTCTGATAAACACTGCCCTCCATTCATTAAAAATACGCCAGATGGCATTTCAACTACTCAGGGTAAGTTAATTTATTTTCCACAAGTAGGCGTTGATGTTGAATCGATTTTTGGAATTACTCCAGAACAAGCTGCTTTGGTTGATTTGCCAGCGGTGCGAAATGGAAGATACCAGATTTATGACAAATCAAATACACCACAATATAAAGTATCGGATATCATTACTTCATTAACTCCTGATCCTGATGATTATTATTGGACAGATACAGTAAAGATGTCCAAAGAGATGCCTGCAAAAAGATCTCAATATACTGTAGATTTAAAAGTTACCGTTGACCCATCTTATTTTAATATAGATGATGATAAAGGCTTAAGAGCTTTTACAATAAAAAATTGTATAGTTATTGAGAAGCCATATTATGGCGTTTATAATTATGATAATTCAATGGATGAATTGCAAGGAACAAACGGAACATTAAGTATATCTGGTGGTAAAGTTTTTGAAGTCACTTCATCGGGAGATGTTCCATATTTGATTGATGGCACGCAAGCTACATTAGATACTTTTATTTCAAAAGATGAATTATTATCTATTCCAATTTATGATGATTCAATTATTTTTGATGATATTGAATTTACTTGGAAGCCAAACGTTCAGGCGCTAGCCTCTTATAATTTAACAACTGTTGGATGTTTGCCAGATATTGTATCTGAAAAAGCCGTCATTAATTCTATTATTTTGTCAGAAGGAATTGAACCGTTAATATCAAGACTTCCAGATCTTCCTGATGCTCAATCTGCTTATACATGTCTTTTAGGTGCTTTAGATATTTTTAGAAAAGATATTTCAGAAGAAGGTATTGCATTGTTTCAAGCAAACACAAATGCATGTTTAGATGCTTTTAAAAATCAAACTTTGGATGTAATTACAGCTACAATAATTACAACTGGAAGCCAATTCAAAACAGAATATTTCTTAGATACTGATATACAGTTTACTTCTAGAAGTATTAAAGTTAATGTTATAGTAAAAGATCCTTCTGGAACATCATTAGTTAATAATCTTCCAGAAATATCTGCTATACAAATAGCAAATAGTTTATTAGCACAAGTGACTTTGGGAAGTGTAACTAGTTTCGTGTATGATGGAAGCTCTTCATTTACCGCTGAGATAACATCAAAAAATCCTGGAACAGGAACTATCTCTGTATTATTTAATAATAAAGTTATTTCTGTTTATACTCTTGCTGCTAACGGTAATCCATCTAGTATTTCTGAAAATATTAAAACTTACACCTTCGTAGACGCTGGAGTCAGCACGCCAGTACGTCGAGATGAGACAGATGTGGAGTGATAGATGAATATTCCTAAGCCAGTTAAAGAAAATGATTATGACGATCTTAATGGAATTGAATCTAATCTAGATGAGTTGTATAATACATATGTTAGAACAATTGATGCAATAAGATCAAAATCTAAACCAATATCATCAAATCCATCAGAATCTCAAAGCGTAATACAAAAACAAGAAGATCCAATTGAAAATTTAGAGTCAAGAGCCCACGCATTTTATAGAATGCTAGGAATGCCTGTAGTTAGCAAAACTGCAGGGTATTATAATCCTGGATATAATCCAGGCTCAGAAAAAACACAAGATTATAGAAAAAAAATTAATTCATCTATTTATCAAGAAGGCACTGCTCAAAATTTTATCTATAATAGAGAAAATAAAGTTTTAGAATTTCAACGTGTATTTAAATTGCCGGAATCAGATCTTGAGCAAATTACATTTAATGTATTATCTGATATAACTTTTCCATTTGCATTATTAGACCCTAGTATTGATCATTTGGAAGAAGATAAGCAAAGTACAACGATTGAAGATAGGCAAGTTGCATATTATGAATTTGCCTCTTATAATTTATCATATGTGGATTCTATTGCTGGCTATGGAGAAAAATTTTCCAATGTATTTCATGCTATTAAGCCTTTTATTGTAGATCCAAGAATGGAAGAAGTTGTAACTCCCGATGTAAATAAAATATGTGTACCATTTTTATCTAATCAAAAAAATGACAGCGATACCAAATTAGAAAAAAATAAACAATTGTATCGACCTGGGCTTGAGGCAATTGTTCATTTAAGATTAATGGATTCAACTGTTAGTGAAAGTTTTTTAATTAATATCCAAAACATATTGAATAATACTGAGGGTCAGAACACAGCAACTGAAACTCAAAATGTAGATTATCAAACTCTGGCAGCTGCTGTCCAAACTTTAACAGCATCTTCTTTGCTTCCAAATAACGTTAAAGAAGAACTAAATAATATAACTAATTTACAATTTAATACAATTGTTACTTTAATTAGAACTATTAAAGTTGCTATTAAACAACTTTATGAATCTCAATTAGTTATAAATTTTTTAAAAAAATCAATCAATTGGGTTCCAGTCTTTGGTAAAGATGGACCTATTAATGGAAAATTAACTGGTAAATTATCATCGGTTTATTTAAATAAAGAATCAGATGATGTACAAGAACAAATTAGACAATTAAAAGTAAAAAAAGAAGAAGCATTAATTAATTTTAATAATTTGCAAGGAAATTTTGCCTCTCCATTTATTAAAAACTCTTTTTCTGAAAGAATAAATGTTTATAACGAAGCGATTGATGATTTAATTAGCAAAAAAGATACTGCCTCTGCTGAAGGATTTGAGGCATTGAAAAAAATAGAAATTATTAAAGGAGAAGTTTCTGGACTGGGATTGGTTGATATATTAGCAGTATATGTAGCTCTTTGGTCTGTAGATATGAATACATTGTTATCCTTACTGGATAATGATTCTATTCAAAGATTGTGGGATAATAATCCACAATATCAAGGACTTCAGGCTTTAATATCTAGAAAAGAAACAGATGGAACTTCTGAAACGGTGCTATCGGCTTTAAATACTTTAGAAGAAAAAGTTTTTTATATTTTAAAATTTGCTGATAGATACTATGATGAACTGCAGAATCCACAAGAATATAGCAATTCTATGATAGAATAATATGAGCTTTGATTTAAAAATATTTGAAGGCGATCTAGCCATTGATTCTACTGGCGACCTTAAGAAGGTAGAAGATACGGATAAGCTTGTACAAGATTTGTTAAAAATATCAACTACTTTAAAAGGTTCTAAATTAAAATATCCATTTTATGGCTCTTTAATTTCTAATTCATTAATTGGAAGTGTTTTTCCAGAAGATTTTACAAATACTTATGCGTCTTCTCAGTTAAGAGAATCTGTTCAAACATTAATAGAGCTACAAAAAATTCAAGAAAAATCTCAATATCTTTCTCCTAAAGAATCTATTGCAGCTTTGCGACAAGTATCTATAGATAGATTACCGACCGATCCAAGATTTTTTTTAGTTTATATTTCTGTATTAAATAAAGCTTTTACTAAAACAGATGCTCAATTTGAAATTAATACAACTAGCCTTTAATTAAAAATTAATATTACATTTCTATTGTAGAAGAACTCAAAGATTTTAATCTTGCTTCTATTATATGATAGGCATAATTTGGTAAAAAATATGTAATTTATAATCTTTTTTAGCCAATAGCCTATGCTATAGGTTTAATTTAAAGATTATAAAAAGTAGCGTTGAGCTGCATATTATATTAAGGTGGAATTTAATGGCTAGAATCCGTACATCCAGTGAGATTATTAGAGGATATCTGGATTTTTATCGAACAGCACAGCCTGCTCTAGATACAAAACCCGGCACAGTCACTAGAGACATATTGATCGATGGACCATCTGATCAGCTCGCTAGATTGTATGATGAATTAAGCAAAGTTTCAAATTTACAATCTATTCGACTTTCTTTTGGTACAGACCTTGACAATTGGGCTCAAAACATTGGAGCCACACGTAATCGTGGTGCCAAGTCTACTGTGCCTGCATTATTATTGTTTAATACCATTGATGCTGATGTAGCTATCAATAAAGGCGATTTAATTTATGCAAAAAATGGAACTTCTTTTTCTATTTTAAATTCTGTTGTTTTAACTTCCGTTCAAGAATCTCAATATAAATCAATTGTTTCAAAATATAAAGCGGATTTAGATTTCTTAGGATATACTGAACAATACGCTATTGAATTAGTTGTTGAAGCTACAGCCTTTGGCGAACAGGGAAATGTATCTAAATATAGCTTAAATAAAACAAATATACCTGGAATTACTCATGTAACCAATGTTTTCCCAGCAAGCGGTGGTCGTGCAGCGGAAACAGATAGCGTATTTAAAAATAGAATTTTATCTATTTTTAGTGGTGCAAATACTGGCACAGCTCTTGGATATGAAAACACTGCAAAAACAGATCCTTCTGTTATTGACGTTCTAGTCATACCGCCAGGCGATACTTTAATGACACGAGATGGTACTCAAGTATCTATTGCCGAAGATGGCACACGTACAATTATTTCCGAAGGAACTGGCGGAAAAGTAGATATTATCACTTATGGAACTAGGCTTCAAGAAAATGTAGACTCTTTTATTTACAGAGATAAAAGCAACACTGGAGATGCTACAAATTCTTTAAATGATTATGTATTAGGTCAAATATCTGGTGACGAAAATAAAACTGTAACACGAAAGAGAATTGATAATTTAGCATCTGGTACTTTGCCATCTCAGCCAATTAACAACATTGTATCTGTTATAGGGTCCTCTAGCGGACCAAATTTTAAGCAAAAAACAACGGATATTTTTGGAAGAGTTTCCGGAAATTATGAATTAATTAATGATACTGGTGGCTATGCTAAATCGCCATGGGGTTTCGATAGAATCCATTGGATATCAAATTCAATTTCAGATTTACCAGAAGATAAAACAAAAATAGGATTCAATAGCCAAGACCCATTAACTTACACCGATAGCATTCAAATAGGAAGAAATACACAAAATATTATCATTACTAATGAGAATAGTAAAGTATCATCTTCTGATAAAACTATTATTCAATTAGCTCATAAACCAGTCACATTAGTTACAAGAGTATTTAACGTCTCTACTGGTGAACGGTATGTTATATCCAGCCAAAATGTAGATGGAACAGGCACGATTAATTATACTGGAAGAATTAAAATTTCAGGAAAATCTTTGCCATCAACAACAGACATTTTACAAGTTGATTATACGTGGATATTTGATTATGATCCATATTGGGACTATGACAATAAAAAATATTCATTTAATGCAAGGTCTGTAAATGACAGCATTGATTGGGGTTATTCTAATCTTGTTAGAAGAGAAAGAGGCGTATTAATTAATTCTGGCTCTTACTTATCGGTCTCAGTTACACATCCAATATCTTCAGTTATTAATGTAAATGTCTTTACCGAAGAGTCATCTTCAGTAACGATAGTTTCAGGAAGACTATCTGTAATTGCTACGTCCGTTATATCTAACATTGTATCGATTAAAAGAAATTCAGATAATGCAGAATTATGGAATACTCAAGATGATGATGGATCAATTAGTGCATTGACCGCATATCTTCCAACAGATACTGTGGCATCTTTTGGTGATGCTGTTACCATCGTATACAATACTACGGATGTTTATTCTGATACTGGGTCTTTTAACAATAATCAAATTACAATCATTCCAACAGTAACAGCTACATCTGGCAGCATTGTTGAATGTAGTTATATAGCGAACGTTTCTACATTATTACCAAATACATTACTTTCATCTTTGCCAGCAATACGAAGCTCTAATACCTTTAATACAAACGTATCTACTGGAATTGGAAATCAGCCAACGTCACATATTTTTTCAGGCTCTACTATAATTCAGAACTTAAGGCAAGCTCCATCAAGTCTTGCTTTAAATATTTCTGGAACAATTGTTCCTGGTGTTATTACGGTTACAGGAATGACTATAGCATATGCCGCTGATATTGTTTTCACTGCAAGCAATAATGGTCTTACACACGATCTATCTCCAGCGATTAGAACATTTTTATCTTTGACATCAAAAGATAGCCTCCCTACAAATGCTAAAATTGGAAGATTGGTAAAATTTGAGAAGGTATCTACTGATAGTGGATTAAATGTATTAAGTGTATTGAACGAGTTTGATGTCTTAGGATATTCAATCAAAGATAATTCTTTAGTAATAGATGAGTCTGTTAAAGATACTTCATTAAGTAATTATCAAATTAAGTTACCATCTACTTTAGATAATACAAATAATTCTATTTCAATTGGAGATAGGCTTCGTGTTAGGTTTTATCTAGTATATGCAAGCGATTCAGAAAATGTATATTTTACTAAATCTGGAACTCAATATACACAAAAGAAATTTGCATTTGTAGACACTTTAGCGATATCTAGCGGATTCAATAGCACATCTTCAAATGCAGCTATATTAAATGTTTCCAACATGAATCAGCCATTGGCTAAGTCTAGATACCGAGCTTATTATGATTATACGGCTCCTAAAACCAATGAAAGAATAACAATCACATCTAATTATAATAAATTAATTAATGATGTGACATTGTTGGTTGAAAATAATCGACCTATTACAGCTGATGTTTTGGTTAAATCAGCAGAGCCTATATTGGTGGATGTAACAATGTATATTGTTGTTACGGAAGATTATAAAAATTCTTCTTCTGTTGTTCGCCAAAACGTTCAAGATGCTGTTACAAATGCGCTAACAACTGATTTATTAAATCAAATTGTAGATGCATCAGATCTGATTAATTCTGCATATACAGTATCAGGCGTTGATCGTGCAAGAATTATTTATTTTAATAAAACTGGAAGTAATGGATCTGTCTTGAGTATAGTTTCTCAAAAAAATGAATATATTATTGCAAATAATGTTAGCATAGTTATAGAAGAACGATAATGGCAACTTTAAAGGCGTCAGAAGTTAAAGTATTAAGTAGTAGTAAGATACAAGCTACTTTTAATTTAGATTTGGATGTATTAATTAATACGTCTAATATTTCAATATCTTCAAATTTAATTAACGTTCCAGATCCTAGTATTTTGAAAGTTTCAGTTTCAAAAAACAAATTAACGATATTAACTAGCCCATTATTTCCGTACGCTCAATATTTTGTTACTTTTAAATCATCCGACTCTATATTGTTTAAATCATTAAACGGAGTCATGCTTGTTGAAGACGGAAAGACAAACGTTTTCTTGATACTTGGGGCTGAAGACCCATCTAATCCAATTAGAAATTATTTAATTAATGAATTAAAAAACGATCCTTATAATTTAGATGACAGAACAATTGTCAGAGACATTGTAAATGCCAATGCTAATTTCTTAGCAAGAAGCTTATATGATATTGGTCAATTAAAGAATGATAATTATTTAAGCAGAACAATTATTAATGAAATTAAAAAAAGAGGCGCCGGACCTACTGATCGTTTGTTAGAAGAAGGCGCATATGAGATTATTAAAGTTTCCAAGAATATAGATGGAAATTTAATAAGTGATTCTATTAGTTATAATGAGTTTCCAGCTTACCCAATAACTTTACAAAGAAAAAAAGTTAATTTAGAGATTTTATCATTAGGAGATGGGGTCTCTACATTTAATGGATTGCTTCTTAATTTAGCTAAAAAACCAATTACATTAGTTAAATCAATTGCAATTAAATATTCAAATTCTACAACATACACATACAATATTTCATCTTTGGGATATCAAATAAAAGAAAGCAAATACGATCCTAATTTTGCTTCCTCTTATTTATTATTAGATGATAATCAAGTGCTTTTATCTTCTCAAGTTTTAGAAGATGATTCATTTGTTATGCCGACTGCAAATGATAAAATTCATGTTTCTTATGAATACAAAGATTCTGGAAGAATTGTTTCAGATGCCAGTGTTGAAGTATATAAAATTTCAGAAATAATTAGACAAGTTGTTCCACCTATATTGACAACTTTTTCTTTACCACATTATCCAATCGTAGATAGTGTAGGTAACATACCAACATTAAATGGAGTACAATTTTTAGATCCACAGGCTAATCCGCCATTTTCTACAAGCCATCCTGCATTTAATAAAGAGATTGTTTTTAAATTAGATGGCTTGCCAAAAGCAATTGGCGAATATTGTGTTGATTATGCAACTGGAACTGTATATGTATATGGCGCTCAGAAAAATGATGGTACTGGAAACTTTCCTCCAGTAGCATCTTATTTTTATAAAAATTATTTTACAAATGATTTAGATTATATTTATGATAATAATACTTATGAACTTGTAAGATCTCCTCTTCGATACTTGGAGGGAGATACTGCCATCATATCTTATGGTTATGAAAATACATTAATT
>Ga0214917_10008383_pt1 | contig 10169 bp, 11 predicted proteins | sample LL_1208_BB_MetaG_FD_177983 | JGI IMG/M metagenome (GOLD analysis project Ga0214917, IMG submission 177983) | Freshwater microbial communities from Lake Lanier, Atlanta, Georgia, United States - LL_1208_BB | ecosystem: Environmental > Aquatic > Freshwater > Lake | place: USA: Georgia | collected...
TCTTCAACAACAACTGGTGCTGGTTCTTCAACAACAACTGGTGCTGGTTCTTCAACAACTGGTTCAGCAACTGGTTCTTCAACAACAACTAGTTCTTCAACAACAACTGGTTCTTCAACAACAACTGGTGCTGCTTCTTCAACAACTGGTTCAGCAACTGGTTCTTCAACAACAACTGGTGCTGGTTCTTCAACAACTGGTTCAGCAACTGGTTCTTCAACAACAACTGGTTCTTCAACAACAACTGGTTCTTCAACAACAACTGGTTCTTCAACAACAACTGGTTCCTCAACTGCAACTGGTTCTGCAACTGGTTCTTCAACAACTGGTTCTTCAACAACAACTGGTGCTGGTTCCTCAACTGGTGCTGGTTCTTCAACAACTGGTTCCTCAACTGGTACTGGTTCTTCAACAACAGGTGATGGTTCTTCTGCCACTGGTGCTGGTTCCTCAACAACTGGTTCTTCAACAACAGGTGCTGGTTCTTCTGCCACTGGTACTGGTTCTTCTGCCACTGGTGCTGGTTCCTCAACAGGTGCTGGTTCCTCGGCAACTGGTGCTGGTTTCTCTGCGATAGCAGGTGCTGGTTCCTCGGCAACAGGTGTTGGTTCCTCGGCAACTGGTGCTGGTTCCTCTGCAACAGGTGTTGGTTCCTCGGCAACTGGTGTTGGTTCCTCGGCAACTGGTATTGGTTCTTCAACAACAGGTGATGGTTCTTCTGCCACTGGTGCTGGTTCCTCAACAACTGGTTCTTCAACAACAGGTGCTGGTTCCTGTGCAACTGGTGCTGGTTCCTCAACAGGTGATGGTTCCTCGGCAACTGGTTCTTCTGTAACAGGTGCTGGTTCCTCAACTGGTACTGGTTCTTCTTCTACAACCACATGTTCTTCGCTATTGTCCATTTATATATATAAATGGATAATAAAAAAATAATAACTCTAAAACCTTTCTAAATATAAAATACAATTTGTAACTACAAAGACATATTTTACATATATTTATCTAAAATACATTTGGGAATTAGGTTCGTTTTTATATTTTCCATTTTTTTAAAGCATTTATTTATAGTAACTTCACTAACCCCACATATTTGTTTTATATCCATTTTATTAATATTCAAATTGCAGTTTTGAGAGACAAAATATACAATACCAGCGGCAATTGCATGTGGTGTATTATCCGATATTATATTTTGATTTTCCAATTTATTTGCAATAAATTTCGATAACATAGTCAATTCATTATTAATATTTAATTTACTGCAAAACCGGTCTATAAACGAACTCGGTGTAGTTGTACATAAATCAGTTTGTTGAGATGGTTCAACGTTACGTTCTATATTATGTAATATATTCACAGCCATGGAGCAACCGCTTGTAGCACTCGTCTTATCCAATTTGAATATTTCGGCAATTTCATGCGATGTTCGAGGGCAACCATTTAGACGACATGAAATATAAATCGACGCGGCTTTGATTCCATCGCGATTCAATCCCCTAAACATCTTTTGTTCGGAAATATCTTTGTGGATTGTCATGGCAACATCTATGAATATTTTAGGAATACCGGCATTTTGCGCCATTATAGTAATAAACTGAAATTCATCATACAATGACTTTTCTTTGTGAGGCATCGATTGCCATTCTGTCCATTTTCGTATTTTTTTCATTTCATAGGATGAATTTCCAGCACACAATACTTTGCAACCATATGAAGATTCAACGAGCAAAGGGTTAATTGGATTTCCACAGCGTGTAGGGTCATTTGCATTTTTATCATCGGCTCCATAAAATCGCCATTCAGGTGAATAATCCAATGTATTTTTGTATATGACGGAACATTCTTGATTGGTACATGTCGGAAACCCATCTTCCATGATGATTAAAACGGATTTACACAGCGTACATAATCCACTTTCTACGTCATATACACATTCTATATTTGTCTCTGTTTTTGTAGAGTCATTGATATCTTGTTTTTCTAAATCAAATATATCCCATAGTTTTGATTTTTCACGATTGGATAATAAAACCTTTTTCTTTTTTGTTTTAGAATTATTTTTATTTAGAGAAATTTCATTGTCTTCTTTTTTGGTATTTAGGTATTGGGTATTTTCTTTTTTTTTCGGTTTTTGTATAGTTACTATTTCATTTGATATTTGAATCATTTATTATTATAATTACTATATTAATATAAAGAAGTTTTTAATCAATTTTATATAAATAATTTATACTGATAATATAGATAATAAATGGCATCAGTATCATTGTTTGAAGGATTTGCTAAAAAATTTATAAATATGGTACCACGTCCATTTTATACAGAAGCTGCACAAAAACTGGTTCATGAAATTTGCGAAACTATATATAAAGATTTGGATGAGAAAGACAAATTCCCAAGAGTAGAAATTATCAAAATTGTCGAAGACTTTATAACGGCTCATTTGCTAAATACGGACACGGAAGACCCATCTGGTATAAGAAAAGCCATCGAAGATAGTCTTACTAAAACAACCCTCGAAGTTTATAAAGATGATGTAGTAAATATGTTACTATTGAAAAACATTATATCAGGAGAGCTTGGTCCTGATGGCAAACCAATGGAAAATGGTATTTTTTATAATTCATTAAAACAAAGTATCAACATTACAAATAATCCGGATTCTAATAATGCTGATAATGCTAACAATGCTAATAATAGCGGTGATGTTGATAATAAAAATAATAAAAAAGATAAAAATGATGATACTAATAAAGAAAAAAAAGAGACTGACAAAGATAGTGAAACATTTGCAAAAAAAGTTGTAAATGAATTAGTCAATACTAATGTTGAAATTGCAGTCTTCAATCAGCCAAACCAAGTAGTTGGAGGAGACGGTGGCATATTTAATGTTCTTAGTAAAAATGCAGCAGGGTTTGCTAAAACAAACCCAATGTTAGCTGCTACTGGTATGGCCATTGGAGCTGCTATGTTGAGTAGAAGTCAAAACAACCGTGGGAATGGCAGTGGTAGTGGTAGTGGTAGTGGTAGTGGTAGTGGAAATGGTGGAACCACAAATATCGGTTATGAACCCAATAAAAACGGAGTGTTACCATATATTCAGACAAACTGCAATGGGTCTGGATTAGGAATGCCGAATATTGATTTGGATTTTTTGGGAAAAATATTGGACAATCTAAAAGAACCTATTGCGGAAGAATTGGTAAAAAAAATACAGGAAAGGTTACCAGATAAAACAATTGATAGCGTTACTGTTAAAAGTGATATTTACAATAAAATTTTATTAGTAATTCAATCGCATTTGCAAAGCCAACAAGGTAAAGACATGTTATTAGGACATATCAATAAAGTAATACAGCCTGAAATTGATGTTTTATCTAATAATGATGAAATGAATAAACGATTGATAAAGGTAATATTTAAAAATAAATCTTCTGAACTATACAAAAAATTCATAGAAATTATTGCTACTAATACAAGTCGACCAAAAGAAGATTCTGCAAACAAAGATTTACAAAAAGAAGAAAACGAAAAAATAACAAATTCAAATAATGCAAATTTTAATACTGATATTTCAAAAGTTATTATCGACTTCTATAACTGGATAGATAATAGAATCAAACAATCAAATGGGTTTCCGGAAGTTAAAAAGTCGATTAAAGAAGCAGCAAAAACTATGTTTAAAATGGAATTAGAAAAACAAACAAAAATAATGGAAGAAGAAAATAAAAAACAAGCAGGTGAATTCAAAAATGCAATTGAAACGACTATACAAAAAGTTGCAGTTGAATCAGTTAATGCAAAAATAATAGAATCAATGCCACCGGAAAAAGAAGAAGAACAGGTGTTTAATGTGAGAACACTTCCGAGTGAAACACGTCCTGCTACTGACACCGCAACGGTGGAAAATAGTACAAATGATGGTAAAATAAAAGGCGCAGCGATTGGTGAAGTAGATAAAAACGTTAAAAATTTACCACCCCCACCACCCCCACCACCCCCACCTGTGAAGGGCGGTAATCCAAATACAAAAAAACGAAGAACGAAACACAATAAAACAAAAAAGAAAAACAGAAAACAGAAACACAAAAAATAAAGAAACAAACTACCAAAAATATATGTTGTCAACCACTTGTTGAGAACATAAACATCTACCCCATTCTTTTCTCGATTTTTTCGAAAAATTCGGGTTTGTATACCAAATTACCAGATGGTTTATATTGATTAATAGGCGTATATTGCTTACCATCTTTTTGCAGTGGATTTCCATTTTTATCATTCATCATTTTACCATTCATATCATCATCTTCATCTGCATTATCATCTTTCCTATTAACAATATTACCATGTTCATCAATGACATTTCCGGTTTTTTTCTTCACTTCATTTCGAACATACGCGGGAATCCAATGTTTCCATGAAACAAACAATGTATTCGGGTGTATATACCGGACTTGAAATCCATTGTCTTCCAGTTTCACCACTAAATAAGATATACAATCACCTTTATCATAAACAGGTTCTCCAAAAATATATTCGGGAACATTGAAAAAAACATGATGTTCATTGCGTTTGTTTTTACCAGTAAACGTAATTCGTTTATGAATTCTGTTCAAGATTTTATTGAAAATACCAATTTGTTTCAAATCTCTTTGTTGATTTTTTTCATACAAATCATCTATGTTAATCTTTTGGAGAGTTTCATCGTCATCTGTAAATAAGAATGCCATTCTATATACTATATTGAAAAATATTTTTATATAAAAAACTAATGAAGGAAAAAACGTATATTATAATATAGAAAATACAATATACAAAACCATGGACGGAGAACCTGAAAAAACTGTGGAAAATGAAGAATCAAAAGAATCAAAACAACAAAAACCAAAACCAACGATTAAACACATTGTATTATCTGGTGGCGGTGCAGTTGGATTATGTCAATATGGCGCTTTGCGTGAAAGTAACAAACGAGGATTATGGTCAATTGAGAACATTGAAAGTATATATGGATTATCAGTTGGATGTATTGCTGCATTGTTTATTTCCCTAAATTTTGAATGGGATGTTCTCGACGATTACTTAATTAAACGTCCGTGGCAAAACGTAATTAATTTCAACATGAATTCGCTTATACAATCATTCGATTCTCGTGGAATATTAGATAATAAAATCATTATAGATATATTACACCCGTTATTTCGTGCAAAAAATATAGAAATAGACTGTACAATGAAAGAATTGTATGAAATTACAAATATAGATTTACATATTTTTGTCACCGAGCTAAATAGCTACCGAATGATTGATATATGTCACACGGATTATCCTGATTGGAAAGTGGTTGATGCAGTATATGCGTCATGTTGTTTACCGTTAATATTCAAACCAGTCTTAAAGGATGAATGTTGTTATGTTGACGGCGGATTCGTTAAAAATTATCCAATAGTTGAATGTATTAAGAGTGGTAAAAATGGTGAAAATATTCTTGGCATATACAAGAATTTATCCTATATGAATACGCAAAATGTAAATGAAAAATCGACATTATTTGATTATATTTCAATTGCTTTCAATAAAATTTTTACAAATTATTATAAACCTGAAAATTCTACACCTTTGCAAACGATTGCGTATGAAATAATTTTAGATACTCCACCTTCGGGGTTATATGATATTTTTGAATTTGCATCATCAAAAGAAAAACGAATGTATATGATTGAACATGGTGTTAAAATATGCGATGAATATTGTAGTAGTTTAGAATTATCTTGTGAAAATATTTAGGCAGTATTTACATTTGGACGGTATTTACATTTGGACGGTATTTACATTTGGACGGTATTTACATTTGGACGGTATTTACATTTGGACGGTATTTACATTTGGACGGTATTTACATTTAGGCTTTACTTTGAGCCTTGGTAGTAACATTAACAAACTCTTTCAATGCATTTAAAGTAATTTTAGTATCAAATTCATATTGTTTTGAATTGATAATCATTTTAATAGTAGGGTATGATTCAATATTGTATTTTGCAATAGCATCGGCAATGTCTGGATTAGCATCATCAGTACAGTTAAGTTCATTGCATGTAATTAAATAATCATTCACAACTGTATTATTGTATTTTTCTTTGAACTGATTCCATATTGGTTTTGCAGTTTTACAATGAGGACACCAATCCACATAAAAAAAGAAAACATCGGCGGTCTGTTTTCTGGTATTGGTGTTTGGAACGTCATCGTATGTTTTAACTTCTTTCTTTTTACTGTAAAATTGTGTATAACCATAATAACTTGCGATGATAAACACCAGTATCAATGATATTATTAATATACCGCGTTCGTATCTTTTAATATATCGATTGTAGATTAATTCAATAAATTTAGACATTATATATTATATAATTATATTTTTCTACTAATTTTTACGATATATAACTAATTGCTAAAATACTAGAAAAATGTAGGAAAGATGAAATATTTAGCTACAATAATTTTTATCATTGTTATATAAATAATGACAAAAACGGTTAAAAAATATGAAACATCCAAACGAAAAACCGCAAAAGTATATAAACGAAATGATTATCAAAGTAATGACGGTATGTTAACTACTGTATGGGGACCAAGTACATGGCATTTATTACACACAATGAGTTTTAATTATCCAGTAAATCCTACATGCGCGGATAAACAAAATTATAGAAACTTTGTTCTCAACTTACAAAATGTTTTACCTTGCGGAAAATGCCGGAAAAATTTGAAAAAGAATTTCAAAAAATTACCATTGACATGGAAATGTATGGAAAATAGAGCCAAGTTCTCAATGTACATTTATAAATTACACGAATTGATTAATAAAATGCTTAATAAAACTTCCGGATTAACATATAACGATGTACGTGAAAGATATGAACATTTTAGAGCAAGGTGTAGTAAGAGCATAAAAGAATTTGAAAAGGAAAAAAAAGAACAACAAGAACAACAAGAACAACAAGAACAACAAGAACAACAAGAACAACAAGAACAACAAGAACAACAAGAACAACAAGAAGCAGAAAATGAAAAGGAAAAAGAAAAAGGGTGTATTGAACCACTTTATGGTGAAAAATCGAAATGCATATTAAAGATTGTTCCACAAGATACAAAGTGCGAAACTTTTTCAATAAATGAAAAATGTATCAAAAAGAAATTAGACAAATAAAGATAAAATAAAGATATATTTAGTAAAAGTAAAACTATCGTAAATATATAGCAAACAATATATATAATGTCCAACATAGAAACGGTCGATAAAAAAATTATAAATAACGAAGAACAATATTATTCAAATATCGCTCCTGCTCAGGAAAAAAAAGAAGAAATTGTTCCATTTTGGACAGAAAATCCAAACGTTTTATTTCAACAAAACTATTTTTTTGAATTCTTTCCGACTGAAAACATGAGTTATTCCCAAAAACTAAACGCAGTTTCAAGAATGGTCATTTTTCTAACAATCATTTCATTTATATTTACAAAAAGTAAACAATTGTTGGTTATATCCGCAATTACACTGTTTTTTATATTTGTATTATTTTATTACAAAGAACAAGAAAAATTAAAATTGGAGAACAAAAAAATGGATTTAGACAAAAATATTGAGAACTTTGATAATATAGCAATCGATACATTAAAACAAAACAATGTATCTATGAGTGGTGACGTATTTGAACCACCATCTTCATTAAATCCATTTAGCAATGTATTAATAAGCGATTATGATTATAATGTAAATAAAAAACCAGCCGCACCCGCATTCAATACAAACGTAAACAATGATATATTAAATCAAGCCAAACAATTTGTACGAGAAGCAAATCCCGACCAACCAGATATTTCCGATAAATTATTTAAAGATTTAGGAGAACAATATGTTTTCGAACAATCATTACGCCCATTTCATTCAAATCCAAGTACTACTATACCAAATGATCAACAAGGATTCGCTGAATTTTGTTATGGTAGCATGGTATCTTGTAAAGAAGGGAATATGTTTGCATGTGCGCGAAATTTAGCAAGACATACAAATTAAATTTATTGTTTATAATGTAAAATTGTTGTGTTAAATCTATTTTTCTTATGTTATATTATATTATATAAGAAATGTCTTTAATGAGTAATTATATGTTTAATAACACCGACCGTATCGGTATGGATATAACCGATAACACCCAACAAAATCTACAAAATACTCGTTTTGGCAATTACACCGTAGCTAATTATTACAATGAAACAACTTCTGATTCTCATGTAAAATTTGCCACTCAACAACCAAACCTAATGTTTAACGCTGTAAACGGTGGAAGTGGTGTAGGTGGCAACGTAGTCGATTTTGAATCACTTCTTCATTTAAAAAATGAACAAGAAAGACCATTGGAAAAAATTCAATTACACCAACGTCCATTTTTGACTGTTCCATATTTAGGAAGAGGTTCATGTGATACTACATTAGAATCACAATTATTACAAGGCGAAATTGTTAGTGATAAAAAGAGTGTATCCACTATCATGGACAAATCATTCATGAGTTATTCATTATATCCTTCCGATGATAAAATGGAAGAACGTGTCAAAAATCCATCTTACACTGTAGAAGAAGCTGCATTGGACGGATGGGTTCGTGGTGGTGCATCTGCTCGCGATATGAAAGTCGATAAATTCAATAAAAATCAACGCCCAAATGATAGTAGTTATTAATTGAAAAATGAAAATATAAAACAAAATGACATAAATATTATGTGGTATTTATGTTATTTAGGAAAATGGATTTGAGTAAGAATGATGCATTACCATACTATAATATATTTATTGAAAATGTTAAGTATGATACAAATATAGAATATAGGTCATGTTTGCAATCTTTGTGTAATTTACGATTTCCCGAAGGAGATTTTCCAGAAGATATACCACCTGAATATAGAAATGAAATGAGCTATGATATCGATAATATGACACTTGCTCTTGATTTTGTATACAAAAAGACCAAGACACATCCCTTGTTTCAGAAATTATATAGTTTAGGAGCAGCCCAATTTTTCACAGAAGATGATACTGTTGGATTGGCGATTATGTTTTCTTATGATTATTTGAAATATTTTCACCCTTGTTTTACATATTTTCTGAAAAATCCGGATGAATTTAATGAGAATATGGATATTTATAAAAATTTAATAGAAGAACTTGAAAAATAATATAATATTATATTTTATAATATAAATTAAATGGCATCTACACGAAATAGAAATACACCTGGTAATTATAAATTAGAACAATGGTCGAATAATCACGAATGTAATTATAATACATATGCTACGTATGGTAAACCAAATGAAACGATGTTCCCTGGTGATGGACTTTTAACCGGTAAAGTTGGGCCTATGGGATTAGCACATAATAGTTGTGATATTGAATCCATGTTACGCGGCATTGGCTCTACAAATCTGGTGAATCCAAATCCGGAGATTCTTCCTGAAATAAAACCATTAAACAGTTTATCAATTATTGACCGTCTTCCAGTTGCAATTCCTGACCCATTGGTGATTCAACCAAATCAACGTCCTGGTCGGTATGTGTAGGATATACTTTTTGAGTGATTCGATTGATTTTTGATTTTTTATTTTTGAACGTTGTGTTGGATTTTCTTTGTTTTTTTTGAATTTCTTCCTTTTTAACAAATATTTGATTTTTAAATACTTGTTGCAGGGCATTTGTAATGGGATTGGCAGGTTCTTCTTTTAGATTCTCTTCTGGTAATGTTGGTTCTTCTACTTTAACCTGAATAGTACTTTCTTGTTTATGGTTTAAATTTGAAACCAAATTATCAAAAATATTTAATGTCGGTTTATTTTGAATAGTTTCAGGTAATTTGTCTAAATGTTCAAAATCCATTTGCATTTTATCGTCATGCGTAACCGTTTTTCCATTGGATCCTATCTCAACTGGTATTTTAATAATAGCCATTACATATTTTGATTCTCTTGATACATTTATTTCCATTTTATACTTATTTTGCATATTTTTAAATCGTTTATAAATACATATAAAAATATGTATTTATATTCCATATTCCATAAAAATGTCCTACGTATATTTATTAGAATCTACAAACAAAAATACCTATATCG
>Ga0214917_10008385_pt1 | contig 10168 bp, 10 predicted proteins | sample LL_1208_BB_MetaG_FD_177983 | JGI IMG/M metagenome (GOLD analysis project Ga0214917, IMG submission 177983) | Freshwater microbial communities from Lake Lanier, Atlanta, Georgia, United States - LL_1208_BB | ecosystem: Environmental > Aquatic > Freshwater > Lake | place: USA: Georgia | collected...
CAGGCGATGGCGCTCCTCCACTTCGGCCAGCTGGGCCACCGGGCCGTGGATCCCCTCCAGCCCGGCCTCCAGCAACAGCCGCAGGGCGCCGGTGCCGCGGCTTTCCTGCAGGGTTTCGCGCCGGGATTCCAGCCGCGCGATCTCGCGCTCGAGTGTGCCCTGCTCCTGCTCCAGCCGCTGGCGGGTGCGCTGCTGCAGGGCCAGGGCTTCCACCAGCTCCTGGGCGCGGGTCTGCTCCTGCTGGAGGGTGTTGAGCAGCTGTTGCCATTCCTGGTCGAGCTGGCCCAGGGAGCTGGCCATGCCGTCGCTGCTGGCGGCGTCGTCTTGCAGCTGCTGCTGCAGTTCGCTGAGGCGCTCCTGCTCCTGGCGCAGCCGCTCGTTGAGCTGTTGTTGCTCCGCCTGCAACGGTGAACACTCGCTTTGCAGCTCCTGGCGGCGGCGGCTGCGCTGCTTCTGCTCCTCCAGCCAGCTGCCGCTGCGGCCCGCCACTTCCCCCAGGCGCCGCCGCGACAGCTCCACCGCCGCTTCACCGCTGCGGCAGGCCTCCTCGGCGCGCTCGAGCTCGGCCTGGTCGTCGCCGCCGGCCAGGGCCATCTGCTGCTGCCGCAGGTCGCCCTGCTGGCGGGTGAGCTCCTGGCGCTGCCGCTGCAGCTCCTCGGCGTTCTGTTGGTGCTTCTCGGCCTGGCGGGCCAGCTCGCGGCCGCTGGCTTCGAGCCCGGCCAGCTCCGATTGCACCGCCAGCAGGCTGTCTTCCCCGAGGCCCTTCACCTCCGCCTGCAGCTGCTCGAGGGCCTTGCTGCTCTGCTCCAGGGCGGTGCGTGCCTCGGCGATGGCCTCGCGCTCGCTCTGTTGTTGGTGGCCCAGGGCCTGCTGGCGGCTCTGCAGCTGGCGCAGGTCCTCCTGGGCCTGCTCGAAGCCCAGCACCTGCTCCTGCAGGCGGCCGGCTTGGAAACGCTCGCGCAGCTCCTGGTAGGTGCGGGCCTTGGCGCAGTCGCGCTCCAGCTTCTGGCGCGCCATCAGCAGCTCCTGCTGCACGATGGCGCAGCGCTCCTCGCGCTCCTGCACCTCGGTGAGTTTGGAGCGGGTCTGCTCAATGCGGGAGTCGAACAGGGCCACGCCGGCCAGCTCGTCGATCAGGCCGCGGCGGTCGCGGGAACTCATCGACACGATGCGGGTCACGTCGCCCTGCATCACCACGTTGCTGCCCTCGGGGTCCACCCGCAGGCGCCGCAGCTGGGTTTGCAGCTGCTGCAGGTTGCAGGGCACGCCGTCGGCGCTGTAGCTGCTGGCGTAGGTGCCCCCCGGGGCGATGCGCAGCCGCCGGGTCACGGTCCAGTGGGGCTGCCCGGGCTGAATCCAGGGGCCGTCGTCGCTGGGCTCCAGCCCGGCTTCCGCCTCATCGGGCTGCCAGTCGCTCAGGTCGAAGCGCACCGACACCACGGTTTCGGCCGCCTTGCCCTGCTTGAGCATGGCGCTGTTCACCAGGTCGGGCAGGCGCTCGGCCCGCATGCCGCGGCTGCTGGCCAGGCCCAGGCAAAACAGGATGCCGTCGAGGATGTTGCTCTTGCCGGAGCCGTTGGGGCCCGTCACCACCGTGAACCCCTGGTCGAGCGGGATCGTCATCGATCCGCCGAACGACTTGAAGTTGGTCAGCTCTACCTGATTGATGTGAACCAACAGGCCCGAGCGCCGAGCACGAGCAAGGTAGCCGAACCCCTGACGATTTCAAGCAACCGTCCTTACCTTGGGGGAATCAAAGGCCGCGCCATGGACCACGACCCCCCGAGCAACGGCACCGGCGGCGATGGCGCCGGCCCCGGGGCCACCACGGCCGAGTTCCGGGAGCGGTTTGAAAGCCTGCTGCCCACCATTCAGCGGGAATGGCCCGAGGTGGCGCGCCACACCCTCGAGGCCACCCGCGGCAGCTTTGACACCGTGGTGGAGGTGATCGCCCGCCAAACCGGCAGCACCAGCGAGGGCATCAAGGAGCAGCTGCTGGAGCTGGTGCAGGTGAGCGGCGACCAGGTGCACCAGCTGGCGGATTCGCTGCGGCCCCTGGAGGAGCAATTGGAAGCGTTGCTCGATGACCTGCACCACACCCTGCGCCCGCGGATCGAAAAGCCCGTGCGCGAGCGGCCGCTGATGGCCCTCGGCATCGCCGCCGGCGTGGGGCTGATCACCGGGTTGCTGCTGGCCTCCGGCCGCCGCTCCGCCTGAGGCCCCCCATGACTGACGCCACCCCCACCGCCGTGCCCGATCCCCAGGATTCCCGCGGCGAGCGTCGCCGCACCACCCTCCCCCTGCAGGCGGCCTCCCGGGTCACGGGCCTGGTGGGCTCGGTGATGGACCTGCACGTGCGCATCGCGCTGAAGGAGGCGGACCGTGAGAAGCGCCGGCTGATTTCCGGGGTGGTGCTGCTGGCCGGTGGCCTCTGCGCCCTGCTGCTGGCGTTGGTGGCGGCGGAGCTGGCGCTGCTGCTGTGGTGGCACGGTCAGCTGGGCTGGGCCTGGCCCCAGGCGGCCCTGGCACTGGTGGGGGTCAACCTGCTGCTCAGCGGCGTGATGTTGCGCATCGGCGGCTGGCTCACCCGCGGCCCCTACCTGCCGGAAACCATGGCGGGCCTCACGAAGACCACCCGGGCGCTGCTCGGCCGTTGAGCCAGCGGCACAGCGGCGGCAGGCTCAACCCCTCAATCAACAGGTTGAGGATCACCACGATGAACACGATGCTCTGGGCATTGGCGGCCAGGGCGGAAGCCAGCTCCGCCGGCACACCCCGCAGGGTGGGGATCACCTCCACCACCTTGAAGGAGAGGGCCAGGGGCACGGCGCCGCGCATGCCGCACCAGCCGATCAACACGCTCTCCCGGCGGCTGAAGGGCGACCACGGCTGAAAACAGAGCACGCTCAGCGGGCGGGCCACCAGCATCAGCAGCAGTGCTGCCCCCACCCCCAGCGCCAGGTTGGGCGTCAGGTCCATGGGGTTCACCAACAGGCCAAACAGCAGAAAGATGCTGATTTCGGTCATGGCGTTGAACGGGGCCAGCACCTCCTGCAGGGCCTCGTGGTTCACCTCCGGGTTGCGGTAGTGGAGGTTGGTCATGAACAGCCCGGCCACGTACACCGCCACAAAGCCCGAGCCGCCGGCCTGGTGGGTGATGCCATAGGTGAGGAAGGCGATCGACATCGCCACCACCAGCAGTTGCTCCTTTTCATCCACGAAGCGGTTGATCACCCAGCGGGCCAGATAGCCGAAGACCACCCCCAGCAGCAGCCCTGAGGAAAACTGCTGAATCAGGCCGCTGGTCACCGTGTCCAGCATTTGCAGGTTGGAGCGGCTGGCGGCGCCGGGGTTGGCCACAAACAGCAGCGTGCAGAGCTGAAAGCTGATCAGGGCGCTGGGGTCGTTTACCGCCGACTCGAACTCCAGCAGGTGGCGCACCCGTTCCGGCATCATCCGCCCCACCTGGCGCAGCACGCTCACGGTGGGGCCGGTGTCGGTGGAGCCGAGGCAACTGGCGATCAGCACGGCCACCCCCAGGGGCATGGCGTGGGGCTGGCCGAGGCCCAGGTCAAGGGTGCCGGCGTCGTTGGAGCCCAGCCATTGCAAACCCACGCCCAGCACCAGTGTGGTGAGGGCCACGCCGCCCACCGCCAGCATCAGGCCGTAGTTGAGAAACCCCCGGATGGCCTTGAGGTCGGTCTTGAGGCCGGCGTAGAAGAGCAGCAGCGCCAGGGAGAACAGCTGCAGCGTCTCCACCTCCTCGTGGGTCACGTTGAGGGTGTTGATGTTGATGGCCAACCCCAGCACCAGCACCCCGAGGATCGCTGGCACGCCAATGCGGATGGCGTAGTGGCTGATGATCAGGCTGCCGAGGTACACGGCGCCGATGAACAGCACCTGCAGCTCGATCGGCACCGAGGCCAGTTGCGGTTGCAGGCTGGCCAGCAGGGGCATGGGGCCGGGGCGGAGCTGTGTTGATTGTGCTGGAGGTGGCCGGTTTGGTCAGCGGATGGCGTAGTGCAGCCAGCGGCAGTCGATGCCGCCGTTGCTCACGGGGATGCGGCGGCTGGCTTTCATGCGCAGGGCTCCGGTGAGTTCGGGGTTGCCGCTCAGCAGCCACAGGTCCCAACCGCCGCAGCGCTGTTTCACCATGGCGCCCAGGTCGGCGTAGAGCTGCTCGAGCTGATCGCGCTCCCCGATGCGCTCGCCGTAGGGCGGGTTGCACACCAGCACCCCGGGGGCGCCGGGGGGCTCAAAGTCGCGGCAGTCGCCCTGCTGCAGCTGCAGCCAGGGGGCGACACCGGCGGCATCGGCGTTGGCCTGGGCCTGCTCCAGCACCAGCGGATCGGCCTCGTTGCCCACGATTGGTGCCAGCGCCTGCCCCTTGGCCAGGGTGTTGCGCCGCGCCGCGGCGGCGGCCTGGCACTGCGCACTCCAGAGGGGGCCGTTGAAGTCGGGCCAGCGCTCCAGGGCGTAGCGCCGCTCCAGGCCTGGATGGATGCCCAGGGCGCCGCAAGCGGCTTCGATCAGCAGTGTGCCGGAGCCGCAGAGCGGATCGGCCAGGGGCACGCTGCCATCCCAGCCGGTGAGGCGGATCAGTCCCGCCGCCAGGTTTTCCTTGAGGGGGGCCAGGCCCTGGCGGGGCCGGTAGCCGCGGCGGTGCAGGCTCTCGCCGCTGCCATCCACGCTCAACTGGGCCATGCCGCCCCCCAGGTGCACGTGCAGGCTGAGGTCGGGCTGCTCGAGGTCCACCGAAGAGCGGCTGCCCCAGCGCTGGCGCTGCCAATCCACCAGCGCGTTCTTCACCTGCAGGGCGCTGTAGTGGGAGTGGGAGAGGCCCGGCAGGCTGCCGGTGGCATCCACCCGGAAGCTCAGCTGCGGGGGGAGCCACTGGTCCCAGTCGGCGGCGCGCTGCACGCCCCGGTAGAGCTCCTCGCGGCTGCGGCAGGGGAAGCTGGCCAGCTGGCGCAGCAGCCGAAACGGCAGCCGTGCCTGCAGCTGCATCCGGTAGAAGCAGGCCAGGTCTGCTTCAAAGGCCACGGCGCGGTGCAGGGGGCGCAGGCCGCTGGCCCCCAGCTCCGCCAGCTCCGCGGCGCCGGCCTCCTCCAGGCCGGGCGGCAGCACGGCGGTGCCCCGTAGTAGCGCCTGTTCGGTCATGCCCCCCTGCCGCCCATGGTTGCTGCTGCCACAATGCAGGAGTCCGGTTTCGGCCGGACTAGGTGGCTCACACCGGTGTTTCGGACAGCGGTTCGATTCCGCTCAGCTCCATCAATCTGGGGCTGCAATGGTTTCGACGGGGCATGAGGAGAGTGACTGAAGCCTGCTCGGTCAGAGCAAACACGTAACAGCGAACAACATCGTTCGTTTCTCCCGTCAAGCCGCCCCTGTGGCTGCCTGACACTCTTAAGGGAGATGGGGTGAGATCAGCCTTATCACCCAAATGATCCATGGGGGCTGGAAGGCCCCTTTAATCCACCATGCGGCAGAGCAGGGCCGAGCCCTCCGCCCCGCCGAGGTGGATGGTCAGCGTTGCCGCCTGGTCCCTGTGCTCATAGCTGGCGGGGAATTGCCCGGTCACTGGCTGGTGGGGGAAGAACCAGCGGTGGTGTAGTTCCAGCCCCAGGCTTTCGCACGGGTGAAGGCGCGTAGCCGTCGGCAACAGCGGGATCCGCAGCCGCATCAGCTCCCCTGAACGGATGGGCAGGCTGCACTGGTGATGAAGCACCGGCGCCCCGGGCACGCTGCGGGATGGATCCACCTCCCTCTGGCTTAGGCGCAGCATCCCGTGGGTCAGGTAGTCGTTGTCGAAGCCGTAGGAGCCCTCGTAGCCCACGCGCTGGCCCCCACGCCATTTGCCTAGCCCAACGAACAGATCCAGGTCGTCATCGGCGTCGACGGCTAACTCAAGCTCCATGGCGCCGATTAGATCGGTGCACCGCTCCAGTTGCAGCATCCAGCGCAGCGGTGGATCCTTGGGGTGCCACACGATGGTGGTTTCAGAGGGTGCCGCGGCCGCGCTGAGGCCGCCGCTCTGGGTGAGGTTGAGGCGGCGCAGCTCGGCCGCTGCGGGGGGGAAGGCGTCGAGGTGCTCGATGCGGTGCCGACCCGGGGCTTCGCCATCCACCAAGCAGAGGCGCACCGCCGGTTGCTGCTCCCACCCATTGGCGACGCCCTTGAGGAAGTGATCAAAGAAGGAGCGTTGGGCGGCAAAGGCCTCCTCGCTGTAGAAGGTCGACCACTTGCCGCCGCGGTGGGTCCAGAGCCATTTCTGGGGGCTGCCGGCGCGGCTGAAGGCCTCAAAGGAGCCCCTGCTGTGGAGGCAGTGATCAGAAAAGGAGCCGCACACCAGCATCGGAACGCGAATCGATTCGAGGGCAGGCCTTCGGCTGGCGTAGGCACCGTCGTCCAAGTGGTGTTCACCGGTGAGGGCAAACAGGTCCACATCCGAGCGGCTGATGCGCGCGTTGATGGCGCTCCAGAGCTTGAGGAAACCGGTTTCCAAAATTCCCCCCGGCCGTGCGAAATCCCGGTAAAAGTCCGTGAAGCCCTCCCAGGGGCAGATGGCCTTCAACTGGGATGGGTTGAGGGCCGCGGCTTGGTATTGGGAAATGGCCAAATACGACACCCCAAGCATTCCCACGTTGCCGTCGCACCAGGGCTGCTGCGCGATCCAGGCGATCGCATCGGCAACGTCCTCCCCCTCCTGCACCGTGAAGGGATTCCAGAGCCCATCGCTGCGGCCGGCCCCGCGCAGGTCGAGATTCACGACCCTGTAGCCCGCCTCCACCCAACGCACCGGGTCCGGTGCTTCCCAACCGGTGAATTCCGAAAAGCGAATTGGTTCTGGCAAGCGGAACAGGCGGTATTGCGGCGACACCAGCCAGAGCCCCGCTTTGCGCTTGGGCAGGTTGTCTTTGCCATAGGGATGCGCGCTGAGGATGACCGGCTTGGGGCTGTTGTCATCTCGTGGGCCGTAGACATCAAGCCGCAGAACCGTGCCGTCTCGCGTGGGTGCCTCCAGGTCGCGCTGTCGGATCACCCAGTCCGGCGCACAGGTGACCGCAACATTCGGATGCACCACATGCTTTAAAAATGCTGGAAGCTTTTTGGCCCAGCGCAGCAGCTCCTTTCGCCGTCCAGTAACCATGGGCGCTCAGCGCGAGAGATCTCTCGGTCAGTCTGCTGGTGATGCCTACGACGAGATGGGGTTGCCTTACAGCTGCTCAATGTGTTCGAGCACAAACCCCGAAGCCAGTAGCTTCTGCTTTAGGACTTCGGCCTGGGCTTGGGCGATGTGCACGATGCGCAAATTGTTCTGGCGCACGGCATGGATCCGAGTGATGCCAACCATGGTGGGGAATGGCGCTGGGGATCAGGAGCGGATGTAGCGCTTGCGGCCCTGGGAATCGATGGCGTATTTGCCGCCGCGGGGGCCGGTGAAGGTTTTGAGGTAGGTCTTGCGGCCCTGGTCGTCCACGGTGTAGACGCCACCTTTCGGCCCCTGGTGGAGTTTCTCGAGGTTCTCCACCTGGTGGTGCACATCGGCCTTGATGCGCGCGGCCGCCACGATGGCGGAGGCTTCCGGCTTCTGTTGGGGCTTTCTGCGGAACAGTGAAAACAGCCAGCGCATGGAGAATCGTGCTCGCCATGCCTATTGTCTGGCGCTGTCAAGTGTGGCCGTTGGCGATTAGCGAGCGCCCAGCATTTGCACAATTTGCTCCGTGAGGTCGGCCACGCTTCGCTGCGGATCGTGCACCACCAGGTCGGCGTGATCGCGCAGGGGCCGGATGAAGTGGCGTTCGCCGGGAATGGTCTGCAGCAGGGTTTGCCGCAGCACGTAGCGGGCTGAGCGCTGCCGCTGTTGTTGATCGCGGCGCAACCGGCGCACGATGCGCAGCGCCAACGGCGTCTGCACATACACCAGCAGGGCAAAGGTGCCGTCGTTGAGGAAAGGCTGCGGCCCATAGGCCCCCTCCAGCAGCACCAGCTCCGGGGGCTCGCCGCCCAGGGGCCTGCGGCCGGCCCGGCGGGTGGCCATGTCGTAGGTGCGCAACGACTGGCAGGTGCCCGCCCGCAGGGCCGCCAGCTCCTGGCGCAGGCAGGGCAGATCAATGGCCTCCACCGTGTCGAAGCCAAAGCGGCCGTGGGGGTCCCAATCGGTGCGGTAGTAGTTGTCGCAGGCCAGCACCAGGCTGCGGTGGCGGCGCTCCTGCAGCCGGCGGCAGAGGTCGGCGGCCAGCATCGTTTTGCCGGCGGCGGAGGGCCCGCAGATGCCCACCACCGGAACCGCTGCGTCCATCGCCTGGGGCCTCACCGGCTGCTGCGGTAGCCGCTCCAGAGCTTCAGCTCATCGAGGCTCAGCACCCCTTCCCGCCGCTCGCCCTGGTAGTCCCAGCTGGGGTATGCCCGCACCTTGGCGGCGTTGCAGCGCTGGCGGCCGTTGTCGTCCTTGTCGCACTCCACGTAGGGCAGCTGGGCCTCAGCGGGGGTGCCGAACAGGGCCTTCTGGTGTTGGCAATGGCCGCACCACCAGGCGCCGTAGAAGATCATCCCCACCCGTTTGAGGTGGTCGGCCAGGCGCAGCTGCTCGGCAGTGGAGGCCGGCGGCTTGGCGGTTGGCCCCTCGGCCCAGGCCGCCGGTGCCACCAGGGTGGCCCCCGCCAGCAGCAGGCCGGCCCCGAGCTGCAGCAGGCGGCGGCTGCCGGGGTGGGTCGGCCGGTGGGCGCTGGGCATGGCGGCGGAATGGCTGGCCCTGAGGTTAGGGGCGTTCGGCCTTCCGCCCCAGGGGCGATGCCGCGGCCGCCGCTGCAGCTGGGAGACTGGAGGCAGGCCTGTCCTTTGGTCGTCCCCAGCAGCAGCGATGAGCGCCAACGGATACCGCGATTACTTCAAGGTGCTCGGCGTGGAGCGTGGCGCCGATGCCGACACGGTGAAGAAGGCCTTCCGCAAGCTGGCCCGCCAGTACCACCCGGATGTGAACCCCGGCGACAAAGGCGCTGAGGCCAAGTTCAAGGAGGTGAGCGAGGCCTATGAGGTGCTCTCCGATCCGGATAAGCGCCGCCGCTACGAGCAGTTTGGCCAGTACTGGAGCCAGGCCGGTGGTGGTGGTGGCGCCGGTGTGGATGTGGATTTCGGCCGCTACGGCAATTTCGACGATTTCATCAACGATCTGCTCGGCCGCTTCGGTGGGCCCGGCGGTGGCGGCTTCGCCGGCGCCCCGGGGGGCTTCGGGGGCGGCTTTGGCAGCGGTTTCCCTGGGGGCTTCAGCGGTGGTGGCTTTGGCAGTGGTTTTGGCCCGGGCGGTTTTGCCGGCCCCGGCGCCGGCCGTGCGGCCCCGGTGAACCTGGATGCCGAGGCCACCATCAGCCTCACCTTTTCGGAGGCGTTTCGCGGCTGCGAGCGCACCCTGGCGGTGAACGACGAGCGCGTGCAAGTGCGCATCCCCGCCGGCGTGAAGCCCGGCAGCCGCCTGCGGCTCAAGGGAAAGGGCAACCTGCAGCCCGGCACCGGCCGCCGCGGAGATCTGTACCTCAACCTGCAGCTGCAGGAGCACCCGGTGTGGAGCCTTGATGGCGACCAGCTCAAGGCGGAGCTGCCCCTGAGCCTCGATGAGCTGGCCCTCGGCGGCGACGTGCGCGTGGCCACCCCCGATGGCGAAGCCACGGTGACCGTGCCACCGGGCATGGCGGTGGGCCGCAGCCTGCGGCTCAAGGGCAAGGGCTGGCCCCAGCAGGGGGGGCGCGGTGATCTGCTGCTGAGCCTGAGCCTCAAGCAACCCACCAGCTACAGCGCTGAGGAGCGCCAGCTGCTGGAGCAGCTGCGGGCCGCCCGCTCCAGCGACCCCCGCGCCGACTGGATCAGTTCCGCCAGGCTCTGAGAACGCCCCCTGATGGACTCGAACCATCGACCGGCTGCTTAGAAGGCAGCTGCTCTATCCAGCTGAGCTAAGGGAGCTTGGCGGCCGGGCTTCCCAGCCAAAGGCATTGTGGCAGCCGGAGTCTGGGCGTCAGCCCTGGCCTTGGCTTCTATGGTGGTGTGGTGCGCACCCTTGCCCGATGCCCGCTCCCCGGCTCACCGACAGCCAAAAGCAGGAGCTGGTGGCCCGTTACCGGCAGGGGGACACCGCCCAGGCGTTGGCGGAGGCCTATGGCTGCAGCCCCAACAC
>Ga0214917_10008388_pt1 | contig 10166 bp, 21 predicted proteins | sample LL_1208_BB_MetaG_FD_177983 | JGI IMG/M metagenome (GOLD analysis project Ga0214917, IMG submission 177983) | Freshwater microbial communities from Lake Lanier, Atlanta, Georgia, United States - LL_1208_BB | ecosystem: Environmental > Aquatic > Freshwater > Lake | place: USA: Georgia | collected...
ACTTTGCCCGAAACGAAAATCAAAAAGTATTTGGGTGCTGGAAGAAACGGAGGAGTTAATCTAATCTTAACCTAAAGGAAAAAATTGCTCGGTCAAGTCAAATGCCGTATAAACCATATTTAAACATATCTTATACCAAACATATTTAAAAAATACTCTTTTTTCTTATTCTTTGCCATCAAATTTCAATCTTCTAATAAAAGTAAGGTACTTTATCATTTAAAAAAAAATCTTCCAAATTTGATACCTTAAAATGCGAAATAAGACCATACCATTTTTAAAAAATTGCAACCAACCCCTCAAAAAATCAAAAATAACCCCTAAATAAGCCATTTTAAGACCATATCTCCTATTAACCCATACAAGTACCCTAATTCACAAAAAAAATCCTTTAAAGTGGATAAAATTTATTTGGTGTTATTCTAAAAGACAATATATTTGGTAAAAGTTTCGTTATGGAAATGACATTCTGGAAGGATGGGGAATATCAAGCCAAAGGTGGTGTGTATTTCAGGAGTGACATCAAGGATGCAATTAAAATGGTAATAGAATCTGGTAATGAACCAGTAGGTATAAAAATAGACCCAAAAGATTATACAATAGAAATATTAGTAAAAGTACAAGAACCAAAAAACCAATAATATGCCACAAGCACTTCCTTCTCCAGAACAGTATGCATTAAACCTGCAAAACCAATTTCAAGACAAATCTTTAGAAGTAGTAGAAGTCATTAGGAACTTCACAACCACCCATCTAAAGGATAATTACGAATGGGACTTAAATATATACTTTGACCAAGTTAAAGCCTATATCAATGAAATCCGTAATTAAGCTACTTATACAGGGAATCTTCTTTTTATTCATATCACTTCCATTAGCCTTATTCATATTGCTATTCGTAGAACTATTTTCCCTTACAACAAGGTTTATTAAATACCTTAACAAAATCTTAACAAAAATTAAATGTTGTTTTGTAAAATAATATACATATCTTTGATTTATAAAACACACACACATGGAAAAAATCACACCATCCCAATTAAGGGAAATCCACAAATTGCTATTATCAGCAATACACAAGACAGAAGCGTTATATAAAGAATTACCAGAAGATTCATTAACACACCAAACGCTTTTTAGGTTATCAAACAATATTGAATCAGTAATATTTAATGCATTGTATGATGCTAATGATTTACTATTTGATGATTTTCCTTCTTATCCTCCAATTACTGATGGTGAGATAAGAAAGTATGTAGGGTCAACATTTCCACACTTACAAGAATATTCAAGATAACCTATGAAAAATATGAAAGATATGAATGCAAGGGATTTTGGATGGAAATTCAATGGTGAATTATCTGTTCGTCTTTTTCATACACTTATACAAAGACCTATATCAGAGTTTAGTCTTAAAGAAATACAACAAAAAGAATTTTTAAGACAAAGAAATGTAGGTATTAAAACTTGGAATGAATTTGTAGAAATAAGAAACGATTACTTTAATAATTGGAAAAAAAATAAAACAAAAAATACTATTAAAACAGCAATGCAAGAATTAAGATGTCTTGTTCAGTCTATGGCAGAAAATGGAGGTGATGATGATTTGTGGGTAGTATTAAACCATATTGATGATAAACTTGAAAAAGAAAAAGAGCAGATAATAAATGCACATAATAATGCTGTTATTAGTCCATATACTGAATTGTATGTACATAAAATACAAGGCAAAAGTCCAATCACAAAAGGAGAACAATACTACAACCAAAACTTTAACCAAAACAAATAATTATGTTAGAACTATTAATTGCTATACTTTATATAGCATTTGGAATTGCCCTTTTCAAAATTGACATTGAATACGATTTAAGTGGAATCCTTTATGTAGGATGTTTTGAAGATGCAGGATTTGAAATACTATTTTTATTTTATGCAGCTTTATCCCCTATTGTAATATGCAAAGCAATAATTAACCAATTCAAAAAATTAATTTATGGCAGACATAACTAAATGTAGAGGCGATGGATGTCTAATTAAAGAAAAATGCTACAGGTTTACTGCAAAAGCAGATGAATACCAAGCCTACTTTTTAGAATCACCAATAAAAGATGGCAAATGCGATATGTATTGGGGTGCAAGGGTTCATCAGGAACATTTAGCAGGTTCAAATTATAAAATAAATAAAAAAGACAAAAATGGACATTAGACAAAAGTATTGGGATAGAGCAAGAGAGTTTGCCAAATCCTATGGGGTTGATGCCTCCGACCATATAATAGAGGTAATGGGTTCTGCTATGATGACAAGGGATAAGGTTATGATGGGGGGCAGTTTTGTAGAAGCAGTAGTAAATAATGATTTAGCCGAAGCAATCAGTAGGGCTGATGCAGCTTGTCTGGCTAATATCAGGATAATTGTTTTAGCATATCGGTTCGCACATTTAAAATAAAAACCCATCTAAAATGGAAAAAAAACCACAGGTCAAAAAGACCATACCTGCAAAACAGGTCAAAAAAACAAAAATGGATATGATTAAGGAACACCTTATCAAATTCAAAACAATTACAACTTGGGAAGCCATTAAGTTGTATAATGAAACAAGACTGGCTGCAAAAATTTGTGAATTAAGAAACAAGAGGTCTTGGGTTATTACAGATTCTTGGTTTGAATCAAAAGATGGTAGATTCAAAAAGTACTTCTACAGAGGTCACCCAAAGAAATAAGGGATTGAAGCGTGGTGTAACGGTAGCACAAATGTTTTTGGTGCATTTTGTCAAGGTTCGAATCCTTGCGCTTCAACTAAATAATTAATATGGAATTCAGAGAAATTAAACAACAGGAATACAAATTAAGTGAGGTAAATGCTATCCTTACTGAAAAGGGTTACAATAAGATAAGTGACCAACCACTTATATCAAATATTATTAAAAGATATGAATATTGGTTCAATGCTAAATTAGACAAATCAATATGTCTTGAAGTATGGAAGAACGATACAACTATTATTTTCAACCAAATCACAATAAATGAAATCTAACACTACAGGCAACTATTTAATTGCCATCGAAGGAACATTTGAAGAAATCCAATTAGAAAAGGTAAATGAAAGGTTAAAGACCCAAACCATTAAACTGGTTGGTCAAAGAGTCGACCTTCGTGCAGGTATTTACCACGCTATGGTTAAAGACAAGAATTTTGCGGAATTAATATGCCATTCTGCAGAATACTACAAATCAGTCAATCCAAATAGTATATCACCTTTAAAAACACCAGATGTCAAAGAAACAACCTCAACCCCAAAAACCACAAGAAACACCCCAACAAAAAGAAAGGGCTAAAAGAATGGCTAATTGGGTTAAAAAAGCCGAATTAGTATTATTAAACCGAAAAATTGTCAAAGTCCGATATATGGATGATGAGGAAATGGAACAAGTGGGATTTACCTTTCATAGACCATTAGTATTACAATTAGATGATGGAACACTTATATATCCTTCCAAAGATGATGAAGGTAACGATGGAGGTGCTATCCACTATTGTAAGGAAAATGATGAAAATTACATATTACCAGTATTTGATTAAAAACCCAGAAAAATTAAAAAAATGAAAAATTTTGATGCTACCAGAAGCAAAATCAAAAATTATCTTACTGCCTTAAAAGAAAGGTTCAGTACAACGGAATGGAAAGATTATCGTGCAAATGATATTTGTAAAGAATTTGGAATAACCGTGACTTTACCACAAATATTAAAAAGCGAAGGCTATTACCATTATGAACATAAGAATGGTGTTCCTCAAATGATTCTCTCTGAAAAGATTATGATGTTAAGCGAAGTAACTGCTCATAACAAAATCAGGGAGTATTGCAACCTTTCTAAAGAAAGAAAAGCTATAAAGCAACTTCAGAAGAAGGAAAAGGATAAACTTAAGAAAAAGCGTTTAGACGCTAAAGCAGCAGTTAAGTCCAAAAAAGATAAATACCTTCAAAGTAAAACCAATTTTGTTCCAGTTCCAAGTCCAAACTATGTAACAGATGGTTCAGAAGGCTATAAAAACCTCACTGTAAGGGTTGGTAGAAAGTTCTACGAAGAAATCCTTATTGATTGTAGACACAAGGGATTAACTATTAGCGAATGGTTAGTATCCAAGTTGGTAGAGGATAAGGATGTAATAGAAAGCCAAGAACCCCCTACGGAAAAAACTATGTCAGAAATAAAAGAAGGATTGCTTAATAATCCAGAATTCAAGGATTCATTTAAAAGGTCAATATATAAGTCTGTGAAACCAATAAGACAAGCAAACGAATTAATTGAAAAACTGGATGAAATAGAATATGCACCTTCAATAACAGGTGTTTATTATCCAAAAACCGAAACAGGTAAGGCTAATAAAGAATTTTATAATATGATTGAAAGGTATCACGCACCTGCCAAAGTAATACAAGAAGCCGAATCTAAAGTTGAAGCTGCAGAAACAAAAATTAAGTCTTTGGAAACAATAATGAACTTATTTTTGAAGGGTATAATAAATGCAGAAGAATTAGAAAGCCTTAAGAAAGGTATCTTAAAATAATAATTTATGAATGTTTTAAGTTTATTTGATGGGATGTCTTGTGGACAGATAGCACTTAATCGTTTAGGTATTAAATACGATAAATATTATGCTGCAGAAATCGACAAGCATTCCATAGCCGTGACAATGGCAAATTTCCCAAATACGATTCAGTTAGGTGATGTTCGGAATGTTAAAGCATCCCACTTACCTAAAATTGATTTAATTATGGGGGGTAGTCCTTGTCAGTCCTTTTCTTTTGCAGGTAAAAGAAAGGGGATGTCTACTAAAGATGAACAGGAAATCTTAACCCTTGAACACTATTTGGATTTAAAAAGCCAAGAATATGAATTTGAGGGTCAGTCCTATTTGTTTTGGGAATATATGAGGCTATTAAATGAACTTAAGCCAAAGTACTTCTTATTGGAAAATGTTGTTATGGTAGAAAAATGGGAACGAACCCTTACAAGGGCAATCGGAGTTAGTCCTATTAAGATAAATTCGAATCTGGTATCTGCACAGAATCGTGAAAGGCTATATTGGACAAACATAGGTTTACAACCTGCAGGGTTATTCGGTGACCTTTCACCAACCATAGGACAACCAAAAGATAAGAAGATATTACTTAAAGATATTTTGCAGGATAACCCTAATGCTATTTATTACTTAAATAATAATCAGGTTGAAAGGGTATTAGAAAAAACTGGTGTAGACCCAAGCACTGTTTTGGAATCTTCGGTATTAGATGTTTATAACAATAAGATTAAAACCGATGGGAAATCAATATGCCTTACTGACCCTTGTCATAATAACTTACGATTAGTAGAACCTGAAGTCGTAGGGTTAAGGGAAGTCCGAAGTGACGAAGCAAAGGAAATTAGAAAGAAAAATAGGAAAGCAGGGGTAGACTACAATCCCTATCGTAAAAAAGACATAGTTGAAAGAACTGATGGTAAAACAGGTACTTTATTGGGTGCTTTGACAAATGACAACTTAATTAAGATTAAAGAACCAATTCCCGTAGATGACAAATATTACATAGACCTTACCGAAGGACAAAAGAAGAAGTTCAACGAACTTAATGTTGAAACCAATAAAAGTGGAACATTGACCGAAGCTATTGGAAGGGGTGGTTCATCCGATGAATATGTAAGTATGCTTAAAAGGAATGCTATCATAACCCATACCCTTGAACAAATGGTATCTGTCAGAAAGCACGAGGTGAATATCCCTAAATTGCAGAATTTATTAAAAAAACACCATAAGCCCGCAAAAGATATTGCTGAACAATTGGGTATTCCAAAAACGAAAGTTGAACATTGGTTTCGTAAGGATGCATCGTTTTCCATCCCAGATGCCTATTACTGGAAAGAACTGAAAAAGATATTAGGAATCTTTACAGATGAATTTGATGCCGCCATAATGGAATTTGAAGAAAGGGAAGGTACTTATGAGAAATCCAATCGTGTGTACGATGAAGATGGTATTGCACCAACCTTGACTCAAGCAAGTTCAGATGAAAAGATATTAGTAAGGGAAATCACAGGTGGTGACTTCAGACACGATGAAGGATTCAGATGGAGAGAAAATTTAAAATCTGGTACTTTGTCAACTAAATCTGGAGAAGGCGTAACAAAAAGTGGGATACCCCTTGTAAAAGAGGTTGAATATGTGTGTGTGGCCAGTAGGGGTAGAAATGTGGATGCCGAACACACAGAACAACAGATTGAGCCCAGAAACGATGGAAAGACGAACAGTTTAACCACAGTTCAGAAGGATAATATGGTACAAAGCAAAAAAGACTTCCGAATCCGTAGATTAACCCCTTTGGAATGCGAAAGGTTACAGACCGTGCCTGATGACTATACTAACCATGTAAGTAACACCCAGAGGTACAAGATGCTTGGAAATGGTTGGACAATAGATGTTATTGCACATATATTATCACACGCAAAATTTTAAAAAATGGAAAAAAAGGTAATTACTGCTGATTCCGCATCGGAACTTAATAAGAAAATAGAAAAATATTCAGAAGAAGGCTGGAAAGCCATTGGTACTCATAATGTAGTAGAAATACATCGTCAAAACAGATTTAGGGGTAGTGAGTTGGTAGATACCATCATTAAATCAGAATATTCAATTACAATATATAAAGGGGAGTGCTATTGTCCTTTTAATTCATTGTGTATTAATTGTCCAAATGGTATAATTCAAAAATAATATGAAATACATATTTGCCATTTTAATATGGGAAGGTGCAAAAGCATTTTTTTACAAAATTTTAAATAAATAAATATGGATGACAGAAACGATTATAATTCAATTCCTATTCAAACAGAAAATAATATGTCAAACTTTAATTTTACCCCACAAGGGTGGGAATGTCCTAAATGCCATAGGGTGTATTCCCCAACAACAATTATGTGTATTGCCTGTCCCCAGCATACAACTGGAACAGGTTCAAGCAGTACGCCAATAGTAGGAGGAGGGTATGGTACTACAACTTCAACAACAATATGCAGATTATTCGTAGCAGACCCCGAAAGTGGTACTTCCCCAAGATGTATTAATTGCGGAAAATCCCAATTAGACCATATGTCAATTACAAACTCATTTGAAAAAGTTTTTTAAAAATTTATGAAAATTAAAAGTATACAGATTGGGGAATTCTTAAAATCATTAAATGACGCAGAATACCAGTTTCTTAAAACTACGATGAATGTAAGGGATGGTATAAATGGATTAATCCTTAATGGTCTAACAAAAAAAGATATTTGTTACCATTTCTTGATTAAAGAAGATGGATACGAAAACTTTATTAGTGGCAATTATGCTTATACAATAAGTCATATGGCTACTATCAATTCTTTGTTTATGAAGATTGAAACTGAAAGATTAGCTAAAAAAGTGCCTTTTAGGGTATCAAATGAAAAACCTGAATAATGAAAGGAATATTAAAAAGAGAAGCGGGAACTGGAAGGGCAAGTTGGTTTGTACAACCAATAGATGGTAACGCATCTTCAGTATGGGTAGATTGGGAAGATTCTAAAGATTTGACCGACCAAGATTTGGGTAGAGAAGTCGAATATGAGGTAATAGATATAGGACACGAGTTATTTAAGGAAGGTCATTATCAAGAATGGCTTTTGGCTAAAATTATTAAAACACCATAATATGGGAGTAAGTCCGAAACTATGGGGTAAGGAAGGATGGAGGTTCATTCACTTCGTGGCTATTACATATGACCCATCTAAAAAGGAAGAATTCTTAAATTTCTTCCAGAATCTGCCTAAAATCCTTCCTTGTCCTGTATGTGGAAAACACTTTAAGGAGAATATGGCTAAAATGCCACCAAGAATGGAAAGCAATCAAACCCTATTTGAGTGGACAGTAGATATGCATAATTTGGTGAATAAAGAAAATGGGAAAAAAAGTTATACTTATGACCAAGCATATTACGAAATGTTTCCAAAAGCAAAAAATGGATATAAGGTATCTGACTTTGCTAATGGGATATTGCTTTCTACTGCAGTACTGGGTATATTGGTTTTTTTAACAAGGAAAAAATAATACCTTTAAGATGTGTGTGTGTTATTGTATATCTTGCAAAACACATAATCGGGGGATTTATTTTTATTTCCCCCCTTTTTTTAAAATAAAATGTGTACTTTCGTAAAATAACATTTAACTATGGGTTGCACCATCACAATTCAATATAACGCACCATCAGAATTTGGTAAAGACAAGATGGTTATTAAGATTGAAGACACCACTTATGGTGCTTTACAGGTATTAAATTACAATCTTAAAAAACTTTCAAGACCAGTAAAGGAAACTGATTCTTTTACCCAAAATGCTTATTTAGACCTTTTAGAACAATTAACAACGGAATTAGAAAAGAAATTAAATTCAGATATATGATAGAACAGAACATTACGAAACTGCAGAAAATCCTTTTGGATAGGGGGATGACCCAAGCTGATTTAATGAGGGCAATTACTAAAAAGACAGGTTTTCAAGTTGGAAGGGATAGAATTTCAAGGATTGTAAATGGTAACCTTACCAACTATACGCTTGAAACTGCAGTAATGATTGCCGAATCATTAGGAGTTGGGGTAGATGATATTGTGGAATTAAAAGAAATTAAAAAAAGCAACTTTGTACAACCACACTATCCTAAAAAGATGGGTGCAGTAGACGAAGATTAAAAATTTAAGTGTGCGACACTTTGTTATACCAGAAACATTTTTTAAGTTAATTGCTGAAAAAGGGAAGCTGTACAGCCGTTTGTGGTTCTATTGGTTAAGTGAATCTGTGGATGACCTATTTGAACCTGATTTTTTAGAGAAAATGGAAAAGAAACATCCGTCTGTAAGTGAAATTAAAGAAGTATACGAATTCGGGGTACAGCTTCTTCAGCAAGATTTTAAGATTATAGAAAAGAGGGGTACTAAAAATACCACTAAAAAGGTCGTAAGTAAACAAACCCTTAAGGATGCCGCACAGATTCTGGAATATCTTAATTCCAAAGCAGAAACATCTTTTTCTACAAAACAAGGTGCTAATTTAGATTTAATCGTTAGTAGGATGCAGGAAGGCTACACCGCATCCGATTTTAAGTATGTAATTGACTTCAAGGTCAAAGACTGGAAGGGTTCAGATTTCCAAAAGTACTTAAGACCTATGACCCTATTTAATAAAGCCAAATTTGAAAATTACCTAAATTCTACAATAAATGACACCAAACCTGCCGCAAACAACAAGTTCGCAAAACTTGCCGAGTCAGTTGCAAAAGCCCAAATCATTCTTGGAATTCACAAAGACTAAAGAAGAACACGATATTGCCTTGTGTATTCAGAATAGTCGAATGATTGCCAGACTTGAAGACCCTAACCAATTATTGAAGGTTATAACCGAATGGCGTATATATATAGGTGTACCCAAATCTGAAGACTTGGCAGAAGAATTTTCAGTATTGGCAAAATTCCTACAAGACAATTATGGCTTTTTGACCATAGATGAAATTAGGTTAGCTTACAACCTATCCGTTACAAGGAAGTTGAAGGATGTGGAGTTTTATGGGTATTTTAGTCCAATGTATGTAGGAAAGGTATTAGACAGTTACTTGTACTATCGTAAGATTATGATGGCTGATGTTATAAGGGAAAAGGAAAAGCATGACAAGGAACAGGAAGAACTAAAGAACAGACCTTCCCCTGAAAAACAATGCGAAGACACTAAAAACCTAATTAGGAACTATTATAATGAATGGAAGGAAAAGGGGGAAATAAGGGATGTGTTTAGCATTTGTTACAATTTCTTAAGGAAGCACAAGTTTATGATTATTCAGAAAGACCAAATAGATGAGGCTATGGCATATGGCTTGAAAATGGCAAGAGCTAAAGACAAACCCCTATTTGAGAGAGTTAACCCTGATAATGAGGAAGCTGAACAAAGAAGGTATGCCAGAAACTGGTGTGTTCAAAACTACTTTAAAAATGTTAATATTGATATTTTACTAAATAACATTAATTCGGAATTATTTACTTAACTTTATGCTATGGTAATAACAGGAAGGATATTTGATATTAAGGTCGTTAATGAAAATACGCACAAG
>Ga0214917_10008389_pt1 | contig 10166 bp, 5 predicted proteins | sample LL_1208_BB_MetaG_FD_177983 | JGI IMG/M metagenome (GOLD analysis project Ga0214917, IMG submission 177983) | Freshwater microbial communities from Lake Lanier, Atlanta, Georgia, United States - LL_1208_BB | ecosystem: Environmental > Aquatic > Freshwater > Lake | place: USA: Georgia | collected...
CCTTCTTCTGGCGGAGTTGGTATTTGATGTTCGTAGCCTGTGATAATATCGATGATATATAATTTTGGTACTGAGTTTTTGCCATAAGCTCCAAGTTTTTTAGAGTAAATTAAATAACGATCGTTTGGCGACCATTTGGCTCCCTCTACTAAATAAGCGGTGGTTAAAAGCTTTTCGCCTCCGCCATTGCTTGACATAATGCCAATAAAAAATTTACCGCCTTTAATTTTGGTAAAAGCAATAAATTTGCCGTTTTTTGACCACACAGGTTTTGAATAAGAGCCACCGCCATTACTGATTTTTTCAAGGCTCAAACCATCGCTTGACATAACATAAAGCTGTTGACTACCGCTTCGATCGGAAGAAAAAATAATTTTTTTGCCATCGGGCGAATAAGAAGCGGTGGTATCAATACCAGGATGGCTGGTAAGCCTTTTGGCAGTATTTTGCTCGGTGTCTATTTCAAAAATATCGCTATTACCATCTTCGATGGCGGTAATTAACAACTTGTTGGCATCAAGAGGATGAACACTTGGAGCCAAAGTAGTATTGCGAAAACCACCGATTTTTTGGGTTCGGGTAGAGTTGACATTGAGAGAAAATATTTGTGGTTTTTGTTGAAAATAACGAAGATAAAAGATTTCATCTCTTCTTTTAGAAAAAATAGGAGTGAGGGCCATTTCGGAGCCATCGGTGAGATTACGATAATTACTGCCATCAAAGTCAATGACTGAGATTTTTTTAATTCTTTTTTTAAAACTGCCAGTTTCAGAAACATAAAGAATTTGCGAATTAAAATGCCCTGTTTCTTCGCCACTTACCGAGCGATAAATTTCGTTGCTGATTAAATTAGCTATTTTGCCATAACTATCTTTTGATGCCGAATAATATTTGCCAAAAATTTGTTTTTTCTCAAAAACATCCCACATTCTGATTTTTATTTCGAGATTACCAATAGAATCGTAGTTAAAATTGGCAATAATGATGCCATCGATACTGGTTTTTTGGTATTGATTAAAATTTGGCGGTAAATTGATATCGAAAACTTCGGGGCTAATAATTTCAGAAAACTCAGCCGAAGAAGTTTTAGGCTCTTTAATAAGGGTTTCGGTAAGCCCTGTGGTTTTTAAGTTGTTTAAAATTTTTTGCAATATTTGCTGGGCATCGGGGTTATTATCAAAGCCAGTAAATAGAAGCTTTGCTTTGTATTGATTGCTGTCGATGTTAATATTTACTGCTCCAAATGCTAAATTTACATTAAAAATAACCAAAAATATTAGCAAAAATAATTTTTTCATAGTTGATCGATAATAATATTATGATTGGTATAAACACAAAGATCGGCGGCTATTTTTAATGATTTTTCTACAATTTGATGAGCAGATAAATTAGAATCGGCCAAAGCTCGAGCCGAAGCCAAAGCAAAATTACCACCAGAACCAATGCCAATAATGCCATCTTCTGGCTCCAACACATCGCCATTACCAGTAAGAACCAAAGAGATATTGCTATCAACAACAATCATCATAGCTTCAAGCCTTCTTAGGTATTTATCGGTTCGCCAATCTTTGGCAAGCTCAACACAAGCTCGCATTAACTGCTTGGGATATTGCTCTAATTTGCCTTCGAGCCTTTCAAACAAAGTAAAAGCATCGGCAGTTGCTCCAGCAAAGCCAGCAATAATAGAGCCATCAGAGATTCTTCTAATTTTTTTAGCATTTGATTTTAACACAGTTTGACCTAAAGAAACTTGCCCGTCGCCACCAATTGCCACTTGATTATTTTTTCGAACTGCTAAAATAGTGGTGCCATAAATAGTAGAAGAATTTTTATGTTCGAGCATAATTTTTGTTGTAAATTTGTTTTTAAGAGTCATTATGGGAATGCAACAGTCCCAAACTATATTTTAGCAGGCAATATGCTATAATTCAACAACTAATTTATGTTTTTAAAGCTATTAAATAACAAAAACTTTTTCATTATTGCCTGCTTAGGTTTTGTGTCAGGCTTGCCTTTGGCTCTTATTTTATCTACTCTGAAAGCTACTTTATTTGAAAGCGGTTTTGATTTAGCAACGATTGGTTTTTTATCTTTACTTTCTTTGCCTTATTCTTTAAAGATGTTTGTCGCTCCAGCTTTTGACTGTTTTAGTGTGTCATTTTTATACAAAAGATTTGGGCAAAAAAAATCATGGATTTTGGTTATGCAGTTGCTGTTAATTAGCTCTTGTTTCGGATTATCTTGGGCGGTTTGGCAAAATAATTTGTGGCTTATTACTATTTTTGCTCTATTGATTGCAGTTTTTTCGGCTTGTCAAGATATTGTTATCGATGCCTATCGTATTGAAAATTTTACTTTGCAAGATCAGGGAATTGCCACGATGCTGTATATTTATGGCTATCGCCTAGGAATGCTCGTTTCTGGCGGTTTTGCTTTATATTTAGCCACAACATTTCCTTGGTATATAGTTTATGCAGTGATGGGTTGCTTAATATTTTGTTTTATGATTTTGTTAATTATTACCAATCAACACAGAGCTGAAAAAAATATTTTATCAACAAATAAAAAAGATGTTTTTAAACAAGCTTGGCTTTTTATTATCGATGCTTATCGTGATTTGATAAGTAAAAATAAATGGTATTTTATTTTGCTTTTTATTATTTTCTTTAAACTTACCGATGCTTTTGCAGGCAATATGATTATGCCTTTTTTGCTAGATATTGGCTATTCTAAAAAAGAATTGGCAACAATTTTAAAAACTTGTGGTTTGTTTGCTACTTTATTTGGGGTGTTTTTAGGGGCTATTTTGGTTAAAAAAATTAAAATGCAACATTTGCTTTATTTCGCTTTAATACTACAAGCAATTTCAAATTTAGCTTTTTGTTATTTAGCCAAAGAAAATCAACAATACATTGCTTTATTGAATTTCAATTTTGATATTAATTTACTGTTAGTGGTTTTAATCGAAAACATTAGCGGAGGTATTGGCGATGTGGTTTTTGTTGCCTATCTTACCTCGCTATGTAATAAAAATTTTTCTGCTACTCAATATGCTTTATTTACCTCTTTAGGCTCTCTGGCAAGAAGTTTGTTGGCAAGCTCTGCTGGTATTTATGCTAATTATTTAGGATGGTATGATTTTTTTGTTTTTTCTATTTTTTTAGTTATTCCAGCTCTTGCTTTTTTATTTTTAATTGGTAAAAATAGTAATGCTTCACAAAAATCATTAACATAAAATATGCAATTCTCTGTTATTAAATCTAAGAAAGAACCAGTAATTAATAGAGAAACTTCTGCTTCAAAATTTATTCCTTATAAAAAGCATTTTAATCATAATACTTTACTTACTAAAAAAGATGAATTGTTAAGGGTAGTTAAAATTAAGGGCTTTTCTTTTGAAACTGCCGATGATGTTGATGTTGATCTTAAAAAAAATACCCGAAATAATTTACTAAAAAGCATGGCACAAAGCAGTTTTTCTCTGCATTTTCATACCATTAGAAGAAAAGAAAAAGCTTTTCCAGACGGTGATATGCCAGATGAATTTAGCAAACAGCTTAATGAAAATTGGGGCTCTAGGCATTCTGATGATAAATGTTTTGTCAACGAACATTTTTTAACCATTATCAGAGGACAAGTACAAGGTGGGGTTGTTGGGGCAATTAATTTGGTTAATCAAGCTCAGCAAAAAACTAATAAATCGGCTTGGGAAGAATACATCAAAGAAGCCTATGGCGAGCTCGAAGAAATGACCGAAAGAATTTTAAATGGCTTTTCTAATTACAGCCCGCAATTACTCGAAGTTATTGAAACCGATGATGGTTTTCAATCAGAAATTCTTAATTTTTTCGGCAGAATTATCAATTGTGGTTATCAACAAAATTATTTAGTGCCAACCTCAAATATCGATACTTATTTGCCAGTTTCTCGGCTTTATATTGGGGCAAAATCAATTGAAGTTCATAATCCAGATACTATAAAATATGCAGGTTTGGTGGCTATCAAAGAATATCGCCCTGCAACTCATGCTGGAGTTTTTGATGGTTTTATGCAAATGCCTTTTGAGCTTATTATAAGTCAATCGTTTGTTTTTACCGATCGTATGGTGGCAATTGGCTCAATGCAACTGCAACAAAGAAGGCTAATGCAATCCGAAGATGTGGCGGTATCGCAAATTCGAGAAATAGACGAAGCCCTTGATTCGGCAATGGGCGGTGCTTATGCTTTTGGTAACCATTACATGACAGTAATGTGTATAGAAGATAGCCAAAAATCGCTAGAAAGTGCTTTATCTATGGCCTCTGTTGAATTGGCTAATGCTGGCATTACAGGAGTTCGAGAAAAAATTAATCTTGAGCCAGCTTTTTGGTCGCAACTACCTGGAAATGCTGGTTTTATGGCAAGAGCCTCAACTATTAACACTTTAAATTTGGCATCTTTTGCCTCTTTTCATAATTATCCTTCTGGCAAAAGAAAGGGCAATCACTGGGGCGATGCAGTAACCGTGCTGAATACGGTTTCGGGCACTCCTTATTTTTTTAGCTTTCATGTGCGAGATGTTGGTCATACTATGATTATCGGCCCCACTGGCGCAGGTAAAACGGTATTGCTCAATTTTTTATGTTCGCAGTCTCAAAAATTTAACGGCAGATTGTTTTTCTTCGATAAAGATAGAGGGGCCGAAATTTTCATAAGAGCAGTTGGTGGTAAATATATGATTCCTACTGCCTCGAAAGTTTCTGGCTTTAATCCTTTGCATTTGCCAGATAATAGCCAAAATAGGGCTTTTTTAGTTGAGTTGTTAAAAGCTCTAGTTTCAACTAACGGCGAAATTTTAGGTGCTCACGAAATCGAGCGAATTAATGAAGCGGTAAATGGCAATTACAAACTACCCAAAGAGCAAAGAATGCTAAGAAATATTGCCCCTTTTATGGGCTTAGGTGGCCCTGGTAGCTTGGCAAATCGCCTTTCTATTTGGCACTCTAACGGCTCTCATGCTAGGCTTTTTGATAACGAAACCGACAACATCGATTTTTCTATTGCCCGAAATTTTGGTATTGAAATGGGTTATTTATTGCAAGATAAAGTTGCTTTGGCTCCCGCTTTGCTTTATCTGTTTCATAGAATTCAATCTTCTTTAAAAGGCGAGCCAACTATGATAGTGCTTGACGAAGCTTGGGCACTGATTGGCAACCCAGTTTTTGCTCCAAAAATCAAAGATTGGCTAAAAGTAATGAGAAAATTAAATGCCATGGTCGTTTTTGCTACTCAATCGGTAGAAGATGCTTCAAAAAGCGAAATTTCTGATACCTTGGTGCAACAAACTGCTACCCAAATATTTTTACCAAATCTAAGGGCAACTCAAGCTTATCGCAATATTTTTATGCTTTCAGAACGAGAGTTTTCTATTGTTAAATCTACCGATCCTAGCACTAGATTTTTCTTAGTAAAACAAGATAACGATGGAGTAGTGGCAAGGCTCGATTTATCTGGCATGGATAACATTATTCAGGTTTTATCTGGCAGAAACGATACCGTAGCACTACTTGATAGAATTATCGATGAGCACGGCGAAGATCCGCAAGATTGGCTACCAATTTTTTATCAAAAAGCACAAAAATTACTATGAAACAATTTAAATTTTTGCTTGCTTTTTTAATTGTATTTTTGTTGTTTAGCCCCAGTTTTTCTCAAACTAACGATAGGGCCCCAAAATTCGGCCCCGAAAGAATTAGACAGTGCACAGAGAGCGAAGATGGCGACTACACCAAAATTAATGATAATACCTTAAAAATAAATACTAATCTTAATTTTGCTTCAAAACCAGAAGACGGCTTAGGATCTGATTTTAGCTTCAATATGTCTAATCCCTATTGTGCTACCTATTTTACAGCTTATTGGTGGACTTTTAGAGCTGCAATTGCAGTCGCAACAATAGCATGTTCGAGTGGCAATCCATCGATTTTTCCTAATCCATTACAAGATATAATTTTACAAGCAAAAAATACATATAATTGTGCGAAAGAAACTGTAAAAAACGGAGGAGTGCCAACGGGTCCATGTTGCACAGCAAATACACCAGTTATTGCATCCGCCGGGGCGGCAGTAACTCAAGCCTTAATTTTATATGGCATATCAAACGAAGCAATGAAAAGAGTAAGAGTTTGCGGCTATAATTGGTCTCACCCAACTTATATAGACGACAAAATTGAATATGAGAATAGAGAAAACATAACTTATAAAGAATATTTAGTTAAACCGCAACAATCTTTAGACAATTACGAGAAAGAAGAATTAACTAACTCTGGCAGAAGGTTTAAAATAAACGATGTTATTAGCAGAGGCTCTAATATTAATTCACATTATATTCAAGAAAATATTGATGATGCAGATTGTGATAATAATACCTTAACCGAAATGAAATCTTTTTATTTGAGAGGTCTTGATTCTGGTAATTTTAACTGTGGTCAATATTATACAAACGAAAAACAACGAAAATGTTGTGAAAGCCTTGCTAAAAACTACATCTGCTTAGAAGATATAAAATCTGGCGGTTCAAAAGAAAGTATAACAGAAAGAGATTTTGTCTTTTGTAAAAAGGGCACTACTTGTCGTTTTCATCTTCTTGCAAATCCTTCATCTGGGTTAGTGGAATTTATAGTAAAAGAGCGAGAAGAAGGCAGGGTTTTATGTGCCGAAAGCCATAGTTTATGCCCTTATAATTTTTCTGTTGCTGGTGGCACAACCTACCCAGTAAAACAATCTAGCGCTCCTGATACAGAAAAAGCAAGTAAATTAACAAGAGATGCCTTTATTAATCCAGAAGCAGATAATGAAAATCAAGGAGAGATTATCGACAATACACTAAAAGAAGATTTACCTTGTAAAGATAGCGAAACCCAAAACGAAGCTACCTGCCAAGCAAAAGACAATTCTTATCAATTAAAAAATCAATGCCAATATTATAGCCATTGCACCATAGCTTCGGATGCTCCTTATACCATAAGAGATAGAAAAATAAATCGTTATTTTTCATATGCCTGCCTAGATTTTAAAGGGCTAGGTAGCCAATCTCAATCAGTAAGTATACTCGGTAATGAAATAAATCTAGGTGCACCAATAGCTCAATGTTTTTACGAAACATTTGGCAATATTTTTGCCAATAAAAATGGTCATACACTTTGTAGAAGTGGCGAAACAACCGATGGCACAAAATGTATAAATTCTAACATAGGTGCTAATACAATATATGAAAAAGGCTTAAGTGGTGGCAAAAATATTTTTAAAACAATTCAAGATAATCTAAAATTTACCATTAGAGTCGCACTTACTTTGGCAGTTTTATTTTTTGGCATTAAAATATTAATGTCACCAGGCGATGTTATTGGTGCATCAAAACGAAAAGAAATGATTTTGCTAGTCTTTAAAATTGGCATTGTTGGCTACTTTGCCCTAGGAAATGCTTGGCAAACTGCCTTTTTTGATGCTATTTACAACTCTTTTCCAGAGTTAATTGCAAAACTTTTCCAATACACCGCTGCACATGGCGATAAGTGTCAATTTAATTTCACAGAAACAGATCGCAACAGTTATTTAAAAATATTTGGTCTACTCGATTGCAAGCTAAAATATTATCTCGCTTTCACTCCCGGAACCTCTACTGCCAATGTTTTAGGCTTGATATTGTCTACTCTATTTACAGGTTCATACGGCTTTTTAATTGCTATATCCTTATTCTTTTTTGTAATTATGATGATTATAGTAGTTATGAGAGCCTTGTATTTATTTATTACTAGTGCTTTAGCAATTGTGATTTATGTTTTTATTTCGCCAATTATTTTTCCTACTTTGCTTTTTAAACAAACTGAAAATATTTTTAATAAATGGCTTATGCAACTTATTTCTTTTGCTTTACAGCCAATCATTTTATTTGTATATATTGCTATTTTTATTCAGGCTTCTGATTTATTAATTTTAGGGAAAGATCCAAAATTTACTGATAATGGTGCAAAAATAGATTGTGCTTATGATTATGTGCAAAGCAAAAAACAAGCAGAAGAAGATCAAAAAAGATTAGCCTGTGTTTTGCAATTTAATCAATTCAGCAGAAGCTCAGCATTTTCTATTATTTCTGTTGGTGTACCTGCAGCAACTATGTTGTTTAGCGATCTGCTTTCGAGCGGTAAACTAGGTATTATGTTTGTTGTTTTAAGAGGAGTTGTTGGTATTTATTTACTATTAAAAATGTTTGATCTCATACCTGGAATTATTGATTATATTTTCGGATCTTCTCTTGATAAACAAGGTCAAGATGCTCTTAATACTTTCAAATCTTTTGTTAAAAAAGCAAGTTTTGCTAATAAAATGGCTGGCTCTTTAGCCTGGAATCAAGCATTTAATACAGCAGAGCAGTTGCAAGGCAAAAAAGATGAGGAAAAAGAAGACAACAAAGATGATAAATCGGGAGTTGGTTAAAAGAGATTATTGCATCCTAAATTTGTTTCAATTTTTTGCTAGTTTTTAGGAGAATATAATTAATACCAATCACAACTCATAATACACCATTTAGACGAAATATAGCTTTTATTTATGGAATTGGTATAATACCATTTCCCAAATTTAAATAAACTAATAACTTCATATTTTAGTAATTTTAATCTTTAGTTTAAAACCTTGATTTATCTAGATAAATCATCGGTTTTAGAACTAAATTTAAAATTAAAAATATTTTATTATTGGTTCATTTAAATTTTGGAAATGGTATAAAACAGTCCCTAAAAAAATTACCAAAAAAAATCTTGCAATAGCAAATTTGCTAAGTAAAATTTTATTTTAATTTTCAAATCTAATTACTAAAACCATATGCAATTTGAAGTATCAAAAACCATTCTATTAAAAGCATTGTCCGATGTTAACGGTGCCGTTGAAAAGAAAAACACTATTCCAGTTTTGCAAAACATTAAAATTGAAGCAAAAGAAAATAAGGTTTCTTTGTTTGCCACCGATATGGATATCTTAATCACCACTTATTTTGAATGCCAAATATTTAACGAAGGTTCTACTACTGTTTTGGCCCAAACTTTTTTTGATATCATAAGAAAAATACCTGACGGCATTATTAACATCAATCTTGAAAACGAAAATTTACTCCAAATCAAGCTTGGTAAATCTCGTTATAAAGTATCTTGTATCGATCCTGCTGAATTTCCAATTATTTCTAGCGAAGAGCTTTCTAGCGAAATCGAGCTTGATGCTCAGGTTTTAGCAAAAATGATTAGCAAAACTCAGTTCGCCATCTCTAACGACGAAACTCGCTATTATTTAAACGGTTTATTTTTGCATTCTGCACAAGAAAACGACAATTACTATCTGCGAACTGTGGCTACCGATGGCCATAGGCTTGCTATGTCTTCTTTATTTACTGGCATTAACAAAGATTTTGGCATTATTGTTCCTAAAAAAACTGTAAGCGAAATCAAAAGAATTATCGAAACTGCTAAAAAAGTTTCTTTGGCTGTTTCAAGAGTTAAAATTAAAGTTGTTTGCGATAAAACCACTATAATTTCTAAGCTAATCGATGGCGAATTCCCTCCCTACGATAAAGTTTTACCAAAAAATAATTTTAATATTGTCAATATCAAAAGAAAAGATCTATTCGATTGCCTTGATCGTATTTCAATTTTAGCAAACGATAAACATCGTTCAGTAAAAATAAAAATTTTTGAAAATAAATTTTGCTTACAAGTTGGCGATGATGCTAATCCTTTAGCTTATGAAGAGCTAGACATTTCTTACACCGACAATATAATAGAATCTGGCTTTAACTCCAAATATCTACTCGAAATTATTTCTCAAGTTGAAAAAGAAGAAGTAGTTATAAAATTTAACGATGGTTTTTCGCCAGCCTTGCTAGAATCTCCCGATTCTAACTCGATTTTTGTTATTATGCCAGTTAGAATCTAAAAAAATTTATGGCAATTATTAAAAATATTATCATTTGGCTAATATTTTTTGCACTACTAGGAGCCATCTTTATTTTAGCCTTATCTAGCGAGTATGTGCCAGTAAAAACTTTGGTTATTCCAGTTAAAATCAGCAATAATATTAATATTTGCAATAATATTAACTCTAATATTTAAAAACTATGTCTAATTATAATTTCGATA
>Ga0214917_10008390_pt1 | contig 10165 bp, 14 predicted proteins | sample LL_1208_BB_MetaG_FD_177983 | JGI IMG/M metagenome (GOLD analysis project Ga0214917, IMG submission 177983) | Freshwater microbial communities from Lake Lanier, Atlanta, Georgia, United States - LL_1208_BB | ecosystem: Environmental > Aquatic > Freshwater > Lake | place: USA: Georgia | collected...
CACGGCGAGGCCCCATGAGCACTCCAGGCAGCTTTTCTGCGCCGCTCTCCCACGGCGGAACCCAGCCCCATCAGCCGCTCTCCCCCGCCCACGGGCACGGCCAGGAGCATGCGGGGGCAGCGGATGCGGTGAGCACCTATTTCGAGTGCATCACGGCCTGCTCGATCGACGACGGCGAATGCGTGACCCGCTGCGTTGAAGTGCTGCGCGAGGAGGGCTGAGCCCGTCGGTGGGCATCCGCTCACGCAGCTCCGCTAGCAATGTGGCAACGGCTACGCGCCGCTCGGAAACATTTCGTAGCGTTGTGGCGGTCCCGATGATCCATCGCGTCAGCCGCCATGTCAGAACCGCTCGCCCTCAGCCTTGGCCAGCAATTCGAGCTGGAGCGCATGAACCGGGCCATCGAGTCGACCGCTGATCTGCAGGCCCTGCAGGGCCTGGCCAAGCAACTGCTGCTGGCCTGGCACAGCCAGAAGGCCGCCACCCAATGGGTGATGCGCCAGCAGCTCGAGGGACCGCCACGGTTCGGGACCGGACAGGCCCCCTCAGCGGGCCATCAGGGATGAGAGCTCGCCAGGAATCACCTGCAGGTTGATCTGCTGGCCGCCGCGCTGCAGGCTGAGGGCCATGGCCCGGCCCACCCCGTTGCTCTCCACGAACTGGGTGAGCTGGGCAGGATCCTTCACCGGCTGACCGCCCACGGCGGTGATCACATCGCCGGCCTGCACGCCAGCGCGGGCGGCGGGTCCGGAGGGCATCACACTCCTCACCCGTGCGCCGCTCACCAGGGCACCATTGGCATCCCGCACGGGCTCCAGGGAGACGCCGATCATGGCGTGACTCACCACCCCACTGGCCACCAGCTGCTGGGCGATCGTGCGGGCCCGGTTGATCGGGATGGCGAATCCCAGGCCCGCCCCCGGACCGGAACGCACCAGGGTGTTGATCCCGACCACATCGCCGCTGGCATCCAGCAGCGGACCGCCGGAATTGCCCGGGTTGATGGCGGCATCGGTCTGGATCAACTCCAGCCGCTTGTCAGTGATGCCCAGCTTGGCCGCATTGCGGTTGAGGCTGCTCACGATGCCGAGCGTCACGGTGTTGTCGAGCCCGAAGGGATTGCCCACGGCAATCACCCAGTCGCCCACCTGCAGGGCATCGGAGTTGCCGAGCCGGGCCACGGGCCAGGGGCCAGCCCGCTCCAGCCGCACCACGGCCAGATCGGTGACGTTGTCGGTGCCGACCACCTTCCCCTCGACGCGACGCCCATCCGGCAGGCCCACCACCACCCGGCTGCTGCCCTCCACCACGTGGGCGTTGGTGATCAGCAGGCCGGCGGGGTCGTAGATGAAACCACTGCCCTGGCCGCGCTCCGTGCGCTGGGATGGCGGCTGGGGCGCCTGGCCGGGGGGAAGCCCGAAGAACTGCCGCAGCAGCGGATCCATGAACGGCAGCTGCTGCAGTCCCCCCGATCCGGGCACCACCACGTTGCGCTCCGTGTCGATCGTGACCACCGCCGGGCCGGTGCGCCGCACGGCATCGGCCACGAACGACTGGCGCGCCAGGGCAGCGGCAGGGGCAGCCGATTGGGCCCGCGCTGGCGACGCGGACAGTGCGGAGGGTCCGGCCAGCGCCAGAGCCGAAACCAGGGCCAGGGCCCTCACCCGTGCAGCAGCCATGCGGCCACAACCATGGAGAAGCCACGACCGTAGGCAGATTCCCGGGCCCCAGCCATCCCCCCGGCGGGTGGGATTCCCCGCCCTGCGCTGCGGCAGCCGCGCGACCGGGGGAGCGATGATGGACCCATTCGGTACGCCGGGCTGAACCAGTCCTGCTGTCCATGCCTGTTGTTCTCTCCAAACTGCTGCCCCTGGCCTATGGCGCCTGTTTCCTGGCTCTGCTGTGGCAGGCGTTCCGGGTCATGGGCAGGGGCTATGCCGCCATTCCCCGCCCCGGGGATCAACCCAGCGGGGCCCAGGGCGATCGCACCGGCCGCCTCACCATCCACCCGGAGCTGCTGGATGAGGACGGTCAGCTGACGCGGGACGACCTGCTCACGGTGCGCTTCAGCGGCGACAACGAGCAGCCCGCCTTGCCGAACGACCCCAACTGAGGCCATCGGGGCCCGCCAGCTGGTACAACCATTGCGTGCTTGTGGACATCGGCGGAGGCTGAGGTGGATCAAAGAACCCGGATCGTGGCTGCAGTGCTCAAGGGCCTGAAGCTGCCTCCCCGCTTTCAGCTCAAGCTTGTGAAGGAGGATCCGATCCGCCTGGAACTGATCCTCACGCCCGCCTACGGCAAGGAGCCCATCCTGGTGGGCCTGGTGGAATCGCAGGATCTCGTGGCCCGCCGCGACCGTGAAGGCCGCATCCCCCGCGACCTGCAGGGCACCTGGGACTGGACCGTGCGCCACGGCAAGGTGAGCACCGGCGGCTGGAATCCCTATCTCAAGGAAGCCCTGCAGACGATGTTCGAAACCGGATTGCCGGCCATCGTCTACGAGGAAACCACCGGTGAGCTGTATCACCCGGTGGATGGCGCCCGCCACGTGCGCTGAGCACCGGCCCCGTGGCTGAGCTGCCGATCGAGCCGCTGCTGCCGCGGCTGGTGGAGCAGCTCCCTGGCGGGGCCACACTGCTGCTCCAGGCACCCCCTGGCGCCGGCAAGACCACGCGCGTGCCCCTCGCCCTGCGGGAGGCCCTGGAGGCCGCTGAGGGGCCCGATCACGGTACGATCCTGATGCTGGAGCCCCGGCGCCTGGCCGCCAAGGCGGCGGCGGAGCGGCTGGCGGCCGGGCTGGGGGAGCCCGTGGGCCGGCGGGTGGGCTTCCGGGTGCGGATGGAGGCCTGCGTTTCAGCCGCGACCCGGATCGAGGTGATCACCGATGGCCTGTTCCTCCGGCGGCTGCAGGCCGATCCGGCCCTCGAGGGGGTGGCCTGCGTGATCTTCGACGAGTTCCACGAACGGCGCAGCGAAGCCGATCTGGCCCTGGCGCTGCTGCGGGATGCCCGGGCCGTGCTGGCCCCGGAGCTGCGGCTGCTGGTGATGTCGGCCACGCTCAACCTGCAGCCGCTGCTGGAGCAGCTGCCCGAGGCCGGCCTGCTCACCAGCGCCGGGCGGGCCCATCCCGTGGCGGTGAGCCACCAGGCCCCGCGCGAGGGGGAAGCGTTGCCGCGCCAGGTGGTGCGGGCCCTGGAAAGCCACTGGCTGGATCAGCGCGGCGACGCCGAAACAGCACTGGTGTTCCTGCCGGGTCAACGGGAGATCCAGGCCTGCCTGCAAGCCATCGCCGCCACCAGCTGGGGCAGCGCGCTGGAGCTGTGCCCCCTGCACGGCCAACTGCCCCTGGCGGCCCAGAGCCGCGCCATCCGCCGGGCCAGCACCGCCGCCGGCAAGGTGGTGCTGGCCAGCGCCATCGCCGAGAGCTCACTCACCATCGAGGGGGTGAGCCTGGTGATCGACAGCGGCCTCAGTCGCCGCAGTCGCTTCAACCCCACCACGGGCATGGACAGCCTGGTGACGCTGCCCTCCAGCCTGGCCAGCGCCGAACAGCGGGCCGGCCGCGCCGGACGCCTGGGACCGGGCCGCTGCCTGCGGCTGTGGAGTCCGGCTGAACAGCAGCGGCGGCCGGCCTTCGATCCGCCCGAACTACTGGAGGTGGATCCGGCCCCCCTGGTGCTGCAGCTGGCCCAGTGGGGGGCAGGCCTGGGCGAGGCATTGCCCTGGCTGGATGCTCCGCCCCGCAGCAGCCTGCAGGAGGGCCGGGAGCTGCTGCAACAGCTGGGGGGCGTGGATCAGCGCGGCGGGCTCACCCCCCATGGCCGCGCCATGGCCAGCCTCGGCCTGCATCCGCGGCTGGCCCACCTGCTGCTGCGGGCTCGGGAGCTGGGCGCTGGGGGCCTGGGCTGCGCCCTGGCGGCCCTGCTGAGCGAGCGCGATCCCCTCAATCCCCAGGACCACGGCTCCGACCTGGGCCATCGCCTCGACTGGCTGCGACGCCCCGGCCGCGATCCCCGCCGCCAGCAGCTGCTCCAGCTGCAACGCCAGCTGGAGCGCCAGCTCGAGCGGCTCGATGCCCCGCCCGGTGCCCCCTCGGCCCCAGCGGCAGCGGGCACCCCCGAAACGGTCTGCGCCGCCCTGCTGGTGGCCCAGGCCTACCCCGAGCGGGTGGCGGTGGCCCGGGAACCCGGCAGCGGGCGCTACCTCACCCGCGGCGGCCGGGGCGCCCAGTTGCACCCCACCGACCCCCTGCGGGGCTGCGGGGCCCTGGCCATCGCCAGCGCCGATGGCGCCGGCAGCAACTGCCGCATCCAACTGGCCCTGCCGCTGGATCGGGGCAGCCTGGAGGAGCTGGCGGCCGAGGCCGGCCACGAGCTGGAGCTGGTGAGCTGGGACCCCCAGCAGCAGCGGGTGCGCTGCGAGCGGGAATGGCGATTGGGGGCCGTGGTGCTGGAGCGCCGGCCCTGGCCCCAGGCCCCCGCCCAGGCCGTGCAGGCCGCGCTGCTGGAGGGGCTGGAGCAGATGGGTCTCGAGGCCCTGCCCTGGACCCCCTCCAGCCGCCAACTGCAGCAACGGCTGAGCCTGGCCCACAGGCACCTGGGCGCCCCCTGGCCCGACCGCAGCGACAGGGCCCTGCTGGCCGATCCCATGGGCTGGCTGGGACCACAGCTCGCCGACCTGCGCAGCCGCACCGACCTGCAACGGATCGACCTCACGGAAGCCCTCTGGAACGGGCTGGAGTGGAGCCAGCGCCAGCAGCTGGACGCCCTGCTGCCCCAGAGCCTGGCCATCCCCTCAGGTCGCCAGGCCCGGCTCGACTACAGCGTGGGCGAACCCGTGCTGGCCGTGAAGCTGCAGGAGATGTTCGGGGCCGCCAGCACGCCCGTCCTGCTGGAGGGGCGATTGCCCGTCACCGTGCAGCTGCTCTCCCCTGCGGGACGACCCGCGGCGATCACGCGGGATCTGGCCGGGTTCTGGGCCGGGGCCTACCGCCAGGTGCGCAGCGAACTTCGGGGCCGCTACCCCCGCCACCCCTGGCCGGAGGATCCCGCCAGCGCCACCGCCACTGCCCTCACCAACCGCCGCCTGCGGCAGGATCAATCCCAGAGGTGATCAAAGCCGAAGTGGCGCAGCCCCTCGGCGATGCCGGCGCAGCCCTCGGCACGGGCCAGGTACACCGATGGCAACCGCGGCAGGTGCGCCACCAGGGCCGGCTCGGCATTGCCCACCATGACCCCCTTGAGGCCCGTCTCGAACATGGCGAGGTCGTTGAGGGTGTCGCCGGCGGTCACCACCGCGGCATGGTCAAGCTCCAGCCACTCCAGCAGCGCCAGCAGGGTGCTGCCCTTGTTCACACCGGCCGGCAACACATCGAAGTAGCGGTTGTCGGAGAGCACGCAATCGGCTCCCTCCGCCTCCAGCAACGGAATCAGCGCGGGGTTGAACAGCTCCGGATCCACGAAATAGGCCAGACGGCGGTTGGAGCTCACCGGCTGGAGCGCGAGGCCGGGTTGCCCGTCCATCAGCGGAGCCAACCGCTCCGGGAGCCCCCGCCAACGGGCCTCGATCGGATCCACCGCCAGGGAAATGGGCGCGAGGGAGCGCCCGCAGGCCACGGTGCAGCCCACATCACCGATCACCAGGTGGGGGGCCTGCAGGCCGATGGGTTCATCCTCCAGCAGCACCCTGGCGATCGATTCAAGGTCACGGCCCGTGCAGAACACGTGCAGCACCCGCTGCCGCTGCTCCGCCAGCCAGCGGTAGAACCGCCGCCGCTGCGGGGTGGCCCCGCCCAGCAGCGTGCCGTCCAGATCGGTGACAAGCACCAATTCAGGCTGCTCCGGCAAGGGAGCCGCGAGCTGCCTCTGGAACTGTTCACGCGCAGGACGCGCACGGGACCCGGAAGCAGACACGCGCAATGACGGCAAACCGCACCCCAAGGTATCGACCGCGACTGTCAAGCGGCCTCCAAGTTTCGTTACACTCCACAGGTCGCCGAACAACCCCCGATGTCTGAGTCCCCCCGCTTCGGTTTCGTGAACTTCGCCGAGACCTGGAATGGCCGCCTGGCCATGCTGGGCTTCGTGATCGGCCTGGGCACCGAGCTGCTCACCGGCCAGGGCATCCTGTCCCAGCTGGGTCTGGGCTGAAGCCCACCACCCTCACGCGCTCCCGGTGAGCCCTTCAGGCGCCCCTTTCGGGGCGCCTTTTTTGCTGGTGCAGCACACTGGTGTGGCCCAGCTGATGGCGCCCTGGCCCGTTTCTACGCCAAGAACCGCCGCGACGGCGCCCGGCTGCTCAGCAGCGCCCTGGTGATCACCAGCATCGCGCTGATGCGGATCGACCACCCGGTCGGCCAGGCGGTGACCCTGGTGGGGTGTTTGGTGTGCCTCTACTGGTGGAACTGCTACCGCCACCTTGAGCGCTGACACTGGCCTGCCCCGCTACAGCGTCGCCGAGCTGAATCAGGCGATCGGCTCGCTGCTGGAGCGCGGCTTTGCGCCCCGCTTTCTGCTGGAGGCCACGGTGTCGCGGCCACAGCTGAAAAAGGGCCACCTCTGGCTCACCCTGGTGGATGAGCAGGCCTCCATCTCCGCCGTGGTGTGGGCCTCACAGCTGAGTCGGCTCGCCCATCAGCCCCAGGAGGGCGACGGCGTGGTGGTGGTGGGCAAACTCAACTTCTGGACAGCCCGGGCCAACCTGTGCGTTCAGGTGCTCGACCTGCGCCCGAGCCTCAGCGCGGTGCTGCGGCAGTTCGAGCGCGTGCGCCAGCAACTGGAACCGGAAGGGCTGTTCGCCCTCGAGCGCAAGCGCGCCCTGCCACCGCTGCCGGGCGCCATCGCCCTGCTCACGGCGGCCCCCAGCTCGGCCCTGGCGGACATGCTGCGCACCGCGGCCGAACGCTGGCCCGCCACCCGCATTCACGTGGTGCCGATGCCCGTTCAAGGTGCGGTGGAGGCGCAGGTCCGCGCCCGCCTGGCCCAGGTGATCGCCGCCGCCCCGGAGCTCGCCATCGAAGCGGTGGTGCTGGCCCGCGGCGGTGGCAGCCGTGAAGACCTGGCCGTGTTTGATGGTGAGGGCCTGGCCAGGGATCTGGCGGCCTGCCCCCTTCCCGTGGTCACAGGTCTGGGCCATGAGGACGACACCACCATCGCCGATCTGGTGGCGGACTACCGCGCGGCCACCCCAACGGCCGCCATCGTGGCGCTGCTGCCCGACCGGCTGGCCGTGCACCAGGGCTTGCGCCAAAGCCAGATCCTCCTGCAACAGCGGCTGCTGCAACGGCTGGAACGGGAGCGCCAGGGCCTGATGGCCAGCCGGGAGCGGCTGGAGCGCCACCATCCCACCCTGCTCCTGGACGCCCTGCGCCAGCAACTGCGCCATCGGCTCGACCTGCTGCAGGCGCTCTCCCCCCAGCGCCTGCTGGAGCGCGGCTTCGCCCTGGTGCGCGGGGCGGACGGCCGGCTGCTGCGCTCGGTGCGAGAGCTGCAGCCCGGGGATCCGCTTCAGCTGGAGCTGGCGGACGGCAGGATCGATGCCAACGTGCGCCGCGTGAGCGCCAACCGGAGCTCCAGCCATGACTGAATCCCCTCCCAGGCGCAGCCCCCGCCGCCGCAAAAACGACACCGCAGCCGTGCCGAAGGCGGACCCGGCCGACGGCCATGGCAGCCAGGAGGAATGGCTGGCCGACATCCAGACGCTGAGCTTCCAGGAGGCCCGCACCGCCCTGGAGCTGGCCATGGCCCAGCTGCAGGCCACAGACCTCGAGGTGGAACAGATGGCCGGGCTCTACCGCCGCGCCCGGGCCTATGCCGATCGCTGCGAGGCGGTGCTCAACACCGTGGAACAGGAGGTGATCGAATGGAGCAGCGAAGCACCGACCCCATGAGCGCCCCCCGGCCCTGGCTTGCCTGGCGCTACCTGGCCATCGCCGTGGCGGGAGCAGTGTTGCCGTGGATCGCCAACCTCGACTACATGCGCCAGTACGGCAACAGCTTCGACATCGGCCTGTTTGTGCAACTGGCCAACGCCAATCCAGCCGCCCGCTCCCTCTCCAGCGATCTGCTGGTGGGGGCCTCCGCCATCACGGTGTGGATGGTGGTGGAGAGCAGGCGCCTGCAGATGCGGCACCTCTGGCTGGTGCTGCTGAGCTCGGTGACGGTGGCCTTCGCCTTTGCGGCGCCACTGTTTCTGTTCCTACGGGAGCGGCGCCTGCAGGAACTGGCACGCCAAGCAGACGCTGCACTGGGCTGATCCGCCCCTCAGGCGTCCTTGGCCGGATCCGAATCGCTCACCTCGGTGACCGTGACATCCACCACGGCGTTGCTGGCCAGTGGCTCCTGGGCCGGCGCTGCGCTCCTGGTGGCTTGGGGGCCGAGCACGGCACCACAGCCGGGACAGGTGGCGGCCCCAACACTGGGGGTGCCGCAGACCTCGCAGGTGACAAAGCGGGGCTTGAGCAGTTGCCAGGCCAGAACGCCGAGGCCGGTCAGCAACAAGGGGCCCAGCACCAACAGCAGGGTCACCCCCTCCAGCACATCAACCAGGAACCGACCAGCCAGGCCCGGAGCCAGGAGCACCACACCGGCCAGGGCAATCCAGCCCCAGGGGATGGAACGGCGCATCACTGCTTGAAGCGGGGATCCCGCTCCATCCAGCGCTCCAGAGCGGCCAGACCCTCAAGACCGGCCCACAGCATGAGCCCAGCGCCCACCACCAGGGCCACCACCAGCCCCAGCCCCAGCAGCACAGGCACGAGGGCGAAGGTGAGCGTGCCGATCACGACAACAGCCCCCACAGAGGTGCACACCAACAGGAGGCTGGCGGGCAGGGGCCTGACCTTTTGAAGCGGGTGTCCCAATGCAGCGCCGCAGGATGTGCTCCTAGTTTGCAGCGCCCTGTCCCGAGGCGATCAAACCAGCAGGTGTGGATCGCCCGCCATAGGGGGGGCGGCTGAGAACCACGCTCACGGCCATGCCGAAGTAAACGATCAGAGCCACCAGCCACACCCAGAGGGTGAGCACCAACACCGCGCCGATCACGCCATAGGCCTGAAAGCGCGCTCCGAGCGAGATCAAGCTTCGGCCCACCGCCAGGTTGAGAGCCGTCAGGGATGTACCGATCAGCAGGGCCCCGGGCAGCAGCGGTGCCCGGGGCACGCGGCTGGTGGGCAGTAGCCGCAGCAGGGCGTACGACAGACAACAGGCAATCACCAGAGACAGGGAGAGGTCGAGCAGCACAGGCAGCGGCACCCACAGCCGCACCGAGGCCGGGAACCAGCCCTCCAGCACGGCCCGCCAACTGCCCGGACTCAACAGCCGCAGATTGGTGGTGAGCTGGTCAACCACCACAAAGAATCCGATCAACAGCACCAAGGCGAAAGACTCGAGGCGAGCCCGCACAAAGCGCTGCACCGCCTGCTGCCAGCTGAGGTGCTGTGGAGGCAGAGGCCGGAACCCCCACAGCCTGTCTGCGCCGCGCTGCAGGCTGAGGTAGGCGTTGGTGGCCGAGACCAGCAGGAACAGCGCACCCACCAGACCGGCCCCAGTGCCCTGTCGGTAGAGCTTCAGCAGCGTTGCACTCACCAAGGGCAACACCGAGGGCGGCAGAAACTGCTGCGCCAAATCGAGGATGTTGTCGGTTAACCCATCCACCCTCCCCAGGATGCGGCTCGCCACACCGAGGGCAATCAGCAGAATCGGAAAAAACGACTGCAGACTGTGATAGGCAAATGCCGCACTGAGATCCACGCAGTCTTCACGGTCCCAGAGGCGATAGGCGCTCCAGAACAGGCGCCACATCCCCTTCAGGCGCCACCGCAGCCTGCGTCGATCATGGGGCATATCGTCCAGCGGCTCACTGGCCGGACCCTACCCAGTTGCCGGCTGGATCTCAACAGCTCCGTAACCACTCCGCAGCCCTGCAACCACTGCTGATCCCCGCCAGCGCAAAAGCCAACAAAAAAGCCACCCCAAGGGGTGGCTTTCTGTGCAGGCATCCAGTCATTCACAGCCGTTGGGCTAATGGCTGTTGGTGCTGCAGGTGTTGAGCAAAAGTTTTACCTGGCATCGAGCTATTTTCTCAGGGGGCTACCCCCCAAATATCGTCGCCGCTGCAGCGTTTCACAACCGAGTTCGAGATGGATCGGAGTGGTTCCACTGCG
>Ga0214917_10008391_pt1 | contig 10164 bp, 7 predicted proteins | sample LL_1208_BB_MetaG_FD_177983 | JGI IMG/M metagenome (GOLD analysis project Ga0214917, IMG submission 177983) | Freshwater microbial communities from Lake Lanier, Atlanta, Georgia, United States - LL_1208_BB | ecosystem: Environmental > Aquatic > Freshwater > Lake | place: USA: Georgia | collected...
CCGAAGCGCTTCACTCCGAGACGTTGTGCGTTGGAGTCGCGACCGTTACGGGTCGAACTCGCTCCCTTTTTGTGTGCCATTTCGTGAGGTTCTCCTGTGCTTACTTAATGCCGGTGACCTTGACGCGCGTGAGCTCCTGACGGTGCCCCTGGCGCTTCTTGTAACCGGTCTTGTTCTTGTACTTCTGAATGACAATCTTGGGTCCGCGCAGGTCGTTGAGCACCTCGGCCGTCACCTTGACTTTTGCGAGCGAAGCCGAGTCCGCGGTGATCTTGTCACCGTCGACGAGTAATACGGCGGGAAGTTCGATAACTCCCGAGCTGTCGGCCACAACGCGGTTCATCGTGACGATTGTGCCGACCTCGACCTTTTCTTGGCGGCCACCGGCGCGAACTACTGCGTAAACCACTTGGTACCTGCTTCATTAATGGAAACGGAGAATCCGTCTCACTGCGAAAAACTTTGATGCGATACGAGCACACTCGCCCGAGCACCAAAAGTCAAGAATAGCCCGGATGAGTAGCCGGTGCAAACCGAGCGAGCGTTAGTCGTGCCCGCTCTCCCCCATGATTTCGGGGAACTCGGAGGGCGCGTGCGAACCGTCGACGCCCGCGTCTGCAGTCGAAATCGGGCCAGTGGTGACGCGTCGTCCCCGACCGCGTCCGCGTCGACCCTGACCCGAAGCTTTGGGCTCCGGAAGAGCCTCGAGGACGTTTTCCAAAATGGCGTCAACGCGCTCGACGGGAGTGCCCCGACCGCGACGAGCCTTGCGAACGGGAAGATCGAGAAGTTCGACGATGTCGTCACCATCGAGAATCTCATGTTCGAGTTCCTCGTCGTGTGTGTTCTCAAGCTCGTGATCGTGCTCCAGCTCGTCATGGTGGTGCAACGTGCTTGCCGCAATCTGTGCCAGCGCGCTTTTTGCTCCCTCTGGAATACCGTGCGGCGAGACGGATGGCGACGACGCAACTCGTGCCTTGGCTCGGCGTGACGGCTTGTCACCCTGCGGCGTTTGTTGAACTTGACGACGCACCACCGGGTCGTGGAAAACGATGACGCCACGACCAGCGCACACCTCACACGGCTCGCTGAAGGTTTCCAGCAAACCGAGCCCAAGTTTCTTGCGCGTCATTTGCACCAGACCGAGTGACGTCACTTCAGCGACCTGGTGTTTCGTACGGTCGCGGCTCAAGCATTCAATGAGACGTCGATGCACCAAATCACGGTTTGTCTCGAGCACCATGTCAATGAAGTCGACAACGATAATTCCACCGATGTCACGGAGTCGAAGCTGGCGAACAATTTCTTCCGCCGCTTCAAGGTTGTTCTTTGTCACCGTCTCTTCGAGGTTTCCACCAGAACCAACGAATTTTCCGGTATTGACGTCAACAACCGTCATCGCCTCTGTGCGATCAATGACGAGTGAACCACCCGACGGCAACCACACCTTACGATCGAGCGCCTTTTCAATCTGCTCGTTGATGCGGAAATGATCAAAGATGTCACCGTCACCATCGAATCGCGATACTCGCTCGATGAGTTCGGGAGCCACCTGTGTGAGGTAGGACTCGATTGCCGTGCGCGCATTGTCTCCCGAGATAATCATGCGGTGGAAGTCTTCGTTGAAGACATCTCGAACGATTTTGATGAGCAAATCGGACTCACTGTGCAACAGTGCGGGAGCAGACATCGTCTCGACCTTGTGCGAAATGTCCTCCCACTGAGCCGTCAATCGACCCACATCAAAGGTGAGCTGCTCTTCCGTCGCGCCCTCGGCCGCCGTGCGCACAATGACACCAACGTTTTCGGGCAGCACCTCTTTAAGGATGGCCTTCAAACGTGTGCGTTCGGTATCCGGGAGTTTGCGACTGATACCACTCATGGAACCGTTTGGCACGTACACCAAGTAGCGACCGGGCAGGGAAATCTGGCTCGTCAATCGAGCACCCTTGTGTCCAACGGGGTCTTTCGTGACTTGCACGAGGACCTTGTCACCGGTTTTCAGCGCGAGCTCAATCCGACGCGGCTGGTTACCCGTCTCAGCGGCGTCCCAGTCAACTTCTCCGGAATAGAGAACCGCGTTGCGACCGCGTCCAATGTCGACAAACGCGGCCTCCATCGACGGGAGCACATTTTGCACCTTGCCGATGTAGACGTTGCCAATCAGGCTCGCCTCGGACGATCGCGCAACGTAGTGCTCAACGAGAATATTGTCTTCGAGAACGCCGATCTGGATTTTGTCATCTTTTTCGCGCACAATCATCGATCGATCGACTGCTTCTCGCCGGGCAAGAAACTCGCTTTCGGTGACAACGGCACGACGCCGACCCTGGTCTCGTCCGTCTCGCCGACGTTGCTTTTTTGCCTCTAACCGCGTCGAGCCGCGCACGCGTTGTGGTTCAGTGATGAGCTCCGGTTCACGCGGCTGGCGAACTTTCACAACGGTGTTGGGGTCGTCGGCGATGGGTCGATCATCACCCGACCGACGACGGGCTCGACGGCGCGCCGACGCACTCTCCCACGACGGGTCGTCATCAAAAAATCTGTCGCGCCACGGACGCTCTTCCACCACAGGGAGGTGAGGCGCATAAAAAACGAGATCGGTCGGTTCGCTCGATGTGATGACTGGATGCTCGACGGTCGGTTGAGACGTGTCGCTCACGTTGGCGTCGCCGTCCCCGTCGCCCGTCGCGCTGTCGGAGGCACTCGCGTTGAGAAAATCTGCCGCACTCGGCGCGTAGCCCTGCGGAATCTCGAATGGATTGCGGCGAACGAATGTGAGTTCGGTTGTGTTGTCGTTATTCACCATGTCGGTGTACTTTCCGCACAATTCCGCAAATCGTCACATAATTTAGAAGGAACTGCGACTTAAATCTTGTCCGACGTATTGAGCCAATTCGCCGGGAAACTTGTTGGTCACGCGCAGCAGAGGGGAAATTTCTCTCGCTCGCAAAAAACCGCTTCCCTCAGTATTGCACGAGAACGTGACAGTTGCGGTGCAGGCACACCTGCCATAATGCGATGGTGACTGAGACATCCACCACGAACGTTGGCGCAACCGAGCGCCTGCTCGGCCTCTCGATTTTTCTGATTGTCGCAAGCGCCATCGGCCTACTCGCGGCATTCGAGTTGACCTACGAGAAAATTCAGGTCTTACTGAACCCGGAGCACGCTGCCTCGTGTGACTTCACACTGCTCGTGCAATGTGGAAAGAACATGAGTTCGCCGCAGGGATCCGTTTTTGGGTTCCCCAACTCGCTCCTGGGTCTCATCGGATGGCCCGTCGTGATGGCTACCGGGGTCGGCACGTTGGCCGGCGCACGATTTGCCCGATGGTGGTGGATCGCCTTCAACGTCGTGGCTGCAGGTGCACTCGGCTTCGTCATCTGGTTGATCACGGAAAGCGTCTTTGTGTTGGGCACGCTGTGCCCGTGGTGCATGGTGACGTGGGTGGCGGTCATCCCGCTGTTTTGGGTGTCGACGTTGTGGAACCTCAAACACGGTGTCTGGTCATCGAACCAAAAGGTTCGGGATGTGGGTGGAAGACTCCTCTCGTGGAGCCCGACCATCGTCTTGGCGTCGTATCTTGTCGTCGCCGTCGTCGCACAGCTTCGACTCGATTGGCTCAGCTACCTCTAGCCAAACCAGAGCGCGAGCTCACGCTCAGCCGACTCTGGAGAGTCGGAACCGTGAACCAGGTTTTGCTGAACCTTGGCACCCCAATCCCGTCCAAGATCTCCGCGAATCGTGCCGGGTGCGGCCGTTGAGGGGTCTGTCGTTCCCGCAAGGGAACGGAAACCTTCGATGACTCGATTGCCCGCGACGCGCAGGGCGACGATCGGGCCGCTCTGCATGAACTCGACAAGCGGGTCGAAGAAGGGCTTGCCCTCGTGCTCGGCGTAATGCGCGTGCAGAAGATCGCGATCGGCTTGCACCATGCGAATGTCAACGAGCACGTATCCTTTCGCCTCGACGCGGCGCAGGATTTCACCCGTCAAATTGCGGGCTACTCCGTCTGGTTTGACGAGAATGAGCGTTTCTTCGACGTGAGCAGTCATGAGGTGGAATCTTTCTTGTGTGAATCGAGACGGAGACCCGTGTAAATCGCATAAGACCAGAGAATCGCGAACACTCCCCCCACGAACCACATGGCGGGAACGAAGAATCCGGTGAGAAGAACGACAACTTGAAGGACACTACCGACCACAATCCCCCAGTACCATCTCAGCACGCCGGCGGTGACAAAAAGAGCCAATACCAATATCGCCCCTCCGCCCAGCGCCTGATCGGGAGGGAGGGCCTTGAGCCCAAAAATCGCCAAGGCACCCAAGAACATCACGACTGACTCAAAGATGAGCACAATCGCACCCAAACTTTCAACGAGAGAGCGTTGCCGGGCGCGACGCTCGTTTGCGCGGGGCTCGGGCCGAGGTTCGGGTTCGGGTTCGGGTTCGGGTTCGGGTTCGAGAGCAGGCTCCCTCGCTGGCGGCATGTTCACTTCCATCCGTTTTCCTGCGCGGCCGTCAAAGCGACACCGAGCAAACTAATCGAACCAGCAACGACCACGGCACCCTTCTCGGCAGCCAACGCCAGAACTCGGGCGCGTTCACACGCCACTACGGGGTCGGCATCGATAGAGACATCCGACTCGGAGAAATATCGTTGTGCAACCTCGGCGAGCTCGTGTGGTGATCGTGCACGGTCACTCGGCGCCGTTGTGAAAATGACGCGTGTAACCGACTCCGAGAGGGCGCGCAACATCCCGTCGACGTCCTTGTCATCGAACGCGGCGAAAACCAACGTCACGTCGTCAAAGTCGAAATACTCCGACAAGGCACGCGCCAAAGCGATTGCGCCGTGTGGATTGTGAGCGGCGTCAATAATGACCGGCGGTTCCGTCGCAATTCGTTGCAGTCGACCCGGAGATTCCACGGTGGCAAACGCCTCGGCAAGTACCTCGACACTCAACGGTTGAGTTCCGCCTCCGAGAAATGCTTCGACAGCCCCGATGGCGACGGCCGCGTTGTCAGACTGATGGTCCCCAAAGAGCGCCAGAAACACATCGTCATATTCACCCGACACCGATCGAATCGAAAACACCTGACCGCCGACCGCCATCGCTCGATTGTGCAGCACGATATCGGTGTCGACGAAGTAGATGGTACTTTCGGTCAATTCCGCCGCTTCCCGCAAAATCTTTTCCACCAGCGGTTGCTGCGCCGCCGAGACAACGATGCTTGAGGGTTTGATAATCCCCGATTTCGTTCGCGCGATTGCCTCGAGAGAGCCGCCCAGTCTGTCGGCATGATCAATATCGATCGGTCCGAACACAGCGACGTCCGCCTCGACAATGTTGGTCGAGTCCCATTCGCCACCCATGCCGACCTCAACAACGGCCACATCAACAGGCGCATCAGCAAACGTGGCGAACGCGAGTACCGTCAGGCACTCAAAATACGTCAAGCGTGGCTCCCCTTTGGCAAGGAGTTCTGCGTCAACGAGTTCGATGTACGGCTTCACGTCAAGCCAATTCGCGACCAGCACGTCATCGCCGACGGGTTCTCCGCCCACCTGAATCCGCTCATTGAACGACCGCAGGTGGGGACTCGTGAACAGTCCCGTTCGCAAGCCATAGGAACGAAGAATCGACTCAATCATGCGCGAGATGCTCGTCTTGCCATTCGTGCCCGTGATGTGAATGACGTCAAAGGCTCGATGAACATCTCCGAGCAGATCGGACACCCGACGCGTCGGCTCGAGCCGAGGCTGGGGGTTTTTCTCCCCCGACCGCTCAGCCAGTTCCTGCTGCACGAGACGGGCGGCTCGAGCGAAGTCGTCGTCGTCAGAAAAGTGCGGGGTCGTATCGCTAGACATCAAGAACACGATTCACGCGCGACACCGCAACCAGTATTCGACCCGCGTTGGCGAACTGCATCGGCGCGACATCACCGATGTGCTCCGGGGCGACGTTCGTCAAGCCGGGCACCCACTCGGCGGGCAAACCCGAACTCACGTCGAGTAGGTTTGCCGCCGTGTCACTCGAGTGAAGCGTGAAAGTCGTTGCGAGCGTTTCGCCGGCAATGTCGACATCACCCGCACGTGCGAGCGCCAGAGCATCCGTCGGGTCAATAACAATGAGGTCGAGGTGGATGCGATCACTCACGTCGAAGCCCGCCGCTTTGCGCGTGTCTTGCACCGCGCGAATCAGGTCACGCGCCAATCCTTCTGCCTCAAGTTCGGGCGTGGTTGCCGTGTCGAGCAACACGAATCCGCCTCCGGGAACGAGTCCCAAGGCGCGCGAGCCCTCTCCGTCTGTCTCCGTCTCGAGCGTGAGTTCGTACTCGCCGTCAACGAGCTCGACCCCACCGGCGGTGACCACGCCGTTTGTTTCAGACCAGTCTCCGGATTTTGCGGCGCCGATGATGCGTTGAACATCCTTGCCGAGACGTGGCCCGGCGGCACGCGCGTTGACGGAGAGGCGCGATGTGACGCCGAACTCAGCCGCGGACGAGTCCGTGAGCGCGACGAGGGTGACTGCTTTGACATTGAGCTCGTCGCGCAATATCTCACTGAATTGTTCGAGCGTCGCCGCGTGCGCGCTGACAACCGTCAGCTCGGCGAGGGGCAGGCGAACCCGCAAACCGGTCTTCTTTCTCAGGGCCAGCGATGTCGACGTGATGTCGCGCACGGCGTCCATGGTGGCGACGAGCTGCGGGTCTGCTGGGAATTCATCCTCGGAAGGCCAGTCAGTCAGGTGAACCGAGCGACCACCCGTGAGTCCTTGCCAAATATTTTCGGTGACGAGCGGGAGGAGCGGTGCCGCAACACGACAGAAGGTTTCGAGCACGGTGAAGAGAGTGTCAAAGGCGTCTCTCGCCGCAGTGCCTCCGGTCCAGAACCGGTCACGTGATCGGCGCACATACCAGTTTGTGAGCACATCGGCGAAGTCACGCAGAGCGGCGGACGCGTTTGTGGAGTCCAGTGATTCGAGGTGTCCTTGCACGTCAGTGATGAGGTCGCGCGTTTTTGCCAACAGGTAGCGGTCGAGCACGTTCGTTGAATTTGTGCGACGAACAGCCTCATACCCGTCAGCATTCGCATAGAGGGAGAAGAAATACCAGGTGTTCCAGAGCGGAAGCAAAACTTGCCGAACACCTTCACGAATTCCTTCTTCGGTGACAATCAGATTTCCACCGCGAAGAACGGGCGAGCTCATGAGGAACCAGCGCATCGCGTCAGAGCCGTCTCGTTCGAAGACTTCTGAGACGTCCGGATAGTTGCGCAACGACTTCGACATTTTCTGCCCGTCGTTACCGAGCACGATTCCGTGACTGACAACGTTTCTGAATGCCGGTCGATCAAACAGGGCCGTCGAGAGAATGTGGAGAGTGTAGAACCAGCCTCGGGTTTGACCGATGTACTCGACAATGAAGTCGGCCGGGCTGTGCGAATCAAACCAGTCGCGATTCTCAAACGGGTAATGCACCTGCGCGAACGGCATCGAACCCGAATCGAACCACACGTCGAGCACGTCCGGAATGCGGCGCATTGTCGACAGTCCGGAGGGGTCGTCGGGGTTGGGACGCGTCAACGTGTCAATGAACGGGCGGTGCAAGTCTGTGGGCCGAACACCGAAGTCGCGTTCAATGTCATCGAGCGAACCGTACACGTCGATACGCGGAAAGTCGGGGTTATCGCTCTTCCACACCGGGATGGGCGAACCCCAATAGCGATTCCGACTGATTGACCAGTCGCGCGCGTTGGAAACCCATTTACCGAACTGGCCGTCTTTGACGTTCTCGGGAACCCAGTTGATTTCCTGATTGAGTTCCTCCATGCGGTCGCGAAACTCCGTCACACGCACGAACCAGCTCGACACCGCACGATAAATGAGGGGTTGACGACAACGCCAACAGTGTGGATACGAGTGCTCGTAACTCGCTACCCGCAAGAGGCGACCCATGTGGCGCAGTTCTTGCGTGAGCGGCTTGTTGGCCTCAAACACCTGCATTCCGGCGATCGCACCAAATTGAGACAAGAACTTGCCACCATCGTCGACCGAAATGCGAACCGGGATGCCCGCGCTTTCGCACACCTTCTGGTCTTCTTCACCGTACGCCGGCGCCTGATGCACGATGCCGGTGCCGTCGGCGGTCGTCACGTAGTCCGCGACGAGGATGCGCCACGCGCGTTGCGCGTAGTCCTCGTCCTGCGCATAAAAATCCCACAACCGCTCGTACGCGATGCCGGCGAGTTCGCGGCCGGGAATCTCGCGGAGGACGGCGGCGCGCGCATCCTCAGCGGATTCATAGCCGAGGTCTTTGGCGTAGTTGCCCAGAAGGTCGACAGCGATCAGGTAACCGGGCGCAGCACCGGCACCCGAGGTGCCCGACTCTGAGACGTCTGCCGCACCGTTCGGGCCGGCCGGCACGACCGCGTAGAGAATTTCCGGCCCCACGGCGAGCGCCGCGTTCGTTGGCAGCGTCCACGGGGTGGTGGTCCAGGCCAGCGCCTTCACTCCCGCGAGGCCCATCTCCTCTGCCTCGTGACCAGCTAATGGGAAGGTCACGGTCACCGACTGGTCTTGCCGCATCTTGTACACGTCGTCGTCCATGCGGAGTTCATGATTTGACAGGGGGGTTTCGTCGTTCCAGCAGTACGGCAAGACTCGGAAGCCTTCGTAGGCGAGACCCTTGTCGTGGAGTTGCTTGAACGCCCAAATCACGCTCTCCATGAAGGTGATGTCGAGGGTCTTGTAGTCGTTTGCAAAGTCGACCCAACGCGCCTGGCGAGTGACGTACTCTTCCCATTCCTTTGTGTAGGCGAGCACTGACGTTCGAGCCGACGCGTTAAACGTCTCGATGCCCATCTCTTCGATCTCGTCTTTTTTGGTGATTCCCAGCTGACGCATAGCCTCAAGTTCGGCGGGCAATCCGTGCGTGTCCCAACCGAATCGGCGGTCGACCAACTTACCGCGCATGGTTTGAAATCGTGGAAACACATCTTTCGCGTAACCGGTTAGCAAATGTCCGTAATGCGGCAGTCCGTTAGCAAACGGGGGGCCGTCATAAAAAACCCATTCATCGGCACCCTGTTGCGCGCGTTGGCTGATGGATGCGCGGAACGTGTCGTCACGCTTCCAGAACTCGAGGATTTCGCGCTCAATTGCAGGGAAAGACGGCGACGGCACGACGTGGTCTGCAGCGGGACCAAACGCGGAATTCTTCGGGTAAGCCATTGTGGTCATTATGTTACCGGGCGGAAAGGTGGCCCTCTTCCTGCGCACCTCACTGCGACGCGAGTCGAAACGTCGCTAACGTGAGGGTCATGGTCGTCATCACTTCCGCACGCGTGAGACGCGGAATGGCTGCGATTTTCGGTGCACGAGCTCTGAATTGGCGCGTTGGAGTGTGGGGATTGGGCGCCACCTCTGTTCTCAACCTCGTGTCGGATCCCTACGTGGATTTTCGCTCGTCATTCATCATGGCGTGGGTCCCATTTTTCTCGAGCGTTCCCCCTCTCGTGTTGATGCTGCTCGTAAACGCCCTGACCCGCGGTCGGGTTCGGCTACGCCCCCTTGTGGTGTTGACGACGTATTTCGCCGTCGGCATCATCCGACCCATCTTTTTGTCGCTCTTCGTTCACCTCTTCGACCCCGCCGTGACAAACAATCCCCTCCTTCGCCCCTTCGGAACGGCCGTGACCTGTGCGATTCTCATCGTCGTCTCGTTTAGCGTGAACGTCGTCGGCGAATTCCAGCTGGCAATGAGCCAGATGAAGGTGACGCGCGAACGACTCAACGGCGCTCTCGCGCTCGCCCACACGGAGCTGCGACGACCGACGCTGCGTCTTGATGCGACCGTGCGCACCACAATTGACGACATCATCTCGGAGATCAGATCTGGTCTGACGGGACCGCAGAGTTCGGAGCAACTTCAAGAACTTGCCGACGGAATCACACTCGATTCGACGAATCGAATCCGAACTCTCAGTCGTGAGTACGCTGCGCGATGGTCGACGGTCGAAACAGTGGATGCGCGTTCGTCACCGTTGTGGCAAACCCGAGACCTGCTGAGGACTGCCGCTTCGCGCAATGTTTACGCACCCGTGACGGTGGCCGCACTGACGGCGGGCGCGATGACGTACGCGATTCTGCCCCGATCG
>Ga0214917_10008392_pt1 | contig 10164 bp, 4 predicted proteins | sample LL_1208_BB_MetaG_FD_177983 | JGI IMG/M metagenome (GOLD analysis project Ga0214917, IMG submission 177983) | Freshwater microbial communities from Lake Lanier, Atlanta, Georgia, United States - LL_1208_BB | ecosystem: Environmental > Aquatic > Freshwater > Lake | place: USA: Georgia | collected...
TTGGAGTTGCATTAGCAATTTGTCCGTTTAGAACAACTTGAATCAAGAATGCACCGCCAGATAACAAATCCAACTGACGTAAGACCATTTGCATACGATTGATAATTTCACGGGTGCCTAAAGTCGCACCAGAAACACCAGCACTTACTGAAGGTGAAATACGAAAACTTTGTAGTGCTGATGGGAAAGATGACGAAACGTTTGTAGATGTAGTCATACCTTGTGTAAACACAAACGATTTATCGTCATCGTAACGACCATCCATCATAACCGAAGTGCCCCAATGTGAAATGCGTGGTGCATAACCTGGTGCGTGTAGTTCAATGTTTGTTGGTGTTGTTGTAGAGAATGTAAATGTTTGTGCGGCATTTGCCATTGGAGCAAATGTAACAAAACCAGTTCCACCAATTTGTGGTGCCATGCTCAATTGAATTGACACGTTAGGTACAATCGATTGAACAACTGCTACTTGAGGAATGTTTGCACTGATTACATACATGCCTTCTTGAATACCTACTGTGGTTGAACCGGGAGCAAGATTCAGTGTAGCGTTTGCTGTGGTCATAATACAGTTGATTGTATTACCTTGTTGACCACGAAGCAGGTTGTTAAATGTCCAACCAGTTGGTGAATTATTGCTAATACCTTGATATGAAACATATTCTCTCTGACTTACACCGGCATTCCAACCTTCAATCAATAGAACACCTGCTGTTGGGAACCCAGAAGCATTTGCTACGTTTAATGAAGTGTCTGCTGCTTGTAACGTAGAATTGAGCCTTGTTCTTGGTGCAAAGGTGTTTGTTTCATATCTTGCTGGTAAGTTACCAGAACGCATGTATGCTTCATAGTTGACATTGTTGTTGACTAACTTATGACAATAATACACATTACCATCAGTTGTTCTGAAGCCCCAACGAATAAATCCGGCACCATACCATGAGTAATCAAGATATAGCATCTGCATTTTAGTTAAATCAATAATATAACCAGAAGGTCCTGTACCATCACAACGATCAATGTTCCATTGTGATTGTGGAATTCTAAAATCAATAGTTTTTGTTGCTACTGCTTGTACGGCAGGAACTTCACCACGATATGCCGGTGAAATTGAAAGTTGTTGATCAGATAGAATCTCAGTTACACGATATGACATACCTTTAATAACAACATAATCACCAACTGCAAGTTCAGTAGAAAACTTAGTTGTTGCACCATTGTAGGTAATACCATTTACAATTGTATTTGCAACGTTTGCTGAAACAAAACCAGACAATTGATATGTTGAAGAACGACGAACTGCATAAAGTTGTTGTCCGTCATATTCAAAGAAGATACCATTTTGGTCATCAAACATACCTACACGATTTGATGCACCAAACCAGTTATTGATTGAGCAACGATATAAACCTGTTGCTGTAGCAGCAGAAGGTGTGCTGTTTGCAACATAGGTGAATGTATAGGGATCAATTACATCACGAATGTTAAATGTTCCATTATATGCTGATTGATCGGCACTCGCAATTTGAATGTTTACATTAGGACGAATTTGGTGTGAATACTTTGTACGTACAGTTACTAAAGTGCCAGAACTTGTAATTGAATCAACTGACAATTGAGGCTTCAACATTGTGCCCGTTGACATTTGAATGCCTTTACCAGACTGATAACGGAAATAACGGCGTGTCTGGCGAATCAATTGATTGTTATGTCCTTCTGCTGATGTGGAGAATTCAACACCACCATCAAACGAACGATGAACAACTGTACCACGTGCAGAAGAGAATAGGTTTGCTTGACCACCAGAGGTAATACCTGTTGCACTTACTGGAGCAACGTTTGCATCAATGCGGAATACAGTGTTAGAATAAACACCAGTAACAGTAAATGTACCATTAGGCGCACCAGAAGTTGCTGCTACTGTGCCTTGAAGAACAATTTGATTGCCAAGTGAAAGACCATGAGCAGTCGTTGTTGTTACTGTTCCATTTGAGAACGTGCTAATAAAATTAATGTTTGATAATGGAATATTAGCACGTGTAAAGATCGAACCGTTTGCAATGAATGTAGTATTTGGTATATTAATGTTTAAGTTTGCTGAACCAATCGCAGTGTTTACGTAACGTTGTTTTGCTGCATATCTAAACCATTGTCCTTGTTGTGCTGCATCAACCATAAAGGTACCTTCAGATGGTGCCCATGTGGTATCTGAAACAAAAATCGGAGTGTTTACAAGAGGTGTATTTGCAGTGTAAACAGTTACAATATTTGAGTTTGAGTTTACAACCACTGCCGTAGGAATAATTGGACCACCAATTGAAATTTGAAGATTCGCACTTGTGTTTTGATAAGCATATGCACGATTGTTTACCAAACCAACACTTTCCCATTTAGTTGCTTGTTGACCATATTCAAAATCGGTATCAATTAACGATTGAGGCTGAGATACACGAAACTTATTTACTGGATCAGTATATAATTCTGAAGGTTTGAAAGTTTCTTCAAAGTCATCAACAATCACTTGAAGTTTATCTGTAGCAGACATTGCTGTTGTGTTATATTGCAGCACAAGTGTAGTCGTTGCAGCACCACTAATAGTGTTCTGTGCAATCGCATGAGATGTCAGTTTCAGATTTGGGTCTGAAAAGTTGAAGATTACTTGGTTGGTATTAGCATTTGTAATCAACACAAGTCGTTCACGTGGAACTATTTGATTCAACACAATCGTTCTTGTAGAAGGTGTGAACGAATAGTATGTGTCTATAATATCTTTTCTAGCCATTTTAACTCCAAAACATTGGGAAAGTGTTTATTTTTTAAAATCTGTACTATTTAGTTTACTTATTGTTTAGTATCCTAAGAAAATGTCTAAAGGACTAAAAGGATAAATTTTAGCATTTGATGCTGGTATTCCTGGAACAACTCGTAAAACAACATCAACCCCAGGTGTTGGGGGTAAAGAAAATACAATATTTCCAGAACTATCTAAAGTATATCCTTTATAAGGAAGAGCAAAATAACTTAACCAAACTGAGTCAATAGAATTAGATGAAGCAGATTGCAATGCTCCATTAACAGAAACCATAAGATTCCAGGGACTTGAAATTGAAACATTTGCTGTGTTATAAGTTAATGGAAATACTCTTGTAATGCCATCAGTTAAATATGAAATATCATCCAAGTTATAGTTTGCTAAAGCACTTGAAGAAATATTCTCTATTGTAATAGAAGCATTAGCAATTTTTGTGTTTGTTATAGCATAGTCTACTATCTTTACAGTCGTAATCGAATTATTTGCAATTCTAGCAGAGCCTACTGTCTGTAACGGCATTCTTTATCCTCCAAATACAAGAGCCATAGCAATTGCCTTTCCCGTAGATGCCGCAGTGTTTGCTTGAGTAAATGCAGCATTTGCTTGTATAAAAGCAGAGTTAGCAGCATTAAATGCAGGTTGAACTTGTGGTGCTACGTTATTTGCTGAAATAAATGCAGCATTGGCATGATTGAATGCTGCATTTGCTTGAATAAATCCAGAGTTTCCTGTATTGAATGCTGCATTTGCTTGAATAAATCCAGAGTTTGCACGATTATATGCGCCTGTAATATTGTTTGTTACATCAGTGCTAAGTTTTGCAGTTGTTATTGTGCCGTCTGGTATAATAAATGCGTTTGCGGTTGTGTACATTGTAATGACACGAACCAGTTCACCATTTGCTGGTGCAGCATCAAAAGTAATTGTCTGTTGAATATTATTTACAGTATATGATGTAATTGGTTGAATTATACCATCAACAGAAACAATTAATACTTCACGTGCTTGAGGTAAGAAACCAAGATTAAATGTCGCAAAGTTACCGTTTGAAGTTGTTTCAAATGTAGACACCGAAACATTTGAACTTACATATTGAATGTAATATGGATTAACTTTTTCATATCCAACAACACGAATATTTTCACCTACGCCAGGAGCAGTCGTGAATGTAACTGTGTTTGTTGATGGGTTTACTGTAAATGCATTTTCAGGTTGTAAAATACCACCAATCGAAACAAAGATTGTATTACCCGATTCAGGTCTAAATCCAATATTGAATCCCTGTGTTACACCATCACCAATGCCGTTATAAGAAACAACAACAGCACCAGCAGAGTTTGCAACATCAAGATTGTAAGGTATTACGTTATTAAAGCCTGCTACACGAACTATTTCTCCAGCGGGTGGAGGTACATCAAATGAAATAGAACTGTTTGATGGATTTACTACGTAGTCTGAAAGTTCAACTTGTACAATACCACCAATAGAAACAATTACGGCAGTATTAGATGGCGGTGAAAATCCTAGAGCGTAAGTAGAAACTGCGCCGTTTGATGTTGTGGTAAATGTTCGTACTTCAGCATTGGCACCCGTATTTGCTTTTGCAAAGGCAGCATTAGCCTGAATAAATGCCGCATTTGCTTGACCACGAACCCATGTATCAAGAGCATTATTAGCAGCATTAAACGCAGCATTTGCATGAATGAACGATGCATTTGCTGTATTGAATGCAGCATTTGTTTGAATGAACGAAGAATTAGCAACAATGAACGCTGAGTTTGCATACTGACTGCCTGAGTTAGCGGTTGCAAAAGCACCGTTAGCATAAATGCCGCCAGAGTTTGCTGCAATAAATGCACCGTTAGCATGATTAAATGCGGAGTTACCATGAAAGAATGCGGAGTTTGCTTGTATAAAACCAGAGTTAGCAATAATGAATGCTGCATTGGCATAATTACTGGCAGCATTTGCATTTGTGTTTGCTACATTTGCTTGAATAAATGCACCGTTAGCATAAATTGCAGCGGAGTTGGCTACATGTGACGGTGTGTTAGCAGCAATTGCTGTTCCATTTGCACTTATGAAAGCAGAGTTGGCCTGTATAAATGCTGAGTTTGCATAACTACCAGTTGTGTTTTGTGCATTGAATGCTGACTGTGCATGAACTATGGCAGCATTGGCTTGTATAAACGCCGCATTGGCGGTGTGAAATGCTGGCTGTACTTGTGGTGCTACATTATTTGCTGCCGCAAAGGCTGCATTAGCATAAGCACCAGCAGACAGTGCATTAGCATCTGCGTTGTTTGCTTTATCAAATGCCGCATTGGCTTGAATGAACGCCGCATTAGCCGTATTAAATGAAGGTTGAACTTGTGGTGCTACGTTATTAGCAGCAATAAATGCTGCATTTGCATATGCGCCTGCCGACAAAGCATTTGCATCGGCATTATTAGCCTTATCAAATGACGCATTGGCATGAATAAATGCAGAATTTGCTTGTATAAATGCCGCATTAGCAACAACACCAGATACCAAATTGTTTGCATAATTAAATGCCGCATTGGCATGAATAAATGCAGAGTTGGCTTGTATGAACGAAGAGTTTGCTACATTGCCAGTTGCATTCTGAGACTGATATGCTGCATTGGCTTGAATGAATGCTGCATTAGCAGTGTTAAACGCAGGTTGAACCTGTGGTGCTACATTGTTGGCGGCAGCAAACGCCGCATTAGCATGATTAAACGATGCGTTGGCTTGAATGAAGCCTGAGTTAGCAACAATAAATGATGCGTTAGCGTACTGGCCAGTTGCATTCTGAGACTGATATGCCGAATTGGCGTGTACAAACACAGCATTCGCATATTGACCAGTTGCATTCTGTGATTGATAGGCAGCATTAGCATGTACGAATGCGGCATTTGAATGAATGAATGCCGCATTTGACTGTATAAATGCCGCATTAGCATATTGACCGGTTGCATTCTGCGATAAGTATGCGGCATTAGCGTGGTCAAAACTAGAATTTGCATGAACAAATGAAGCATTTACTGAATCAAAAATAATGTTCGTTCTAGGTAATAAATCAATACCTTTAACTTGAACATAAGTTGAATGTAGATTGGCATTTAACGTATCAATTTTAAATGAAGCATCATTGATGTCAATGTTATTGTTCGTGCCAATCTCAGGTGTATAACCTTTAAACAAATACCATTCTTTTGTTACAGAATCACGAATCAAACCCGAATGTGCGTTTGTGCCGTCATTGTAGTGTGCAGCAAAACCTAAGTCTTTTAAGTCAGAAGTATAATTACCGGAACCTAATACAATTACGGTATCATTTGAAACAAGTGTACCGGCATCGATGCTAAACACATTACCCGTAACAAATACATTACCAACAAACAGATTTTGTGTAATTGTCAAACTACCAGTAATTGTACCACCATTGTTCGCATCAACAGAATTGTTTGCTCTTATAAATGCCGCATTTGCATACTGACTAGTTGCATTTTGACTTTGATAGGCCGAATTTGCGTGGTCAAAAGATGAATTAGCATGAATGAATGAACTGTTCGCATGTACAAACGCCGCATTGGCGTATTGGCCTGTAGCATTCTGCGACTGATATGCTGAGTTAGCATGTATGAATGCCGAGTTTGCATGAGTGTACGCAGCATTAGCAGAAGCAAATGCGCCGTTAGCATTGGCAAAAGCAGCATTAGCTGAAGCAAAGGCACCGTTAGCATTAGCAAATGATGCATTGGCGTGATTAAATGATGCATTAGCATGAATAAATGCTGAGTTTGCATACTGGCCAGTTGCATTTTGACTTACATATGCTGCATTGGCAAGATTAAATGCTGCATTGGTTTGTATAAATGCCGAATTTGCTTGAATGTAAGAAGCATTAGCCGCAGCAAAAGCACCGTTAGCATTTGCGAAAGCAGCATTGGCGTGACCAAAACCAGAGTTAGCATGAATGAATGCTGAGTTTGCGTGATCGTATGCCGCATTTGATTTAGCAAAAGCGCCGTTAGCATTTGCGAAAGCAGCATTCGCCATCGCAAGACCAGCATTGGCATTGGCATATGCGTTAGAAGAATAAATGTATAAGTCTACATTGCTGTTAGCAGCAAAAACATAGTTTGCAAAAATAGCATTAGCACCAGTAATGCTGCCATTTGACCCTGTTGTTGTCAGTGTGTTGGATGTAAGATTACCAACAATTGTGACTGTGCCTGTTACAGTACCGCCATTATTTGCATCTAATGAGTTATTTGCACGAATGAATGCTGCATTAGCGGTATTGAATGTCGCATTGGCAGAAGCAAAGGCACCATTAGCATTCGCAAAGGCAGCGTTGGCTCTTGCGAAAGCACCGTTGGCATTTGCGAACGCAGAGTTAGCGTGATTGAAACTTGAGTTTGCTTGAATAAATCCAGAGTTCGCATGTATGAATGCCGCATTCGCAGTGTTGAATGCTGGCTGTACTTGTGGTGCTACATTATTTGCCGAAGCAAATGCCGCATTGGCATGATTGAATGAAGCATTGGCTTGAATGAATCCCGAATTAGCAACAATAAATGAAGCATTGGCTGAAGCAAAAGCACCATTGGCATTTGCAAAAGCGGCGTTAGCAGCAGCAAAAGCGCCATTGGCATTTGCGAATGCAGCATTGGCTACGTTACCAGTAGCATTCTGCGATTGATATGCCGCATTGGCTTGTATGAAACCTGAGTTGGCATGAATAAACGCACCGTTCGCCAAAGTGAAAGCAGAGTTTGCATATTCACCTGTGGAATTCTGACTGAGAAACGCTGCATTGGCTTTGAAGAATGCAGAATTGGCATGATCAAATCCAGAATTGGCATGATAAAAAGTTGAATTGCCAAAAATAAATGCTGAGTTTGAATGATTAAATGCGGCGTTTGCTTGTACAAAAGCAGAGTTCGCATATTGACCTGTAGCATTCTGTGAAAGATACGCAGCATTAGCATGATCAAACGCAGCATTGGCTTTTATAAATGATGAATTGGCATATGATGCTGTTGCTGACCCACCCAAATCATCATAATTGGTGCCGTCATTTGTGAACTGCCATTTATCAGCAGTTTCATTCCATAACAAATAAACATTTGGTAATGCACCACGATCAATTTCAATACCAGCATTCATCGTCGGTGTACCCGACTGACCGATTGCTGCATTTAGTGTGATGATATTATCACCGATCAACACTATAGGTACATTGGCACCAATCGAACCACCAACAATACTCAGATTACCTTGAATGGTAACATCACCAGTAATTGTACCACCAGCGTTTGCATTTAGTGAGTTGTTTGCACGAATTGAAGCAGCATTAGCCGCAATAAATGCTGAGTTTGAATGATTGTATGCTGATACACCACGAATATAAGAGTCATGACCTGCAATAGCAATAGCACCATCTTCAGTTGGTGAACCAATGAATAATGTATTGCTGCTATACGAGTATGCTGGCTCACCAATATTCAACGCCGCCGGCGTGTTTGTAGTCAGTGAACGTTTTATTTGGATTGATGTATTTGACATTTGTAATTCTTAGAATAATCCGCCGTCAAGAGTTCCCAAAACGGTAGTAGCAACTTTCATTTCAAAACGATTGTTTGCTGAGTCAAACACTAAAGAGTATCCGTCTTGCACACCTTCTGTGGACACATCATTGATTTCTGCTAATGATACGTTTGGTTTTGGCTTATAGTTTGGTGATACAAGTGTTGTTCTGTTTGGTTGAAAAACCGTAATTTTACCTAAATCTGGCATGACTTACCTCGTAACTGATGGAAGCACAACAGCAGTTCCTTCTACTACACGTGTCACAGAATTATCAGTTGAATTTCTAATAATCAAATCATACACATAACGACCTGGTGTTAGATTTGATGTATTTGCAGCGGTCATTGAAAGAGTAATTTGACCGTTTGCATTACCAGTAATGATTGCAGTAAGTGTATTTGCAGATGATGAATAGTATGATTTGCGTAACTGAGCAGAAGCAGAATATGTTGTGAGATTTACAGAATCACCTTGTGTATCGGTTACTGTGACAGTTGATGTGAGGTTTGCACCTTGCTCAATGGTAATTTCTACGTAGGCTGCGATTTTATTTCTCCTCTGCCATCATTCTTTGATAGCGTTTTTTACCCGCTTCACTTATTTTTCTTCTTGTTTCTTCAGAATGTTTTTTTCCAAACATTGGATTTTTTTCTGCTACATTTGTTCCTGCGGGTCGTTTTAACCCTTTTCCACTTTCGGACGTTTTTCTTTTTTGTTCCTCAGTGCGTTTTTTTCCTTTATTTCCCAAACCAATTTTTCGTTTGGTTTCTTCTGAAAGTTTTACTCCAAATCTTGGGTTACCACTTCCAGAATACATAATTTTTTGTCTTTCCCAAGCCTGAACTGCCTTCTCAGTTTTAGTTTTTGAAACTCCGATTTTATTATCCGACATTTTTTTACGAATTTCATCCGTAATTACTTGAGTTTTTAATGATGTTTCTATATACTTTTTTCTATAAATCTCAAATACTCTTGAATTTCTAGTTTTGACATCCAGTAACATTCTCCACAAACCATAATACATTTTTCTTTTTGCTTCTCCAGCATATATTTTTGTCAGTAACAGATGTGCTATATAATGTTCTCTTAATGTTAAGCATACTAGATTACTATCTTCGTCTTTTCCACCTAAACATTTAGGTACTATATGATGAAACTCTTGATAACAATCTAATATTTTTTCTCTTTTTTTTGCTTTTTTTATTAAATCAATATACCAAGAATAATACTTGTTTTTTATCGGCTTAAATTCTAAATAGTCGTTCATGCTGTGTCTCCTGTAATTATTGTAATAGACATAGAGTCCGTAGATGTTACCGCATCGTGACGGACAACTCTATTTAGTCAATCTCGAAAGCGTAAAAAAAGCCCTTATGTCAAGGGCTTTTTTGTTTTTGAATAAAGAAAAAAATTATGCGTTTAGCGCATCAAGTCTGTTCCAAACCCAATCAGAAGCAGCCGCAGGATCAAAAGGAATCATTTCATCGGGAGTGGGTCCAGGCATTTGCCAAGATGAACCTACGTCTGTGAGATATGTGAGCAAATCATTTTTCGTAGCAACGACCTCAAAATCTCCTGTCGCATTGTCATTTGAGATACCAATCATCACCATATCACGTGGTGAAGATGTCGATGGATCAGCAACAGCATATACGCCACCAACACCATCTTCACCAAGATAAAGAAAGTCGGGTACAGTTCCCTGCTCTGTAAGTCTGTATTTAATACAATTGTGTGCCATTTTATGTTCC
>Ga0214917_10008393_pt1 | contig 10163 bp, 15 predicted proteins | sample LL_1208_BB_MetaG_FD_177983 | JGI IMG/M metagenome (GOLD analysis project Ga0214917, IMG submission 177983) | Freshwater microbial communities from Lake Lanier, Atlanta, Georgia, United States - LL_1208_BB | ecosystem: Environmental > Aquatic > Freshwater > Lake | place: USA: Georgia | collected...
ATTTTTTTACTAATATGAGGAAGATATTGAAAACTAAGAGCATTAGATAATTTTTCTTCTACTATAACTATTAAGTAACTATTATTTATATGGGCTTTTTCTATTTCATTTTTAAATCTATCAAAATTTTTAACGCTAAGAGTGCTAATAAAATCGCTTAAGCTTTTTCTTTCTATGTAACAATTACAATTATCATTATTAGAAGTATAATCGCCAAATGGTAAAGTTTTTATCTCAAAAGGAATATCAAACTTTAACCAATTCTGTTCTCTAGTATCAACATATATAGTATTTTTTGAATTTAATTTATTTTTAAATTGATTAGATATATTTTTTGGATGAATGAATTTATTTTCTAATCCAATATCAGAACATAATTCATAATAATCATCAAATATTTTATTATAGAATATAATTGATGGACTCATAATCGTTCTAAGTTCGATTTGAGATGGACTATAAATTAAATTTTTATCGTTTCTTCTTTTAACTAATAAACCTTTGCAATACTCTTTGGCTTTTTCTATAGTTTGCTGTTTTAACCATTTTTTAAGATTATTTTTATCATTAAAATCGCTATTAAGATATTGATCTTTGCTTTTAAAATTTATTACATCGCCCGTTAATAAATCACGCCTTGGATAATAAGTATGATAATATTTTTCTTTATTTAAACCATAGCCTCTTAGCGCAAGATGAAGACTTTTTTCATCTTTAAACTCTTTACCATCCACTTTACATATTACGCTCATCCATTTAAAATCTCGTCCTTTGAGATTCCTAAAATTTTAGATTTTACTTCATCCATAGTAGAAAGCCTGTCTATTTCTTTTTCTATAACTTGTTTTCGCATTTCTGCCATTTTTAAAAGTTTAGCTCTACTCTCCTCTTCTTTCCACATTTGTACTAAATTAATAATTGATGCTGTTTCTTTTACTTGTTTGCTTAATTTATCGCTGCGCTTTACTTTAAGATCATTATTTAATTTTTGTTGACGATTAACGCAATCATTATATTCTTTTCTGGCTGTTGTACTAGCTTCAACAAGCGCCATAGGAATTTTGCCGTCCTCTTGCATAGATAATTCTATTTGATTTTGTAAAACATTAATTGTTTGTTGAATATTAGAAGAAATAACTACTTCTGTGCAAAGAACAATATATTGGTCTACTTCTTCTTGAGAAAGATCACCTTTATCATAAGTATATCTAACAAAACTACTTTCAAAAAGTTCTCTATCTGGTTCATTATCATAAATATTCATTTGATGAATAAACCTATGAGTATTCATATAACTAATTAAAGCGTTAATTTCTTTTTTATGTTTATGAGTGAGTTTATTTTTATCAATACCATCTAAAACATATTTATTAATTTTAGCAATCATTCGTTCTTCGCTTCGAGGTGGTTTATATCCCTCTGTGGCTACATTTTCATTTTCTGTATTATTAAATTTTATATTACTAGGAATATTTTTCATATACTCAAGAACGCTTCTTGTTTCTTGAGATAAATTTGTTAATGATTCATTTTTAAAAAGTATTTTAGCCATCTCCAAACCAGTCATTGTATGGCAATTATTACTAATATATTCTTTTTGATCTAGATTTAATTCTATTAATCCTTTAGCTTCATATTCATGACTTTTTTTAGGCTTAATTTGTCTTGAAGCGAGAAATGCTTTTACAGCTTTACCTTCTTTGCTTCTGCCATCTAAATCATCTCTATCAAAAGCAAGTTTAACTAATTCTGCCAAAGATGGAGGATTATCTGGACGATCATTCCATTCTTTTAATAGTTTTAATTGTTGCTCTTCTGTTAATATTAAAATATCTTCGCTCATACAATATCAATATCTCCATTATAAAGATGTTTTTTTACTTTAAACATAATAGCTTTTTTAAGATTTTTGATTTGTTTATATCCTGCGGTTCTATTCTTTTCTGTCGTTCTATATCCCATTAATTTTGCGACTTGCTCTTCATTTTTATGTTCAATATATAAGTATCTATAAATTTTCCATTCTATTGGTTTGAGAATTTTTTCCATTTTAAAATGAATATTTTCTGCTGTTTTTTCTAAATCAACTGCATCATTTTCTATATCGTGTACTTCGTTTAAATGGTTTTCCATGGTAACAGGAAGTTTTGTATCATGCGCATTCTTTTTGCTTTTTACCCAATTTGCATATAGTGGACAATTTGTGCATTGTTTCCCATATATACTACAGCCATCATCAGCTTCTGCAGCTGCGCATTTTAAGCATGGCCTTGTATAATTACTATAAGTATTGCGTATTAAATTTTTAATTTGATTACTAATAATTCTATTAACCCACGGCGCTAATGGTTTAGTTTGATTATATAAATGCCATTTTTTATAAATATGAATTCTTAAAATTTGAGAAACATCGCTAAAATCCATCCAAGAAATTGCCGTAAGATTCCATTTATTTCTTCTTTTGAAGATTTCGTTATCTATTTCCGTAATACAACCTTCAAAATTGCGTTTTTTCTTAGGCATTTTATTATTGAAATCGATTATGATCTTTTACGATTTCTACTTTTTGGTTTTATTGCAGAGCCTTCTTTACTTAGATTTTCTAGTTGTTCCTTTTTATTAATAGTTATTTTTGATTTATTTTTTCTTAAATTATTTTCTTGATCAGAAGAGCCAATAATATCTCCTATTTTTTCAACAATATCTGGCTGGATATTAATATCAAAACTTAAACTATCAATATCTGGCATTTCGTTTACTTCTGTAATTTCAGTATCATCGTCTTCATAATCTTCTGGTTCAATATTTGGTCTTTTAGATTTGGTTATCGTTGGGTTTTGCATTTGTACTGGTAAAGCTACTTTTTCTTCTTTTTTAGCGCCAAAAAATGAATTTCCACAATTTGTACAAAATTTAGGCTTATTTAAAGAATATTCAGTTGGCGAACCACATTCAGAGCAATAAATTTTTAGCATATAATATTATATGCTAAATTAAGAGTATATTCTAAATATTAATCTATATAATAAAATACTGAAACATTTGCTAACGAACTATATACCCCAGTATTTGTTGTTACTTTAATCGTAGATGGAAGATTTGAATTCCCCGCTGCAACAAACATAATTGTATTTCCAGAAGCATCATTTTCTTTTAATGTAACATTTCCGCTAGTATTAACGCCTAAGATATAGATATTTTTATCTTGTCCTGGCGCATCTATTAACTTCGCAGCTCCTGTTGATGTAGCAACTAAAGCTATTTTTTCAAAACCTGAATCTCTAAAATATTCTGCCATATTAATTATTACACATTAAAATTAAAAATATATTAAAAATTATCTAGTTTCTCGCCATTGTAAACTTGCCAATACATTTGTAGGAGTATTATTCGCAGTTGACATATTTTTCATCAAAACGGCAAATATATTACTATCTGTACTGTCAATATTTTGACTAATATATCCTCTTTTTGCGCTTGATATATTCGCTATATTTGTTGAGACTGATGTTGCGTTTCCTACTCCTCCAACAGAAACTGGTAAAAAACCAGCATTAAACATATTAGCGCCAGAAAGATTATAGCTTGTAGCATTTATATTATATTCAACAACGCTAGTATCATCTGCGCTAACCCATGAACCCCCAATTAAAGAAGACCCACTTGGCAAACGCCAGAATTCAAAAGAACAAGTTTTGCTATCGCTATGAAATTGAGAAGAAAGTAATCTAACAACGCTTCTATTTGGTTGTCCATAATATCCTGTTTTTAATCTTATTGCAATCACTGGTAATGTTGAATTTTCATTGATTACTCTTGCTCCAGTTGTTCTTGCTGAAAAATCTACTCCTGCTTCATTATATCCACCTTCACTAAAAACTGTAGCGCAAATTTGTTGCATATGATCAGTACCAACTGTATTGCTATAATTTCTAATTTCACAACGAACAGGGAGATTTGGATTGCTCATATATACTGAATCTTTAATATTGCTATTATAAAATTGATGAGCAGTTATAAATTTTCCTTCATGTACAAATCCAACTCTAACTGTTCCTACTCCAAGCCATTCAAAATCAGTCCAAAATAACTGCGTTTTTGTTGGATTTAAATTAAATTGAGAAAATCCGCTACCATTACAAGTATCTGTATTCCAATTATTTTGAGATATAATATCATCTTGAACTGAACCAGATATATTATTTCTTAAAACAAAATTTAAACTTCCATTTCCGCTTTGCATAAAATATACGCCATTTCGATCATCAAAAAGACCTATCCTTTTATTTGTCCCAGACCTTACTCCGCTAAAATTAAAACTTTGCAAACTTACTTGGCTTTTGCCTGGCATGTAATGATGATACATTCTACTTTGATGAATAGTAAAATCATTTATTCCTGTACCAATATTTAATTCTGCTTGAGCTTTCAAAATATTAAAAGTAATATTTGAGTTTGTTCCACTTGTTTTAGTAAGAAGTTCTGTTTCTTCGCCGTAAGCGTGAGAATAATCCCCAAGAGTAAATGGTTCTGAAACTCTTAATCTACCAAATGCATCAATATTCGTTGGGCTTGAAGAATTTCTTAAAAGAGATTCAATATCGTCTATTTTACTAAAATCAAGAGCTTGATAAACGCCGCTATCACTATTATAAACTAAACCTATGCGTTTTTCTGTTTGATCATTTAAAGATACTAATGGAGCCATAAAGATGGTTACACTAGCTTCACTTTAATTCTTCAAATTTCTCAATAATATATGCTAAAATATCATTCCTCATAATATCTTCTGTTCCAAATTTAAATGTACATATTCCTTTATCTTTACTTTTTTTATCATCAAAAAGATCATATATTTTCTCAAATCCACTATTTTTAATATCTGCTTGCCTGATATCTCCTATAAGTATTAATTTACTAAATTTGCCCATTCTAGTAGTAATCAATAAAAGATCATGTATGCTTAAATTTTGCGCTTCGTCACAGATAATATAACTAGCATTAATGCTCAATCCTCTTAAAAAACCTACTGGCAAACCTTTAACTCTTTCTTGTTTCAACAACATTTCGACTTGTCCCTTTGGTAACAATTCATGTAATTTATCCATTAATGGTTGAAGATAAGGATCAAGTTTGCTATGTAAATCGCCTTTAAGGAATCCAAGATTATGAGAAGAGCTTTCTACTGGATTACGAATATAAAATATTTCTCCAATCTTTTTGCTGTTAATGGCATTTAAAGCTGCGTAAACTGAAAGTAAACTTTTTGCTGTTCCAGCTGGACCTTTACAAAAAACCATTTTAGTATTTTTATCTTGAAGGAGTTGTATGAATTTTTTTTGATTATCAGTCCATTGTAATTCCCGAATAGTTAAGGATCCTTCAATTTTATCTCTTTGAGGAACTGGAACCGACTTGTCTTCTTTTTGTTTATGTTTTTTAGACATTATACTTACATATAAATTTACACCATATTTTCAATTTAGTGTAAATAAATTAACTGTGGCATACTTAAACGCAAATATTCCTCCGATTGAATGCTATGTAAGAGGCAATTATTTAAGAAATCAAAAAGACTCTCACGATAAATATTTTCCATGTTTAATTTTTGGAGTAAGTTCTATTCCAGGACAGGTTCCTCTTTTTAATTTTTTAATGGAAGATGGTGGAATTTGGTGGCATTGTCCAATAAGCGCTTTTTGTAAAAAAGAAGGAATAGCAGAACAAGACCTACATGAATTAGAACTTTGGGATAGTTTTAGTTATCATATAGCAGTAACTAAATTTTCTTTATTTGAAAATAAAAAAATGAAATTTTTATCTAGAAATGGAAAAGAGTATTTTGGAACTTATTTATTTACTCTTGATTGGGCGCATAGTGATCATAATGAAATTAATTTTGGTTTTAGTGAGCATCCAGATCAACATAAATGTGGACATGTATTGCAATTAGACAATGGCAATTATGCAATACAACCTAATAATAGATTAAGAGTATATGATCCAAACTTTGCAACTAAACAAGGGCAAAATCTTATTGAACGTAAAGTCAATAGTCATATTTATACTGTAGAAAATTGTCCAAAATGGGTTACAGAAGACTCAGACAATTACGAATATAGTGTAAACGAAATAAATGGAGATAAAAATGAAAAAAACAATCAAGATAACAGATAAAAATATTCTTGAGGGTGAAAAAGCTAATCCTCAGAATTGTGCAATAGCTAGAGCTATTAAAAGCAAAATGAAAAAGAAAATTGAGGAAGTATCTGTATTACCTACTCAAGTCATTCTTAAAATTGATAAAAAAATGTTTGTAGCTGAAATGCCAAAACATGGCGCAAATTTTATTAAAAGATTTGATCGTGGTCTAGCTGTTAATCCTTTTGAATTAAATTTAAAATTTAAAAAAGGCTACGCTTTAGTTTAATTTTTTATATCTGGATCTGCAAGGTCTGGATTATGTTTAGTTTTTGTGCCTCTTTTGAATGGCACATTTAAATTTTTTATAATTTCTATGGGTTTTTCTATAATTTTCTCAATGACTATTTGTTTAGTTTCGTTATCTTCGAATTTTCTATTAGTTGCAATATTATAAGCCAAAAGTAAAGATACTGCTAATGGATCAAATACAGATACAATAATTAATATAAAATATTTGACTACAGTTTCTATTTTTGCATTAAATGCTTCTGCTATAAATTTATAAGTTCCAATATCTGATTTCGTTATTTTACTTTTTAAGTCTATTATAGATGTATCTAGTTGGTTGATTTCACTTAATAAATTAGTATTAATATTATTAATTTTTTCGATATTAGATTCTAATGAAGTTATATTAGATTGGACAGAGCTTAATGTTTGAGATTTTAATTCTACTGATTTTTTGTCTATTACTTTTTCTTGAGTATCATTTCCAAAAAAGCCGCCAGATTTAGTTACTGTTGTCATTGTAGATTGATCTAAAGCTTTTGTTAAATTATTTTCTTGATTTTTACGAGTATCGGTTAAAGTTTTAATTCTATCGTTATTTGAAGCTATTTGAGATTGTAATGATGTTTTCTTCGCTTCTAATAAAGTCAATTGAGATTCAATTGCGTCTATATTACTTTTTGTTGAATAAAAAGCTTGACTAAGATAACCAAATATTCCAAGACTTGTTATGCCCATTAAAACTATGACCGCACCTAATAAATAAATTTTAATAATATTATTAATTTTTTTCCAGTATCTGTATAAAAAACTGGTAGCCATTATTTTCCCAAACTCTAAGCTCGTAGCCATTATAACTGTTGGCCAAAAACTTCCAGAAAAAAGTAATCCAATTCCTGTGACAGAAAAAAAAGCTCCACAAGATGCCAAAAATAAAGCTGATAAGCCTAATAATAATTTAAACATATTAAATATAAAGAAGCCACATACTATCTTTTTCTTGTTGATTTAAGTCTAGTATTTTACCATTTTGTGGCTCCAAAAAAGCGACTTGAATATTGTTATTATTATTTAAAATTAATGTATTTATAGCATGTCCACCAGTTGTATTATTTTCTGCTCTTCGCATAGCTTTATAATGAACTATTCCTATGCCTATTCCTTCTGCATTAGATTCAATCTGTTGTTGATAATATCCACATGCAAATACATGAAATGCTTCTGCAAAATTGTCGCAATCCCATTTATGAACCCATCTAGTTAATTTTAAAGATGCTAGCCATTGCCAATATTTTGGAAATATTTCTTTAGTTACCATATCTAAAGTTGGCAAGAAATATGTTTGATCTGATACAGCTATGTTCTTTGGTATTTTTAAACCATTATTAGTCCAACCAAATATCATGTTTGGTGCAGTTACATCCATGAATGTAATTACACTGACCTAAAAACTATTAGTCAAATATATTAGGATCAAACTCTGGTAATGTATCTTCTGCTATAACTTGTTGAGCTTTTTTACTAGGAAAAAGATTAATTAATTTAGTGTCATTACTGTTATTAACTTTTTTAGGAACATAATTTTCTACTATTTGTTGTGTGGTTACTGTATTTTCATGAACAATGTATATATTCTTTGTGTTGGCATTTGGTACAATTTCTTCGTTATTAAGATAAAGCCTGTAATCTGGCTTTTTATCAAATAAGCCAAAGTTCATGCCAAAAGCTTTGAACATAAATAGCATACAGTATGTAAAGCCTAACCATGCGGCTAATTGAAATATAACGTCCATTTATATATATTATTCTGATTTTTGAATAATGTCAAGCAAGTATTCTTTAAATTGAAGTAAATCTATCTTATCTTTTGTTCTTATTATTTTCTTTTCTTTATTTCTAGTATATTTAAGTTTAACATAAAATATTCTAATAGGTTCATAAATATTAATATTTAAATCTTTTATATTTACTGTTGTATAATCTTGGTTAATAAGTCCATCTTTGAGGAATATAATTTCTATTTTTACTGCTTGTTTTGATAAAAACACTTTCTTTTTATTTCCTAAAGGCCAATCAGAAGCGTCTACCATAAATTCAAATCCATTTTTTTCTAGGAAATCTATCCATATATCTTTTTGGTTATAATCTACAGATATCTCCAAATCTTCATTATATCTATAAATAGCTTTATTAAAGATTGCTAAAGCTGTGCCACCACAAATATAATATTTAAAATTATTTTTATTTGCAAATCTTATTAAAAGCTCAAGCGTATTATATAAACGCTGCATATTAATATCAAATTTAAAAGATTTATTTAATTCATTGTATAGCATATTAATATTTTACTAATGACTTATCTAAATATAATAATTTTTGTATTGTTGGATTTTTATTCTCTGTAGCTTTAAAATAACGAGTTCCACCAGCTAATCTAACTGGTTGATTATTTAGCATCGCAGAACGACAAAAGCCATGAATTAAATAGAATTTTCTCCAATATTCACCTTGATCGTCATTTAAAACCCATCCATGAATAGATTTATTGCCTGAATCAACTACTGCTACTAATTTCATCCCTTTTTTTAAATTATTTATAAATATTTGAGCTACTTGATCTTTACTTATTCTATCATGTTCAAATATAATATATTTATTTTTATCTATATTTATTGGTTTTCTTGATCCATGTCGAGTTTTATAAGAGCTTCCGCTAATATAAGTTCCATAATTTATTGGTAAATTTTTTAACCATAATTCTGCTGGATTAAAGAATGGATATTGAGTATGATTTACATGTTTACCAATCCATATCAAATCTTTTGGAGCAAATAATGATATATTAGCTATCATCATCTCTTCTGGAGTCAAGTTTTCTACTGGATCTGGAGAAGCTTTAATTAAATCTTGAACCATATTAATTTCTATTTGTTATTTTAGCTAGCCATGTAGCTACATCTTTTATTACATTAGGATTAATTGTTTTATAATTGCCAAGGTGACCAAATAGTAGATGACAATTGACGCCATTCTTTTTGCTTTCACATAAAGTTATAAGATTTTTAGGGTTTAATTCTAATTCTGGGGATTGATTAAATGGTTTTATATGATGTACTTCTAATTTTTTTTTGCCGCCACATGCTCTACATTTGGGTTCTTTTTTTAAATGTTCTTTTCTGGTTTTGTTCCATTTAGAAGATCTACGTTCTCCTATAGAAGCTTTACCTTTAAGAACATCTTTAATATAAGTTATCATCTGCTACGCCAATCTCCGCCACATTGTAATTTTATTTTAATAATATTATTGGTTTTTTTAACAATAGAATTTAAAGGTTCTTGTTTTATTGGTATTATAGGCTTGCTATCTATAGGAATAACAATAATTTTGTCATTTAATTTGTTTGTTGTATATTTGGCAATAGAGAAGACTATTACTGATATTAATAGTGCTAGATAATAGGTTTTGGTGGTTTTATTCATATTATATATTACACACTTATCTTTTTAACCTATATAGCAAAAGACTTATAAGCAAAAATAGCCCCGTGGATTTTTTTACTTTGATATATTATTGATTTATAAAGGTATTTAAATAGATTTAAAATAAAGGGGGGAGGTATATAAGAGAATAGTATTATATTATTGGGGAGATCTATATAAGTACCCCCTCACCCAATTTCGTTTTTAAAGTCATTCATTTTTTTCAAAAATGGGGGGTATATATAAATTTT
>Ga0214917_10008394_pt1 | contig 10163 bp, 10 predicted proteins | sample LL_1208_BB_MetaG_FD_177983 | JGI IMG/M metagenome (GOLD analysis project Ga0214917, IMG submission 177983) | Freshwater microbial communities from Lake Lanier, Atlanta, Georgia, United States - LL_1208_BB | ecosystem: Environmental > Aquatic > Freshwater > Lake | place: USA: Georgia | collected...
CATAAAATTGTAACGCGTCTGATGATAATGAAATTAATAATTTATTTTGTTGAAACTTTATCATATTTAATAAATCAACGAGACGTCTAATAGGAGATGTAATATGAATATAAGCATCCATTTCAAGTATATCATGTCTGGTTTTGGGTTCAGTAAGTGCATTGCTAGAATCAAGAATAGAATTGAGTTCAACATATTGAACACACACACTATTCCAAATTTTAATAAAGCTATTAACATCTTCAGGAAGTGAATTAGGAAGTTGAATTTGTGTTTTAATAATTGTTGACCTAAAAATACCATTATGAGAATTATATAGTTCTTTGGCACAATGATAATTTATTAAAATCATCAAATAGCATACAACTTCATGACTATTGCGAACATTATTAATATAATTATACTTAGTTGCCATTTTTTTAGTTGTATCAAGAAGAAAATTATATTCCGGTAAAGCTAATAAAGAATGTTCTTCATAAGCAAAATTTTTGAAAACGCGAATAAGAGCATTTATATAATTTATATGTAAAATTTGACAGTGTTCATCAAGAACAACATCAATAACAAACGTAAATCGTCGCATATGTTGTTGAAGAGAGCATAAACATTCAGATAAAATTGTTGGTAACATAGGTTTTTTCCGATCCGGAAGATAAATAGTAGAAATGCGTTGGGAGAAGCTGGGCCAGAGGTTTAGGAAATCCATCCAAATAGTAACATTGGCGATATAAATACTAAGCAAAGTTTTATTATCATTTAACTTCTTAATGCTGAACCCATCATCATAATCAAGACTTGTAGCCGAATCTATAGTAAATGTTTTCCAATCTGTTCTGTCCTCAATTTGTGGATATTTTTTAGAAATTTCGCTAATAAACAAATCAGGTGTTTTTGCTTTAGATTGAATAGCCTTGTTAGTATCTTTATTAAACTTTAGTATAGAAGAGTTTAGACTTTTACAGTAGAGTTGATATTCATAGAAATTATATATAACATCAACAGGTCCAATAGTTTGTGATAAATTAGCATGTGGATGTTTATCATTCCATTGTTTATAACAAATAGTAACATAAATGTTAGTAAAAACCTTGGAGAACCCCATTTGCTTAATCTCATATGGCACTAAAAATATAGGAAAACGGACATCATCAGGAATACATTTATATAATAAACGTCCATAACTGTTTTTTGCCGAATACGTGTTGGTATCAATAAGTTTATTTTCTCGTCCATAAGTTTTGTTATCATCTAGAATCAATACGGCAGGAATATTTTTATTAATACGTGTAGAAGAATGAACAATTTCTACTTTTCCTTTGTTATATGTAAATATATCATTTGTGAATAATTTATGTTCAATTGGATTGAAACCGTCAAGCATTATAGGTTGAAGTGTATTTGCGTTAACAAATGTCCATGAACCGTAGTTCCTGTTATCAATATTGATTTTGTAAAGCGTCATATATATGATAATATGGTGTCAAGTCTTTAAGTCTGTTTATTCGCGCCTACATATATGTAGGCATAATATAACTACGATAATGTTATATTAGCGTAGTTATGTAGGCATATGTAGGGGCCAGCTATTTATAAATTATTACTTACACAACTACTTTTAACGTATAAGAGTATCCCCAATTAAGTCATTTTGTGCCAAAGGTTCATGTTCCTCTTTTGGAATTAATATTTCTGGTATATCTTTTTTCACAAGATTATGATAATCTTGCGTTTCAATATTTTCTTCAATATTATCTATTTTATTATTTGTAACTTCATCAATAGAAGTAATATCTGATTTCTTTTGTAAATTATTTATGTCAATCTGTTTAGCTATTTTTCTTTTAACATTTTGATTTTGTAATGCATACATACAAATCTTTGGACTTATTGCTATATTATTCATATATGTTCTGTATTTAAAACAACTAACACTAGTATTTTCACCAAATTTAAAAGTATACCACCAATACGCAGGAATATATAAAATTCTTCCAGGTGTTAAACCAATTTCCAAACATTTTATCTTATCAAATTCTGCTCTATATTTCGGTTGTGGTTCCCAAGGATTAATAGGAGACTTAAATTCAAAATTCTCGTAATCACTTATTGGGTATAAGTATTTTGAACTTTTTGGTGGAGATAATTTGACTTTTATTGAACCTTGTGTCACCAAATAATAATTGCGATAATTTACATCATATCTTAATGGGGTTTCTAAATCTTTCGACGCAAATATAACATCATAATAGCAATTTGATACCAAATATGGTCTTAAATATTCATCATTATATGACATATTTTTAATAGCACCAGTTTCTTGTAAAAAATCCATATTTCCTTCACTAAAATATGACGCTGTTGAATCCTCATTAAATAACTTAAAAGCGACATGTAATGGTAATGGAACACATATATCTGATTCTGATGATACATCAGTTTTATTTCTTATTTTTACTTCAAAAACAGGATAATTATCTAATAAACATTGTTTGTTAGTTGTATTTATTATTTTATAACCATCTTCATCACAATCTATTAATACTGGCTGCCTGAAGTCACAAATTTCTTCCAATTTATCCTTTGAAGCTTGTTCTACTTCATATATTTCTAAATCATCACTTGTTTTAAAATGAAATTGTATATGTAAATACAAAAATAATATTATACAAAATATAAATAAACCTATTATTATTTCTTTAAAACTTGTTAACATTATTTATAAAAAATAATAATTTATTTTACTTTTAATAACGAAATATTAACTAACAATATTTTAATTATCTTATACTTTTGGAGCTATAAAAAATGAAACCTTACTATCATCTCCTAAATTATACGTTAATGACATTGGATACTCGTTACTTATAGCTACATTTATTGTTGAGCTTATTTTCATTGAAATACACATTTTACATAAATGGCTTAAACTAACAGAAATATCAATTTGTTCTTCTTCAGCAATAGCATATTCATCTAAATCATTCACAGGAATATTAACCTTTAGCTTAGTATTATCTTCATGTGCATTTAATTCTACTGTTGATTCTGAACATTTTATATTAAGTTCTTGGCTAAATGTATTTAGTTGTGATAATACTTCTACAAATTTTTTGGATTCTATAGTAAATTCTACATCATAATCTACCTTAGGAATGCTTAAACTATCTTCATCTACATCTATTAAATTTAATTCAAAAAAATTATCAAATGCTCCTTTATTTTCTTTTCTATTTAACAAATTAATATATAATTTATCGGCATCATTTTCCTCTTCATATTTTAACTCTAGTTTATCATGTTTAAGAGCATAATTCATTAGTATCCCAAAATGAGTTGAATCAACCGAAACTTTATTATTTTTTGAACAGTTAAACTCTGAAAACCATTTATTCTTTATTTGAATATCTGCTAGACAAATATGTGATTTATCCATGGATTGAATATATAATTTATCCTTTTCAAAACGTATATTAAGATGTGAAGTCCAATTTTTTAAAATCTGAAAAATAGCTACAAAAACTTCTAATTTAGATTTATTTTCTATTGTTAAACGCATATTTATATATTTAATTATGTATTTAATATGTTTTATTTGTTAACTAATAATATCTTTTTTTGAGTTTTATTATCAATAAACATACTAACAATAGTAAAAAATTGAGCAAAAATAAATGGAGCATTATACACATAACATTTTGCTAATTTTTCAGGATATTTTTCTTTTAAAAATTCTGAAATATATTTAATAAATTGTTTATGTTTATTAATATCAACTAGTGTTAAATTTTTTATATTTACATGAACTATAAAATTATCATTTGTTGTTAATACATTATCTATATTGTTAGTTATATAATTTAGTATATAAGCATATGTCTGTTCTTGGGCAACATGTTTAAAATATATATAGTTTAATATAACACTATTTTCTTTAATAAAACATAATCCATTTAAAATTTCATGCCATTCTCCTTTTTGTATCTTATTTCTAATTTTTTCAGAAGAATTATTGTCAATATTGTCTGAAAATATTTCCTTTAATGAATTCATTATTTATTAATGCTATTATATTTATAATATTTTAACTAATTTTAATTAAAGTATTATAATTTATATTCATGTATTTAGTTCGCTTTGAATTAATTGGTTCAAATCAGTTTCAACAATTTCATTTTTTTCATTATCGTCTTGTAAGTCAATATAATTACCATCTGTTAAACCTTCTTGTAAACTTGAGAACCGACACATACAGGCTTCATCTGTATATTGCATTGTTGCTCCCATAGATAGCTCTAATATTTGTTGACTATTATCCATTGTAAGATTTTGTAAAGCTGCTACTAATTCCTTAGTTTCAGCTAATTCCTTTCTCATATTTTCTACTTGTGTCTTTAAAGCATTATTTTCTTTCACCAAACCACTAGTAGCTGTTTTTGTTTGAAGAACTGTTTGTTTAAATGTTTCAAATTGTTGTTTCATTAAATTTAATTCTGGGCCTAAAGCATTTGACGGTGATGATGTTGGTCGGTTCTCAAGCTCTTTTAATCTTGTCATAATAGATTGTAAAAATTCTGCATCAATTCCTGATTCACCATTAAAACTCATATTATTGGAATATCCAGATTTCATTAGCTGTGCCTCAATAACTCCTAATCTAAGTGTAATTAGCGTAATAGCTTGAGGAATAGTCATTTTTGTTACACTTGATAATTTATTATTTTGAGAAGCTTGCATTTGTTGTTGTTGCATTGCTAGTTGTTGTCCAGCCATACGTCCACTTGGAATACTTGGGCCAGAACCAGGTTTAGCCTGATTAGCAAACATTTGTGCTGTATTAATTGATGGCTGTGGCCCTCTTCCTGGAATTGCAGGCTCATTATTAGATGGCCCAGCTCTACGTCTTTGTGCTGCTTGAACAGAACGATTTGCGCTCATAATATAATTTATGAACAATAAGTTTCTAAAGTATTAACGCAATCTTATAAAATTAAAATTATGTTAATAAATAAAGTTGTAAATTACATAATAATTTAAGCAACCATAGCTACCTTAATTGCTTTGTGATGTTTATAATTATGTATATCAAAATCTTCAACCTGATAATCATTGATATTATCTCTTACTTGTTTAATTGTAAGTGTTGGGAATTTATATGGTTCTCTTGTAATCTGTTCTTTTATTGGTTTAATATGATGTTCATAGATGTGACAATTGCCAACAAAATATAATAATGAAATATATTAAAAATATTGTATAAATTATATAATGGATATTGAAGAAATAATAAAAGAAAATCAACTACTAAAAGAAATGAATGAAAAGTTATTGAAAGAATTAGAAGAAATAAAATAACATCTCAAAAAATATACTGCTCCATCATATAAGAAAATTTACTATGAAAATAACAAAGAAGAAATCAAACAAAAAACGCGTGAATATAGACAAACTCATCAACCATCAGAAGAACAGCTTATCTTAATAAAAGAGCAAAACTAGAAAAAGAAAAATTGGAAAATGCGAATATTTAGGTTTTATATAGTTTTCTAAGAAAACCATATAAATATTGTATTTTATTATATTAAATTGCAAATGAAATAGTAGAATCAAAAAATCCAATTGTCGGCGTTTATAAAATATCAAACACCTTATCAGGTAGATATTATATAGGTTATTCAATTAATATCAAAAAAGATTTACAACTCATCGTTACAAATTAAAAAACAATTGTCATGATAATATATTTTACAGAGGGCATACAATTTAGACGGCGAAGATAAATTTAAATACGAAATAATTCATATATGCGATACAGAAGAAGAAGCGAAGGAAATTGAATTGCAATATTTGACTGATTTAAGTATTCGTGAACTGCTTTATAACTTAAACTATAATAATAGCGGAGGGGATTTATTGACACATCATCCAGAAAAAGAAGCTATTAGAAAAAAATATTAAAATCGCATCAAGAAACCATGAGTAAAATGACATCAGATGAGAGAAAACAAAAATATGGAAAAGTTGGAGAACGAAATGGAATGTATGGTAAAACACATACTGATGAAACTAGAAAAAATTTCTCAGAATTACACAAAGGTAATACATATTGTAAAGGGATAGTTTCTTCAGAAAAACCAGACAAAAATGTCAGAAAACGCAAAATTAAAAATTGGAGAAAAAAATCCATTTTATGGAAAACATCATTCAGAAGAAACTATTCAAAAATAAAAGAAAAAAGTAAAGGAAGATTACCTCCAAATACTATTAAAATTAGTATTGATAATATTATTTATATATCAATATCAGAAGCAGCGAGACAACTAAATATGCCAGCGCCAACTGTATTATGGTGTTTAAAATCAAAAAATCCCAAGTTTAACAATTATAAATATCTAAACGAAGAAACCCCGTAGTTCCAAGTGCTGAACCAATTTATTAAGCAATCATTTGCATCTTAATAGCTTCACAGCATTTATAATTATGTATCTCAAAATCCTCCACTTGATAATCATTAATATTCTCTCTAATTTGTCTAATTGTGACTGTTGGAAATTCAAATGGTTCTCTTGTAATCTGTTCTTTCATAGGTTCAATATGGTCTTCATATATATGACAATTTCCTATAAAATGGACAAATTCATAAGCTTCTAATCCACAATGTTTTGCTATCAAGTGAGTTAAAAATGAATAAGATGTAACGTTAAAGGGAATTCCGAGTGCTGAATCTCCGCTGCGTTGATAAAGAGCACACGATAATTTATTACCATCATGAACATTAAATTGACATAAAATGTGACAAGGAGGAAGAGCCATTTGGTCTAGTTGACAAGGATTCCAAGCAGACATTATAAGACGACGACTAGTGCGTTGAGTTGGATCTTTGAGTGCGTCAATAATTTGCTGTAATTGGTCGACACCATCTTTGTAATTATTTAAATTATATATCTTATTAATGGTGCCATCTATTTTATACCTATTATTTATACTTATATATGGCTTATTAAAGTTTCTCCATTGCCAGCTATAAATTGGCCCCAATTCATCTACCTCATAATCTGTAAGCCCTCTACTATCTAAAAACTCTCTAGAACCATTAGCATCCCAAATGTGAACACCTTGTTCTTTTAAGATTTTGTTATCAGTATCTCCACGAATAAACCATAATAATTCCTTTAAACAAGTCTTCCACGCAGTCTTCTTTGTAGTTAAAATAGGAATTTTATTATCCTTTAGGGAAAAACGCATTGATTGGCCAAAAATACTCTTAGTTTTACCATTTCTACCTTCCTCCCAAAGTCCATTTTCTAATATATTTTCCAAAATATTTAAATACTGATATTCCTCGTGTTTATATTTTTGGATATTAGAACAAATTCTATCAGATATTGTTCCTGTTCCATAGATCTTATTTTCATAATCCTGCTTTCTAGCAAGTTTTTCTTCATATTCTTTTTCTTCATATTCTTTTTCTTCTTCATGTGTTAAACAACGCATTGGTATAAATAATATTTAGAAACTATCTTTAATATAATTTAAAATACAAATCACATTTACATAAATTTTTAATTTCTAAATATAAAACATATGGAAAGTTTGAATGAATTATCAAAAACAAGTTCTGGTAAAAATGGATTTTTTAATCATGTATTTAACTTTGATGAAGAATCTAAAGCAGAAATGTTAAATATTATTCAATATGCTGTTTTAGCTATTATTCCTGTTATAATTTTAAATAAACTAACACAGCGTTTTATACCTGAAGCAGACGATGAAAAAGGTTCTTTAGAAATTACAGCAGAAGTTTTAGCTCAAGTAATTATCATGTTTTTATTCATTTTAATTATTCATAGAATAATTACTTATATTCCCACTTACAGTGGTGAAAAATACTCTGGTTTTAGTGTTACAAATATTATTTTAGCAATGTTAGTTATAATACTTAGTTTACAAACTAAACTTGGAGAAAAGGTATCTATGTTAGTTGATCGCATTATGGAATTATGGAATGGTCCACATGATACAAAGAAAGGCAAAAAAGGTAATGGAAATGTTAAAGTGTCTCAACCTATTTCACAAAATCAAATAACAATGAATCAATCATTGAATTCAATGGGTTCAACATCTATTAGTGCTCTTCCACCTGCTCAACCAACCCAAACACAACAATTACCAAATTATGACCAAATGTATCAACAAGATTCTACACCTTTAGTTGGTGCGGCTAGTCCAAGTATGGAAACATTTGAGCCACAGCCAGCCAACGGTGGAGGTTTTGGACCATTTGGTTCAGCATTTGGTTAGTAAATTAGTTATCTCTAACAATTACAAAAGTGTAAACATTAGTATTAAAATTATTTAATCTATCATATTCTAACTCAATATCATTTTCTTCTATTTTTGAATATTCTGGTCTACGTTCTCTTTACACCTTTTTATATTTCAAACACCGATTTTTACAGCATTAAAAAAAATAAAAAATTGTAAAATCAATATTGATGGTCTTACTTTTTCTTCTTCTTCCACTTTATTAAAGTGGAGACGAAATATGATTTTGAAATTATTTTGGTATTGTTTGTTTCTCTATCCAACATTTCGCTAATTTCAAAATATTTATGGAGGAATTTTAAGGATTTTGTAGGCAGATTTTCATTATTCCTAAATTCTTGGAATTCGTCCTTTTCTTTTTTCCCATTTATATATTTACTAAATATTTTATTTTTAAATAATTTTACGAAAATAATATTTAATAAAAAAAAATTGAATAATTTTGATTTATTAAATATATTTAAATATTAATTATATATAAAATAATATGGAAAGTAAGTTTTATTGTGAAAAGTGTAATTATAGAACTGATATTGCTTCTTGTTATAAACAACATTTAGAAACTACATTACATAAAACAGGTAAAAGAAAGGAGAGATGTGATAAGACACTTTACATGTGTAATAAATGTAGTTTTGAGAATTATAACAAGAACAATTATTTAAACCATATTCTCAACAATCATTCAACAAAAGAAGAACGAAAAGAAAAATTTAAATATTATTGCGATTGCTGTGATTTTGGTGTATTTGTAAAATCTATGATGGATACGCATTTAAATACAACCAAACATCAATTAAAATTTAATGATAGTCTAAATATAAATATTTAATTTTTTAAATAATTTAAAAATAAAATATTTAGTAAATATACAAATTAGTTTTTTATTGGATATTACAAAAATTGAATTAAATAATATGGCTGAGATTAGTAGTAATTATAAACTATATAAAATAAACTTTAAAATAATTTTATTTTATATTAATAATTGATATGGATGTAAATAAATTAATGAATGCTTTAGATAATGAAAATAATGAAAGCATAATGAATTTAACTAGCAAAAAAATATTAGAAATGAATTTTAATATTATAAAAGAATTGCATTTAGATAAACCTACTACATTATATTATTTAAAAAAATTAAAAGGATATCGTTATGTAGATGAACTAAATGATTTAAAACATGGAGGATTTATTAGATGGGTTCCTATTACTGACCCTACTTATCTTCCACTTCATCATTGTGGTATTATATGTGATATAAAAATAACTGATAATGGTGTTCTAATAACTTGTAAAAATTTTATGCATCGTCATTACACATTTAAAATGGATGAATGTTTAATATTTCAAAAACTAACATCTCAAGAAAATATAATCATTCATGCTTTAGATCATTTAGATAATACTAAAGATGTAGAAAAAAAATTATAATGAGGTGGAATCCGATGAATTTGAAGAAGATTAATGCTTATTTTTACGAGTTTTGTAAATGTAGCAGATATATCGCTAAATAATCCAGGAATAAATTTGCCCATTTTTATCATTTGTATTTCAGATTTAGATAAATGTTTTTTCCTATTATGGCATTTTACCATTTGATATATGCATATAGATTTATATCCTTTACTATTTTTAATTATTACTTTTCTGGTTGTTTTTCTATGTAGGTATAGATCCTGGTTGTCGCAAGTTATTTACTTCTTGTAATGAAAATAATGAAATCTTACAATGCTCCACAAAAGAATACAGACACAAAAGCAAAATGATTTACGTTTGTAGGAAAAGCGAAACTTGGTATAAAAAATGGTAGCATTATGCTTTATGGAAAGTATTCC
>Ga0214917_10008395_pt1 | contig 10160 bp, 10 predicted proteins | sample LL_1208_BB_MetaG_FD_177983 | JGI IMG/M metagenome (GOLD analysis project Ga0214917, IMG submission 177983) | Freshwater microbial communities from Lake Lanier, Atlanta, Georgia, United States - LL_1208_BB | ecosystem: Environmental > Aquatic > Freshwater > Lake | place: USA: Georgia | collected...
CATCGATGAAAATAATTTTGTGAATGTTTCCACTTTTTCCACAGGGGTTGAACCGGACACTAATCAAAATGTAAACCATGATTTAAGAAGTGGTCCAAAACCATTTGGAAATGTAAACCAATTTACAACACGGAGACGAGGAAGAATGGGAATGATTCTATAATGTTTTTCGAAATAACATTCGTATTCTTTTTATTTTGTATGTATTTTTATAATATATACAAAATGCCGCGTAAAACAGCCTATCTAAGGGGGAAAAAAAGACAATATTATACACGTCGCTATAATAAACCAAACCCCAATATAACACCCTATTTACAATCACTGAAACAATTATATCCGTCTTATACCATGGACCAAACCTGTTTGACAGATAAATATTCTGGACATCAAGTTACCTATGGAGAAATGTTGTATGAAGGAATCGACAAATTGTATAATGAATCATTGCAGTATTTTGAAGAAGAGCCATGTGCCTTTTTAGATATTGGTTGTGGTCGTGGTAAATTGTGTTTACATATGGCAAATTATTCAAATATTACAAAAAGTTTAGGAATTGAATTGGTAAAAGAACGTTATGATGACGCCGTAAAATTACACACTATATTAGCAAAACGTTTTCTAGAATATACAAACAAAACAACGTTCATAAACATAAACGTATTGTATTTTTCGTTTTCATCTTTCTTCAATACAAATAAACCTGTATTTGCATGGTTTAGTAATCTTTGTTTTGATTCTGATATTACAACACAAATATTTGACAAGATTTCCAAAGAATTTCCAAAGGGAAGTATAATATGTTGTTCTAAAATATGTGACGGTGTGTCATGCAATACCAAATTAAAACTGTTATGTACTTTACCCATACCAATGTCGTGGAGTGAAACGAGTAATGTGTACATGTATAAAATTGTGTAACCCCCGCTACGCGTGGAGGGTACTTTATACATTGTTCATGAGTATAAATTTATAGGTAATGCCAATTTCATTTGTGGTTTCCCACAATCCCGATATTTTTAATACAATATGATTGTGTTTGCTGTTATAACTATTGTTATATATTTTGATTTTTCCGCTTATTAATTGATTGTATAAATTAAAGACGTTTTTCTTGCAAATGTTTTTTTCAATATTATAACAATCAATCAATTTGGTTTCTAATTCTTGTATTTTCGAAATCATATTATAGTTGGATTGAAGTGTGAAAAACAAATAATTTTTATTCATTATTTTGTCAGATGGAATAATTTCCAATGGAAAATCAATGAAAATTCCGTTTAATGTAATAAATTCATCGGTATAAATAATTTTACTAAAGATTCCTTCTACAATTGTATTGTCCTTTTTTTCTAAAAAAGAAACATTTATAATGTCGATGTTTGCAACATCTAATACTAAATTCATGGTCTTGTGCAATAAACTTAAATAGAATCCTTTATTATTTATAAATTGTTTTACAAATAATAATTTTATAGTACCTATAATTACCCTTAATTACCCATATCTAATAATTAGTCGCTGATTTTTCCAGAGGGGGCTTCTTCTTCTTTCTCTTTGTCATCCTCTGGATTTCCTCCATTTGGATCGGGAGCCATATTGTCAAGCCCCTCAAATGTGCGTGAATAAAGGAAATTGAATATTAAATATAAGTAAAATGCCAACAACAAAAATAATAATGTAGATTTAATATTAAGTGCCATTGTTATATAATAATATATATAATATTATATAAAATGTCGGCAACTCTAAATTTTAATCCCATAAAATATTATTCATGGAAAGGGAAAACGTTTACACAAATTACAGCAAGTCTACAAAAGAATGCAGGTACAATTGGGCTTGGTTCTGGACCTAGAAAAGACACAAATACAAATTTATTTAAATCCAGACCACTCAAAATATATAGACGTGAAATTGCTAGCCAAACAACCATTCCATGTTCTCGTAATTCACTGAAAATAGATGACCTCAATATGCCAAATGGATATATTGTAAATCCCAAACAAAATAGTGGTTTAGTAAATACATTGGATATACATTTGACAACCAATCAATATGATCGCGGAGATGCAAAATGCAATACAATTACCACATGTATGTCCCAACAAGCAAATGCGCGACGAAGGGTGCGTAGCAGTGGTATGATCCGAAAAGATTATGACCCCCTGAAATCTGGATCAACTGTTGCCAAACTAAAATATTATACAAATACATCGCAATATTTGAACAGTCGCAATATGACATACCAACAAAATCAAACTATACACGTAAAGAGTGGTGATAAAAATTCGGTACCGGGTACCCCTTCTTCGGCATCCAATGTATATTCTACAAATTCTGTCAATTCATGTGTTCAAAATATTTATTATAAACCGAGCAACCCACAATTCGCAGAACAAGGAGCAGTATCTTCCAGTTCTCGCATATTAAGAAAGAAATTCGATACCATTACGACAGTTGGTTCTTCTCTGAGAAAACCTTACGGTATGGGATTGGCAAATGCATTGTCATATGGTGTTCCTTACAGTGGTTTTAATTTAAAAGATAAGATGGGTTACCCCCAAAAATGCACGCCGTCAGTCACAAGCACAGGACAGTTTGTAAAAATAATGAATTCCAAAATATGCAAGGTATAATCTTTTACACTCGAAATGAATTCGAATAAGGAGACGAAAAAGTGTTTGTCGAATTGAAAATCTCGTGAAATGGTACATTGAATTTAATACACCAATTCAAACATTTTTGTATATTGGTTTTAATAAGCATGTCAATTTTCTCCATTTTTTGTTTTGTTTCAATTAAACAAATTGTATTGTGAATATTTTCGATTTGTTGTTGTCCGAATATAGAATTGTATTCTTCCAATTTGGTTAAATAATAATTTGGAATAGGAATATTTAAAAAACGGAATGCAAATGTATCACAAACAATCATTTGTTGGAATGTTCTGTGAATATAACCATAAAATACTACATTGGAATTGTAGATAAACCGTTTGCATACAATGTATTTTTCACTATTGGCAGATCGACTGGTTTGAGGTTTACTAATATACACTTTTTCATAAAACGAAGACAGTAAATACAATAAATCAATACTGTGATTCATAAAGGAATCAAATATTTTTAAAACAAATGCTCCATTTTTCTTTTGCATACATAGTGCAAACGCAATTTGCGCAAACAACAATTTCGCAATCGAATTTTCTTGACTGTTAAAATCCATAGAAAAATCGAATCCTCCATCTGCAGTAATTAAATCCATAGAATGTTGGTATTTGCTTACACAATATTCGAAGTTTTCTATATTCAATATATTGCCCGTTCCATCTGCACCATTTTCAATACATACATTTTTATGTTCTTTCAGAAATCGCTGACTCTTTTTCCATCCCGGAATGTTTATATCATTTGCCACATCTAACATGGTCATTCCAATATATACATCGTTATCGTTTTTACGCATTTCGCAGAGCGCTTCTATAAAACCACCGGGCCCTTCTGCCAAATGAAAGGATTGTAAGGGGGTAGATTTGGGTCGCATAATGACACGTTTGGCATGGGTATGTGGATATTGTATATCATAATATAAATCGGTTAATTTAAATACTTGTATGAGTTCAATCATTTTGAAATAGGAACGGGACAATGGTTTATGTTTTGAAATGCTTTTTTTGCGTTGGGGTACAATAGTATGAATATATTCATATGAATTTGTATATTTTTTATAAATATCCCATTCTTTTTCATAATCGTTGATCTTTTCTTTAATGTCACATAAATAATAAGATAGTGAATTGGAAATATAAGGTTGTGGATGTTCTTCGACGTCTTTATATTGTAAATTTTTATAAATTAAATAATACGTTTTTGGTAATAAAAAATATATCATTTGTAATGGTAACACTTATTATAAATGATATTTTGTTTTTATGTATTTTTATTAGGATAATAATAGTATAATGAAGACAACATCGTCTATTTTTTCTCTTTCTTAGATGCCCGCTCTTTCTTAGCAACTGCCTCTTTTGTATCCCCCTCTTTCGCGACTGCTTCTTTCTTGACTCTTTTCTTTTTTAACACAATAGGTTCTGCAGATGGTTCCAATGCCAATGAAAGGGTTTCCCGTTCTTGTGGTGCAATTTCAGGTATACTCGAAGCAACTGCTGCTTGTGGGGGTCCTGCTTTCTTTTTCGGGCGTTTTATAATAACAATTTCGTTATCATTATTTGCCAATTTATCAATTTCATCCACATCCAATACAATGGTTTTATTAATAGGGGCTTCAACTCCGTCTTCATTCGATTCTGTAATCGGCGAATATTCGTCCAATACAAAAGATTTCTTTATTTTGCGTATAAAAATGGGTTTCTTTGCTTTTTCCACTACCTTCTCTTTTTGTTCTGATGAAGCCACTGATTTTTTACTAAAAGACAAAACATCACGTGGGTTTTCTTCATGTTCTTCTTCCACATCTTCCATTTTTTCTTCAAAAGCGCTTATGATTTTGGCCATTTTTTCGGGATTTTCGATGGTTCTTACTTTTTTAAATACAAAATAACGATTCAGAAATGAAATCCGTTTTTCTTCTTCGCTCATTTTTGACGATTCTCCATAATCAATACTCTTTCGGGGATTTCTGCGCAATTCGTGTTGCATGGTGGAAAACATTTCGTTAAACATTCCTGTGGGGTTCGGCAACTGCATATTTTTGGCTTCTTCTTTACTAATTAATACAAATCCGTAATCTTCCATAATTTGTATGAAGTAATTGAAGTTCACCAAATATTCCACAAACACTTTGTTAATGCTTTCTTGATACACCGAAATAGGATATCCCAACGAGGTTTCATCATCAGGAAATCCAGTTTGGCTGTAGTTTTTGGTAATTTCGTATATTTTTTTGTCATCTTTCATGATCATAATACTTTCCCCCTCCATTTTCTGTTTCAACAATTGAAATACAGTTTCGCCATCATAACATGTGCCAATAAAATGACCTCCCATACTAATGCATTCCGCCAAATTGCGTATGAAAGAATGGAATGTTTTGGGATTTTCGAAGAAATAGTGGAGTGCAAATTGACAAGACCCAATATTGAATCCGCCATGCGCAATACCGTATTTCTTATAGACTCCTTCCCCTAATAATTTACGTTCTTTGGGACCATTACCAAATACTGCTTTGGCAATGGTTTTATCTTTCTCGCTAATAAAGGCGTCTCCATTTCGAATATTTAATGCACTGGTTCCTGTAACAAAGAGTGCATCCGGCAATTTATAAAATTTCTTGCATTCTTTTAAATAACGCGCACATGCGCCATCCAAATTGTTGTGTATATTGTCTTTTGAAATGTCAATCCCAAAGACAAACCCCAATTTGGATTCTATCCATTTCGACTAATCCCCCGCTTTACCTACTGCAAAATCAATAAGGGTGTGTTTAATTTCTGATACACTTTGTATGAGTTTCTTCTTTATGTATAAATTATGGAAATTGCGCAAGGCTTTTGTATTGGATTCGTGTCCATAGCGATTGTAATATACATCATTTTCAATATATTCGGGGAATCCATTTCCACTCGAAATCATGGATTCAGTAATTGGATTGTGTATGGATTGCCAATTGTTATTGGCGGTTTGATATGAATTGCCGTAATTTTTAGATGCCCCCGACCTCAGTTCCGCGGTTTTATCATAACGCACTCGTATTGGTACCCATTTCCATCCTCCTTCTAATGATTTGTCGTATCTGAATTCGACAATCATGTCTTCTTCGAAATATTCACCCCCTTCTACTTTTCCTTCTTCGTCAATGAGTTCGCCTTCTTCGTCCCCTTCTTCAAATATTTCTTCGGTTTTCATATACAATTGACCAAATTCATTTTCGTGTAAGATGACATTACAGAAACATGCGTATGGGTCATACGGATTTGTGGGTTGAAATGGAACAGGTTTGTAGAAGTCGGTTTTTTCGTCATTGGGAACATAAGAGGGAATGTCTCCATCAATCAAACTTTGATAGGGGTTCAAAAATCCATCGTGTTTTTCGCTAAATCCGCAACGCAATATGAGTGTTTTGTATTGGACAACATGCTGTAATCCGTCCACGTTTTTCCCATTTTGAAATATATTGAAAATTTCGTCTTTTCCATTTTTATCTTTTTTCACACTTACAAGAAAATCGATGGTATTGTATTCCACGGGTTTCCATTTAAAGGACATATCCCATGTGATTTTACCGAGTTTGGATGCAACACCTACCCGATTACTTCCTACACCTGTAGCACAAGGTGTAAATATTAAACCATCAGTATTGTATTGATATATACCACTTTTAATGTCTCCCAATATTTTGGCACATCCATCAAAGATGGAAAAATCTTCGCTATACGAATAAAACGTTTTGCAAGTAATTGTGAAATTGCACGCAGTTGTTTTTTTCACTGCACTGGTAACCTCCTTCGAAGTGGCAGTGGATTTCGAATTCTTTATAGATGCACTGTCTAATACAGAATAAGGATTCAACACATGTATGCTTTTCATCAATAACATTAAACGGTATTTGTTATCCAATTCTTCTTCTTCTCCTGGAATCTTCATAAATGCCAATTCTCGTAAACTCTTTCCATTGACATAATAAATATCAAATGCCGCATATAAATTGATGTATTTTCCTTTTTTATCGTATTTAATATGTTCTCCATCCAACAAACTGTCAAACAGCGTTTTCTCGTTCGTCATAGTTCCTGTAAATATAACATTCATATTAGTATCAATCATGTAAATTCGCCCATTTTCCGAAATGTACATCAATCTACGGTCACCGTCCGCCTTATCCGTTACCGTGTAATTTTTTCTTATGTTGGGAACGGAAGTGCCGTCATCATTTTCTACCACATTTTCCAATTTCAATGTAACCGATGAAGGACCAATGAAATTACGGGAATTTACATAGTTGTATTTGTAATCCTTTCCATATACCAATTTCATATAAGAATCTAATATTTGGCTTTGTTCGCTATATGAAATGGGATAATTGGTGCCTTGTAATGCGCCCAATATAATACGAACTCCTTTACGAATCGCATCAATGAGCGATTCTTTTGTGTTGTAAGGGGTTCCTCTACCCACCATAGAATTGTTTACTTCCAATTCTACATCATACACTTCGATTGTGTTAAACAAATCTGCATCTTGTATGGTATATTGCGGAATATGGACTTTTCCGGTTTTTTTGTTCATTTTTATTATACTAATGTCCGCATATAATGGCAATTCGGGGTGAGAAAAACGTACGCGATTAATATAGCGGAAAATCTTTCTGGAATCCACCCAATTGGCAATAATACCTCGTGCAATATTTGAACCGGTTCCAAAATCTTCTTCCAACTCATACGAAACACGGAAATTCAAATCGGTGAATTCGACTTGACGCAGTTTTTTGTTATTTACCACTGGCGGCGTTTTCTTTGTGAATTTTATACCACTTCCACGCGCAATCATTTTTTTGTCGATTATTTTTTGTATATTGTTCGTTTTGCAATATTCTTGAATCAGATCTAGTCCCACAATTTCCGCACGAACATTGGATATTTTGGTAAGGCCAGTTCGCGATTCAATATATTCGTTTTTAATACGCAACATGTGAGTTCCATTTATATTTTCCGATTTAAATCCCGCAGAAAACAAATGTTTCACAATCTTTTCATAATCGATTTTTGTGATGGGTTTTGACAATTTTGTATGCGTTCCAAAACGGATTTCCATTTCATTGGTTTTATTATCGATTTTCAAAAGAGGATTACTTGCTAAATACAGGCTTACCATTTCTTCTAATTCTTTTTTTGGGTTATGGTTTTCATTAGAAGTGGAATTCTCCTTACTTAGTGTACTTTCTTTTGAATTACTCATTGGAAAAACTATATAGTTAAATCATATTATATTTTCTATTTTGTTTCAATTTTTCATATATTCACATATTCCAATTACACTTTTCCACAATGGAATCATACAACTCCTTCTTTTTGCCATGTACTGGAATTCCTAGAATAAGTGCCATTTTTTCCAAATCGGGTATTTTATATTCACTTAACGATTTTAATGGCTTTTCAGAATTAAAAATGCGGATTTTATTATTCACAATATGGTCTATTTTTTCCTCATTGACTTCCAAATCCAATCCATATTCTTTGTCATTTTTACAATAAATCACTATTGTGTTTTCACATGAATATGTTTCAGTTTCAGTACTTCTATAAATAAAATACATGGCATTTTTCACTACATAAATGCGCTTATTGTAAAAAATAGAATATGCAATACAATCTTGTAGGGATGCCATTTTTTGAATCATGAGCGCAGACAATAATTCTTGTATCATAATATTGGTGACTTTGTGATTGGATTCCTTTAATTTTTTGGGATTTTGTTTTATAAATTGAATTATTTTTTGTTTTTCGTCCAATTCGCGGTTTTGATAGCGACTTCCAATCATATGAAATTCGTCTACACCATAACATGCGCTATAAATACACCAAAAAAGGGAATTTTCTTTTTGTGGATAAAAAAGCGAATTGTCAGAGGATGCAATTGGATTTGGGTCACTTATTGGGGGAGGTTTTTCGGGATTACTCACAGGATTGGTTTTTATGATTTCCACAACGGGTTCTTCACTTTTTACAAGATTTTTCAACACCAAATAATTCTGTGGTGTCAACATGTATTGATGTAAGTTTTCTACTTGAGTTGCATTATCAAATTTATTACAACTATAAAAAATTTGATGTATACTTTTCATAAAATCATTTTGTTTTGAATATGAATTTGCAGGAATTATTTTTTTCTGGTATAAAAATGTCATGTAGAATTATAAGGAATGAACCGTTCTATTATACAATAGATTATTATCTTTATCTTCTTTATCTACAAAAAATGTATTTTTGAACTCATCACACTGAGTTTCCAATTGCGAAATCGAGGTTTCTTGCACATCAATGTAATCAATGTATTTTTTAATTTCGTCTAATGTAGAATTCGGTAAAAAAGATAGGTTTACGAAAATTCCGCTTTTGTTTTCATTTAATTTTATAGAAGAACATGTTTTCAATATTTTTAATATTTCTATATGATGAAATTTATTCATCGATTCAATCTTTTTTTTGATATTTTCCAATTCAAAAGAATCTATTCTATTTTCTTTTTCTTCAGGTTGTTCATCTTCTTTTTCTAGAATAATGATTTTTTCGGTTTCCATTGTATTTGTCATATTAACAATAAATTATTATAATTCTATATTGTTTTATTTATTCTTCATCATTAATAGGCGCATCATGATAATCCGTATAATCCATATCTAATTGTTCATTCCCGCCCAATATTAACCGCGGATTTTCACTGCTCCCCCCGCGATTGCGTGTGCGACCGGGTTTGTCTTGATAGGAAGGATCCATCAATTGACCAATTACGCATACATAAGGGTCATTCAATTCAAAACGGGATCCAATGACCTTTACACGAATGTTGTCATTTTCCTTTACAGAATTGAAATATGCATTTGTGGCATAATGATCTTTTGCAATAAAAACGGTCAATGGAACAATTTCATTTTCTGTAATGACTTCTGCATGTATACCCGCTTTTGTTACTGTTTTTACAGTGCATTCAATAAGCATCCCTTCCACTGGATTACAAATCATACATTCGAATGTTGCTTGAAATTCAATGTTCTCGGATTGAACCAAGCCAGACGAATAACTAATAATTTTGATTGATTCGGGTTTTATAAACCCTTGGGCAATGCAACGTCCTTCATTTTTGGATATAAGTTTTTGTTCCAAATTTTGTTTGCTATTTTTGCCAATTTCAGTAATGGAAAGAATAACCTTTTGGGTTAACAATGAATTCATATACACTCCATATATTTTGAGGTCTGGTTTCATTGATTTTATTGTTTTTATGTTTGTTGTTCTCATTGTAGTTTCCATGTTAATATAAATATTGTGATATATATTTATATTATTATAAAGTAATTAATATTCAATTTTATACCTTTACTTGGAAAACCCCTCATCAATGATAGGTGTTATACTTTGGAATAATGCACAATGTCATTGAAGACTGTTTTCTCTGGACTTATGTAATAGAGAAAACAGTCTT
>Ga0214917_10008397_pt1 | contig 10157 bp, 6 predicted proteins | sample LL_1208_BB_MetaG_FD_177983 | JGI IMG/M metagenome (GOLD analysis project Ga0214917, IMG submission 177983) | Freshwater microbial communities from Lake Lanier, Atlanta, Georgia, United States - LL_1208_BB | ecosystem: Environmental > Aquatic > Freshwater > Lake | place: USA: Georgia | collected...
GACCCAAGGAGTTGGGTCGACAAGGAGAACGGGGTCGCTAACGACCTGGGGAAGAGTTCCGGAAACTTGTTGAATCAAGTTTGCAGAAAAGTCGTTCCTTACAGAAAGGAAATCAAACTGTTTCAGGCAAGTGGAGAGGAGAGCTTTGTCCGTATCGGGCTGGATGTCGGATCCACAGCAGGCGGCATAGGCGATCCTGCGGTTTGGAAAAGGAAGGTGCCAATGGAAAAAGTACTTAAGTTCCCTAGAAAAGTGCCACACCTGATCACTTCCGACGACCAGAGCATCAAAGGAGTTAGCTACTAAAGCCAACCGAGACTCTGTTTCGCAAAGTGGAGTTAGGGGAAGCGAGTTGCGACGAAAGTAGTCGAAAGCGGTGCGCAGTTTATTTCCGTGGATGAGGCCTCGGAGTCGGTTAAAGAGATGGAGCCAGCTGCTGAGGTCGTTTCGTAAACCCGCTCGGAGTCCGCGAACTGGGGATTGGTGGTTGATGACTTGAACATCGTGGCCCATTTCTTGAAGGGCCTGAGTGAGGGAAAGGCACTGAAGTAGTGCCCCAAAGTTATCCACGTGGTGAAATGTGAAGATTCCGATTTTCACGACTTCCTAGGGAGGGAGGGATTGATCTCAGAGGCGAGGGCCAAAATCTTTTGCGCAACGACAAGAGAGCCCATCTGATGGCGGGCATCTTCGGAGATCTTGTGGGGATCTCGCCTGTTCAGACTCCACGCTCGGGCTTCTGTCTCTAATCCGGATGCGAGGGCTGTGACGGTCCTTTCGGGTGAAGCTGGGCCGTTGAAAAATGAGGCAAAGTAAGATGAGCAAGGCGTAGTTTTAGGACCGATAACGGTGCAACCAGATAATAGAGCCTCGCCGCCAGCAAGCATGCTCCCCTCGTAGCGAGATGCAAAAAATAGTATCTTGGCCTCACTGAGGCTCTTGGAGATTTCTTCCTGCGGGCAAATGCCGCGCGAAAATAGTCTTTCACTGATCGATCCCTTGGGCAGACCACTTCCGAAAACAACGGCCTCATAATCTGGATTTCGATGTAGAAAGATTTCAAGGGCTCTCCGCGTCAGAGGCCAATCCTTTTGCCAAGAGCCCCACCGACCGACTGCAACCACCGTGTTTTTTTTGGGCTCCCCAGCGTAAGAAAAGACATTTTCATCGATTGGGTGTGGTACGTGCTGAAATCGGCTCGGATTCGGGCCAATTCTTGTGGCTAACGATTGAAGAGATTGGGTGGAAAGGGGGGTTTCTGAAAGAAAGAGGGGAATCATGGCCACAGTGGCGGCGAAACGGGACTCAAAATACGAAGCAAAGATTTCGAAAAGGCCGGCTTTGCACCCACCGACAATGGTGGCGAGAGGAAAGGGCCAGTGGGGGTGGGCATCTTTTATGGCCGAGATTGTGTTTCTCCAGAATTGCCGATGGCCACAGGAGGGAAGGCGAAAGCCGTCGCCGTCACACCTCTCGATGACACGGGCATTCGACGCCAGAGCGGCAGTGCGGATCGGCTTGTACTTGGACTGACTCCATAAACCGAGAAGAATGAGGTCGGGACTTTGTTGGATCCACCAGTCTCTGGATGTTGATTGAGACTGGGTAATGAGTTGAACCGGGCGATCCAAGGGATCTTTTGAATGAGTAGTGGGGTAACAAACAAGCTGAGCATCGTGGCCAAGCTGGCGGAAGGCTCGAACGGTAAGACCGAGATCCCTGCCCCACCAACCCGATCCATCCCCATACGGCAGTGGGGTAAAACAGAGAATTTTCATCAGAACTATGTTGCTATGATGAGAAGCGGCTGGTGAAGTGTCGAGACATGAACAGGCAGGCGTGGCTCTGGTTGGGGCTAGGAATTGGACTACGGCTTATTTTGATAGCCCAACCCCCTGTAGAGGATAATTCTTGGATACGGCAGACGCAGACGGCGGATGCAATCGCAAGTTGGGTTGAGGAGTCGCCATTGGCACTTTCTGCAAGGGCGAGTTGGCGGGGGGATTTGAATGCCAGAATCCTGCAGGAGCTCCCTCTTTACAACCTAATCGTCTATGGGGGTTCGATTCTGGGGATTCCCCTAAATGTAGCGGGACGAGGAGTATCTGTTCTGCTTTGGGCAGCTTCTTTTTTCATCATTCAGCAGCTGTGGACACGGTGGTTAACCACTCAAGAATCATTTTGGGCAAACCTGCTTTTTGTTTTTAGCCCACTATCGATAGCGTTTGGGCAGGCTGTGATGCCTGAAATGCTAGTTTTGCTCCTAGCCGTTCTTTTGGTGTGGGCGTGTCAAAGCTACCACAGCCGCCCGAGTCTTTTTTTGTGGTGGGGAATTGTTATTCTTGGGGCTGTTGCGTGCTTGATCAAACTTCCAGCGGTTTCGCATCTTTATCTTATTATTGCAGGTGTTCTTTGGTTTCGATCGGGCTGGAAAGGTGTTCTGGGTTCGCAAGTGATTTGCGGAGCGCTTTTCACGGCGATCTGTCTTTGGGTTTGGAGCCGAACAACGGAGTCGGTGACAGCGGCCTATTTTCCCGACTGGTCATCGTCGGCTAATTTGCGTGGATTCGTTGGGCAGTGGCAGGATCGGTTGCAGCCCTTGTATTGGATGCGGCTTGGATTTTATCTTCTCTTGTTTGTCGGAACTCCCGTAGCCTGGGCGGCCATTTTTCTGGGACTAAAAAATGTAGAGGGGAAAATGCGTCTACCTTACGTGCTGGTTCTTTGGATCGTGGGGCTGATCTTTTTCGTTCTGCTTTGGGGGCCGAGGACCTGTATGGGGCATGCTTACTACTGTCTTCCTTTTCTTGTTCCCCTATGTGCGCTTTTTGGGAGAGCAACTGTCTGGCTGCGAACTAAAAACTCGGAAAGAGCATGGGCAGTAGGGTTAGTCGCGGGAGTTGTAGGAGGATGTCTCCCGATGGCAGCCTATCTTTTACGGCCTGATGAAACGTTACTTGAGTCAACATCCTGGATGAGGGAAAACATACCTGCGGGCGACCTAGTGATTATCAAGGCGAACCACAGCGTGTATACGCGGGAATATCCGCAGCTTCCGGGGTTTAGTTATTTGAGCGGTAGGCGAACGTGGATCTGGAGCCCTTATCTTTCGGATGAGGAGCGGGCTCGAGCCCTGAAAACAAGCCGATGGCTTGTTGAAACCATCCCTCCCTACGGTACGTCATGGTGGGAAAATGCAAGAAAACGAATCAAGGGGCACGAAATACCCGTGGAAGACATCTCGGAACTCAAAAAAACAGTGGGAGCAGAGTTGATCAAGCGAGGGAAAGGTTATCAGATTTTTCGAGTAAATCTAGAAAAGTAGTTTCAGGATCGGGTGTCTTGACTTAGGACTTTTGATAGTCCCCTCAGCTGAAATAATTCTCTAGCTTAAGGAAGAGAGCGATAAAAAGGTAGTGGCTTTCCCTGTCTCTCTGATCTTCCATTTGGCAATGCCATTACGCTGATTTCCTCGCTAAGGCAAATGGCATCCACTCATTGTCTGCCATTCACAATTTCCGCTGTTAAAGTTGCGGTTTTGGAGGTTTCGTGATCCCTTGGAAAAGAGCCGTAAAAGGTCTGGCCCATAAACCAACGAGTTGAAAAAAGAACTATGTCCGAAAAAAGGATTACACCAGCTTCACTATAATTCATCTAGTCCCACCCTAACATTATTAGCCAAACAAAACCCAACTATGCCTCTAACAAGCCTCGGTTATCGAAACCTGCTTTTTTCTCCAGTGATAATAATCGGAAACTCCCTCCCGAAGACTAATAGTAGGGAGGTAGCCCAAATCACCGCGAGCTCTTCTAATATCCGCAAAACTATCAAGAACTTCCCCTTCACGGAAAGACATGAACTGGGGATATAGCGGCCCGTGCAGGTCAGAAAGAATTTGGATAAGATCCAAGAGGGATGAGCGCACGCCCGAGCCCACATTGTAATTACCGCTGGTCAATAGTGATCGGTAGGCAAGGAAGTTTGCTTCCGCCAAATCTTTAACATGCACGAAGTCTCTGGTCTGAGTGCCGTTGCCAAAAATAACGGGGTCTTCTTCTGCGAGAAGCCGTTGGACAAAAATAGGAATTACGTTGGAGTATGGGTTAAAAAGCTGACCCTTACCATAGGCGTTAAAATAGCGAAGGCAAATCTGGGAAACCCCATGAAGCCGTCCGTACATGCGGACGTAAAGTTCACCCGTCAACTTGCTTAATCCGTAAGGAGACAGCGGGATGGTGGGATGATCCTCAGAGACTGGCAAACGCGCGGTCTCTCCATAAATGGCGCTGGATGATGAATAAATGATTTTAGCGCCAGTTTTTTTTGCGAATTCGCAAACCGCGATGGTGCCCAAGATGTTGGTCTGGGCATCAGCCCCGGTGTTATCCATGGAACGAATATTCCCAACCTCTGCGGCAAGATGAAAAACTGCTCGATGGTCGGATAATGAGCTGGCGTAGTCACCGATTGAGAGAACGGAGTCCCGGATGAGAGAAAAGCTCCCAGGCAGGAATCGAGTGATGTTCGCCTCCTGGCCGGTTCTAAAATCGTCAATGACTGTCACGAAAACTCCGGCGGAAACAAGGCGCTCCACAACGTGTGAACCAATAAAACCCGCGCCGCCGGTAACGAGAACCTTTTCCATAATTACCAGTCGATATAAGGCCAGCTTTTCATGACTCGCGCAATTAGTGCCTTTGCCATCATCTTTCCGTAACCGGGTCCTGCCTTAAGAAAACTAAATTTGGACTGCCCCTTAGCCCGCTTCAGATGCATAGCATCAACTTCTGCGACTTTTTTCCTATAGTACCAAGCCTTGAAAGTGATTTCGGGTGAAATTTCAAACCCGGTTCCCTCAAGGCCGATGCATTGCAAAACTTTCCAGTTGAAGCATCGGTAAGCATTCGTGAAATCATGCAGAGGGATTCCCAACATAAACTGACCCAATACACGAAATAACCTCGAGAGATGACGGTAAAGAGGCGGGATATTCTTTTGATTTGCCCGATGGCGATAACGACTACCAATGGCAAGATCAACCTCACCGCTTTTGACCAATCGGAACATCTCAGGCACAACACTCAGGTCGTCAGAGCCATCGCCCATCGTAATCAGGACCACGTCAGCGGAAGCATGGCCGAGGCCGAAGCGAATGGCGTTCCCCATTCCACGTGGGAATGTTTTAGTTAAAACTTGAATATTATCATATTGCCACTTCGCTTCGCAACCGACTGAGAAAGTGCCATCCGTCGAGTTGTCATCCACAAAAATAATCTCCGCATTTATGCCGGCATCAGAAGCGGTTTTCGCCAGCGTCCCCATTAGGGTTGAGATATTTCCCTCCTCGTTAAAACAAGGAACAATGATAGAAAGGTCGGGACAACCCATCTTCAACTTGCCATCAAAAAACTTGTCGATGATCGAACTGATTCGTTCGGCGGCATTGCCAATTCCATAAGGACGGGATAGTGACAATTTTGTTCGTGTGGTCGCAGGATCACTACTAGCCAGAGATGCAAAAACTTTCCGAAAGAGATCTAGATCGTTCCCGACGAGGTGGCCTAAGCCGGCTTCGAGAATTTCTGGGCGCTCAGTATTCTCTCGAAAAACAAGGAGGGGCTTTTCTAGTGCCAAGGCTTCCTCCTGGATTCCCCCAGAGTCGGTAACGATAAAATCAACTGCCTGCAGGACCGACACAAATTCGGTATAATCGATTGGTTCACATAGGATGACGTTAGAGAGTCCCTGTAGATGCCTAGAAGCGCACTCACGAACTAGCGGGGTGAGATGCATAGGGAAGAGAATTTTCACGCATTTCTCGTGCTCCTTTGCCACCCCAGCAATGGCTGCAAAAATGACCTCAAGTTTGCCCTCTTGATTTTCTCGACGATGCAAGGTGAGGAGAACTTTCCTTTTTGAAGTCGGTTCCGACAAAAATTCTTTAACCTCCGGTCTGGAGATCTGGGTGGAGCTGGCTAAGACCTCCCGTAGTGCATCGACGACCGTGTTCCCGGTCAAAAAAATATCGGAAGAAACTACTCCGGCTTTAAGTAGATTGTCAGCGCCTCGCTGAGTCGGGGCAAAGTGGAAGGTCGCCACCTGCCCAATTAGGATGCGGTTTAATTCCTCGGGGAAGGGCGAAAGAATATTGAATGTTCTCAACCCTGCCTCGATATGACCAACGGGGACAAGATTCAGGAACCCGACAAGTGCTGCAGCCGCAGCTGAAAGAGTGTCACCCTGAACCAGAATCAGATCCGGTTTTTCCTCAGAAACAAGCCGCCCCAATCGCTCAAGCGCCTTCGCGTAGGAATCCACAAGGGTTTGGCCCTTATGAAGTAGCTCGCAGTCGAAATCGGGAGTAAAGCCAAAACGCTGATAAAGCGAGTTAACTAACTCGACGTGTTGCCCGGTGTTGACAATCCTAGTATCTAGCTTTTCGGACAACTTAAGGCGCCTGATTACAGGAGCCAACTTGATCAGCTCGGGCCTTGTCCCGACGACTATAAAAACTTTGTATTTCTCTTTTTGGGCTTGGGATTCTAATTTTCGGTTCTGCAGATCGAGCAGGCTATGTCGCGCTACATTCTGGGCCGGGTGTGGCAAGGAACCGAAGGACTTGAATCCGATGTTTCTAATCATTTGTTCCCATCAAAAGCGGAGGATGATCGGCTGGGCAAGGGCTCCGAGAATTTGGCTCGACCCAGCATTCGCAAGCAAATCCACAATTTCACTATGCTCCACGAGAATTACCAGTGCGTCGTGGCCTTTTGCAAAAGCAATTGGATTTCCTTCGGGCTTGGGCCCAGCCACTGGGTCGTATATATCAAGGCGATATCCGTCTTGGCGGAGTAACTCCACCACCTGCCAGGCTGGGCTCTCCCTCTGGTCGTTGACATCAGGTTTATATGTTACTCCATAGATGGCTAGACAAGGATCGGCAATGTGGGCCACCGCCTTGCGAATCTTGGCAGCCACCCGTTCCGGCTGACGATCGTTGATACGCCGTGCAACAGGAATCAGAGCGGTTTCGTTGGGAGCGACTTCGGCGATAAACCATGGGTCAATCGGAATGCAATGCCCCCCGACACCGATGCCAGGTTTTAGGATCTTAACCCTGGGGTGCTTGTTAGCCATTGCGATAGCCTGTTCAATTTTGATCCCAAGATGTTCGGCCACCGCTGCGAGTTCGTTGGCTAATGCTATGTTAACGTCTCGAAATGCATTCTCGATCAACTTGCTGAATTCCGCAGTGACATCGTCAGTACGATTAATTTCGCCTTTAACAAAGCGGCCGTAAAGCTCGGCCGCACGGTCGGTGGCAGCTTGATTGGCGCCGCCGACAATCCGGGAATTATGTACAATTTCCTCGACAACATTGCCGGGGAACAAGCGCTCAGGGCAGTGGGCGACAAGAATATCCCGACCGATCTTGAGCCCGCTGGACTCCAAAATTGGACCCGCGATGTTGCGGCAGGTGAGCGGAGGAATGGTAGACTCGATTATGACCAGTGCACCTTTTTGAAGAACGTGTGTGATGCTTTTGCAGGCCGCCACCACGGCGTTTAGATCCGCAACTTTTTTAGCCGAGTCAAGCGGGGTTGGCACGGCGATGATGTAGGCTTCGGAAATAGGAGCTGATTCGCGTACCGAAAAATTTGCCTTGGTTGAGAGGTCATCAAAAATTTTGGATAGGCCCTTTTCTTCTAAAGGGCATTTGCCTTCGCGGATTTTGGATAACAGGGACATATTAATATCTACCCCGATGGTTTTTAGCCCGCTATTTGCAAACATCAGAGCAGCCGGCAAGCCGACATATCCAAGCCCGATGACGGCTACTTCACACTCCGCCCCGGCAACGTAGTTCATTTGACCTGATAGTAGGATTTTTGCCAGGCTACGGTACGGGCCAGCCCCTCATCAAGTGCAAGAGATTCTTTTAGTCCCAAGTCTTTTGCGGCCTTGCTGGCGTCAGTTCTCTTATTGATGGTATTATGGTGTTCGATTCCCAGATATTTTACTTGGGCGTCGGTTTTTCCAAGTAGTGCCAAAATCTTGTCTGAAGCCGTCTTAATGTCGTAGTAGGATTCGCCAGCGATATTGTATACCTCGCCCGGCTTGAAGTTTGTACAGATATTCGATAACGCTTCCACGCAATCATCAATATAAGTAAACGTCCTATGGTGATCTAAATAAACCGTATACGGAAGTCCGAAAAGCGCCCGATAAATAAACAGGCAGACTACGCTGCGATAATCGCTGTATGTCTCCCCAGGGCCGTAGGTGTTGAAAAGTCGTACGCGGACGGTCTCAGTCCCCTTTTTCGCGGCGGAATTAAGGATTTGTAGCTCATTGACCCATTTTGAGATAGCATAATCATTCATTTGCTTAATGGGCACCTCGTCAGGGACTTTTTCAGCCATAATGCCATCAAAATCACCGTACACTTCGGAACTGGAGAAATGCACCAGACGGAAGCGGTGTTTTTCTTGAAGCCGGATAATATTTTTTGTGCCGATGGCATTGCTTTGCCACATTGTTTCGTAAAAATCTTCACCGTTGTTTCGGCCAAACTCTGCTGCAAGATGGTAAACGATGTCAAAAAATTGGCGCTCAAAGACTTCCTCTACTTGCCGGTAATATCCGACGTCAGCGCGGAAATAGTATTTTCCGTCTAAACCTTGGTGGTGGGGGCGATCCAAAACCCAGACCTCATTTCCCTTATTCCTAAGCAGTTTTGTCAAAGGTGATCCCACCGCTCCAAGGCCTCCCGTTACAAGAATTCTCATAGATATTAAACTACCTACTCTTGCAGATGAAACGAGAGGAAAATTCCCGACAATATTATGATTAGAGAGGCAGCCTAGTAGATGTCACCAATCAAGCCCGAGGAGCCGCTGACGATTAGATACACGATTGGTATTTATGCGGAAGATGGGGCAGGGGATGAAAGGAGAGAGTTCTCGGCCTGCGGAAGGCCAGAAGTTTATGGGGTGGAAGAGGGGGAAGCTTTCCTAGCGAATAAAACTTCATGCCAAGCATGATCACTAACCATACAAAAACCATGGGTTTCAATTTGCGAGAAACCGAGAGCAGCGAGCCTCTTCCGCAGTGGCAGAAGTTCATATGGAAGCCCCCTCATGAGAGGGGCTTTTCGCATCCTCTGGATCAGGGCACGAAAGTTTCCAGCCTGCTTCCATGCATGAAGGAGAAGGCGAAGAAAAGGGCGAATGGGCGAGGTAGGTAATTCAAACAAAGGAAGATGGATGCAGATGCTTCCGCCGGGGATCAGCACGCGGTGAAGCTCTTGAAAGACCCTTGCGGCATCCTCCGTCGAATCAAAATGCTGAAAAACATGGCATGAAAAAACGGCCGAAATCGAAGCATTTGGCAAGAGAAGCTTCGTTCCGTCTGTAATTAAAAAATTAACTTTGTCGGGGGGAGTGGACTGCTTCGCTAGGTGCACCTGATCTGACGAAACATCAGTAGCGGTTACCCTGTGGAAGGTCTCAGCCAATTGAGCGGTGATGCGACCTGCACCACAACCGATTTCAAGACAATGATCCTTTGCGAAACCGTAGGCAGACCAACGGTTAGAAAAATCTACCCAATCAGAGTGACCTAAGGAGTAAAATTCTTCTTTTGACCAAGGGTTTGGGCCGCCTTTTTCCCGCCCTTTCCAGCTGGCGACAGCAAATAGAGGATCATTTTTACCCCAAAGCAACCATTCCTTATCAGACTTCATAACATTAAGAGGAACATTCTTATTACCGAATTCTGGGTGATAGAGCAATAAAGGAGAGCTGGACAAATAAGGCGCCTGAAATAAAGGGGGGTGGGAATCGATCAAAAGGTATTGATGTAAGGAGATGAAAAGAACGATCCTCCCGGTGAGAGGCTGCAGGGTTGAAGCTGGCTCAAGGGCGCGAGGCGGGGCAAAATAGAAAGATGGCGATTGAAGGTAAGCGAGTGGAGGTATTGGGAATGGGGTTGCAGGCGACCGATTACGCGGGTGGAGTAAAATTGCTCGAGGAGTTGGCCCAACGGGAAAAGCCGGGAATGGTGGCGGCCTGCAATACTCACTTGGTGTCGTTAGCCAGGCATCGGCCTGATTATGGAAGGGTTCTGGCTGAGTTTGATCTGCTTCTCCCCGACG
>Ga0214917_10008399_pt1 | contig 10157 bp, 12 predicted proteins | sample LL_1208_BB_MetaG_FD_177983 | JGI IMG/M metagenome (GOLD analysis project Ga0214917, IMG submission 177983) | Freshwater microbial communities from Lake Lanier, Atlanta, Georgia, United States - LL_1208_BB | ecosystem: Environmental > Aquatic > Freshwater > Lake | place: USA: Georgia | collected...
GTCTCGCAGCGCTTCGAGGCGACGGCGGCGGGCGCCGCCCTGCGAGGGCAAAAAGCCGATGAAGCGAAAACCCTCACCCTCGAGCCCAGCGGCACACAGCAGCGCCAGCACGGCGCTCGGCCCCGGGATCGGGGTGACGGTGTAGCCCAGCGCATGCGCGGCAGCGACGATTCGACTGCCGGGGTCGCTCACGGCGGGCGTGCCGGCGTCGCTGATGAGGGCCACACTTTGACCGCGCTGCAGTCGCTCGAGCACCTGCTGCGCGGCGATCTCTTCGTTGTGAGCGTGGGCCGGAAAAATGTCGGTATGGATGCCGTGACGGTGCAGTAAGGTGCGGCTCACTCGGGTGTCTTCGGCGGCGATGGCGGCGACGGATCTCAGCACGTGGAGGGCGCGCGGCGAGAGGTCGTCGAGATTGCCAATTGGCGTCGCCACGACAAAAAGCGTTGCGATCGTGGGGGTGGCGTGAGTCGTGGGGCTTGCTTCCATGGGGATTCAGTGTATGCCTTCCGCGACGCAACACGCTGGCGAGCAGCGCGAGCGTTGGGTCCAGTTTTGGCTGCAGGCGCGCGGCTTGTCGATGCTCGCGCGCAACGTGCGTTGGCGCGGTGGCGAGATTGATTTGATTTTGCAGGACGGCGCGGACTGCGTTTTTGTCGAGGTGCGGTATCGGGCGCAGTTGCAATGGGGCGGAGCTGCGGCCAGTGTCTCCCTTGCCAAGCGTCGCCGCGTGCTGCGCACGGCGCAGTGGTGGTTGAGCCGACGGTTTCCGCAGGGCGAGTGGCCGCGCTGCCGTTTTGATGTGGTGGCGATCGATGGCGTGCACATCGAATGGTTGCGCGATGCCTTTGCCCTTTGAGAGGGGTGCGGTGTCTATAATTCCAGGCTATGGATCTAGTCACCCGAGTGCAGGCGCAGTTCGAGGAAAGTGGTGCCCTCAAGGCACGCGCCAGCGAAGCCTTGGCGCCCGCGATTGGCGCGGCGATTGAGCGGCTCGGCGCGGCCTTGTCCGATGGCCATCGGGTGCTGTTTTGCGGCAACGGCGGCTCAGCGGCCGACGCGCAGCACGCGGCAGCCGAGCTCATCGGGCGCTTTGAGCGCGAGCGTCCAGCGTTGCCGGCGATTGCCTTGACCACCGACAGTTCGATTCTGACGGCGGTGGCGAATGACTATCAGTTTGAGCGCGTATTTGCCCGGCAAATCGAGGCGCTCGGGGCCCCCGGCGACGTACTGGTGGCGATCTCAACCTCGGGTCATTCAGCCAACGTCTTGCGCGCGGTCGAAGCCGCGCAGAGCCGGGAGATGCTGGTGATCGCCCTCACGGGTGAGGGCGGGGGCACGCTGGCCAGCCACTTGCGTGAGCAGGATGTCTTGCTCGCCGTACCGCACACGAGGACCGCTCGCATCCAAGAGGTCCACCTATTGATCCTGCACTGCTTGTGTGACGGCGTCGACGCGCTGTTGCTCGGCGGTGACCTTTGAACTTTTAAAAAAAGGACCTACCCCATCATGAATTCGGCTGTATCCAACCGCGTTGAGCACGAATCCGTTGCGGGCGAGAGCCCGCGGCACTCCCAGCCTTCGGTGTCCGCGCGCTTGCTGCGCGGGCTCGCCGCGACCGGCTTGGCGATCGTAGTGGCAAGTCAGTGGGGCTGTATTGCGGCGGCGGTGACCGGTGTCGCCGTGGGCGCAATGTCCGCCCACGATCGACGCACCCTGGGCGCGCAGGCCGACGACCAGGCGATCGAAGTCAAGGCCCCGCAGCGCTTGTTGCAAGCGATTCGCAATTCAACTGCAGTTAATGTGACCAGCTTTAATCGTCGCGTGTTGCTCACCGGCCAGGTGCTGGATGAAACCGAGAAGCAAGCGGCAGCAGACGCCATCGCGAAGATTGAAAATGTGCAGCTTGTTTTTAACGAACTGACGGTCGGCGGCGGCGCCAGCTTGTTGCGCCAAGCGAGTGACGGCTACGTCACCACGAAGGTCAAAGCGGCGCTGATTGAGATTGGCGGCGTGGCCGCCAATCACGTCAAGGTAGCGACCGAGGACGGGACGGTTTATCTGATGGGCATGGTTACTCGAACGGAAGGCGATCGCGCCGCGGCGGTGGCTGCCCGCGTCTCGGGCGTCAACAAGGTGGTGACCGTGTGGGAGTTCATTTCCGAGCGTGACGCGACGCGGCCCGAGCCCTCCCCCGCGCCATGGGCTGCGCCCGCTCGCTGACGCTGGCCGCGCGCGCGCCCGGTGCTTGACCGCCAGCGGCGCCGGTTCTGGGGCCTTGCGTTCGCCAGCGCCTGCGCGCTGGGGCTTTTGCTGAGACTTTCTCTGGCGCCGGCTGGCCGACCCGTCGATGACAAGCGGGGATGGTTAAGCGGGTGGTTCGAGCCGCCCACCGCTCCGGCCGTAAGCTATCCGTTAATTGACGGGCAACGCCTGCGTCAACAGGACTTGCTTGGCAAAGTGGTGTTGGTCCATTTTTGGGCGACCAGTTGTAGTGTCTGTGTGCGGGAAATGCCCGCCTTAGTGGCGCTTCATGAGCGCTTGGCGCCGCGGGGTTATGCCATGGTTGCGGTGGCCATGGCTTACGATCGTCCTGATTTCGTTCTTCATTTTGCGCGCACCCAGGCGTTGCCATTTTCGGTCGCGCTCGATTTAAACGGCGAGCTCGCGCGCGCCTTCGCGCCGATTACCGGTACTCCGAGCTCGGTGCTGGTGAGCGCGCAAGGGCAGGTGATTCGCCGCTGGGAGGGCGAGCCCGCGAGTTGGGGCGAGCTTGAGCAGTTTATTGAGTCGCGCCTGCCACCGCGCTCTTAATGTTTCTCTTTTACGCGGGGGATCCGGCGTTGGACGCTGCCTGCGCCGCCAAACCCGCGGCATGGGCTTGTTGGTCGGCGTGGTAGCTCGACCGAACCAGGGGGCCCACTGCGGCGTGTTCAAAGCCAAGCGCCTGGGCCTCGCGCGCAAAGCGCTCGAAGGTCTCTGGTGGCACATAGCGTCGCACCGGCAGATGATGGGCGCTGGGTGCCAGGTATTGCCCGAGGGTCAGCATGTCGATCTGGTGCTCGCGCATGGTGCGCAGCACTGCAAGAATCTCCTCGTCGGTTTCGCCCAAGCCCACCATCAAACCGCTTTTTGTGGGGATTTGCGGGTAGAGCGCTTTAAAACGTTGCAGTAGTTGTAGCGAGTGTTCGAAGTCGGACCCCGGGCGGACTTCCCGGTAGAGGCGCGGTACGGTTTCGAGGTTGTGATTCATCACGTCGGGCGGAGCGGCGCTGAGAATGTCGAGGGCTCGGTCGAGGCGGCCGCGAAAATCGGGTACGAGGACTTCAATGCGCGTCGCCGGGCTGGCGGCGCGTACCGCGGCGATGCAGTCGACAAAATGCTGGGCGCCGCCATCGCGTAAATCATCGCGGTCGACCGAGGTAATGACGACATAGGACAAGCCCAACGCGGCGATGGTGCGCGCAAGATTCGCGGGTTCGGCGGTATCGAGCGGCTCCGGTCGTCCGTGGCCAACATCGCAAAACGGACAGCGACGGGTGCACTTGTCCCCCATGATCATGAAGGTCGCGGTGCCGTTGCCAAAGCACTCGCCAATGTTTGGGCAGCTTGCCTCCTCACAGACGGTGTGCAGTCGGTGCTCGCGCAAGATGGTTTTGATCGCTTGAAAGCGCGAAGACGCCGGCGCGAGTTTGACGCGAATCCAATCGGGCTTGGGCAGCAACGGTGCGCGTTCGATCTTGATCGGGATGCGCGCGGTTTTTGCGGCCCCGCGCTGCTTTGCGCGCGCGTCAACGGTTGGTGGATTCACGCTCAAGCGGTCAGCCGCTGCACGATCCGCGGGCTCTTCATGAAGGGTCTGCTGATTCAGGGGCTCTCGATTAAGGTCCTCTCGATTAAGGTCCTCTCGATGAAGAACTTCTCGATCAAGAATTTCTCGATCGAGGAGGGAAGGATTCACCGGCGCGTTGGCATTGGGCATCAGGACACCGTGGTAGGAAGGGTATCGGCGTTGGCGCGCCTCGGTGTAGCGCTTGCCTGCAAAGTTTGGAGCGCAGCCGCGACACGGTCGGCGAACGAGCGCGCGAGCGCATCATAGTCGCTGCCCGTATCGAGCGGGTGCGCCCGACCGATGTTGACGTTCGCGGCGGGCGTGGGCACGAGCGTGGGCTCGGCTGCGGGCGTGGGTACGGGCGTGGGTGCTGGTGTGGGTGCTGGTGTGGGTGCTGGTGTGGGTGGATTGGCCAGCGCACGCCGGGCGCTGGCGAAATCGGTCACCCGCAGCCCCGGGTAGCCGCAGGGGTCGATGGCGTCAAAGGGGCGCAGGTCCATTGCCAGATTGAGTGCGATGCCGTGAAACGAGCAACCCCGCTGAACTTTGAGGCCGAGAGCGGCAATTTTGGCGCCGCCCAAGTGGGCTGGAAACGCGTCGGTGAGATAGACCCCGGGCATCCCGGCGCGCCGCTGCGCGGCGACGCCTTGTTCATCGAGCCAGTCGATGGTGGCTTGTTCGAGTTGCTGTACGAGTGCTCGCACGGTGAGCTGGCGTCGTGCCAAATCGAGCAGAACGTATACGACCGCTTGCCCCGGGCCGTGGTAACTCACTTGGCCACCCCGTTCGACCTGGATCACGGGGATGTCGCCCGGTGCGCGCACGTGTTCAGGCCGGGCTGCTTGACCGAGGGTATAGACCGGGTCGTGCTCGACCAGCCAAAGTTCGTCGGCAGTCGTCGGTCCGCGTGCCAAGGTCATCTGTCGCATCGCTTGCCAAACGGCCTCGTAGGGCTGGCGCCCAAGCTGGCGCAGGTGCAAGGGCGCAGACGCAGCCGTCATCGATCGGCAGGGGCGCGGCGCTGATTCAGAGCACCACGCGCACCAGCGGGTGTGCGCTCAGTGCACGGTAGAGGTTATCGAGCTGCTCGCGACTGGTGGCCTGAATGCTGGCGGTCAGACCGAGGTAATTGCCCGCGCGTGAGGGACGCACCGTGAGCGCGGCCGGGTCAAAGTCCGGTGCATGCTGACAGACGATGGCGGCAATATTGGCTTCGAACCCGGGTACGGCTTCGCCCATGATTTTGATCGGAAACACGCACGGAAACGACAGCAATTCAGCGCTGCCCGGCGCGGCGCTCGAGTTCACGATTGCGCGCTCTGGTTCGTGGCCGCGCGCGCGATCGCAGCCCGCTTGGCGTCCTGGTAGGCGCACAGTAAACGCTTGCCGATCGGTCCAGGTTGTCCCGCGCTCGCGCCGTGACCAACAGCTTGCCCATCAAGACGCGTGATCGGCAGGATCTCCTTGGTCGCTGAGCTTAGCAGTAACTCGTCGGCCGCGATGACGTCGTCGCGGGTAATCGGTGCGACGACGAATTCCAGCCCTTGCGCCTCGCAAAGCTCGGCCATCAAGCCGTAGCGGATGCCTTCCAGGATGCGATGGTCTCGCGGCGGTGCGTAGACCGTTTCGTTGCGCACCACCCAAAGATTGCTGGAACTCCCCTCGGTCAGGTAGCCGTCGCGAAACATCACGCACTCCTGCGCGCTGGCGTCGACGGCGGCCTGGCGCGCCAGGACGTTACCGAGCAGCGCCACACTCTTGATGTCGCAGTGCAGCCAGCGTTCGTCGGGCAACGAAATCGCGCTCACGCCGTGTTCGAGCAGCGCTGCACTGGGCAGCACGAGCGGGCTGGTCATGGCAAACACGGTGGGCGGCACCGGCGGGTTCGGGAAGGCGTGGTCGCGCTTGGCAACGCCGCGGGTGATTTGCAGGTAGACAAATTGATCGGGCCAAGAATGACGCTCGATCAGCGCATCGATGAGCGCGCGCCACTCCTCGTCCGTATACGGGTCCGCGAGGCGCACCTTGGCGAGCGAGCGGCGCAGGCGCGCACGGTGCTCCGCCCAACGAAACGCAACACCCTGATAGACCGGCACAACCTCGTAGATGCCGTCGCCAAATAAAAAGCCGCGGTCAAGCACCGACACACTCGCTTGCGCCAGCGCCTGAAAGCGTCCGTTGAGCCAGCACACTTGGTCGGCGCTCGCGGTCGGGTTGGGCGGACTTAGAGCGGGCTCGGCGGGGTTCGGGGTGGGTAGGACAAGGGTCGACATGAGCCTTCAGGGATTTGATTAACGACGCCACCAGAGGCGGATGGAATCCCACTGGCGGCCCAAGAGGCCAGCGCCTTCGACCGCACTGAGGGCAATCATCGGCTGCTCGGCGAGGACGCGTTCGCCCAATCGGATCCGTACCGTACCAATGCGCTGACCGCGCGCAATCGGCGCGAGTAAGGGCTGGGTGCGCTCGATTTCAGCTTTCACTTGCTCGGCTTGTCCGCGGGGCACGCTGACGGTGATGTCGCGCTCGAAGCCCCCATTCACGACCGCGCTCGCGCCCTTCCAAACCTCATAGCCGCCGACGACTTTGCCGGCACTAAAGAGGCGCACCGCGTCAAAGGTCTGGAAGCCCCAGTTGAGTAACTTTTGGCTCTCGACGATCCGTGCTGCCTCGGTTGGCGCGCCCAGGACCACGGTGAGCAGGCGCCGAGAAAAAGCGCCCGGTTGTTGTTCGCGTTTCGCCGATGCGATCAAACACCAGCCGGCCGCGTCGGTATGGCCGGTTTTGAGGCCGTCAACGGTGGGGTCGAGGCCGAGCAAGCGGTTACGGTTCGGTTGTCGAATGCCGTTGTAGGTGTAGTCCCGTTTGGCGTAATAGCTGTAGTACTGGGGAAAATCGGCAATCAATCGGGTTGCGAGGCGAGCCAGGTCGCTCGCCGTGCTGTAGTGCTGTGGGTCCGGCAAACCGGTGGCGTTCTGAAATAAGGAAGCTTGCATCCCGATGCGCTGGGCCTCGCGGTTCATCCATTGGGCAAAGACCGTCTCGCTGCCGGCGACCGCTTCGGCCAGCGCAATCGACGCATCGTTCCCCGATTGCACGATCATGCCGTTGAGTAGTTCTTCGACGCTGGCGGGCTTATTCGGTTCGATGAACATCCGTGAACCAATGGCCTTCCACGCGGCCTCGGAGACGGCCGGGCGCTGCTCGAGTTTGAGTTTGCCGTCTCGCAGCGCAGAGAACGTTAGGTAGGCGGTCAGTAGTTTCGTCAGGGAGGCGGGGTCGACCCGCTGATCGGGCGCCTCGGCGGCCAGCACTTGCCCCGACGCGACGTCCATCACTAGCCAGGATTTGGCGGCGATCGGCGGCGGCGCCGGCGCGCCCAGGCTTACGCCGTTGCCCGCTTGCGCCCAACTCGGCGTGTTCGCCCCCGGACCAAGTCCGATGCCGCACAGCGCGAGCAGCCAAGGGCAGAGCAATCGAAACAGCCAGCGTCGCGTCATCACAAGTTGATTATAGGGTGCCCGGTGGGCACGCCAGATGTTGCAAAACGAGGTGTTTGAGGAGCGGTAGCCTGCCGTGAAAGAAGTGGTCCACCCCCGGCACAACAACGATCGGTAGCCCTTGCGGACGCGCCCAATCGAGTACCGAGGGGAGCGGGACAATGTCGTCGTGTTCGCCGTGGATCACGAGCGAATCGGCGGCCACCGGGGCCACCGGCCAGCGCGAAGTCGCGACCCCCACCAGAACCAACCGGGGCGGGTTGTTCGCGCTGGCGGCGAGCCGGCTTGCTAGGTGGCTGGTCACCATCGCGCCGAAGGAAAATCCCGCGAGCACCAGTTCGCCCTCGGGGGCGTGGCGGCGTGCGTGGGCAAGCACTGCCTCGAGGTCGTCCACCTCGCCCACGCCATCGGCAAACGTCCCCGCGGATTGGCGCACGCCGCGAAAATCCGGCAGCCAGACCTCGAAGCCCAACTGCCGCAGCGCGCGCGCGAGGGTTTGTACAACCTTGTTGTCGCGATTACCGCCATGCAGCGGATGGGGGTGCGCCACCAACGCCAAACCGCGCCGTTGGCCGCGCGCGGGCTCGACGCTGCAATCGAGGACGCCCGCAGGACCCGCGAGCTGGACGCTGTGCGATGCTGGGATCACGCCGGTGTGCGATGCGACCTAGTCGCGGTCGATGCGCAAGCGATCGACAACGACGCCGCGGCGAATGTGGGAGTCGATGATTTCGTCGACGTCGTGCTGGTCGATGCAGGTGTACCAGATCGCGTCGGGGTAGACGACGCAAACGGGACCCTCGTCACAACGATCCAAACAGCCGGCGCGATTGACGCGCACGCGCCCGGGGCCGTTCAGGCCGAGCGCCTTGACGCGCGCTTTGGCATGCTCCCAAAGGCCTTGCGCGCCGCGATCGGCGCAGCACGCGCGGCCGTCGTCGCGCTCGTTGAGACAGAAGAACAGATGGTGTTGGAAATGACTCACGGACGCGCTCTTGAGACCGATCAGACCGCGATCATAGCCTTCGGCGCGCCGCCCATGCGAGCGCGAGCAAGGGCCAAAGATTCGCCAACCCTTCCTGGAAGCCGGCGACGTTGCGCCAAGGCCCGCTCGACCAGGCGGTGGCGGCCGCGTTGTGGAAGGCAAGTTCTGGTCGTATTTGACCCGCCACGAGAAGGGTGCACAGCGCCCCCAGCAGCGCGCGCTGCTGCGCTTCGGGTCCGAGGCTGGCGGCGCCAAGGGCGACCAGGGCGCCGCACAAGAGTCCGCCGAGGGCGCCGGCCGACGCCCAGTGGTCACTCGCGTCCTCGGGGATCGCGGCGGCCTCCAGCGTCGTGCGCGCGACGAGGGCAAGCGCAACGATGAAGGCGGCGATCGCTGCTCGCGGAGCGCTGGCACGAGTCGACGCCTGCACGATCAGCATGACGCTGGTGAGTGCAGCGATGACCGTGACCGACTCGAGCACCGTCGCTACGGTCAGGGCGGACCAACCGACGCGTTCGGCGATGGGGATGCCGATCGTTTGCCATGCGAGCGGCGTATTGCCGGCGCCAAAGAGGCGAACCTGGGGGCCACTTTGCGCCAGGAGCCAAGCGATCAGGAGGAGCCAGGCGCTTTGCCCGGCGGGGTGGAGCCAGCGATCGGGCCAACGCCCGAGCGCAGTGGCCGCGCCCCAGCGCGGCGCCAGGAAGACCCCGAGGAGCGCGCCCAGGAGGGTGCCCAGCGCGTTAGCGGACAGGTCAAGTCGCGACGGGATCCGGGTCGGTAGCCAATTCTGCAACGCCTCCAGGGCGAGCGAGAGCGTTGCGCCGAGCGACGTGACGAGCAGCACCGCCAGCGCGCCCCGCCAGCGTGGCCAGAGGGCGAAGCCGCCCAGCAGGCCGAGGGGTAAGTAGGCAACGACGTTTAAGGCGACGTCCGCTGTGGTCCACCAGCGCGGCCAGGGTTCGCGCAAAAACTCGAAGGGGTCGATGCCGCGTGCGGTCCAGCTGCTAATCGGAAACAGCGAACCGATCGTGAGCGCTAACGCCCACGCGACGTAAGCCGCGAGCGCCAAGCGCGAGGCAGGGCGCGCTGGCAGTGCGCGGTTGATCTCTCGCAATGGGCGTGCCATGGTGGTGCAAGTGTAACGGCCCGGCCTGCACCGAGAGTGCTCGCCGGCCCGCGCGCTGAGCGATCATACGGTTGATGAAAACCACTCAGCTTGCCGTGGACTTGGTGTCTGGGGCGCCATTAGCCGACGATGGGGAGGCAGCGCAAGCGCAAGCGCAAGCGCAGGCGCTGTCGCAGTTGCAGTTGCAGTTGCAGGCGCAGGCGCAAGCGCAGTCGCAGTCGCAGTTGCCGGCGCAGGCGCAAGCGCTCGCTGAAACACTTCGCGCCGCGCCCGCACTCGCCGCGTGGGCGCGAGCGCACGGGCGTCCTGAGGGTGACGAGGGGCTGTGCGTCGAGTGGGTGGAGCAAACTGCCTCGACCAATGCCGACTTGTTGGAGCAAGCGTTTGGCGTGCTTGCCGCCGGACCGCGGGTGCGTCTGAGCGAGCGCCAAACCGCGGGCCGAGGCCGTCAGGGCCGTCCTTGGCAGACAGTGGCAGGTGCCTCGTTGGCGTTGTCGGTCGCGCTCGAGCGGGTCGTTCCAGCCCCGGCGCAGCAGGGCCTCCAGGGCCCGGCCGCGCATCCTTGGCAGGGTTTGTCGCTCGCCGTTGGTGTCGCTTTGGCGCAATCCCTGTCGGCGCTGCGGTCCCCGGCAGATCTCGGTTTGCCGCACGCGAGCGGCGACATTTTGCTGAAATGGCCCAACGATCTCTGGCTTCACGGCCGTAAGTTGG
>Ga0214917_10008400_pt1 | contig 10156 bp, 5 predicted proteins | sample LL_1208_BB_MetaG_FD_177983 | JGI IMG/M metagenome (GOLD analysis project Ga0214917, IMG submission 177983) | Freshwater microbial communities from Lake Lanier, Atlanta, Georgia, United States - LL_1208_BB | ecosystem: Environmental > Aquatic > Freshwater > Lake | place: USA: Georgia | collected...
CTTCGATGCGCAAGCGGTCGCTATGCAACAGTGTTACAATGTCAGCCTTCAGCCGCCTCCACCGGCACCCAGTGAATGCCCGCCTCCCAATCCCACGGAATGGCAGTGTTTCCAGGATTCGCCTCCCTTCTTACGCGTTCCAGGGAATGTGGCCCAGGTGTCCATCGATGAAACGAATCGCGTGATCGGCGTGAACTCCATATCCAGTGCCATTTGGACCCAAACTCTTCCCAACAATAACTGGACGCAGATTCCTGGATCGTTGACGCAGGTCGATACAAAAGGTGGAAACATTGTGGGTACAAACGTTGGACAGATCTGGCGATGGGTGAACGGAAAACAGCAGGAGATGCCAGGCACAGCAGCATGGGTCTCCGTGGGTTCCGATGGAGATATCTGGTGCGTAAGTGGAGCCCAGAACATCTTTCATTGGGTGAACGGTGCCTGGTCCATGGTCTCGGGACTGGCGGTTCAGATCGCCGTTGCGAATGCGAACAATGTCTATGCCGTTAGTGCGACCGGCAATCTCTTTAAATGGGGTCCTTCCTCATCCACCTGGACTATGGTATCCACGCCGAACAGCAACATCAAACAGGTGGCGGTCTCCGGTGACGCCTCACAGCTTGCCATCCTCGACAAATCCAGAAACGTCTTTCTCTGGAACGGCTCCAGTTGGGATACCTTGAACGGAGCCTTTGAATCCAGTATTGCCATCAACAACAACTACATCATTGGTACAGATAACGATCAAAGTATCTGGTATAGACCGCTTGCCAAGGGGCGACCCAGTGCCTGTAAGGAAATCAACAATCAGGTTGTCTGTATGTCCTCAGATGGAAGCACGATTTTCCCATTTTTGGATTTGCCCTCTTGTCAGAACTGGATCAAGACGACTGCCACACAGTATACTCCTCAGACAGTTCCTGCGACCCCCTCCCTCGCCGCCACTGTTGATACTTATCTCAGAGCCCGTGTCTAATTAATCGCCGTCAAAGGATATTGAATTCGAATCGTGTCTAGGAACAATTTGAATTTAATACGGAAAGGATAGAGGTATGTCATTCGAGGACCGACAAAGGACCTATTATACGAAGGAATTGAATCGTGTACTCCCGACACGTGGAGGTCCACAGGATCTCGCGACACTCGATGCCGCACTTGTGAATACGGATCCCGTGATGCCGACATCCGGATTCTCACAGTTGTCCGATGCGCAGAGTTTGTTGTCGACGTTCGAACCCCAGTCCAACGCGCTGAAACGTGATATGGAGTGCCGTGCGATCCCCTATCCCGGTTCCGCCATGAGAGCTGCGGATGCGCGTGCGGGATGTGGCTGGTGGTACGTGGATACGCCCACAGTTCCTTCCAGCGGTGCGTATGGAACTCGTCGAGGTCCCATGAGTCCTTCCTTGGATCAGCAGGTGGGTGCGGGTCGTTGGATTTGGGACACACAGGAGGCCTACAAGCTCGAGAGTCAGAAGCATGCCGCGAAAATAATGAGTTGTCAGGATCTCCAGTTTTCGCCGGTGTCGACCATCGGATGGTGTCCATCCACGAATCGCGCTGTTGTGACCGATGGAAACGGGTATCCTGCGTATCCGTTGTCGGTAGGTGGCGACTGTCCCGGCGGCGGCATCATCATGAATTCAGCTGCGTGCCCCTCTCCTTCTTCTGGGGGTCCAGGAGGCCCCTCAGGCAGCATGCCTCCGAGTACCACAGCTCTCTGTCAGCCAGGTCAAGGAGGGGCTCTGTCCTCTGCCTGTCTTCAATCACTCACTCAGATGGTCTGTAGTCCAGCCGGTACCTTGGCACAAGCCCTCAGCAGTGGATATGCGGGAACATCGGACTCCGTGAATGCGACAAACAGTTACCTACAACAACGGGGCTTCTCACTCAATCCAGGGATCATGAACGATGGAAAGGTCAACACAAGTACCGCATTAGCCAATGTGACGGCTCTCCGTAGTCTGGCAAATTCAGGCGACGGTTCCAAGGCAACGCTCGCCGCTCAGAATCTCTGTACCGGCACTCCCTTTGACCCCTGTGCGTTCTCTCCCACGGATTCCGGTCCCTTTCCTGCGACCTGTATCGCACAGGCGGCCATCGCAAAGGGCTACAGTCCTAATGGCGCTCTTCTTACAACGAACACCGGCTACTGGAATCAGCCCGCACTGAATACCTGGCAGCAAGTTCTCAACTCACTGGATTGGTGGAAAATGGCCGCGGACAAAGGAACGGATGCTACCGGAAAACAGGTGGATCAGTCGGCGGGTATTCTAAATGTCTACGGAGTCGGTGTCAAATATCCCAAGAAGGGGTGTAACGTCAGCGGCATCTTCATGTATCGCTATATCTGCCCTCCTGGTGCTCTTCAATACTTCCCTCCATCGGGCCCCCAGACACACTTCTTGGGTCGCTATCTTCTGAAAGATGGCTTTCCTCAACAGGGACAACAAACATCGGCGGATCAGACTCCCGCCGGCGGATTCTTGACCGAGGGACAACGTATGGTCACGGTCTTCACACCGTCTCAAGGCGGGAACTATCAGTTCTTGATTTCCTGTGACGAATTTGTGAGGCTTCAGTTGAACGGCAACGTGTTAGCCGAAGTCCCTTGCTGTAATGTACCGACCCCTTCACAGATCGTCCCTCTGATCGCCGGCCAGCAATATCCTCTGATTGTGGATATGGTGAATTCGGGGGGTCCCTGGTCCTTTTCGATTCAGATGTCGATTGGCGGATCCCCTTGGGCGCCCATTCCTGTCGCCCAGCTCACCATGCCCCAGGATCGTCGGCTGCCAGCCGTGGAACTCGCCTTCAACAAAATGGCGACGGGATTCACGGGACCCTTCACAGATACGAACAATGTCTACACGAATCTGTTTATGAATTCCGCCGCAGGCGCTGCTTCAATCGGTTCCCTCAACGGCAAACAGTGTATGATCGTGACGGGTCCCGGTGCGGCGGTCTACAATTATCAGAAGAATGCGCAGGGTGTTCGCGGTCTTGCCTTCAAATCTATCACGATGATGGTCTGTGTTACGGGACGGACGGCAGCTTCCTCTTCTGTCTCTCCGGCGATCTTCAACTTCTTCAATACGGCCAATTCATCCACGACGGGAATGCCGCGTCTCGGTCGCCCTCCTGAGCAGGTGGATTATGCGGCGCGCATCCAGGATCTGTCCTTGTATCTCCTTAACGGACAGGTACAACTCGTTCATCGCGATGACAGCCGCGGTATTCTGAGTCAGTACTATGCGAATGTCCAGCCATTTCCCTTCAATGCCTGGAATCACGTGGCGATTGTTTGGGACGATGATGGAAATGGATATTCTCTGTACATCAATGGGTCGCTCGCGGGAAGTCTGAGAGCTCCAGGTCCGGATGTGAAGCTCATCTTCGAACAGATGCGTATTGGAGCTGCGGACTCTCAGGATGGCGCAGGATGGACGGGCGGGATCGCCTGGTTCCGCGGATTTGATTACAGACTTAGTGGCGACCAGATTACGATGGATATGGGGGATTCCTGGTCCTCTTTGTAAAAACATCAAACACATCAAAAACATCAAACACATCAATTCTTTGATAAGACCTTGTAAGACCTTGTCAAAGAATAATGGACCGCATATTTATTTAGCTGCCGAAGCCGAAGAGCCAAAGACAGTACGAACATCCTTCAAATCCTTTTGCCAATCGGGATGCGCCACGAAATAGGGCTGATCGGCACTGGCTCCGAAGGCGTAACACTGGATCGCCTTTCCGTGTTCGTGATGATGAATTGTACAATCCACGGCCGAGCTCTGCGCGACTTCAAAGAGAGCGTCGGCCAGCTGCTGTTTTTTGGTAGCAATCTCAAAAATAATCTCATCCGTCGTTTTTCCCTGATCCGCGGACAGAATCATCTTGGGCAACTCTCCCTTCTGCTTCTCAGAAAACACGGACAGATAGGTGTAAACATCCACTTCGCGATCTTCCCAGGGCAGATCGGCGTGACTACAGAGACGAATGGCGCGACCGATCACCTGTTGGAGACGTACGTTATTCCAATAGGGTTCCATGATGTGAACCTGACGGGTATTGAAGAGAGAGATACCTTCGGCACCGGATGCCGTGATCATGAACACACGACAGATGCGTCCATCGCGGTTATCGGCCGCCCCTGCTAACAAGATCTTACACTGATCTGCGAGTCGCGGAGGCAGATTCTTGATGTCCGCATTGTAGAGCTGGAGAAGGAGGCGCTTCTTTTCGGCTTCCTGATCACCCGTATACAAGATATAGCGAGGATGTTTGAGGGCCTCTTCAGTTATCAGACCCTCAGGAATCGTCCATTCGCCGTCTTTGCGAACCAGGTCCAGGGGCAGATACTTCTCGGGCGCAGCACGGAGAGCCGCGGCGAAAATACCGAGACCTTCGAGGGTCTTGAACTGACTGTACACGAGAGCGGGGCCTGGACTGGTGCGGATGTTTGCCAAGATCGTGGCGTATTTGGGAGAATATTCTGGCAGACTCGTATTCAGATAGACATCGGCTTTGACTTCGAGACCCGACATCAATGTTCCGATAATGTTGGCGACTTCGAGATCCACGGGAGGGGGTGGTGGAGGTGCCTCATCTTCGACTGCGACTTCTTCCTTTTCTTCACCTTCTTCGACTGCTGCTGCGGCTGCTGTAACATTGATCTCCTTCTCTGCTGTTTCTTCCTCATCAGCCGCGTCAGCAGCGATGACCCGCTTCTCTTGATCGAGCCCCAACAGTTTCTCCTGTTGTTTCTTGTTGACAATGGGGCGCGGCACCTCTTCAGGGAAGACCCAGTTACAGGCAGCACGCGACATGGCCAAGAAACCAGTCTGAGGACTCTTGACCGCCTGCGCATACAGATCGATCTCCGCCGCTGTCAGCCCCTTCTTCTTTTTCTTGCCCTTATCCTCTTCTTCCTCTTCTTCCGGTGGCAGCTCCTCATCCAGTTCGGACAAACGGACAGTCGTGTAGCGCTTGAACATCACATCTGACATAGGCACCATCACGATCTCGTTCTTGCCTGTGCGCGGCATGAGCTCCTCCGAGCCACCGCGGTAGTAAGAAATGAGACCACGGGCCTTCGCCTGGAGTGTCTTGACATTCTTGATCTTGAGGGTGGCGCGATCGATGAAATTGCGGACAAAGACATCTGGATCCTCAGGAAGAAGGGGCACCGTGATCAGTCGGAACTGCGGTGTCTTATCGACGATGGTTCCTTTGGCCCTTCCGGCGGCCACTGCGCTCTCCGCTTCCACGGACCCTCCTCTTAGGAGACCGGCGCCCTCGAGCTCCTTGAGAAGGGAGACAGCCCAACGATCCATGTTGCGTTCGTTCGATTCGGTGACAGGAACCATGCTGGCCGGTGGAATACGCACGAAGCCACGTGTCTCATAGGTGGAGGAGACAACCTTGACGAATCCATAGGGTACCGGTGTCAGAGTCAGAACCGGTTCCGTGTTGGCCCCCTCTTCAATCTTGAAGAAGTCGACATGGGGATGCTGCTTGGCCCATTCCTCCAGACGCCTCGTGGTCGCCGGATCGCGGGCCATGGACTTGAGGGAGATCTCCACAATGCGCTGTTCGCCACCGATGACGTTGAGGAGGATTGCCATCTCCTGTGCGTAATTGATCATCGGAGTCGCCGACAGAGCAATCACCTTCGCACCCACCGCATTCTGAAGAAGACGATAAAACGTGTAGCCGCGGGGATATCGGTATCCAGCGATCGACTTCGTCAGAGGCATCGACCACGTGAATTCCCGTGGTTCCACCTCCTCGATGAATTTGGAAATCGGCTTCTTTCCGATCTGGGTACCGTTGATTGTGCGGACCAAGTTGTGGACTTCATCGATAACGACTACCGCATTGTCAAACATGGACTTGCCTTCACGAACACCCCATGCGGCGAGGTCCGACAGGGTCTTGGGCAACACACCGTTGTAATGGATGAACTTGAATCGGTGATTCAGATGGGCCAGCTGTTGAGCACGGATAGAGGTCTGCGCATCGGCCTTCAGCGTATCCCAGTTGGACGGCTTGTCAGGATTGGGAACCCAGCCACCGCCCTGTGCGATCACGGTTTCTTCTGGAAGACCGAAGACCTGGGTGAGCCATGTTAGAACTGAAGAGGCAGAACCAGAAGAAGGCAGCTTCAAGAACGACCAGTTGTTGTTTTGGCGCAGAGGATAGTAGCCACATTTGCCGAGATCCTTACGATAATTGTTCGACAGAGTGGCCGGTGTCAGAACAAAAATAGTCTTCTGGCCACCCCAGTATAGCGCCTCCGCTGCGGCAATCGACGTACATGTCTTACCAGTTCCGAGACCATGGTATACCAGAAGACCGCGATAAGGCGAACCGCGATTCAGATAGTCACGCACGAAGCTCTGATAGTAAAAGGTCTCCACCTTGTTGGGATCACGTTTCTTACAGGCGTCTTTGTCAATCTCTTTGGGAGCATCGGCTGCCGCTGCGCCCTCGGTCAAAAAACGGGTGAGATAGGGCGAATATTGACTGTAGGTTTCGATAATGAACTGATTGAAGGTGTTGGCACCGATGGGTCTGTATCCCTCTGCGGCCTCTGGTTGAGCCAGAACAGGGTTGGGACCGATGATTTTGCGATCGAAGTTGGCGGTAAGATCTGTGGAGGGCATCAGAGGCACGTCGGCGGGAGGGGCTAATTTACCGGCTTTTGTCGATCCTTTCACAATGGTTCTGAGAGATTCGAGTTCCTCTTCTATATCGTCTTCTTCCTTCTTTTCGACTTCTGTAATTTCAAGGGCTGGGATCACGGGAGTGGTTTCTTTGGTTTCATTGGTTTCTTTTGTTTCATTGCTTTCTTTGATTTTTGGGGTTTCAGCAGGTTTTGAGACCGTGAACGATCGTTTCACAATCACGGGTTTTAATGTAGTATTTCTAACTGCTTCTGATTCTTTTGCTACAGGTTTCGGAGCAGACACAGGAAGAGATCCAACACCCGATGCGACTCTTTTGAAAGTAACTTTTTTCAATGGAGGTGCCTTGACACCCAAACCAATCACCCCTTCCTCACTGCTGTTACTGTCAGCCATCCTCTACTTTGACGACCGATTCTATGCCGAAATCTGTCCGAGCTGTACGAGCGCTAGCCGGGATGCCTCCTGCTCCGCATCCTTCTTATTCCTTGCGGTCGCTGTTGTGAGCACAGAGCCATCGGGTAACAAGACGCCCATCGTAAAAATCCGGTTATGAAGCGGTCCCTCGGTGCTCACCTCTTTGTAGCGCGGAGGCTGATGATACGTCGCCTGAAAGAAGCGCAACAGCTGATCCTTGTAATTCGTGTTCGTCGCGATAATCTCACCGAAGTCCACGTAGGTCTCGAGCACATCGATCATCCACTGTTGGACGTGCCAGAATGCCGTCTTCGGATCGTCCCCTGCGCGATCCCGATACATGGCCGCGATCCAGGCCTCCAGCATGGAGCCCAACATACGCCGATTCGAGCGACCGCCGCATACCTCCTCCATGTGGCGTGACATGATCAGCCACGGAGCCATACCGAGTTTGAGGGCGAGTTCGCCGAGATGTTCGTTATTCACGAGTTCGGAGCGGAGGCTCGTCCAGAACCCTTCGCCTTCACCGGGGTACCGGCGTTCCAAGTACTCCCCCACGATCGCGTCCAGAATTCCGTCGCCCACATATTCGAGATGTTCATTGTCGGCGGTCTTCAGAGGCATACAATCGGCCGGTCGCGGAGCGATCAGCTGACCCTCATGTTGGTCACGGGCTACGAACGACTTATGCACACACGCCTGGCGGAAAAGGTCCACGCGTTTGGGCGAATACCGTGCGATCCGTGTAATTTCAGACATGGGGATGTCACGATTACTGGGATTCCACGGATTGTATATTTTGGCTTCGACTGGAGGTGGTCCGCTCATTTGTAGTACACTATCTGTACGATCTGTTTAGATCTCAATGTTTATTTTGAATGAAGCGCCTCTGCGATCGTAGTCGCGAGCTTTTCGCCGATTTTTTTCCCGCCAACATTAAGCGTAGCAATCTCTTTGGCATCCATGGTAGAAAGCTCCGCAATGGATTTCTCAGCTAGCAAGGCTGTAACACGTTTGGATCCGAGGCCTGGCACAGCGGACAACATGGCCGTCGCAGTTCCTGCCGGCGTCTTGTTTCCCTTTTTGACGAGACTCAGAGCCGCTGTGAATCCTGACATGGCTGCGACACCTGCGGCCTCCGATTCCGGTTGGAAAACGGTTGGGTCCTCAGTCAGTTGGTCCAACAAAACGCGACACCAACGCGCTGTATCCTCAATGGATTCGGCTGCGATCACAGGCAGACCGTAACGAAGTGTCAGACGAGTTGTGAGTCGTTTGAGTTGGGCTTCGTTGGTCCGCCCATAGATTCGTGTCTCCGTGGGGCTCCAACGCCCTTCCAAGATGTAGAGAACCGCGATACCGGATCCGCGCGCCGCCATGAGACGCGCCCGTTGCTCTCTGTAGCGTCCGTCCTGATTGGACGCGGCAAAATCCGCGTGACTCTTGCGTTCACCGATCAGCAGCGGTTCTCCTTCGGCGGTCTGAATCAAAAGATCGCCGACATCAAGAGGTGCCACAGTGAAAGGAACACCGAGTTCTGTCAGGCATGAACCGAGTCGTGTCTCACGCGTATCCAGAATCAATCTTGGTTTCGTTGATCCCTGAACTGTATCGGTCATAACTGGCAAATGTCATGTTACATTCCTTTACGCTCTACACAATTCCATCGATCAACAACAATAGAGAATCGATTGTTTTGGATCCATCCACTTTTCGTATTAGCTCTGCTAGATCCCAATGAACCCATCGTAAAAGCAAATCGTAAGCCAGCGCAATTTCATCAACCAGAACGTCTCTGCTTGCTCGACCTGTGAATGCCGTACTAAGCTGAAAGTCGATCAGAATAGGTTCAACACCATGAGTGTCAACAGACCATGTCTTTCCTCGAATCAAATAGTCATTCCTGCGCGGTTCTCCAACATCTAACATCATGTTACCTGATCCGATGTCCCCGTGGCTCATACGGTCCACCAGATGGAGTTGAATCAATGTGAATCCTAATTGTTTGAGGATTGAGACCCTTACAGGATCTGACACTGGTTGACTAACAAGATAGTCGATGAGGTTATGAGGAAGATACTCCAAGACGAGCACTGATAGCATCGGGTCACTACCCTTTGTCCCATCGCAAAGACGTCTACTACCGGCTCTAACGGGTAAGGGCTTCTGCCATTTCACCAGATCATGCGGACACTGGAACTGACAGATTGGAACAACAATATTCCTTCTGGGATTTGCCCTGAAGTAGGCTGCCACAGTCGCTTCTCTGTTGGAAAGTCTTCCAATAGTTTGGAGTTTGATTACCACAGGTTCATTCGCACCGTTGCCCTGAGCCAGCAGACCCTCCATGACATGAGCAAAAGAGTTGTAAGCTACCTCATCCGGTGACTTCAGTGTTTTAGTAGCGCTAATCCAGGCCGTGGCACTATCTTTGGATCCAGCATCACATGATGCGCGAAATGTCTGAACATCGTGGAGCCGACCCCCACCATGTTTTGGCATGTGTTGTAGATAAACTACTACCATTCCTTTTGTTACATACGTTATATTTAGCACCCAGAATCAACCTTGGTCTCTTCGACTCTGTACTCGGACCCATCATCGTAATATCCGAACCCGACATGACGAATCACATCCTTTTGCTCACTCTTTAGAACCACAGGTGCGTACTCGGAGGATGTGGCTTCTTTAGCAGCGACTACGATCGCCTTGTATTGATGATCCAGCGTCACTCGGTCTCCCGTTCTCATAAATTCGTGTAGAACATCTGCCAACGCTTCGCTCACCAGAAGCCGCACATGCTCATCGCCGTCCTGTTCCTCAATCTCCCAGTATCGGTCAAAGATATTTGAGAATTCGCGCAGAGCCAGTTCCGATGTTGGTCCCGAACACCATTCCGTGCCTTTCTCCTTGAAGATCGCGATCGCCACTGGGTCACACCGAATGGAGTCCGGTCCGATTCGCATCAGAGCCTTGATGGTGTCGAGCTTCTTGGATGTGCGGGCCTCGTATTCCGCCAGAAAGGCCGCAGAAAACACGAACCC
>Ga0214917_10008401_pt1 | contig 10155 bp, 10 predicted proteins | sample LL_1208_BB_MetaG_FD_177983 | JGI IMG/M metagenome (GOLD analysis project Ga0214917, IMG submission 177983) | Freshwater microbial communities from Lake Lanier, Atlanta, Georgia, United States - LL_1208_BB | ecosystem: Environmental > Aquatic > Freshwater > Lake | place: USA: Georgia | collected...
CGAACGCGGCTGTCAGTGCATGAAACGCGTGGTGCCGCACGTTGTCTCTCCGCACATCGGATGCTCGAACGAGGTTCACCCTGGCATCAGACCATCCCGCGTCAGCGCCTGCCATTAGCCGTCCGGCTCATGGCGGGCTGTCGGCGAGGCCTCGATACTCACCCCGGAAGGGCGTTGCGTGGAGCCTCGCGTGGAGCCTTATGATGGTACTCGCCCCGACCAGTGCTCATCATGCATCGCACCGTCCCCATCAGACTCCTGCTCGTCGACGACCATCCGTTGATGCGGGCCGGACTCGCCAACCTGCTGTCCACCGAACCGGATCTGGTCGTCGTCGCCCAGGCGGATGACGGCGAGACGGCGATCCGGCTTTGGCAACAGCACGCGCCTGACGTCTGCCTCCTCGATTTGACCATGCATGGCATCGATGGCGTCGAGACGCTGAAGCGGCTCCGGCTGGTGGAACCGCAGGCCCGCGTGCTCATGCTCACGTCGTCGGATTCGTCTGAAGACGTCGCCCGAACTCTGGCCGCCGGAGCGAATGGCTACATCACCAAGAGTGTCCGCCACAGCGAGCTCTTCGCCGCCATCCGACAGGTGCATGCGGGGGGCCGGCCCGTCAGCGAACACTCCATCGTCGGCCCCCAGCCCGCGCGGCAGGTGGCGGGCCTATCGCTCACGCCTCGGGAGATCCAGGTCGTGTCCTTCATGCGCGAGGGTTTTACGAATGCCGAGATCGGCAGACTTCTCGGCATCTCGATCCACACCGCCAAGGCCCACGTGGCCGGCGTGATCGAGAAACTCGGGGCCAGCGATCGCACGCAGGCCGTGGCCCGCGCCTTCGATCTGGGACTGCTCTCGGCACGACCGCCGGGAGCGGACCGCCCAGGAGGCCGCTGACCAGCCGCCGGCGATCCACATCCAATCCGCCATCGACTTGCCGGAACGGCCCACGCCGCCGACGGCTCGGCCGTCCACCCGAACGGCCGCACGTCAGGGGGTGCGGAGTTTCTTCCGGGACTTGAGCCGCGTCGTCTTGCCACGGGGGTCGGGCATCTCCCCGCCCCCCGGTTCCTCGGCCGCGGCCTGCGTCAACAGGGCGATCCAGGGATCGAGATGAAGCCGCACCAGACGATCCGCCTCCTCCGCATCCGCGCGGAGCAGTTTCTCGACCAGCCGTTCATGCAAGTGCGGATGCCGCGGCGGCCCCGCGGGCAAGAGCCGCTTGGCAGCGTAATAGAGTCCATGCCGCATCACCTGTTCGAACGCCTCGGAGAGCACCCTGTTGGCGGCCACGTCGACGAGCCCCTTGTGAAACCGCAGTTCCGCTTTGACGCTCTGCCAGGTGGACGCGGGCGTCCCATCCACAGCGGCTGCCATCTCGCGGACGCGGGCTGCCGCGGCCCTGATCGGCGGACCGGCGTAGATCCGGGCCGCCTGCGCTTCGATCGCGACCCGGAGGTGGAAGCGGCCGAGCAGCGCGGAGGCGGTCACGTCGCTGACCATGGTGCCCCGCCGCGGCTTCGTGGTGAGAAAACCCTCCCACTCCAGCTGCGTCATCGCCTCGAGCACCGGGGCCACGCTCACGCCCAGATCTTCCGCCACCTGCCTCCTGTTGAGCCGGTCCCCGGGGCCGAGCCGGCCGGAAAGCATGGCACCGTAGAGTTCGTCATAAACACGCTGCGACAGCGGGGACTTTTGCATCGGAAGGCTCTGGCAGGACTCGTCGGAAGGCACGCGGCGAACCGATCGAAAAGTGTATCCCGCCCGCGGACGGCCTTCCACCTCGGGCGGCCCGGAGTCGCCGGGCCGTCGGCGGATCGTTTCAACCCTGTTCGGACGGCAACCCCGCCGAGACATGCGTGGCCACGCCATGCGGCTCCAGCTGAAAGATCTGCACGACCGTGCCGCTGGTAAAGGCGTGGACGATCGCCCCGGTCGCCGGCTCGACCACGACGGCCGCCTCCCGCACCCGTCGGCCCGTGAGCCGCTGGATCTCCTTTCGCAACTCGTCGCACGACACCGCGAAGAGTGCCCGATGGTACTGCTCGACCTTCGTCGCCCCCGACTCCGTCCTGGCGAGAATCTTCTCGGCCGGCGTCAGCGCTTCGTGCAGGGTCAGCACCACCGTCTCGTCGCTGGCCACCACGGTCACGGCCTTGGGCGTGTGGCCCGTCCGCTCCGATTGCATCGCCAGGGCGATCTGCGCCAACTCCTTCGAGAAATTGGCCGGATCCACTCGATCGCTCATAAGACGGGCTCCTGGGTATGACGTTGTCGTGACGCGATGGGACCTTTTCCCAGGCTACTCTAGCGCGCCGGCGATTGGCGGCGACATGGTGATCATTCGCCCGTTGGTCGCCCCGCTCGGCTGAATTGGTGGGGAGTGCAGCCCGTGAGGCCCCTGAACAACCGCGTGAAATGGCTTTGCGAACAGAACCCGAGGTCGAGGGACAGCTGGGCGAGCGGGATGTCGCCGCTCCTCAACAAGGCGAGCGCCAGACCGACCCGCCGCCGGTTCATGAAGCGGTTGAGGCTCACGCCGGTCGATTTCTGGAATTTCCTCGCGAAGTGGCTGGGCGACAGGCCAAAGCCGTGGCTCATCTGCTCGAGCGTAGGATGGTGGGCGAGGTGCGAGTCGATGCGTTCCACGATCTGCCGCATGACGATCGCGGTGAAAACGCTCGTGTCCTTCTGCCAGTCGGGTGCCCTGCCCCCCATGATGAGGCACAGCCGCATGACGAGCTGCCGGGCCGCTAACTCGTCGCCGATTTCTTCCGACACGTGCCGGCGGCCACCCACCCGGGCCAGCCGCGAGAGACACGCCTGCATCACGGCATCCTGAAACACCGGCCTGGCGTGGAGGCCGCCTCCGGAACGCACTTCGTCCGACGTGAGCACGTCGCTGAGATGGTTTTTCGGCAGCAGCAACGCATAGGCCTCGAAGGCCCCGGTCGCGGTGATGGCGAAGACGTGCGTGGTGGAATCGCAGGGATAGAATCCGATGTCGCCGGCGGCCGACTGAAACACCGCGTCGTTTCCATTCCCGGTCCACGTGATCCGCGCGTCGCCGGCGGTGGTGAGCAGAAGCCGGTGCGTGACGTGCCGATTCTCGTGGAGTTCGAACACCCGCGGTGAGTGGATCGTGATCCAGTGCGCGAGCCAGGAGTAGTGCGGATACGGCGATAGGATCGCTCCGTCCATGACCGCCCTTCCGTAGGTGGGGGTCGTGTCGGAGCCCTGATCCGCCCTCACGACAGAGTCACTATACGCCGCCACGTTCGGGCGACCAACGACGGGTGGGCTCTGGCAAAGCGCCGCGCATGTGTCGTGACAAAACCACCCGCGATGCACGTCGCGCGAGGCGCGTGCGGTGATAGAGCCTGCGACGACGCTTCGTTATGGTGATCACGTGGCCGGGCATGACGCGTCGGCCGAACTGGAAACACGGAGGTTCCCATGTCGTCGTCCACGAAGCCCCTGCCCGCGCACGCCGCGATCCTCACACTCGCGGAGATCAAGTCCGCCGTGGAAGCCTTCGACCGGGGCGAGTCGAACGCGTTCGACTCGATCGATGCCATCGTCGTGTCGATCGAGCACTATCTCGCGGCGACGAAGCCCGGCCGCACGGCCGCCTAGAGCATTTTCCGTTTTGGTGTAGCGGCGGCTTCGGGGCGGCAAAAGGGTCGTGTCCACCGTTCCGACGGTGGATTGGCTCGTCGCGTGGGCCGTGGCGGCCCAATGCTGCTCGAGCGTTCGCCGACCCCTCGCCTCCATCACCCACATTGCCAAGCCGTTGCTACAGCTATCCGAGAAGCGCTCTAGCCGGCGGGCCTCGGGGAGTGGCCTGCCCACGTCCGATGGCGACGCTTCCGTGGAGCGTCCGTGGGCAGGCCGGCCGAGCGGTGCGAGCTTCTCGACCGGCGTTCTGCCGGGACGGTTGACGCTCCGTGAAACCGAGGTCCTGGGGCTCGTCCGGCAGGGATTCACGAACGACGGCATCGCCCAACTGCTCGGCGTTTCGGAGCGGACGATCCGCCGGCACACGACCCGCATCCTCGAAAAACTCCACGCGTCCGACCGTGCCCGGGCCGTCGCCCGCGGTTTCGAGCTCGGCCTGCTCCGCGTGCATGCCGACGCGGCTGCGGACCGCCGCTGAACTTCCGGGGCTCAACGGATCTCGAGCGTCGGGATCTCCCCGGCATCGACGTCGTGATCACGAAACCAGTCCTCGATCGCGGCCACCTGCCGCCGCGTGGGCGGGGGTGGCGTCTCGTCGCGGAGCGAGCGGCCCACGAGCCGCCAGCGCGGCCCGAAGTGATAGACGGCGTAATACATCGTCTTCGCCTTCACCACTCCCACGCGGCCGCAGCGGCAGGCCTCGTAAAACATGCGGTGCACGTCCTGCCAGGCCCGCGTACGGTCCATGCAGGCCACGTCGTGCACCACCGACGCGTTGCGAAACCGTCCCTCGAACGGCCCTCCGATGAGCGACCAGAACGGCCGCGGGATGCTTGCGCCATTCACCACGGCCCCGGCGGGGGCGAGCCAGCGCACGCGGGCCACGTCGACGTAGGCGAACGGCTCGACGAGCGTCATGTCGCGGCCATCGTCGTGCCAGCGGGCGACGACGCGGCCGTCGAAGTGTCCCCAGGTCGGCCGGGGCGTCACGTCGCCCGTTCCTTCAGATACGCCACGAGAGGCCGGGCCGCGACGGGCACGCACGAGTCGTCGCACACCACGCACACCGGCGACGCGTCGCGCTCGATCGTGATCTCATATTGAAACCGGTCGCGGCCCTCGGAAAACCGCTCCCACGACTCCGTCCAGCCCGCGGCCGCCACGAGCGCCTCCACCCGCGCCCGCTCCCCCTGTTCGAGCGTGAGGGTGTCCACGCTGCAGCCCCGCACGAGCCCCGCAAACCCGCCCGACTGTCTGAACGAGATCAGCATGTGACCACAACCCACAAAAACCTTCTTGTGATGACCGCCAGGCTCCTTGTTATAAGCGTTATGCCTGGAGGACCGGGTTCGTGCCAGGCGACGGAGGCCCGCCAAGCGACGGTCGGCACGATGCCGGTGAACTCGCGGCGGAAGTGGCGGAGCAGCCAGGACGCGACCTGCCCCCAACGTCGGCGTGAAGAACGAAGGGGCTTCGCCTTCTTGACGCCGCGCCCAAGTTGGCACGAAGTTGGGGGCGGCGTCACGATGCGTGCGGTCGACCGCAGAGGTGGTACGGTCTTCATGCACGTGCCGCAAGCCCGGGACCGAGGTCTTTGAAGCCGACAACACCACACGGATCCATGAAATACAACGCCGCACTCCTGGCCCTGTTTTTTGTGCCGTTGCCCGCGACGGGAGAAGACTTGTTCGTCGACGCTCCAGTGCCGGGACTGAAAGCGTCGGAGCACTACAACGTGCGGGTCCGTTCCGCCGGTACAAACGCCTGGAAGAGCGCTTTCGCGTGGGTCACGGCCTGCAAGGCCGTTGAAAAGAAAACAGATGCTTACTTCGACACGCTGGCGGGGTGGACCCACACCTACGTGAACTTCGAGACCTCCGCGGCCGTGGAGGTCGAAATCGCTCGCGTCGACGGCCGGGCGATTCGCAGTGCCGCGGTCCATCCGAAACGCAAAGCCTCCGCGTCCCTCATCCACGAGGGCAAGGCGTACATCACCCTCGACGAACCCTGCCTCGTCGCTGTCGACATCGACGGCCAGATGGACGGGCAGCACACGGGCAAAGGCTATCGCGGGCCGCCGGTTCATGCTTTGTCGATTTTTGCCAATCCGCTCTTGGTTGGAAAGCCGAAGCCCGACGATCCCGGCGTGTTTGCCGTGAACCCCGGGGAGCGGCCGCCCGTCGCTGGCGAGTGGACCACACTCTCCTTCAAGCCGGGCGTCCACGACGTGGGGTTGGCCTATCCACTCCGCGCCAACTGCGACTACTACATCCCCGGCGATGCCATCGTGTACGGCACGTTCTCCAGCACGAAGTGGGGCGACGGCCATCACATCCGCATCTTCGGGCACGGCACGCTGTCGGGGGCCCGGCTGAAGCACCCCATAGACGCCGATCCGCCGGCCAGCGCGAACGAGCACGGGCTTTACAGCCCCATCAGGATCATCGGTGCCACCGACACGCGGGTCGAAGGCGTCACGATCGTGGACTCGGCCATGCACTCGGTCATGCTCGTGCACCCGTTCAAGGAAGGGCACCCGAATGAGGTGAAGTGGGCGAAGATTTTTACCTGGCGTGCGAACGGCGACGGCATCAACCCGTTCGGCAACACGCTCGTCGAGGACTGCTTTCTCCGGACGCAGGACGATTCGCTCTACGTCAACGGCCTCGGCATTCGCCGCTGCGTGCTGTGGAACGACGCCAACGGCTCCTCCTTCGTCCTCTCGAGTGTGCCGCAGTTGGAGGGTCGCACACTGATGGTCGAAGACTGCGACGTGATCTACTCCCGCGCCCAATGGCACGAGTGGAGCGGCGGCCGAGTGTTCAACACGCGCGGAGAGAACGACGGGGCGGGAGGTGCCGGGGTGATTTTCCGCAACATCACCATCGAAGACCCTCGCCCGACGCTCCAGCAGTTCTTTCTCTGCATGACTGTGCCCAAGCCCTACTCGAAGGAGTGCCGAACGAGCGGGCCGGGAGATCTGTCCGGCATCCGCTTCCGGAACATCGCCATCGCTGCACCGAGCGTCCTCGGCGAGCCGCAACTGCTCTGGGGCCAGCCCGATGCCTGGATCCGCAACCTCACGTTCGAGAACCTCACCGTTTCCGGCAAGCCCGTGAGCGAATCGACATTCTTCAAGACGAACGACTTCGTGGAAGGGATCGACTTCCGACTTGACAAGGACGTGCGACTGGAAAGATAGATTCGACTCCTCTTGATCCGAGCGCGCATGCCGCTCGCGGGCGGTTCGGCGGGGGCCGCTCGAAAGATTGCCCGGTCGCCATCCGCCTGCGCGGGCCACCCGCGCGGTAGACTGTCACGATGCGCACGCTCCTCTGCCTCGCGTCGTTCGTGATCGTGAATGCCGCGCACGCCGATGCCCCGGCCGCGATCAAGGTGTTCATCCTCGCCGGGCAATCGAACATGGCGGGACAGGCGGTGGTGGACATGGAGGGGGAGTACTACAACGACGGCCGCGGCACGCTCGCGTGGCTCGCGCGCGACGCCGCGAAGTCCGCCTTGCTGGCCCCGTTCCGTGCCGCGGATGGCTCATGGCGGACGCGTGACGACGTGTTCGTGCGCTACGAGGTCGAGGGCAAGGGTCTCAAATCGGGTCCGCTGGGGTTCGGGTTCACGGCCTACGACGGCAGGCACCACTTCGGGCCGGAGTTCGCCTTCGGCACGGTCATGGGCGACGCGATCGAGGAGCCGGTGCTCATCGTCAAGACCGCGTGGGGCGGCAAGAGCCTCTCCACCGACTTCCGGCCGCCGTCTTCGGGCGGAGAGGTCGGGCCGTACTACCGGCGGATGATCGACGAGGCGAAAACGGCCGTCGCCGAGGCCGCGAAGGTGGTGCCGGGCGCGGAGAGTCGGAGCGTCGAGCTCGCGGGGTTCGTGTGGTACCACGGCTGGAACGATGGCTGCGATCCGAAAAACGCCCTGCCGGAGTATGAGGCCAATCTCGTGACCCTGATCAAGGATGTGCGCCGTGACCTCGACGCGCCCGAGTTGCCGGTGGTGGTCGGCGAGATCACCGGGCCGTGGGTCGATGCGCCCGGCGAGTGGGCGACGCTGCGGGCGGCGCAGGCGGCCGCGGCGAACCGCGCCGACTGGAACGGCCGCGTCGCGTTCGTGCCGACGGCGGCGTTCGTGCGCGATCCGCACGACTCTCCTCATCCCGGGCACGGGCACCACGAGTTCGGCAACGCCGAGACGTATCTCCTCGTCGGCGATGCGCTCGGGCGGGCGATGCGTTCGCTGGTGGTGAGCGGCTCGCCGGCGTTCGTGCCGATGCCGCCCGCACCGCCGAAGGCGACGACGACGCGTGGCGAGATGTCCGGCTACATGCTCGTGCCCGTGGAGCGTGCGCCAAAGGAGTTCAACGCGGGGTTCTCGCTGTACGCCGCGGCATGGCCGCTGGTTGAGAACTACCCCGGCTCGAACTTCCAAACGGGGCTTTTCGGAACGTGGATGTTCGCGCAATACGAAGGCGACGCGCCCAAGGACATGTATTCGGACATCGAGGGCGGGCTGGGCTGGTGGCGCGACACGCGGTTCGCGACGACGACACCGAAGTTCATCATGGGCGGTGTGGCGCCGAACTTCGCGGAGTGGGCCAACGGCCCCGGTGCGGGCAAGGGGCGCGATTGGGACATGCCGCAGGGCAAATACGCGATCGCGCAGCTCAGCCCTGGGATCGTGTGGCCACCCGACGGCCTGAACCTCGCGCAGGGGACCTGCGGCGAGCTCTTCGGCTACGGCTACACGCCGCTCCCGATCATCGATGCGCGGCGGACGACGGCGGGCAAGCCGATCCCGACGGGGGACCAGTGCTGGACGCTGTTTCTCAACACCGAGAACTTCAAGGGCCCGGTCTGCTTCTTCACGCCGTTCTTCTGGTCCGCACACGCGGCCGCGAACGCCGCCCTCGCCGGCACGCTGCTCGATTCGCGCCCGTCGGAGCCGAACAAGGCGTTTCAGATGGAGACGCAGTGGGTGCCGGCGACGATCGCCACGATCGCCGACGCCGGCGGCGCGGGGCCGCGGCGGACCTTCGCGCGGGTCGCGCCCACCTCGTTCCCGATCGACGAACAGGGCCGCACCGTGGTGCTGCACCGGCTGACGGTCTACAGCCCCGCGGCGCTGACGAACGCCGTGCGCGCGTGGTTCGCCGGCGGCTCCGCGCCGAGCGGCGCGTTCGATCCTGCGGCGTCGCACGTGCAGATGTTCGGCGAGGGTGGCGGATCGACGTGGCGCATCTTCGCCGACGGCACGACGGACGACGAGCGCCGCGACATCGACTGGCAGAGCTTCGGCACGCCGCGTGCGCACGATCCGATGACGTTCGGGTATGAGTGGAACGAGAGCGTGGTGAAACCCGTGAAGGACGGCGGCGGGCCGCGGGTGCGGCTGCCGGAGTATTTCCGGCTCGAACGGCGCGACGAGCACGAGCCCAGATGGGTGGTGACGTCGGCGGACACGGTGCCGGCGGCGACGCAACTGCGCGAGCAGCGGTACGAGACGCCGCGGGAGCTGGGCGAGGGCGCGTACGTGACGCCGGAGGGACCGGACAGCCCTTTTTGCAAGCCGGGGCCGGTGGCGGGACCCTTCGAGACGACGCTGGGCGACGGGAGCGTGGTGACGTATGCGTGGTACCGGTTTGCGGATCAGCCGGCGCTGCTGAACGCGGACCTCACGCCGGCGGAGCGCGAGGCGGCGCAGAAGCGTGTGGAGATGATCCATCGCGCGTGGACGAAGGACCGGACATACCTCGCGCCGCCGACGACGGGCAAACTGGCGTCGCTGGACCCGGCGCTGATCGTGACGCCGCCGGCGGGGCTGGAGGTCGGGTACGTGCCGATCGCGCTGCGGCAGGACCGCCGCGAGCGGAAGTGAGCGGGCGCGGATGATATCGAAGACGTCCACGAAGCCGTCGCTGGTGAAGTCTGCGGCACACGGCGGCGCGACGGCGATCCCGTTGGCAGGCACATCGACCGAGCCCTTGCCGATGAAGGGTTTCGCAGGTGCGGCACGCGGTGTTGAGGGGTGCTTTCCCGCCTCGATATGGAGCGGCCGACGGAGGTCGCCCAAGCGACGGTCGGCACGATGCCGAGCCGTCGCGTGATCACAGCCCGACTTTTTTCCAGGCCGCTTTCACCGTCTTCCGCGCCGCGGCCCCGAGGCGGTCGCCGGCGATCTGGGCCGTGATCCGGGCCAGGTCGGCGAACTGGCTCGTCCGCGAGAGCTGCAGCATCGCGTCGTACCACACCCGCCCCGCCTCCTCCCACGCCACTCCCCCGAAAGCCTTCGCCACGAGCACGAACGCCCGGTTCGGAATGCCGGAGTTGAGATGCACGCCACCAGAGTCGGACGCCCCGGTGTAGATCTTCGTCATGTGTTCGGGCTGCGGGTCGCTGCCGAGCACGGGATCGTCGGTGTACGCGGTGCCGGGATGCTCCATGTCGCGGATCGCCC
>Ga0214917_10008402_pt1 | contig 10154 bp, 7 predicted proteins | sample LL_1208_BB_MetaG_FD_177983 | JGI IMG/M metagenome (GOLD analysis project Ga0214917, IMG submission 177983) | Freshwater microbial communities from Lake Lanier, Atlanta, Georgia, United States - LL_1208_BB | ecosystem: Environmental > Aquatic > Freshwater > Lake | place: USA: Georgia | collected...
GAAGATAGCCTTTTATGAGTTGTCTACTCCCTTGTCAACGAAGTTGTTTTCCAACTATGAATTTGGTGAAATTTATGGTTTAGATCACACCCCACAGCGGTTTAGGATGAAAAATCTACGGCCTCAAACCCCTATCAAAAATCTTTATCTTACTGGTCAGGATGTGGTTTCTGTTGGGATTGGCGGAGCTCTGATAGCCGGAGCTCTGACCGCCCAGGTTGTTAGCGGGAAAAACATCATGAGTAAAATCGCTAAGCGAAAAAAAGAAATAAAAGCCGCCTTATCGAAACACTAGAATTGTTGAGATTTTTTTTTGAATCCCCTATGCCAATTTTTAGGCTAAAGAGTTATTGAATACGATTTGAAACAGCTGGCTGGTAAGCCTTGCAGGTAGGGCTTACTGAAAAAGTCAGAAATTCAGTAGATGCAAGGCTCCGAGCTGAAGTTAAATAGTTCATACTGCGAACAGCCGTTGCAGATGTTGTATTTATGACAAATCTCTTTAAGTACCAATCAAAATATTTAAGTTGCAAAAAATATACCTATTCAAAGTGAAAATCGTGCAACAAAGCGATTTGAAAACCTCTTTAAATAATTTAAAATGAATCGATGGAGTGTTTTCAAAAGACCCTAAAATGCCATACAAGCCGGGATACATCCAAATAAAAAAAGCCACCCCGCTTGGAGATGGCTTTCACAACTAAACCTTTATTTTTTACTTCTTGGTATCCAAGTGTTTTTGATAACGTGTGCGGAATTTGTCTACGCGACCAGCCGTATCAACCAATTTCATTTTTCCAGTGTAGTAGGGGTGAGATTTGTCAGATATCTCCAACTTAATAACTGGATACTCTTTGCCATCCTCCCAAACAATAGTTTCTTTCGTTTCAGCGCAGGAGCGACTAAGAAAAGAATACTCATTTGACATATCTTTGAAAACTACAAAGCGATAATTTTCTGGGTGTATTCCTTGTTTCATTTTTCTAAAAATCAGGGGTGCAAAAGTATTAAAATTTTGATAAATGCAAAGAGAATAATGAACATTTTTGCAGAAAACACAAAAATAAATCCGTGAAGGCCTATAAACATCTTTTTTTTGATCTAGATCGAACCTTATGGGACCTTGACCGAAACAGCAGGGAAACTTTACAAGAGCTCTACGATTATTATCGTTTGGAGGATAGGGGTGTCCTTAACTTTGAATCTTTTTTTGAGAATTATAAACAAATCAACGATCGCTTGTGGGACGATTATCGCAAAGGTCAAATACACAAGGATAGTCTTCGTACGGAGCGATTTTCTAAAACATTGCAATTGTTCGATATTTTCGACCTGCAACTTTCTGAAAATATAGGGAGTAGCTATGTTGAAAATAGCCCTCAAAAAATCAATTTAATGCCCCATACTTTGGAGGTTTTGGAGTTTTTGAAAGGTAAATATCACTTACATATAATCACGAATGGATTTGAAGAGGTTCAACATATAAAGCTTCAAAATTCTGGAATCGCATCCTATTTTTCTCAAATAATTACTTCAGAAAAAGCCCAATGTAAAAAACCGGATCCCCGTATATTTGCATTTGCTCTGCATGCTAGTGGCGCTAAACGAAATGAAAGTTTAATGATTGGTGATAGTTTGGAGCTTGATATATTGGGTGCCAAACATGTGGGGATAGATCAGGTATACTTCAATCCGGAGGAAACGAAACACCGGCATGAAATTACCCATGAAATAAAAGACCTATCGGAACTAATGAAAATAGTGTAATTCAAGAATATGAAGATTTCAGAAATAATTCGCTATCTCGAAGAAGAAGCACCATTGGGGTATCAGGAGAGCTATGACAACAGTGGTTTGTTGGTGGGACAGGCCAATATGGAGCTAAGCCAGGCTCTACTATGTTTGGATGTTACCGAAGAGGTAGTGGAGGAGGCCATTCAAAGAGGTTGTAATCTTATCATTGCCCACCATCCGCTTATTTTTAATGGACTCAAGCGTCTGAATGGAAATACATTTGTTGAACGATGTATTATTAAAGCAGTTCAAAACAATCTGGCCATTTATGCCATTCATACCAACCTAGATAATGTTGCCACAGGGGTAAACCAGAAATTAGGCGAAGTTTTAGGACTAAAAAATCTTCGAATATTAAGACCCTTGAAGCATACCCTAAGAAAATTGGTAGTCTTTTGTCCAGAAAGCCATGCTGTCGATTTGCGTTTTTCACTATTTGAAGCAGGTGCTGGCGGAATCGGTAATTATGATCAGTGTAGCTTTAATGTCTCAGGTATGGGCACGTTTAGGGCCACAGACCAAGCTAGTCCTTTTGTGGGGAAAAAAGGAGAGCTACATTATGAAAATGAAGTTAGAATAGAGCTAATTTACCCCGTACCCGCCCAAAATGCCATTCTGAATGCCATGTTTGCCAAACATCCGTATGAAGAAGTAGCCTACACAATTTATAGTATTGAAAACAGCAATCAATCGGTTGGCTCTGGTATGGTGGGTGAGCTGGAAGTAGAAATGGAAGAAGCGGATTTTTTACAAAAATTGAAAAATCAATTGGGAACTGGCTTAATCAGGCATACCAAACTGACTGGAAAAAATGTCAGACGTGTCGCCATTTGTGGAGGTTCGGGAAGTTTTTTGTTAAAAGATGCGATTCAGGCAGAAGCTGATTTTTTTGTTACGGCAGATTATAAATATCATGATTTTTTTGATGCCGAAAACCGCATCGTTATTGCGGATGTTGGACATTATGAAAGTGAAAAATTCACGAAAGAATTGTTAAGGGATTTTCTAATGAAAAAAATCCGTACATTTGCACCCCTTTTATCCAATATAAATACTAATCCGGTTAATTATTACTGACCATGGCCAAAACAAAGGCTTCTGATACTAAAGCAGCAAAAGCAGCTGTTTCGCAGGAAACAACAACTAAAGTTGTATCTACAGCTGACGTAAAACGAGACATTACGATTGAGACCAAACTACGTGCACTTTTCCGTTTGCAGGCAATCGATTCCGAAATCGATCGCATCCGCACTATTCGGGGAGAGTTACCTTTAGAAGTGCAAGATTTGGAGGATGAGGTCGTTGGACTTGAAACCCGTATAAATAATTTCACAGAAGAGGTCAATGGTTTGGAAGATCAGATTGTCAATAAGAAAAACCAAATCAAAGACGCTATGGCTTTGATAAAAAAATACGAAGAGCAGCAAGGTAAGGTTCGCAACAACCGTGAATACGATTCTTTATCAAAAGAAATTGAATTCCAGGGCTTGGAAATGCAACTTGCCGAAAAGAAAATCAAGGAATTCAAAGCTCAAATTGAGCAAAAAAATATCTTGATTGATAAAGCTAAAATCGATTTGGAAGAGCGTAAAACTGATTTGAAAGCGAAAAAAGCGGAGTTGGATGATATTATTGCCGAAACTCAAAAGGAAGAGGATAAATTGTTGGAAACAAGCGAACAGGCTTATGCAATCATTGAGCCGCGTTTGCAATATGCCTACAAACGTTTGCGTAGCAATGCACGAAATGGTTTAGCTGTTGTCACGGTGCAAAGAGATGCCTGTGGTGGATGTTTTAACCAGATTCCTCCTCAACGTCAATTGGATATCCGCACACGCAAGAAAATTATTGTTTGTGAATACTGCGGCCGCGTATTGGTTGACCCTGAAATCGAAACAGCAGAAGCGCCAGTAGAAGCAATTGTTTAATTCTTGACATAGTACACAATGAAAGCCTCCGAATGGGGGCTTTTTTGTTCTTTAATCCGTGGTATAAATGAAACAATTATCCAAATTCAAATGGCACTTTGTGTGGTTTGTTCTGGTTTTGGTTTACATTACTGGTTTGTTTACACCTCTCATGGAGGTAGATGAATCGGAGTATGCCTGCATAAGCCGTGAAATGTTGCGGACTGGCAATTTTACCATGGTCCAAAAACATGGATTGGATTATTTGGATAAGCCACCTTTACTTTTTTGGCTTTCAGCATTTTCCATGTCTTTCTTCGGAATTAGCGAATGGGCCTTCAAACTTCCTTCTGTCATCTTTAGTTTTTTAGGTTTTTTTTCGGTGTATCGTCTTGGCAAATTTCTTTGGGATGAAGAGGTTGGAAGGTTCGCTGCTGTAATGCAAGGTTCTGCATTGGCTGTATTAATGATGAATCAGGACGTTCGGACAGATGCATTGTTATGCAGTGGAGTAATTTTTAGTTGCTGGCAATTATTAGCTTATGAAGAAAAAGGCACTTGGTGGTATTTATTTGGTTCTATTCTTGGTTTGGCTACTGCTATGCTGGCAAAGGGTCCAATTGGTTTGATGATTCCTGGGATTGTATTGGTAAGTCAAGTGCTTGCTAAAAGGTCTTTCGGTTTTCTTTTTCAATGGAAATCCTTGGTAGGAATTTTCGGGCTAGTTGTGTTACTTTGGCCCATGTGCTCGGGCCTATACCGCCAATTTGGCTGGCTGGGACTTCGTTTTTATTTCTGGGATCAGAGTTTTGGCCGAATAACTGGAGAAAATAATTGGCGCAACAGTGCCGATGGATTCTTCTTTATACATACCTTTTTATGGGCCTTTTTACCGAATTCTTTGCTTTTACTCCGAGCTATTTGGAATTTTTTATCGCAACTGAAATTGGGCATTCCCAGAAATAATTGGATTCCATGGGTAGGTTTTCTGATCCCTTTTGTAGTTCTTTCTTTTTCGCACTATAAATTGCCACATTACATTAATGTTGTCATTCCTTTCGCAGCATTACTAACAGCGTATGATTTAGTTAGAAGTCCTATTAAATCAGCTATTTTTCTATATTTTCACTATTTTTTAATGTTGGCTGTGCTCGCCATATCTTTTTGGTTGAATACCTTTATTTTGCCTGGTCTGCATTTGAACGTGATTCTTGGTGTTTTTTTTACCTTACTTATTTTGTCGTTTTATTTCTTGGCTGCGCTCAGTGGTGCAGAGAAATGGATTTTACCCAGTGCAATTGCCATATCTTTGGCTTTTGGGATGATGAATGGTAATTTTTTTCACGCCTTGGCCGAATATGATGGCGGAAGGCAAATGGGTCTGGCTATGCAGGCCTATGATGGGCCTATTTTCAGTTGCAATGTAACTCCTTACAATGCTGAATTTTATGCTCAAAAGGATGTTATATCGAAACCCCCTTCTGAAATTGCGAATCTGAAGGGTCAATTTAAGGTAATAGCCAGTGAAGAATCCTTGAATTCTTTACAACACAATGGAGTTAATCCTGTAAAAATTCAAAAAGTTTATCACTTTAGTACTACTATGTTAAATTGGACGTTTCTTAATCCTAATACAAGGTTGCAAACATTAGAATCAAGGTATATTCTGGAAGTAAAACAAAACTAATTCGATGATCATGAATTCAGACGATGAAAAAATAATAAAAGCATTTGAAAATAAAAATTGGACTGAAATTAAGACCAATGATTCCTGGCAAATTTTTAAGGTGATGGCCGAATTTGTAGAGGGGTTTGAAAAGCTTTCTAAAATTGGGCCCTGTGTGAGTATTTTTGGGAGTGCACGTACCAAAGCCACTTCACCACATTATGCTCTGGCTGAAGAAATTGCATTTAAAATTACTCAACAAGGTTATGGTGTTATAACCGGAGGTGGACCAGGTATAATGGAGGCCGCCAACAAAGGTGCCCGCAGGGGAGGAGGGAAGTCTGTGGGGCTGAACATAGAATTGCCTTTCGAACAATTTGCCAATCCTTACATAGATCATGATAAAATGTTAATGTTTGACTACTTTTTTGTTCGAAAAGTAATGTTTATGAAATATGCTCAGGGATTTATTGTTTTACCCGGAGGATTTGGCACGCTGGATGAACTTTTTGAGGCTATAACTTTAATCCAAACAGGAAAAATTGGCCGTTTCCCCATTGTTTTGGTTGGTCATCTTTATTGGGATGGTTTGTTGAGTTGGGTAAAACAGCAAATGCTGACCGAACATGCCTACATTTCTGAACAAGATATGGATCTAATTCAAGTCGTGGATACACCCGACGAGGCTGTTGAGCATATCGTGAGATTTTATAGTCGATTTGGTTTGAAACCTAACTTTTAGCATTCTTAGCTAAATCTAAAAACTTTAAGATTTGGGTTTGAATTCTTTAATTCCAATATTGATTTGCTTGTGCATTCTCACTCATTGAAGTCAAGTTAGGGGCTGCTGAAAAACACAAAAACGTATTTTGAAAGGTAATTAAATTGGAGAAGACCACTTTGGATTTTATTCAAAAAGTATTTTCATCTCAACTCTCCTGTTTTTTTCTTTTCCTTCTTTTGTGGTATTGTCAGCAACAGGTTTTGTTTCGCCAAACCATTCTGTTTTCATTCGAGATGCTTCAACCCCCTGTCCTATTAGGAAGGTTTTGACTGCTTCAGACCGATTACGGCTTAATTCCATGTTGAGCTCATCATCGCCCACATCGTCGGTATGTCCGGAAATTAGCAAATTGTAATTGTTTTGTGTTTTCATCAGTTCTGCCAATTTATAAAGTGAAAAGAAGGACTCGGTTGAAATAATAGCTGTTCCAGAATTAAACTCCAGGTTTTTGAAAGCCAAATCCAATACCTCTTGCTCACTTTGTTCGATTTTTGGACAGCCATTGTTTTCTGGAATTCCTGGAGTCTTTGGACATTGGTCTTCATTGTCTTTCACTCCATCGGAATCTTCATCTCCATACGGACAACCTCCATTGGCGGCCACTCCTGCTTCGCCCGGACAATTGTCCTCATTATCCTTAATTCCGTCGCCATCCTGATCGCCGAACGGGCAACCTCCATTGTCAATCGGACCTGGTGCATCAGGACATTTGTCTTTGTCGTCGTTTATTCCATCCTTATCGGTATCACCATACGGACAACCGGAATTGGCTGATGGTCCTGGCACATCCAAACAGTTGTCGTCTTTATCCTTTACTCCATCTTTGTCTGTATCTGGCCAGGGACATCCTTTATTGCCAAGTGGTCCGAACTCATCTTTGCAAGAATCTTCAGGGTCTACCAAGCCATCTTTATCCGTGTCTGGCCAAGGGCATCCTTTATTCTCAAGCGGCCCTGCCTCGTCTGGACAGGGGTCTTCTAAATCCTGAATTCCATCCTTGTCGGAATCAGGGCAGCCCAGCGTTTCTTTTGTTCCAGCCAAATCAGGGCACTTATCTTCTTTATTGGCTACACCATCACCGTCTTTATCTTTAATTCGTTTAGTGGGTTTTGTAGTTTCCCCTTCATTTTCAGAATTGTTTTTTCTTTTAGATCGGTAGTTTATAAGCACATTAATCCCTGCATGGAGGTGCACGTTTTTGGTGGTTTGTGGTGCAATAACGGTCAAAATGTTGTCGGCTGCAGCATAGATTTGAAGACCAATCAACTGAAGTGCTAATCCAACTCCCACATTGGAGGCGCTTTTGTTCAAGTAGCTCCAATTCGCTGAGAGGTGTAGAATGTTTCCAAGTTTTTGTGAAATCGAAACCGAAGCATTTGGATTAAAGTAATTTTTCTGTACCTCACCTAAAAATGAAACGCCAATGGTGGTGCTTCGGAAAGGGGAATAATTCCCGTTTAAATAGAAGCGGGTATTTAATGGGGTTAATAATTTTCTTTGGATTCCTTTACCGAAAAAACATTTTTTAAAGAATCGCCAAGAGCCTGAAGAACATTCGTATTTTGGTTGAGGTAGTCGCTCAATTCTAATCCTTTAAATTCGAAACTTGCTCTATTAATGCTGTAACTTTTGTTGAGCTCATCCTTCCAGTACAAATTTCCAATGTCTAAAACACTGGCAGAAATGGAGAATTTGGAATTAAATCGGTATTCTCCTCCAATATCAAGTCCCCATCCAAAATTGTCTCTGCCAAAAAGGTATTCCGGTATATTCTTGCTGATGGTGTCAAACTTAGCTAAGCCACTGGTGTGAATCAAAAGATCAGACTGCGCTGTAATATTGAAGCTAGTTGGATCGGTATAGATGGAGGAATTATTTCTAGCCATGTAAATATTTTCCATCCCGTATAGGTATTTTAGTCGGAAGCCAACACTAAGTTTTTCTCCTATTTCTCTCGAATAGCCTAATCCATATTCTCGGTAGTGGCTTAGATTGGCACCTAATTCAGATAGATTAACATCCTTGCCTAAAAAGGCGCCATTTCCTTTCCAAAGAAATTTGAAAAAGTCTTGAGAGTAGGTCAAGCGTAGATTGATGATTTCTCGAACGCTTAACATGAAATAATTCTTTTTAATTTTAAATCCTAAGTTGAAAAGGTCAATGGCCAGATTCAAATTAATTCGTTCTTTATCTCCAAGCTGATCGATAGGTTTATCAAGATTTAGAATTAAAGAGTCACCTAAGGCACCGCCCGGAGCCAGAAATAAATCCTTGTAGGCAAATCCACTGTTGTTAATATTCAAATAAAGGGAAGACATTATAGGCAAACCAACATAGCCTCCCATTGGTTTAAACATACCGGGATTGCTGTAGTTGCTCTGCGGTATTATCGGTAAGGAATTAACAGTAAAATCTTGCTGTGCTAAGGAAGAACCAATTCCAAAGTAAAAGGCCAACCAAAAGAGTATTGATATTTTTTTCATGTATTTCAATGGTTGGAATTAGTTCCCTAATTTTAGAATTACCTGCATACCCAATTTAATATCAATAAAATTGTCAGAAAAAATTCTAACATTCTGATTCCCATTTTCTGCAGAAGCAATATAGGCTCTTACAAGTATTTTTTTGCTGTCTTTAAGTCGGGTAAATCGGGTTTCATCTAATTCTAAATCAAGCGTTTTTGTGGTTATTCCTATTGATTTGCCCGTATTGTCAATCGGGGCTGCGGCAATAATTTTTGAGTCTGAATTTGACACTAATGAATCAAGCACCACGTAGTTGTCATCCACAAAGTAAAGCTGTATTTTTCCGTCAACCGGAAAACTATTAACGGAAGCGATTCTGAATAGTGCTTTCTGAACATTTCCGGCGATGGCACCAAAGGAAAAATCTGCCGTATCTTGAACAAAGAAATTAAAGGCCAATCCTCGAAGTGGAAGTTGAAGCTCTTTATCTATTTTAAACTTACTAGTCCCTAATGCCTCACTAATTGCACCTCCATTCGGATTTATTCGAACATCAATATCGCTAACCAGTCTTGGACATTTTTGATCGACGAGAACTTTTATAGTAGAATTGTTCCAATCTGCCACGAAACTAGACGAGCTTGGCTGCCCTAAAATAGAAGAAGAGGTCAAAACCAGGGGTGCTCCGGTTAAACTGGGGGCATTAAAATTGACCAAATTGTTATTAAATTGATATCCAATAAGTTGGTTAATTTCTGCCTGAGATTGGATAAGCATGTCATGGCTAATTGATACTTTCAAGGAAGGTTGTAGAATATCAAAAATACCAAGATCGGGAAGGGCAGCATTGCTGAATAATTGAATCAAGGTGGTGTCTGGATCAATGTCAATCAAGCGGGTACCAAAATTTCCCGAGATTTGGTCATAGGTGATAGAATTGAAATTAGAACTTACCTGAACCGATTGGCCTGAGCTAGCTCCTGAACCATTGGTTAGATTGGCACTTATCGAATAAGAAAGGGCATTAAAATCGCCCGGATTGGGTGATAAATCAACTGTACAACCTGTTAAATTAATGGTTGCTGAGGCAACTACTGGAATCGTGCTGGTATAATTTAATGGAATAGTTCTCGACAGGGGATTTCCATTCTGTAGGATTAGTGGCCAGGTGATAGTGATAGAGCCACTAGCAGGCACATTGGAGGTGATGGAAAGGGTAACATTCCCTCCTGTAAAACTTGCCGATGAAAACAACTCACCATTGGTTAATATAGTTTCATTACCTTGTTTATTCAAAGTAGCCGAGCCCCCATTAATCTGACCAGCCTCGGTTGCGCCAAGAATTATATTTTGTGTAAAAATCTGATCAGGAATTGGAAATAATTCTCCGATACCTTGACTGCTTTTTGTACTGGTGTAAACCAAGGTTACAAAATTGTCATTAGCCACATTCAGATAACTTCCAAATTCTTCCGGCAGAACATCGCCTATGGTAAGCCTGGAATGAACAATAGGTGCTGCAAGATTAGGCTCATAGT
>Ga0214917_10008404_pt1 | contig 10153 bp, 7 predicted proteins | sample LL_1208_BB_MetaG_FD_177983 | JGI IMG/M metagenome (GOLD analysis project Ga0214917, IMG submission 177983) | Freshwater microbial communities from Lake Lanier, Atlanta, Georgia, United States - LL_1208_BB | ecosystem: Environmental > Aquatic > Freshwater > Lake | place: USA: Georgia | collected...
CGGTTCCTTTTTTGCTGTCGTATCAACCTGACAAGACTTCAAAACCTCAATGGGGGTTCTTTGGTCATAAGCGCATTAACCGCATTGCTGTTTTCACCCTACCTCCTCAAATTTTTGGATTCTACAAAGAAAATATAGAGTTTTTGACCGATCATGCGGTCGATCCTGACATGCGAAGGTATGCAATTGAAGGGGAAGCAGAATGCCACTACATCGATTTGGACCATTATTACAAACCGGGGGAAGATCCTTTCCTCATTTTACCCAAATATTGGAAAGATGCTGTGACCAAATATACCGAAGATACGCTCCGCAGTTATGGGATTGTACCATGGCATATACTCCATATGAAATACAAGCTCCAAAAGGCGTTCGAAGCCAAAAACGTTGATTTGATTTTGAAGTACTCCGCAGAAATTGGTCATTATATCGGCGATGCTCACGTGCCGCTTCACACTACGGAAAACTACAACGGTCAATTAACTGGACAAAAAGGCATTCACGGTCTTTGGGAGAGTCGTTTGGTGGAAATAAACGCGGAGAACTACGATTATTTTGTAGGGAAAGCCTATTACCTGCGCGATGCCCAATCCTTTTGTTGGGAGGCCGTAAAAGGATCCCACCACGCACTGGATTCCGTGCTTAGAATGGAAAAAGAACTCACGAAAACCTTTCCTTCGGACCGAAAATACAGCTACGAGCAACGCGGAAACACCACCATCTCTACCTACTCTCGAGAATTTTGCGCGGCATACCATCAAATGTTGAATGGCATGGTGGAGCGCCGATTAAAAGCAGCCATTTTAGGGGTAGGTTCCATCTGGTACTCGGCTTGGGTAGATGCAGGACAGCCTGATTTACGTGAATTACAACAACAAAAACCCAGTCCTGAAATGCTTAAAGAATTCGAAGCATTAGACAAACATTTCCACAACGACAAGCATTTCGGTCGTATCTGCGATTAACCTAGAATCTTAAACTGGAAATTTAGGATTTCAATAGGTACTTCAGGTGGTAATTCACCAATCCTTCGACGGGTTTTCTCACCACAGATGTAATGTTCAAGCCTAAAATTTGCGCAGCGCTTGCCAATTCTTCTTGAAATATCCCAGCAAGGCTGCCTACAAAATGCAGATCCACCTCCTTGTAGTTCGGAAAACAGCATACATGCGCCGCCATAAAATGCCTAAATCCATCGATGACCATGGTTTGAAAAAAAGGTACTTCGCGGTGTTTGGCAATGAATGGCATGAATGACGCAATAAACACATTGGGATTGGGTTGCAAATAAACCCTATCGAGGATTCCTTGTTTATCTAAACCATATGTAGCAACAAACTCCTCTGCCAAGAGGCTTGGCAACTGATGGTACAAATAGGCCGTGAGCAATTGCTTACCGAAGTAAGAACCACTGCCTTCATCACCCAAAATATACCCGAGTGCAGGCACTACCTCCGTAACTTTTTCACCATCAAAGTAGCATGAATTCGAACCCGTACCGATTATGCAAGAAACACCGGGACGGCCTTGATACGTTGCATAAGCGCAGGCCACCAAATCGTGGTCCACGTGTACCTTGGAAGATGGGAAAACTTGAATTAAACCCTCGCGAATTACCTCATTTTGCACAGCACTGGAACAGCCCGAACCGTAAAAATAGATTTCCTTAACGTGGTTCGCATGAGAAATAAGGCCTTGATGCTTGTGCAACGCGCTAACCATCCATTCCGCTGTACAAAAAAACGGATTAAACCCTTCTGTAGTGAATTCCTCAGAAGGCTTACCCTCCTTGATCAAGATCCAATCGCTTTTAGTGGAACCACTTTCAACAATAAATACCATAGTGTAAACGAATAAAAAACACAAGAACGATTCCTCAAAGATAACATAATCGTTTAAGGTGCATGGCGAAAAAAATATTCAATCAGAAAGGAATTTTATTCATCCATATCGTTGATTTACACAAATTAATTTTATTTTTGATAGCTTAGGCTGGGGTTTGTGTAACTTTCAGCTTTGGAGAATTGTTTTTAATTGAAACTGCAAGTTTTGGAACAACACGTATACACAAGCATTGTACGGGAAAATCAGGTGGGTCTTTTGAGGTATGCCCTCAACTTTTTAGGCTCGTCAGAAGATGCGCGCGACGTAGTGCAAGACGTGTTCGAAAAACTTTGGGTTCATGCGGAAAAAATTGAAGTAGAAAAGGCCAAGGGGTGGTTGTACACGTGTGCACACCATTCGATGTTGAATTTTATCAAGCGTCGAAACCGTATTTCCTACATGCAATCTATCCAATTGGAATCCGGTAGTTGCAACGACCGCTATGCGTTTGAATCGAATGAGATCATCGAAAAGACGGTCAGCATGCTGCCTCCTTTGCAGAAAAGCATCTTGCTCCTGAGAGACCTCGAAGGGTATTCCTACGAGGAAATCGGTTCGATCCTAGAATTGAATCCCTCCCAGGTTAAGGTGTACCTTTTCCGTGCGCGGTTGAAGGTCAAGAATCAATTAAAAACCATTCATTACTTCGCTTGACAGCTCCAAACCACGAAAATATCGACTATTGGCTTTTTGATTGGGTGGAAGGTAATCTTTCCCCTGAACAAGAGGAGCAGCTCCGAGTTTTCTTGTTGATTCACCCCGAATATGAGGCCGATGCCGACGCTTGGCGAGGTACAACACTACAAAGCGAACACCTTGTGCAACCAGAAGAGGTGCATTTTTCACTTCCACAACAGCCACAAGCATTTGTGAGCACAACATATCCTGCTTTTGCCTGGGCTAGACGCCTTGTCCTTGCCTCGTTGGTATTCCTTTTTTGGACGCCCCTTATCCCCACGCGAAACCTTGGATCCACTCAACAAAACGCCAAAATAGCCCAAGCACCACTGTCCTTTTCAGTGAATGGCACTACAAAGAACTTAAATACAGGGACCGGAAGCCACCATGTAAGTAAAATGCAACAGCATCCCCCAAGGGTAACAGCACCTTTAGTTACTGCTTTGCATACGGAAATTAAAACTTCGACGTTAATGCAACAAAATCCAGAAGTTTTCAGTAAGCTCATGCTTGAGACACCTCTACGACCGATCGAAAAAATGTATAACCCGACAAGAATTTCCATGATTCCATCTGGATTAGCCTTAACAGAACTGGTTGGAAATTCTCCTGAATACTTAGCGTCACATCGTGAAAAAACGCGACGAAACAAAGATTGGTCGTTCCATATGCCGAAAAGTTTGGAAAAATATTTGAAGAAGGAAGCTGTTAGCGCAACGCAGAAAGACCGAATTTACGTGGCTCAAGAAAAAAGTCATTTGGACTTGAACCAGGGTTTCACAGGGGCCACATCGCAAACGAGGTTTCAATCCACCAGCTTTGTCCGCGACTTTCAAGGAGGTGACGCAAAATTTCGTCAGCAAATAAGTATGGACGGATATCTACGTCAAATAAAAAGCGGAATAGGTGTTGTTGGGGAATACGCGAACTTCCAGCAAGGAACAATCAAAGATTGGCAACTACGTTTTATCTATTCACCTAAAATTGCGCTTTCGCGCTATATCACTTTAGAGCCATCTGTTTCCTACGTATTTGGGCAAAAACAGTTGAACGCGAATAAAATTACCAACCACGCCACATTCGCCTATGAGACAATGACCTTACAACAATTCAATTATGACGCGAACCTTCCTATCGGGAAAAGCTTATTCTATAGGGATTTGAATGCAGGGATTTTGGTTAATGCGGGACCTGTGTATCTAGGAGGGCAAGTTCAAAACTTGTTAAAGCATCAGGATAATATTTACACCAACAACTTGAATGAAATTGGCAGATCAGCGCATCAAACGACGCTTATTGCCGGGACAGATTTCTCGGCTAGAAAAGGCGATATTCGATTTTCCCCTCAGGTAATTTACGAATTTAGTGCAACATACCAAAGAACACAACTTGGGGGTAGTTTGCAACTTAAAAATTGGGCAATTGGTGGTAATTATGGCTTGAACAAATCCTTTACAGTGATGGTGGGTTACCACATGCCACAGTTTTCAATTTTATACCAAACCACCAAAAGTACAAGTATTGTGTCCCTTCAAAAGTATTATTTGCATCAAATAAGCCTCAGAATTAGTTCAAAAATTAGTCGTAAATCCAGACGTTATTTATCTTTGTAATCATGAAAATAAAACAAATCGGTTTTTTCGTTGTTTTCTTGGCGGTTTCTGCCACAAGTGTAGCACAGGATCCAACCTTCACACAGTTCTATGCAAATCCCGTATACTTAAACCCAGCCTTGGCAGGTTCAACAGGTTGTCCAAGATTCGGTATGAACTACAGAAATGAGTGGCCACAATTAACCGGCAATTATGTGACGTATTGTGCATCGTACGATAGTTATGTTAAAAGCATTTCAGGTGGCCTAGGGTTTATTGCGATGCGCGATCAGCAGGGTCATGGTACAATTTCCACCACCATGGTGGGTGCTATTTACTCATACAACCTAAAAATCACCCGTAAATTTTCCATGATGGCTGGGGTTCGTGCTTCCTATTTTCAGAAATATTTGGATTGGAGTAAGTTAACATTTGGGGATATGATTGATCCGCGTCGCGGCTTTATATACCAAACAGGCGATGTGCCCCGTGGGAATGGCCGTCGAGGTTTTTTTGATGCATCCGCAGGATTGGTAGGATACACGGATAAATTTTATTTTGGGATAGCAGCACACCATCTTAACCGTCCCGACGAATCGATGATTTTAGGAACCAGTAAGTTGCCGATTCGCTACACAGCACATGCAGGGGCGAACATCAAATTAGGGCGTAGTAAATTTGTAAATTCCACCTCCATCAGCCCGAACATCATATATCAGTACCAAAATGGATTTCAAGAATTGAGCATTGGCACCTACATCCGTTATGAAAATTTCACGGCTGGAGCTTGGTATCGTAATCGTGACGCTTTCATCATATGTTTAGGAATTCAAACCCCGAAATTAAAAATCGGATACTCTTATGATATTACGGTTTCAAAATTAGGAAACGGTGTTTCTGGTGGATCGCATGAAGTATCGCTTGGATTTAACTTAGCTTGTAAGAAAAAAGCGAAAAACTTCCGTAAGATTTCTTGTCCCTCTTTTTAAAATTCTTCCTTTGAATCGTATACTTTCATCCCTTGGATATAGGTTTGAAGCGCATAATTATCCTTGTTTCCGGAAGTAAGCGCATGTTTTGCGATAAAGAAATTGGCTTCCTTCCCTTCTCTTAAAGCCCCTCTATTGCTCTCAGAAAAGGAGGAAAATGCAGCCCATTGCGTCATGGATTTGAGTAATTCTTCAAGCTTAAGATCTTTCCATTTTGAAGAAACGTATTGCATGGCCAATTTGTCTTGGTCTGCAAACTGTGAGATAAATTCAAGAATATTTTGAGAAAAAGTTGGATTATTCGTACCCAAGGCAAACATGCCAAAGGCATCCTTCAAAGCATGAAAGGTTATTCCTTGTGGCTTATGCGAGTTGTTACCAATAGGATCACTTATTTTCTCAACGTCTCCAAAAAGAACCAGAGGAAAAGTGGCGTACTTCTTCAAATTTTCGTAAGAAATTGCGTCCAATTCCTCAGAAAGTACCAGCCTCCATCGATGGTCAGGGTAGGTTGCATAGGCATTTTTTACCGCCATCCAAAACCCATCGTTTTTTGGCACGGTAGCCGGATAATACACCAACTGATAATGTAATTCTTGGCAGCGCTGTCCCCAAGTTAGCATGGAATCTTGAACAAGGGGATGCTTTTCATCCTGGAGGATATGAAAACTTCGAACACTTAGGTTACCTTTGTGATAAATCCCTATTTTTTTAGCGAAAAGGTAATTTGCCATGTTGGCCTCTAGCATGGTGTAGCAACGCACGTCTAATTTTCTTTTCTTATTGTAGGCCATTAACCATTCCAAAAGGGTATTGGATATTCCAGCCTCATGGATTTCCACGACGCCCATACGAAACAACTGTTGTTGCAAGGGTTGCATCGCTTCTTCAAACGAATTATAATTCCATTCGTCCTTTGAAAATCCATTTAACATTGCTTCCAGGTGGTGTCCGTAGGTGTCTATAAATCCTGGATAAATATGTCTTTTCTCTGCATCGATGCTTCTTCCCCAACGGTATTTATTGAGTATTTGCCTTTCGGGACCAACTTCGAGTACTTTACCATCCTTGATGGCCATGGCTTCAGCTTTAGAATTTGTCTCATCCAATACATGAATTACGGCATTATGCACAACGAGATCAGCATATTTTCGCTTCATGCATGCCTGCAATGCCAAAACCATCAACAAAACTGAAAAAATGCTTGGCATATTAAAAGGGTAACCCAATTCCAAAATTTAGCGAAGGCGCAAAGGGTCGCGGCATTTTACCCTTCGCTTTATCAAGGTCTAGTTGCGTATTTCCTGTATTGATATTATAATACGTTACCCCTTTTTTGTAATAGGCCTGACGTTCTTCAAACACCCAACGAGAATGGTCGGGCAAAGATGGATTAAAAATGGGGAATCCTACATCCAGACGGATCACCAAAATGCTTAAATCAAGCCTTAATCCTGAACCTACAGATAAGGTAAATTGCTTATAGAAATCCTTCGTGAATTCCGCACCTTCACGATTTAAGTCTTTTCTGTATGTCCATATATTACCAAAATCCGTAAAAACACAGCTTGTTAGGTTTTTAATTATCGGAAAACGAAACTCGACAGCGCCAAATATTTTAATATCGCCAAGCTGTGTGGCTGTTCCTGTGGAATCCAAATAGGATTTATATATCCCTGGCCCAAGGGAGCGCGCTTTCCAACCGCGATTATCGTTTGGACCACCTCCAAAAAAACTGTAATCGTAGGGCATAGAAGTAATAGAATTACCGTAAGGTATTCCCATGCCAAAATTGAGTTTCCCAGCTATTTTGAGTTTGGTATTGAGCCTTCTGTTTGCGGTAAATAGATTGTCCAAACGAATAAACTGGGCAAAGGCGTTACCGAAAACCGTCTGTACCCCATTAGGCAAGGTATCGGCATTTTTATTGAACCAATGTAAGGTATTTCCAGCAACAGAAAGGTTCGTCAAATAGCGTAAATCTATTTTCAATTTCCTTAATCCACTCGATTTATCTCCGTGGAAATCTTTGTGGATATTCGTCCATTCGAATTGAAATTTAAAATCTTCCCAAATCAGCTGATTGCTGTAAGAATTTCTTAAAAATAGGTCATTTAACGCATTGATTTGGTTTTGAAATTGATCGCTGTTTACAAAGCGTACGAATTTAATGGTCGACATAAAAGGTAAACCCACCGAAAAAACTTGCGTCTTTCCTACCAACCATTTCCATAAATAACTGAATTGTAACACGGATCGGTCAAAAATATCCCGATGTTCAATGTTTGCGGCAAGATTAAATTGTGTGGTTGGCTGCTGTCTTTTCGACAGCCTCCAAGAGGGAACCGGAAAAAGTCCAGGTATTTCCAACCTCAAACTAGGTCCAAATTCAAAAGTGTTAAAGGCTATTCCGTTATTTGTATTATTCTGAAACACCTGGGGTTGGGTATCAAAACCACCGCCTAATGAAATATTGAGTCGTTCTCCACCTCTTAACAAATTTTTGTGGGTGTAATTAATCGAGGCATTGACACCAAGTAACCCAAATGAGGAAATAAATCTTGGTTCGAAAGCGAAGGATTGCATCTTCGACCTGGTAAGAAAATAGTGTATTTCAACTGTTTTCATAAAAGAATTTTCTATTAGATTAGATTTAATCGAATTAAATAAATTCAATTGACTGAGGTGCTGATAACTTCGCTCGAGGTATTTTTCTTTATAAACATTCGTGGGTTCTAAGTAATTCTGTTGCTCCAATAGATGGGGTTTCACCCCTGGTCTATCGCCATTGTAGTACAATTCAACCACCCGGTAAGGATTATAATCATCAAGCGTCAAAGTCAATCGTTTCGCAGCTTTTTTGTCGCATTTGATTTTTTTATATACCAAAGACTCATAGGTCTCGGTAAAACCTCGCTCCACATCATCCCCTTCATTAGAAACACCTCGTCGCAATTTATACAAAGAAAAAGGAACGAGCAACGAATTCGTATCGCCGATATGAAACACCACCCTATTTACCCTATATTCCGAAAAAGGTTGCAACATCATACTGTCCCTTTTAAGGGGATGAGGCATCTTACGGTCTAAAAATTGGATTGTGAGGTTTGCTTTTTTTGTCCTCATGTTGGTATCCACAAAATAGCGAATATTGTCAGCGGTAAAACCAAAAATCGTCTCATCGCGCATGGTTCTTGCGGTCAATTCAGCTAAATCGGATAAAATATCTTCATCCAAACGCTTTCCAAGCAAAGGATGTTCTAAACTTTTATCATTTTCATCCTTTAGCAAGACTTTAAATTTGCTGATTAATTGATCTCTTCCCTTAAAATTGATCGAATCAATACGGATTGGTACCCCCGCTTGGACATGGAAGCATATTTTCGCTGACCTTTTCTTTTCATCTTTTTCCACAGAAGAAGTTACAATCGCTTCATAATATCCATGCTTGCGCAAAAATATACCAATTTGTTTGCGGGAGTTATCCAAAAGGATGGTATCGTATAGAACTGGTTTTTGTCCATATTCTTCCTTCAACCATTCCCTTAAAAATTTTTTTGGGTTTTGTTCGTCCTCTTTTCGAAATACTTTTGAGGTGTAATAATCCTTTCCTTTGGCGCGCGCCTTTTCAATCCGCTTTGCGTTAATTTTGTTTACTTTCGCCAAAGTATTATCATTACGCACTTTTATTTTTGCATTTTCAATTTCTCTTTTTCTTGCCACCTTTGCGGAATCAATCGCATTAAAGATCAGGAGCCTAAAAGGTATTTTTAGAACCTGAGTGTTGGGTTTTTGTCGTACTAAATTCGCCAAGTCTGATTCTGAAATTTCCCCACTTTCGTCATGAAGATCGAATCGGACTTCCTTGAGATGCCATTGGTTTTTTGGTACATTCTTAGCGACATGGCATGAACCGAGTAAAATAAGCAAAAGCGAGCTAAAAACAATACCTTTGTTCATAGGTCATAAAGATAATTAATTCCTTGCATGCAACGATTAACAAAACATGAACTTCAAATCCTTAGGTCGCTTCATCACAAAGAAGGAAGAACATCGCTGAACTGGTTCCTCGTTGAAGGTCAAAAATGTGTGGATGAGGCGCTACACACAAAAACATTAACCATTCATCAGATCCTTTCCACCGAAAGCATTGCTTCAAAATATCTTGCTGAAGATTTACCCGTCATACACGTGGCTCCCTCGGAAATGGAACGCATCTCCACCCTAAAAACGCCTACAAATGTACTGGCCGTCTGCGAAATTCCTCCTCAGAAGAAACCCGTAGGTAGACGAATATTGTGTCTCGACGGCATTCAAGACCCTGGAAATCTGGGGAGTATCCTTCGAATTGCCGATTGGTTTGGAATCCCGGAGATTGTTATTTCGAATGGTTCAGCGGATTGTTTCAATCCTAAAGTAGTTCAAGCATCCATGGGAAGTATTTTTCGTGTAGCCGTTTTTTACACGTCACTATCCGCATATTTAGGTCAAGTAGCCCTTCCCGTGTACGGAGCCATGATGGAAGGACATACGCTCGAAAAACTCCCTGCAGCCTCCGATGGTGTTTTAGTTATTGGAAGCGAAGGCTCGGGTATATCGGAAGAAGTGCTCCCCTACCTCACCGAAGGAATCACCATTCCTAGGTTTGGAAAAGCAGAATCCTTGAATGCGGCCATCGCTTGCGGTATCTTATGTGCAAAATGGTGCGGAATCTAACCTTGGCATAACATTACTTCGGTAAAACCTTGGTACTTTTGCGTTTTACGACCTACATGATTGACACCGACCTCTATAAAGCCAAAGAACTCTATCCCTTTCAAGCAGATACAGTTCAACAAGTGCTCAATGAATTCAGAAACAACCCACAACCCTTTAATCTGCTGTATCAACTTCCCACAGGAGGTGGAAAAACGGTCATTTTCTCGGCCATTGCCAAACACTTCATGGAAGAATGGAAAAAAAGGGTCCTCATTCTTACGCACCGCATCGAACTTTCGATACAAACTTCCC
>Ga0214917_10008405_pt1 | contig 10152 bp, 12 predicted proteins | sample LL_1208_BB_MetaG_FD_177983 | JGI IMG/M metagenome (GOLD analysis project Ga0214917, IMG submission 177983) | Freshwater microbial communities from Lake Lanier, Atlanta, Georgia, United States - LL_1208_BB | ecosystem: Environmental > Aquatic > Freshwater > Lake | place: USA: Georgia | collected...
AATTTATTGAAAAACATAATATCAATTTCATTAATTACTATACTTCCGTGATTGTGTTTATTGTAGTAAACTACTTTATGGACTTCTTATGGCGCAATAGCAGATTATATGAAGAAATTACATTATTATTTTTTGGGTGAATCAAAAAACATTGAAATAAAAATGAATAATGTAGGAGTTTATGATGTATATAAAAAGAATGTTTCTATGGCAAAATCTAAATTAAATGATAAAGATTATGGTAAAATGATAAATTATTATTTCGCACCATTTACAAAGATATTCCAAAAAATAAACAGCTTAAATATACACCAATGCTTGCCTTCAATCATCGGGGATTCCTCTTTCGAGATAAGTTGCAATCCGATGAAATCAGAAACAGCACTACAAAGGATATGAGCTTCAGTACTCAAAAAGCAGGAAAAATTAGAAGGTCCGCTAAGACTTCCAAGACCAAGACCAAAACAACACCCAAAAAGACAAATAATATAAAGAAATAAGTTGTTTATTTATAAATTATATTATACATGTTGAAAACAGCTGAATTTGCCAAATTTCTCGATGATTTTCAGAAATCAAAGGGAGTACAGTTAGGGTCTGACGTGGTTTATAATTTGATGGATTACTTCAAATCCACCTATGAAAAATATAACTATACATTTTTTGAACTTATTACTATCCTTACCGCCAAAAAAGGTATAAGGACATTAAATTGCGAACCTAACAGGAGTGCTATTATACAAATGATAAATGATGAAAAAATAGAGATTCCATATAATTATCAAGAAATGCAACCTACTATTTGGTATTTATATCAAGGAAGAGCTTATACTTGCATTACTGTATTTGCTAAAAAACATATATGTGCATCTTTTTATATAGATGATATTTTCCAGACAAAAAATGGTGATATTCTTACGATTACAAATATAAAAAGAGAAGGTCATGATAACGAAACTTATAAAGGAAGCGTGATGAGTCCAGACAATGTCTTTATATATTTTACAAAGAAAGATACCAATGATTTTGAATGCGAAATTTGCATGGAATGTAGTGATTTTCTTAATGCATTCGATAAAGATGATTTATCTATTATCTTTAGCAAAGATCTAAAACATGATTTTAAATTTAAAATTGGTAATCAAAAACAGGATTCAAACAAACGACAAAAAATTGCATGAAAATCATCAATATCTATAAAAAAATGATACCATCCTATAAATTGTTGCTTGTCGCGAATGATGGACGCTATCAATTTTGCTTGTTTTTTCGAGAGACTTCAAAAGGCTGTTGGATACAGATTTGATTCTGAAATTGTAGGGAAGATATTTGAATACTATGATACGTATGATAACTATACCTTGCCCGAGCTTATGTATACTCTCGACGAAAAAAAGATAAAGATTGAATGTGCATATAACAAGAAGACTATCATCGAGATGATAAAAAGCAAAAAAATAAATATTCCCACAAAGAATGGTCCGATGCAAGAGAGCACTTGGGTGCATTATTATGACAGACCGTACTTTGAATATTCGCGCAGAAATATTATCGAAATAAAAAAATACGGCATGACCTTTATGCGCGATGATATATTTGCCGTAAATGGAATCGAATGGATAATAGATGACATAGAGACATGCGAAGATGATACTGTCTATATTCATTGCATTGATTGCGAAACACAGTCCGAAACACGCTGCGTGGAAGCAAACGACTTCATATATATCGTCGACCATGATGATTTTACTATAGTCGACAGTCTCGGGCGATATATTCTTTCAAAATATATTTCATATTTGTGATGAATTAGTGTATAGTAATGCATCTACATCATCGCTTAATTCAGCGACTACAAATTTTCGAAGACCTTTTGAGGAAATCTTCGTTGCATTGCTTAGCTTCATAATATTATCATCATGTATACAATATATATTCTCCATATTATGTCGCAATTGGAACATGACATTTTTGGAGTTTCTGTTAAAGAAGATTGAATCAAGTTTATAGACATTCAAAAAGATGCTATCAATACTCAATTGTTCCATATCAGTCGGCTGTGCTTCACGCAGTTTATTTTGAAATATATTTAAGTTTGTTTTTGACATTTTTTCAAGATGATGCAAATAGTTATTTGAATTTGACATACGTATCGAAGTAATAAAAGAACATATAGCAGGAATATATAACAAGGTCAACAAGCCTTTTGTCCACATTTATATTTAGAATGCGTCTAATTTTTATATCAAAAAATTCTTTTTTCTGTATTATTATTAAAGTCAATAATGGTAGATTGTAAAAAACTTACTAAACAACCGTGTCTTAGTAATCCTCAGCAATGTACATGGGAAGTCGGAAAAGGTTGCAGAAATAATACATCAGTGCTTTCAAGTACTACCGCACCACCGGCATCCCAAAGCACGACCGTGCCACCAGCATCCCAAAGCACAACTGCGCCACCAGTATCCCAAAGTGCTAACAGTGATATGATTTATAATCCTGCAACAAAAAGATATGTAAAAAAGAGTGGTAAGGTAGGACAATCTTTACTAAAAGCATCACAAACAGCTGTTGCTGCTGCAAAAACAAAGTCCGCATCTCCTAAAAAGTCTTCCTCTTCTCCTCCTAAAAAGTCTGCCTCGACTCCTCCTAAAAAATCCTCATCATCTTCTCCCAAAAAATCTTCCTCGTCATCACCTAAAAAGTCTTCATCGCCTGCTGCAGCCAGAAATAGTTCTTCACCCGATAGACTTCAAAAACTACAAAAGCAAATGGATGAAGCTCGTAAAAATCGTGATATCAAAAGTATTATTAATTTAACTCAGCTTATTCAAGAAGAGGTGAAAAAACAAAAGGAAAAGAAAAAAGCGGATATTCCAGATTTCTTAAATCAATGTATCGACCCTACAACAAAAGACCTTCCTACATTACCTACAACGATGGGAGATTCTGATATGAAAGAGTTCATTAAAGACGAAAACAATCTTATTATTATCGATGGTCTTTGCTATGATATCAAAGAATTATATGAACTCATTAAAGTAGATATATCACAGGGAAACTTATGGGGATGCAATCCTTATGTAAAACGCGAAGGTCTTATCATGCCTTTTTCAAAAGACGTGAAAGAAAAAGTATTATCAGAAGGTATTAAGAGAGGTATATTACCAAAAGGAACTAAATGGGAAGATAGGACACCTTTACACGCAGATGATAAGGAATTACAAGGGTATTACACCATGACTGAAAAAAGGACACCATTAGAGTGGAAGAGGAAAGGATGGGCAAGCGATGGCACCGCATTTCCTACGCCGGAATATTATGCAATTACTTTCCATTTTCCTTATCGCAAGCGTAAACAAAATCCAGGTCAAACAGTCATATTTCCAAAGACCAAAGAATGGAAGGAATTTATTGATAAAAAACTAATCCCTGTTTATGAAGCAGGCGCATTATGGTCAAAGAAGATTAGCGTAACAGAACAAGTATTGGTTATCAATCCCAATATTCATATGGTCTTCGAAGACAATCAACCCTGGAGATGGCATTCTCGCAAAATGCAAGACCTTGAAGAAGAAATATCGCGATATGCTCCTGCCTACTTATAATACTCATATAAAGTACATATCAGTGTATTATACATTATCAAAATAAAATTTCTTAAATTTATAAAAAATATACTGATATGTACTTTTCCGCTCCTTAAATCCCTTCCTTATCCATTATTTTTCTACATACCTATAACCATAGGTCTCGTACAATTCTTTGATGATATCATGAAAGGTCTTATTTTCCTGTAACTGTGTGTAAATAAATAGCGGAAATTTAGCTAAAGTTTCTGTAATATGATTATATGTTATATCTCTTATTTTTGGTAACAGCTTTTTGATTGTAATTGCGATATCGCTATTCATATTAGGTCTTTTGCAAAACATCTTTTCATCGAAATATAGAAAGACAGTATCTATATCTTGGAGCAAATCTTTTATGGTATTATATTTTCTTTTGTTATTAAGAATTATATCGCCACATTTTATTTTATAGTTTTGCAAACTTTCAAGTATTTCTATATTTTTCTTATAATCTTCGCGAAGTGGTTTTGGTTGCTGTAATAATAAGTCAGTGAAGCATATTTTATCTTCTTTTTTATCAAGGCATTCGTTTGCAAAGTGACCTGGATTACCACATTTGAAACATTTATCATTTGTTCCATTTTTCATCATTTCCAGAAATTTTATAGTATGTTCGTCGAATATAATAGATACAAATGAACCACTGCGAACATTGTCTATTCCATACTTATCCATATATATCCTTGTATATTTATCTTCATCATAGTCGTCACAATTTGGCATTATTCTAAGAACTTCAATAGGTTTATGTAATTTCGTCCATTCTGAACCGCTTGTACTAAAATGATTTTCCAACCGAAATTGCGGATTGGAAGTTTTACCAACATAATATTTATTGTTGTCGAGTTTCAAGACATAAATGTATTACCATTTTGATGTATTAAAATATTAAAATGCTAATCATTTTTTATAAATAGTCCAAATTCGGAGAGTACATATCAGTGTTTCAGACACTCATAAAAATATTTTTATAGAATTTTCAAAAAAACAGATTGATATGTACTTTTTGATATTCTACAAACATTTGCAGAGATTATCTCAAAATCATATAAAAAATGATTAGCATATTTATAACAACTATCACTAAACAATCAGGTGCTCATATTATCGCTACTTCAAACCAAATTGGTGTTGTATTCTTCGGAATAACTTCACTACCCCTTTGCGATAATAACTTTCGCCTGATTGTTTTTGTCATTGCTATTTATAATACATGTATGTATGCACTTGTTGCAATTATAACTGCTATTTATGATTCATCTATAACAGAATGTCAACCTTTTGTTAAACAGACTATTCCTACTGATTTTATTTGTTTTAGTAATAAACCGGATATAATCACAAACAACTGGAAGATAGATATTACACCATATCACAAAGATGTATCAAGCGACTATAGAGTAATACATAAATACTATAAAATGATGACACACGATATAATCGTATTACGTAAATATGCTACCATTATATGGATTGAGAATAATGTCGAAATTATAAACAAAAATGTTAGCAAGTACATCTTAAAGAAATTGCGAAATAATCCAATCATATCTTGGCATCATCCAGCACACTATGGAAATTTACATAGAGAAGTCGATATATCTTATAGTCTCCTTAAGTACTCGTACGATATAAAGAAGCAGTATCAGGATTATGTCAATAAAGGTTACAATGATATATATTTCAAGGGCTTGTGTCATCCGTCGCAACATTTTGGCGTTTGGTTTACATCGTTTGTAGCTTATAATAATAAAGATTGTCGTATTCATAATTTTCTGAAATCTTGGTTTCGAGAAATATTGCACTATGGCACAAACGATATCATATCATTCTCATATGTCTGCTATAAGAATAATATATTACCTTATGCACTACCTGATGCTAATATAATTGGTGAACCAACTACAAGCAATCAATACTATATATATCATTAGAGTTCGAAAGAATCAGAAAGGAAGCGACGACTGAAAATATTTGTTGGGAAAAATTGAATGTTGACAAAAAAATGACATATCAATTGGGAGAAATGATTGGTGTATAAAAGAAAGCTATTGCGTCCTCACACCCACGCAATTTCCAAACGATTCAAAGCGATGACTACTGAACAATTATCTGAAACGATGCAAGTCAACAAGGCAACAGCTGAGAGGCTTTATAACGAGCTTGATAACAATATTACCAGCGTTGTGTTTGCAAAGAAGAACGGAGACCATGAGAAGCAACTCGTGTGCGAAAACAAGATACTTGAGATTCTGGATACTGTACACAACTCGAGCGATGATATCGCTGACTGTTTCTATCGGCTATTGGTTGCCGAATACAAGGAGAAGATATATTGGTCTATATATGACTGCGATGTTGAGCCAATCGAATACGATATCCTTCGCGAATATGATATGCTTTTCGATTCTGACGAGTCAATGTATAATATCCTTATTGAACACTATCACGACCCTACTCACTATATGTTCAGCGAGACTAATCCGTTCTACTCCTTCTATGAAATGGTGGAGTCCAAGGGGCTCTCCATATTAGATGAGTACAATAATGACGATGATAACTAATAAATAAAAACATACAAAAAATGCCATAATAAATTTTTGGCATTTAATGAAATCTTCTTAGCATTCCGTATATAAAACTTTAGTATATTATATGTAATATTCGAATGCAATACCATTCACATCATTCATATGTTATATTGTTATTTTTTAGTATATGCTCAGATTGTTTTGGTTTTACTATACCATTTAGCATCCCATACTTATCATCAATACATAGAAACATAAATGACAACAATAAATACATATCTGTACGTCCTCAAAACATATCACAATCAAATAAAAATGTTTCTATTGTAATCTTCAAAGGAACTCATATATCCTCTGAAAATTATATAGGTATCTCAAAAACCATACGGCATATTGGTGAATCACAAGGGCTTGATATAAATATCAAGATTCCATATGACACAAAGTCCGAGAATATCAAGCGATGTATAGACCCATCGTCGTTTATCATTGGGCACTCGAGTGGTGTTTATGATTTTCTATCGCATAATATAACTACTTCTGAATATAAAGGTCTTATACAAGTTGGCAGTGTATTGAATTCAAAAGGTAAGCTACCATGGCGTTCACGGAACTTGAAAGATTTTCCATCACCAGTCATGACTCTTGTCGGGCAAAAAGATGGCTATTTGCGGCATACATATTGCATAGATGAAATGTATCAACAATCGGATGTAGAAAAATACATTATCAAACCCATCATTATTCCCAAAGATATCACGCATTTACATATAACAAATACGACATCAACCTCTTTTGCAAAACTTATAGGTCTCAAAGACCTTAAATCGACTACTGATACGTATCGCGCATGGTATATATTAGCGTCATGTATTGTTGATTACATTATTCTGAATATAAATACAAACATAGCATCAAAAGAATATAATAGCAGTTTAATAAGAATGCAAAATAGACGAAAAGAAACACAAACCTTATTACAAGAATATACTAAATATTCTGATACCAAATATATATCGAGATATCTAACAAATTTGCATAAAAATCTTATGAATATCAATAGCCTACATGCTTGTACTTGCAATATATCGTTTTATGATGCGAAAAGATTTCTGAAGTCAAAACCAAATGATAATCTTGTATCGTGCTATATACAAGAAAAAAATATACTTTCGAATATGTATTTTACACCATTATGGATAAAAACAAAATATAAGACATATATACCTGCTAAAAATATCAACGAACAGTTGTATGCACATATCTTAAGTCAAAGTCAATGTCAAACATCATTAAAAATAGTTTTTGAGGAAGATAAAAAATGTTTTACGGCATTGCAATGGCTTCTTACGGAAATCAAAATAAAAAGAATTAATAATACAATATATATCCAAAGTCCTGTATACATAACAGACAGCAACGCTATTATGTTCAAAAATTTCTATTATATGAAAATTCTATCACCTGCACAGATTGCAGAATTGATTCATATAGATTTACAGGATATCTAAAAATCTATGATAATTTCAGATATGAGTTTAGAAAATATTGTGTTACTTTCTATTGCCGAAATTGTTGGTGATTTTGGATTCAAAGATTACGCCAGAACTGGTGGACAAATTAGTTTAGTACAAGGCGTTGCAGGTTATGTAGGAATTGTTTATTTTCTCATAAAATCATTACAACAAGGCAATGTATTATGGGTTAATTCATTATGGGATGGTGTTTCTGCAGTCTTAGAAACAGCAGCAGCTTATATATTTTTAGGCGAACGACTAAATTGTTGGACACAATATGTAGGCATAATCTTTATTATTCTTGGTATGTTATTATTGCACCAAGGCGGTATTAAGTATTAATTTTTATCGCGATGACCTTGTAGAACTACTTGACTTCGAGCTGCTTGACCTTGCAGAACTACTCGACTTCCAGCCTCTTGAATTTACAACACCATATTTATTTTTATATTTATGAAGACTTTCTATCATCATATATATTGCTAAAGGAAGATTATCAGAATCTGGCATCTTATTTATATACTTAAAAAGTGCCTTGCTCATATAATTATCATATTCGTTCCAATAAACATCATCTTTTTCAATATTCGATATTCCTCTCAAGCGTTTATAGCATAGACAGTAATATGTTTTTTGTAAGATATAAGGCCATACTAATTTATTCCATAATTCTTGAGTTTTTTCCTCAGATATTTGGTTATTGAATAATATCTTATCATCTAAAGTCTCAGACAATTCATCCCAATAATCTCCTAAATGTTCTAATGTATATCCACGTTTTTCTTGTGCTTCTTTATTATAAGCAATATAGTTATCAGCTTTGGTATAATAATTGAAATATTCTAATAGTTTTTGAATATACTCATGTGGTTTCTTTACAGTCTTAGACCAATCCTTAAATGTTCGATATCCTGTGTTTGCTTTTGCTTGGTCCAATACTGCATTTTCTCTTACGGCGGCAGGCGTATTTCTAACAACATGATACGTTTTTCTTGGAATCGCTTTATACGCCAAATGTTCTAAGGTTTTACCAGGCATTTTCTAATTATACATTTCAAAAATTTTTATCAAATACATCTAATGCATTTGCAATTGCCTCATCCATGTTAAAATACTTATAATTTGCCAACCTGCCTACAAAGATAACACCATGCTCCTCTTCAGCCATTTTCTTATATTTTTCATACAGTTCCTGATTACGTTTCGTAGGAACTGGATAATAAGGGTCGCCTACATCATTTGTAATTTCCTTAAATATAATGGTATGTGGTGAAGACTGATTTAAGAAGTGTTTATACTCTACAATACGCGTAAAAGGATATTCAGCTTCCGGATAGTTTACAACAGAGTTTTGCTGATAATATCTGGTATTTTGATAAACATCTTTAATAAATCGAATGCTTCTATATTCTAATTTATCATACCCTTCGAAGTACCTATCGATAGGACCAGTGTAAATTATTTTTTTAAATTTCTTTAAATCATGTGTTTTCTGAAATTCATGAAAGTCTACATTTAATTGACAAGTTATCAAAGGATGGTCTATCAATTTGCTCACAAAATGCGTATAACCTTTTTCAGGTAACGCTTGATATTTGTCAGAAAAATATCGCGTATCAAAATTGTCTCTGATAGGAATTCTTGCTAATACGCTTTTATCAAGTTCGCTTGGAAATTTAGCCCATTGTTTGTACGTATAATCCTTTATCATTTTATCATACAGTGTAACACCAACCCTTGACAAAGCCATTTCTTCGCTATTTGCGATTTCACCTTCGTATCGCACTTGATTCTTATCAAGCCACTGATGCATTTCTTCGGGTGTCTTTAGATGTTCTTCACATAGCTCATTGACTGTAGTAATATTGATAGGTATACTTACATATTTACCATCTACATATGAAATAACCTTATGTTCCCAGCGTATCCATTTGTCAAAAGAATTTACATAAGACCATACTGATTCATTATTTGTGTGAAAAAGATGTGCACCATATTTAGAACATAATATTCCTGTTTCTTCATCAATATAATCATAACAGTTGCCAGCAATATGTCCAGACTTTTCAATAATCAATACTGGTTCATTAAGAACATTCGCAATTCTTTCCGCAATTACTGCACCAGATAGCCCGCATCCTACTACAAGATACATCTTTTGTATATGTATTTAATATATAATACTTTTATATTCTAATACAATGAAGAAAAAATAATATGATATTTTTATTTTTTAACTGATGTCTTCTTTTTAGCCGATGTCTTTTTAACTGGTGTCTTTTTAACTATTCGAGCCTTTTTTGCGACTGTATTGGTTTTAGGAATTACAGTTCGAGCCTTTTTCTTATTGTCAGATTTAACAGGTTTTTTTGTTTTGGTGCTTCCACCATAATGTTTTTTGCTTAAACTAACAGAAATCTCATAAATTCTTATCATTAAATGAATTAGTAAATTTAGATTAAGATTAATACG
>Ga0214917_10008407_pt1 | contig 10149 bp, 8 predicted proteins | sample LL_1208_BB_MetaG_FD_177983 | JGI IMG/M metagenome (GOLD analysis project Ga0214917, IMG submission 177983) | Freshwater microbial communities from Lake Lanier, Atlanta, Georgia, United States - LL_1208_BB | ecosystem: Environmental > Aquatic > Freshwater > Lake | place: USA: Georgia | collected...
TCTGTCATCATTAGAAATTCCTCGGGTAGTTGGAGGCCCAAATCCATAGCCAAACTGCGATCCCGCAAATCCCGCGACGGGCAGGAGCGGTAGAGGTTTTCTGCATGGCGGATAGCCTGGCCTGATGGTTGGCCTCCCCATTCGGGACGTAGAATTCCACGCAGCAAATGACCGGGAAGACCAGGTTGGTTCAAACTGGCGTGGGGTTGCCTAAGCCATTCGAAAAAGCCGCCCCCGCGGGCACGGAAATCCCGGACGGAGCGACGGAGCCTTGCCCAATTTGAAAACCTGGTCCATTTGCCGTAGCCGCCGAAAAGTTCGTCTCCCCCCACCCCGGTGAGGGTGACTTTGGCTTTTTTGCCCAATTCACGGTAGACAAACCAAGAGGGAAGTCCGCCGCCATAAGGTTCATCCAAAGCCCGCGCCATGTCAGGGAGAGAGGAGAGAACCTCCTGCTCACCGATCCGGATCTCCAGATGTTCACTTCCGAAAAACTTAGCGGCTTTTCGGGCAAGGCTTACCTCTTTTTCCTGGAACTGTTCATGGAACCCGAGGGTACAGGTGAGAAATCCGGTTCCGGGATTTTGCCTGGCGAATACCGAGGCAACGGCGGTGGAATCAAGACCTCCGGACAAGAGACATGTGACAGGCACATCGGAAATTGACCACCGCCGGACTGCATCCTCAAAGGCTGTTCGGAGTTCCTTTGGCGAAAGAAAACGGTTATCAAAATAACCAGCCGGCCAAGGCGGATCCCAGTACCTCCAAATGGAAAGGCCTTGGGTTCGCAAATCGTATCGAAAGGCATGACCGGCCGGCAGCTTGCGGATTCCTTTCCAAACCGTCCCCGGGGAGGGCGAACACTGCCAGGAAAGGGAGTCCGCCACCCCCTGCGGATCGATCTCCCGGGAAATCCAGGGAAGCTTCCATAGGGCCTTGATCTCCGAGGCTGCAGAAAAACGGCCCCCCTCCAGGGAATAGTGCAGGGGTTTGATACCCAAAGGATCCCGGGCTCCGAAAAGAGTCCCCGCTCCCGCGTCATAGGCGATGTAGGCAAACATTCCGCGTAGCTCCCGGCAGGCCTCCTGCCCCTGGTGCTCAACCCACGCAGCCAGGATTTCGGTGTCCGAGTGATGGGTGGAAAAGGAAACACCCGATTTTTCCCGCTCCTTCCGCAAGGATTTTTCGTTGAAGAGCTCGCCATTATACACTAACCGAATCCTTTTCGCCGGACCTTCCATCGGTTGCCGACCGCCGGGCAGATCCTGAATCGCCAATCTGGTGTTGGCCAAAAATACGCCAAAGGGTGATTCCGAGCTCCACCAATTTTGTTCATCCGGACCGCGTGGACGGAGGGTGGCAAGGGCAGTCTTTCCGGCTTTGGAGTTTAGGGAGCCCGTAAAACAGAGAATGCCACACATGGATCTTATGCCTTCGGATGATTCGCCCGAATCCTACCGGCAAAAAACAAGTGCGGCTTGTGCTTGGTGCGGTCATCGAGGAAAAGAGCTCGCCGAAGAAAGTTTTTTAATGTTCTAGCGGGCCGCTCCCAGTTTACCTCTTCGCAACAAAGGATTTCCCACCCATGGGTCTCCATGAGTTTCCCCAGGGATTTTTTGTCAAAGGAACGGAAATGTTGCCATCGATGAAAAGATTGGCCGCAATGCGGGCAGGAAAACGAGGACTCCTCAAGGTTTTCGGCGTTGGGGGTGGTTACCACGATGGTGCAGCTTTGGGGGTCGGCGAGTCTGACCACCTCTTTCAGAACAGAATCCAAATTAGGTTCATCCAGATGCTCCAGAACTTCCATTAAAAAAATATGCTTAAAATGGCCCGGGGGGATTTCCAGGGGCAGCTTGGCCGCGTTGTGAATCGGTCGTCGAAAATGAGGGCTTGTTGATTTATTTTCTCCAGTTGCCACCGCTACCTCGGCCCCCTCCGCATCCCAGCCGGCGGCGCTCAACTGGTCGACAAAAAAGCCTGGACCACACCCAAAATCCAAAATCCGACCTCGCATGGCTGGAACCGAGGCAATTGTTTTTTTGAGAATTTGAGACCCATACTTTTGGGCAAAATAGGCATGACGGGAAGCAAAAGCTTTTTCGTTTTTTTTCCAGAATTCATCAACTTGATAACTCATGAAAAACCTTTTCGGCCGTTGGCAATCAGGCCGTTGCCCCCGCGAAAAATATCCAAATCTAGAACCGGCATGGATTCCCAAAACTTGCGCCATCCATGTTTTGTGAACGGCTTGTCATATTCCGCGCCCAGGGCATCAAAAGTGTCCAAAATCGCCCATTCATGCTGTTCCTGGGGAGTCAATTTAGTATCGGGATAACTATAACACGGGATCAAGGTAAGAGCGGAAAGGGCTTTGCCAATTTTCGGGATTTTTTTGATACCGGTATCGACCGGATACCAAACCGCAAGATAGGAACGGATCAACATCAACAAAAATGCACTTGGCATTCGCTTTGTGATGGGGCGCCAAAAATATTTTGGTAAATTGTAAGGGTCTAACCGCCAACGCCATTCATAGGTATCCATGGAAAAACGGCCTCCGGGAGCCAAAGCCTTTAGCATATTTTGCACGCCCGTTCTGCGATTTTTTAAGTGCTGCAGCACCCCGTAACAAAGCACAAAGTCAGCCTGCTCAAGAAACGGAGGCGCTTCGCAAATATCAGCCTGCACATGCCAAACCGTCCTTTGGGGGTGATTTCTTTTGTTGACGAAAATTGCACTGGTCGGATCCATCGCGACACAGCGGGCACCCCATTCCGAAAAGATCCCGGTAAATCTTCCCGCACCACATCCTACTTCGAGAACAACTTTCCCACGAAACCAATCTGGGCCGACACCGCAATTTTGCACCAGCCGCCTGCCGGAATCTTCCCGGCTTGCTGGTTTTATTATTTGAGTTTCGGAGAATTTATTCCACTGAAAGCCGAAATGCTTGACCGTCATTATGGCTTCATCGCCTCAAGGATCAGGGAGTTGGGTTTCCATTCTTTCCCATCTTTATGAATTTCAATCCCCGGCTCTTTCCACCCACGAATCAGGGATTTCCCGGCCGGTTTTCTTTGAATTTTAACAAAGCCGATGTCCCGTAGTATTTGGGAGAGCTCAAATTCGTCATAAGCCCACCGATGTTTCTCAGGGCTAACGCTTTTTTCCCGGTAATGGAAAACTTTTGACCAGAAGGTCTTTAGGGTCCTGGGTTTTTTGGACTTCTGGTTGAGGTTGGGCTGATAAGCCTCCGGACCGCCGGTTGTGTTGGCAACAAATCTGAGGGCTGAGGGTTCTGATTGTTTAAGGAACTGGGCCATTAGGCCGCCAGGCTCATTGCGGACCATTTGCTCGAAAAGATTGTATCTGGCCCAAATTAGCTGACATATTTTTTTGGGGTGTTTTCTTATTTGATTTAAGCTTTTTAGGTAAAGTTTTGCGTTATATTCCAAATCGGGTACACATACCCGGAACACGCCACCTCTTTTTAAGCTAACATAGCATTTTTTGATTAATTGTTTCGCCTCTTGAGCTGGCAGGTGTTCCAAAAAATGGGACGAGTAGATCGCTGCCAATGAACTTGTAGAAAAAGGCCATGCCCGGCAAAGGTCCATCTGGACCACCTGAGGCATTTTATTGCCTGGGAAATCTACATTCAACCAGCCAGACAAAACCCGGGAGCCGCAACCAAGGTTTGCCTTCATATTTTTGGAATTTCACTTACTAGGTTTTTTAGGGAAAAAGTTTCAAAGGAAAGGTTTGGCATGTAGGTCAGACTGTTTCGTTTTTCTCCAAAAATAAGGTAATAGACCAGACGGGCCCTTTGGCTTTGAGCGGCGGAAATTTTCTTTTTTGTGCAAGACTCTAGCGCCTTTTTGTATGATGACACTGATTTACAGGGTTTTAATAAATTTAATTGGCTGTAGTATCCTTCAGCACAGGTGATCGCCGGTTTTCCTAAAATTAAAAATTGCAAGGCGATGCTGCCGGAACAAGTCACGACTCCATCAAATTTTCCAAGGTCCTTATCAAAATCCATATTTTTTAAGCGGTGTTTTTTTCTTTCGCTCCACAAACAAAGATTGTTTTTTCCCTTGAGATCGTTTTTTATTTTTTCAATAGTGTAATCTCCAAGATATAAATGGCTATGAGGATGGGCTTTTACCGTCCAATCAACATTTTTAATTTTTGAGGTTAGCTCAATGGTTTTTTTATACCATTCGTAATAATCACGAAAAATGTTTTGCTGAAAGGTATTTGGAGTATCTGAAAAAACATGAAGCGCAATAAGCCACTGAGGTTTTTTGTTTTTTAATCTCTTTGGTTGATAGATATTTTCAGTAAATCGGGCAGCTTTTCGAAGGCAATTTTTATTTCTTAGGCCTTGCTCATATGCTTTCCTAGTTATCGAGCCCGGAATGGTTACAAAGCCATGGTTTCCTTCATATTTTAACCTTTGAAAAGTGCTCAGGCTTCCGTAGGAAGCCCAAACTGGTATTTTTTTATTTAGCAGAAGCCTTAAAGGTATTCCGGAGGCGATTCCCGAGGTGTGCGTAAAAAAACCGGCGACTATGTTATACCTTTTGATTATATTTACCGACGCGGCTAAATACCGGCATAATTTTTCTTTCGCCTCTAGGATTTCAGCTTCATTTTCCACCGTAAATTTTTTGTTCCAAATAATCTCATCCCACAAACATCTTCCCAAATAAAGCCCTCTATATTTCCATTCATAAAGAGATCGGTTAGAGTTTTGTTGTGCTAATTTTTGGGAAAACCTATTTTTTTCATCATCCGAGCACATTTCTTCAATGGATAAGCATTGGAAGGGCCTGAAAAAATTGCAGAACCATTTTTGTAACTCCTTTTTGTTGTGTTTTTTTTCATACAAATAAAGAGGTTGGGCATGATACTTTTGGGCTAGGCAAAAGGAGCTTACTAAACTAGCCAAGCCGAACCCCTTTTGGGGTCCATAAATAGGATCGCACAAAACATATTGAACGGGGAAAGAGCAGGGCCGCTTGATCTTCGATCGAAATTTAAAAAGTCCAAAAAATATGCGCAGGAAATTAATTTAAGCCCTTTGACATGTTTCACATGTGGTGTTGGTTCCACTGATTAACTTTTTCCTAACGTCAGACATTTTTTCAGATTTCCAGATATCTTCGATTGTTTGGTGGAAAGCATTTCCAATTTTTAAGGTTCTTCCGTAAAAGTTACAGCAGGGAATTACGCTACCATCACTTAAGACGGAAATTCTTCCGAAAGGAGAATCACAGTCAAATTTCTTATTTTGTTTTAGGTTTTCTCCGATTTTTTCATTTTCATTTTGAAATGTTTGAATGTCAATAAAGTCAGCCTTGTCCGCCCAAAACTTTATAAAGTCGTCTTTTTCGTTTTTATTCATTTCCATTTCCACAAAGGAAACGCGAACGATCGGGAGCTGAGTTTTTCTTTTTGATCGCTCTTCCAAAAAATGAATTGTGTTTTGTACCACATGTTGAAATCCTTTGCCACGAATTTTTTCGTAGGTCTTTTCCGTTAGGGCATCCACGGAGATAAACAATTGCGTCAAACCTGACATGAATATTTCAGAAGAGTTTTTTCCAAGCAATAAACCATTGGTAATTAATCTTGAGTCCACAATCCCCTGATCATGGGCATATCGAACCATATTTAAGCATTCAGGATTTACAAAAGGTTCAGCAAAAGCCCCAAAGTTTACGGAATAGAGATTTTTGGTTTTTCCTTCGTCAATAATTTTTTTAAATAAATCTATGGGAAACCTTGTTTTTGTATTGATACTATATTCAATATTGGGATGCAGTTTTTCATTTCTTGCGCACATCACGCATGATTGATTGCATTTGTCGAATAACTCAAAATCTATGTGAGGGGGGAAATCAGGCACATGTTCTCGGCTTATGGAAGACCATAATTTTCTATATGTTAGATAACGTTCCCCATATTTTTTATAGATAATTTTGTCGGGATCGACTTTGGAAATTCTTTTGGCCTGAAATTTCATGTTATTTTTGAATGTTTGTCCAAAGCACCCGGGTGCCCACATTTACATGTTTCTTGGTTTTCATTCGTATTACCTTTTCAAAATATTTTGGGTGTAATCCCATACCAGGCCGAATACATCGAATGTCTTTTGCCGTTATTTTAGTTCCTTTGGGTAAGGATTTTACGAAATATATGGATCGTCGGAAGATTTTATTTTCCTTTTCTGCCGGTGGCCGTTGGAAGGCATTTTCTCCAAGTGCTTCCCAAGCATCCCGAACTTTGTGGCAAAGTTTTTGCAGCTCTTTCGGTTCCAGCGAAAAGGGAGTATCTGGACCTTTGTTTTTTCTACTTAAAGTAAAATGCTTTTCAATGATCCGCGCACCCAAGGCCACGCCGACAACTGCGGCGGTTGAACCAAGGGTATGATCCGAAAGACCCACGGGCACCTGAAATCTTTTTTTCAGTTCCGGAATGGCAAGCAGATGAGCCTGATGCAAAGGCGTTGGATAATTGCTGATGCAGTGAAGAAGAGCCACCTGTTGACAACCGTTACTCCTCGCCGCGTGGATAGCTTCTTGAATCTCGTTTTTTGTGGCCATGCCAGTAGAGAAGAGGATTGGCTTTTTTGTCTGCGCAACATATCTGATGAGGGGTAAGTCGACCAATTCAAAAGAGGCGATTTTATATAAAGGGGTGTTAAGACGTTCTAATAAATCAACTGCCGTTTTGTCAAATGGGGTTGAAAATATTTGAATTCCGATTTTTTTTGCGTGATCAAAAATTTGTGGATGCCACTCATAGGGAGTCTCTGCCAACTTATATAAATCATACATTTTATATTTTTTCCATAATCCCTTTTTGATAAGGAAATCACGTTTATTGCAATTCAGGGTCATGGTGTCCGCTGTGTAAGTTTGGATTTTTACGGCGTTGGCCCCATATTTTTTAGCGGCCGAGATCGTGTCGAACGCGCGTTGCAAGGATCCGTTGTGGTTTGCGGATATTTCCGCAACAACGATAGGTGGTTTATTTTTTTTTGTTAACTCTTGAAACACTTTTCTTACCTTATTTTTTCTTAGCTACTTTTTCTATTTTGGATTCGGTTTTGGAACGATCGCAGAGCCTTAAATGCCTGATTCCATTTTTAGTCTTTGTTTTTTTAAAACCCAAGGATTCTAAAATATGCAACGATTTCGGATTGGTTAATTTTACCTTTGCCGTGAGATACGTATTAGGAAGGCGTTTCTTAATTTTCTTTATAGCTTTTTGAATCATTCCCTGCGCCAGGCCGTGGCCCCGATTTTTAGGGGCTACGATGAAATGAATTTCCCAGGTCTGTCCTTTTTTTCTTCGACTAAATCGAACGACTCCGATTTTTTGTTTTTTACAATTGTATGCAAGGAAGCCCAAGTGCCTTTTGGGGTTTGTCAGGACTGAATGAAACCAAGTTGCGTGTTTAGCTTTTTGAATTTTTTTTCGATTAAGGGAATTTTTTCGGGTTTCCTGATGATTTCGCCAATTTAAAATTACGGACTGGTCCTGAGTTTTCCAGAATCTCAATTGAAGCGGCATTACTGACAAAGTTTTCCTGCTAGCCGGCTAATTTTCTTATCTTGTCGATTAATTTTGCGGAAGCATTTTTTGGCTGCTTCCGGATCCCGAAGAAATGCTATTCTTAGTATGCTCATCCAATTCAGGTTGTTTTGATTTCGAACTTTTTCAATTTGATCGATAATTTTTAGATAATTTTTTGAGGTTTTCATTTTTTTAGTTTAACCTTTGAAATCCAGTCTGCGCAACGGGACCGAGGAGAAGTTTTTTTGGGTTAATTCCATTTTCGCATTTTTTAATCAAACTAAAAACTTTGTCTAATTTTGTAAAGTAGTCTTCCAAGGGCAAAGTGGTGTGGGCTAGCGAGCAATAAATAGATGGGCCTGCCAGATAGCCTCCCTGAAGCATTTTCTGGGTTATCAGTGTTTTATAGATTTGGTTTTTTGGACTTTCAAAAACATGGGTCTGCAGTGCGGCTAAACCCGATGTTTTGGTTTGCAGGCCATGCTTTTTCGCAAGGCGTTGCCATTGACTGGCGATCTGCTTTCCACAAGCCGTAATTTGCTCCCAGGAACGCTCTTTTTCCATCACTTCGAGAGTCTTGAGGGCTGCCGCAGGACCAATCCGCTCGGTCCAAAAAGTGCTACTGATGAAAGTTTTTTGGGCTGCTTCCATGACGGCCCGACGTCCAATTACCGCAGTGATCGCATATCCGTTTCCCAAGGCCTTTCCGAACATTGCCATGTCCGGTTCCACCCCGTATTTCTTGTGGAGGCCCCCGTAGGTTTCCCGGAAACCCGAGGTGCATTCATCAAAAATCAGCACCATCCCGCGGTCAGAACATAGTTTTCTGATTTTTTGGAGGAATCTCCCTTTTGGTGGCTCATTCCGCTCTACCTCCATTTTGATGACTCCGATATTTTCCCGCTTTACCAAGGCCTCCAGCTCGTCAAATTGGTTATAGCGAAAAGGAAAGACAGTGCCCCTGAGGTTCCTCGGCACTCCCTTGGGCTCCAAACCTGGCAAAAGGTGCCCGTCTAGATTATGGTCGTCGGCTAAATTGGCGCTCAAATACCAGTCGTGCCAACCGTGGTAGCCGCAAACCGCAACTTTTTCGTTGCCGGTGGCGGCCCGGGCGATCCGGATAGCGATGGCATTCGCCTCGCCGCCCGTTCTAGCAAACCTTGCCATCTGCGCCCAGGGGTGAAGCTCAATCAATTTTTCTGCCAAATGGACCTCTTCAGGGCAATTAAGGGTAGACATGTTACCTTTTTGAATGACCTGACGAACCGCCTCATCCACCTCGGGGTGGCCGTATCCCAAAGTATTCGTTCCAACCCCCATTATTGAAATGTCGATGTACTCTTTCCCATCCAAGTCCCAAACCTTGCAACCTTTTGCCTTGCTGAAATAGGCGGGCCACTGGTCGGGCAGGAACATCTCGGGGCGCTTTGACAGAAGCATATTGCCGCCCGGGATGACCTGTTTGGCTCGTTTCCAAAGTTTTTGACCCGTGCAGAGTTTTGCTCCCTCGTTACGAACAAGGTGACGATTCCATAAAAAGATTTTTGGATTTTTCTTTCTTAACTTCATCACTTCCTTCCAGCTAAAGTCGATCCTTGGAGAAAAGTGCTGGAAAATATCATCGACGACCTTGAGATCGTCAGATTCATCCACCGTCCACCGCTCCGTCGAAAAGTCATCTTGATTGGCAAAATTCGCCGTCTTAAAATTTCCGCTTTGATAAATATAGGGAGTGACATGTTCCCGTTGATAACCGGAGCTCGCTCGATCTGCGGCTTTTTCAAGAGCCTCAATGGTAAATACCTCAATATCCAGCCCATCTGGATAGGAAGGCGGGTTCGTATTGCTTAAATAATCAATCTTTTGCTTCGCGAAAGAACGAATCAACGAATCGACCAACTGGGGATCAGCCAAAGGGCAGTCCCCGGTGATCCGAACCACCACAGAAGCTGAATATTTTCTGCATGCATCCAGATATCTTTTTAAGACATCTTCAGAACTTCCCCGAAAAACTGGAATTTTTTTTGCCTTACAATGAGCTGCCAGAACATCATCTGTTTTATCTGTTGTCGTGGCTACCAAGACTTCATCCAGCATCTTCGCTTTTCTCAAGCGGTAGATGAGCACCTCGATCAAAGTCCTTCCGGCGAGTGGTTTCATGACTTTCCCAGGCAGACGGGTGGATCCCATTCGCGCCTGCACAACCGCCAGCACCTTGGCTTTGACTATCTTTTGTTTTGCCATGTTCTTGGGTCGTACGATGGATCCCAATCTAACTTTTTTTTCCAGACTAGGGACTTTAGCTCACGGGATGCTTCCAGTGTTTTTTCTAATTCGTCCACTGAAGTTATTCCAACGACAACTTCGGAGTCACTGGCCTCCTGGAGCACGAAACTCAAGGCCGCTTGTTCGGGAGAAATGCATTGAGCCTTACAGCACGCACGAAACTGGCGGGTCGCTTGCAACGGCAATCGTCCACAAGCACCTCGATTGCTTGGTTCTGCCAAGAGAAGTCCTTGAAGATAAACGCTGCGCACAATCGTGTGAATTCCATTTTCC
>Ga0214917_10008408_pt1 | contig 10149 bp, 7 predicted proteins | sample LL_1208_BB_MetaG_FD_177983 | JGI IMG/M metagenome (GOLD analysis project Ga0214917, IMG submission 177983) | Freshwater microbial communities from Lake Lanier, Atlanta, Georgia, United States - LL_1208_BB | ecosystem: Environmental > Aquatic > Freshwater > Lake | place: USA: Georgia | collected...
GCAACAACAAGGGAATTAACCTTCCAGGCGTTGCAGTTAATGTTCCTGCGCTCAGCGAGAAAGACGAAGATGACTTGCGTTGGGGAATTCGCCTGGGCGTAGACATGATTGCACTTTCATTCGTTAGAAATGCCTCTGACATCGTGCGTGTTCATGAAATTATGAAGGAAGAAGGCAGACTACTTCCTGTAATCGCGAAGATTGAAAAGCCACAAGCGGTAGAAGCGCTGGAAGAAATCATCGATGCTTTCGATGGAGTGATGGTTGCTAGAGGTGATCTTGGCGTTGAATTACCTTTCTGGCAGGTTCCTCTTGTTCAGAAAAGAGCCATTGAACTCTCGCGTCGTTGGGCAAAGCCGGTAATAGTTGCGACACAAATGCTGGAATCCATGATTGAAGCCTCACGGCCAACCAGAGCGGAAGCCAGCGATGTTGCAAACGCAGTGCTCGATGGCGCAGATTGCCTAATGCTTTCTGGTGAAACTTCAGTTGGCCAGTATCCGGTAGAAACAGTTTCTGCGATGGCAAGTATCATCGAGTCGACTGAGGAAAACGGCCTAGATAGGATCCCTGGACTGGGTACCAAGCCCCACACTCACGGCGGAGCAGTAACCTTAGCAGCAGCGGAAATAGCAGAGCTTCTCGACTCCAAGTTCATCTGCGTATTCACTGAAAGCGGGGACTCTCTAAGAAGAGTCTCAAGATTACGTCACAAGATTCCGATTGTTGCTTTCACCCCAAATGAAGACACTATGAAAAGGCTCTCAATGGTTTGGGGTTCAAATGTTTATTTAGTTGAAACTGTGACTCACACCGATGCGATGATGCTTCAAGTGGATGAGATTCTTCTAGGAGAGAAAATTGCAGAGCTAGGGGATGAAGTTGTAGTTGTCGCTGGAACTCCACCCGGCATACCTGGCTCTACAAACTCACTTCGAGTGCACCGCGTCGGTGATGCAAAAAACGGCATCGTTCCGGCATACACCCGCTAAAACTAAAGAAGACCTAGTTCTCACTAGGTCTCATTTTTGGTGCCGAAGGTGGGAGTCGAACCCACACGCCCTTTCGAGCAAAGCATTTTGAGTGCTCCGCGTCTGCCATTTCGCCACTTCGGCAAGTAACAAAATAAGAGTCTAAACCATTTATAGCGGGTATGGTAATCCTATGATTAGGTCGCCAAGAGTTGTTGTTGCAGAGGATGAAGCCATCATCCGTCTGGACATCGTAGAGACTTTGACTGAGGCTGGATTTGACTGTGTTGGACAAGCAGGCAATGGTGAAGAGGCGGTCAGGCTAGCCCTTGAACTTGTTCCTGACCTTGTGCTGATGGACATAAAGATGCCGGGAACTGATGGGCTCATGGCAGCCGAAATGTTGAAGGAACAACGAATTCCGGTCGTGTTATTGACCGCTTTTAGCTCGCCTGACCTTATTGATCGTGCCAGCGAAGCTGGAGTATATAACTATGTAGTAAAACCATTTAATCCAAGCAATCTAATCCCGGCTCTTCGAATCGCCCTTTCTTTGCACGAGAGAATTCTCCGTCAAGAAGCTGAGATTGAAGAGGTGACCGAGAAGCTTGAGACTAGAAAGCTTGTCGAGCGAGCCAAAGCGCTGCTAACTGAGCAAATGAAGTTAAATGAACCAGATGCATTCCGTTGGATTCAAAAAGCATCAATGGACCGCAGATTAAGCATGAAACAAGTAGCTCAAACTGTCATTGAGCAACTTGGCAATAATTAGCGGTTGTCCCTCAGGAAATTAGTAATTCGCACAGTCGAAAGTCTGTTTCCAGCCTCATCCGTCATCACGACTTCGTGCGTTACTAGGTTTTTTCCGATGTTTATGGCTTTTGCAGTCGCAGTGATCAGACCTGAGCTGCAGCTTTTAGTGTGCGATGCGTTGATTTCAATTCCAACAGCATGGCGACCGTGACCAGCCGCAACATTGGCGCAACCGCTCCCTAAAGTCTCGGCTATCACCACATAAGCGCCACCATGAACAATTCCGAGCGGCTGGCGGTTACCTTCAGCTGGCATTGTTGCAACGCCGTTTTCGGCTGACATGGAGATTACTTTGATTCCCATTTTTTCGGCGAGTTCACCAACTCCGCGGGCTTCTAGCCACTTGGCTACGTCTTCGTGCATCGGTTCAGACATACGCTTTCCTTTGAACAAACTTGGCTTTCGGTCAAGTTAGGCTTACAACATGACCAGCAAGGGTAAGCCTACACTTTTACTAATCGACGGACACTCTCTGGCATTCCGAGCTTTTTACGCTCTAAGTCCGGACTCTTTTAAAACCCCTGATGGTCAACACACCAATGCAGTGCATGGTTTTATCTCCATGCTGCTGAATATCATTGGCAACGAAAAACCAAGCCATTTAGCTGTTGCTTTCGACCTTTCAAGAGTTTCTTTTCGCACTGAACAATACCCAGAATACAAAGGGACTAGAGGAGAGACTCCGCCGGAGTTCAATGGTCAAACCGAGTTGCTCACAGAGGCGCTGGCCGCTATGAACATCACTACATTGACCAGGGATAACTATGAAGCTGACGACATAATCGCCAGCTTGGCAGATCAAGGTGCTGCTCAAGGCTTTAGGGTTCTTATCGTTTCCGGCGATAGAGATACCTTTCAACTCATTCAAGACGATGTGACAATCCTTTATCCAGTCAAAGGCGTGATGAACCTTGCTCGAATGAATGACGAAGCGGTATTTGAAAAATATGGGATCCACGCGAAACAATACCCAGATTTAGCTGCTTTGGTCGGTGAAACTAGTGATAACCTGCCGGGCATTCCGGGCGTAGGTCCAAAAACTGCTGCTAAATGGCTCCAACAGTATGGCGATCTCAATGCAATTCTGAGTTCGGCTGATGAGATCAGTGGCAAAGTTGGCGAGAGCCTCAGAGAACATCGTGACCTTGCAGTTAGAAACCGTAAATTGAACCATTTGGTCAGAGATCTTGACATCGGCATGCCTTTCGAAGCCTTCACGATTAAACCCGTGGAAGAAGAGAAACTGCGAGCGACATTTGCCAAACTTCACTTTAGATCACTGCTGGAAAGAGTATTCAAGGGTTTAGGTGTTATTCGCTCCGAAAAAACCTCTATTGAACTCGACGAAAAAAACGTAGAAGCGGAAGTAGCCAAGCCCATCGAATTAAAGCTTGATTTGCCAAAAGCTACGCCAATTAGCGACAAAACCTTAGAGAGCATCTTCGCTGCTAAGACAACTGTTGCTGTTTACCCGCTTTTCGATGATGGCGAGCTAGTAGGAGTTGGGATTGCAACAGCTAAAGAGAGAGTTTATTTAGATTACAAAACTAACAAGAAACAACTCGATTCTTTCTTCGAATCCAGAACCCAAAAGAACATTTATGACTCTAAAAAGTTGCAACGCTGGTTACTATCCAAAGAGATTCAACTAACTGCTGTCGAAGACGACACTTTGTTGGCAGCATATGTTGAGAACCCGTTACGCAGAGGTTTCGCCGCAGAAGAACTTATCTCGGAGTTCTTAGGTATCAGTATTACTTCAGGTGATGAAATAGGCGATGAAGGACTAGACCTTTCCGCAATAGCCTGGTACCTGAATCCACTGTCGGAAAAGCTAAGTGAATCACTTGTCCAGACTAAACAGGACTTTGTCTATAAGAGCATAGAACTTCCTTCTGCCAGAGCTTTAGCAAAAATGGAGCAGGTAGGCGTCAGTATTGATAAAAGTGGTTTAGCAAAGTTGATTAAGCAATTGGACAAAGAAATTGCTCAACTAGCCTCGGACTGCTACCAAATCATCGGCAAAGAAATCAATCTTGCTTCGCCTAAGCAATTGCAAACTGTTTTGTTTGAAGATCTAGGAATGCAAGGAACTAGCAAGGTTAAGACGGGTTTTTCTACCAATGCCGAGGCACTCACTACACTTTTCGAACAAACAGCCCACCCATTCCTCGCAAAGTTATTGCAGCATCGTGAAGTAACCAAGATCAGACAGATTGTTGAAACAATCTCCAAAACAATTGAAGATGATGGGCGAATACACACCACTTATGTCCAGACTGGAACATCGACAGGACGCTTATCATCAGAGAATCCCAATTTACAGAACATTCCAGTCCGCTCTGAGCGGGGTCGCCTTATTCGCGATGCTTTCGTAGTGGGTGAGAGCTACGAAACGCTCTTGACAGCAGACTATTCCCAGATTGAAATGCGTATCCTTGCGCACCTTAGTCAAGATACTGGACTAATCGAAGCGTTTAAATCCGGTGAAGACCTACATAAATTTGTAGGTGCAAGAATCTATGGAGTCAAACCAGAAGAAGTAACATCAGCCATGCGTAGCAAAGTAAAGGCAATGTCTTATGGCTTGGTCTATGGACTAAGCGAATATGGTCTTGCGAAACAACTGAGAATCAGTAATGCGGATGCAAAACAACTGATGTCGGATTATTTCGCTCGTTTTGGTGGAGTTAGAAATTATCTTTCCAAGGTTGTGGATGATGCAAAACTCAATGGTTTCACCACTACCATTTACGGTCGGCGCCGCCCATTTGATGACCTAAATAGCAAAATATTCACTATTAGAGAGAACGCCAGGCGGGCAGCCTTAAATGCTCCAATCCAGGGAACCGCAGCTGACGTAATGAAACTGGCCATGATCAAAGTTGACCAGCTTTTGGTTGAAGCCAAGGTTAAGAGCAGAATCTTGCTTCAGGTTCACGACGAATTAGTTATTGAAGTGGCTAAAGGGGAGTTGGAGAAGGTAAAGGCTCTTGTAGTTATGGGAATGACTGAAGCGGCTAAGTTGGATGTCCCGCTTGAAGTCAGTGTTGGAATAGGCAAGAGCTGGGACGAGGCAGCCCATTGATACTCACAGTCTCAGTGATCGTCAGCAATCAAGAGGGACTGCACGCTAGACCAGCAGCTGAGTTGGTGAAGTTAGTAGAAACCAGCAATCATAAGGTCTTTATCAGCAACAAAGCTGGCAAACGGGTTTCGGGCAGTAGTCTTCTAGGCATCCTCAGCTTAGGCGTTCAAACTGGTGACCCCATTGAACTTGAAGTTGATGGCCCAGCTGCACAGGAAATACTCGAGCAAATAAAAGCCGTTGTAGCCAGCTAAAAACCCTTGTAGACTTGGCAAGGCTCGATTTTCGGGCCAAATCCCTATCCATTCGCTTGGTAAGTGCGTGCGCTTATGAGGCCCGAGTAAAAACAGAACGAGATATTTTCTCTATGACAAGTACTGAAAAAACAACCCCACAGGTTGCAATCAACGACATCGGCACCGCAGAACAGCTACTAGCTGAAATCGAAAAAACTCTAAAATCTTTCAATGACGGAGACCTAATCTCTGGAATCGTTGTCAAGATTGACCGCGATGAGGTTCTCCTCGATGTCGGTTACAAAACTGAAGGTGTAATCCCTTCCCGTGAACTTTCTATCAGACACGATGCAGCTCCTGGCGACATCGTTGCTGTTGGTGACTCTATCGAAGCTTTGGTTCTTCAGAAAGAAGATAAAGAAGGTCGCCTAATTCTTTCCAAGAAGCGTGCCCAATACGAACGCGCATGGGGCGATGTTGAAAAAATCAAAGAAACCGATGGCGTCGTCAACGGTTTGGTTATTGAAGTGGTTAAAGGTGGTCTAATCGTAGACATCGGTCTTCGTGGATTCCTGCCTGCATCCCTTATTGAACTTCGTCGTGTCCGCGATCTGACTCCTTACCTTGGTCAAACTGTTGAAGCCAAAATTCTGGAACTAGACAAGAACCGCAATAATGTTGTGTTGTCTCGTCGCGCATTACTTGAAGAATCACAAACTGCAAACCGCACCACATTCCTAGCCGATCTAGCTAAGGGACAGATTCGTACCGGTGTTGTTTCATCTATCGTAAACTTCGGTGCCTTCATCGACCTAGGTGGAGTGGACGGTTTAGTGCACGTTTCAGAGCTTTCATGGAAGCACATTGAGCACGCCAGCGAGGTTGTTGAGATTGGTCAGGAAGTTACCGTTGAGGTTCTTGAAGTAGACCAAGACCGCGAGCGCGTTTCGCTTTCATTGAAGTCAACCCAGGAAGACCCATGGCAGGTATTCGCAAGAAACCACGCTATTGGTCAGTTTGCTCCGGGTAAGGTTACCAAGATTGTTCCATTCGGAGCTTTCGTTAGAGTTGCCGATGGTATCGAAGGTCTAGTTCACATCTCAGAACTTTCTGCTAAGCACATTGACCTTGCAAGCCAGGTTGTCACAGTGAACCAGGATGTATTCGTGAAGGTTATCGACATCGACCTTGATCGTAGAAGAATTTCTCTATCACTGAAGCAAGCTACCGAAGATACAGACCCTAACGGCACTGATTTCAACCCAGCGCTTTACGGTCTAGCAACTGACTTCGATGACCAGGGTAACTACAAATACCCAGAAGGTTTCGATCCAGCTACCAGCGAGTGGAAGCCAGGCTTTGAAGAAGCTAAGGCTAAGTGGGAGAAGGAATACGCTGAAGCCCAAGCTCGTTGGGAAGAGCACAAGAAGCAGGTTGCTGCAACTCACGCTCTAGAGGCAACACTTCCAGACACCAAGCCTGAAGTTGCTGAAGCCAGCACCACTTCATCATCATCTGAAGGTATGGAGTCTTCCGGAACACTCTCTGAAGATGCATCACTTACCGCGCTGAAAGAACAGCTAGGCGAAACCGAGTAATTGTTCTAACTAAGCGGGGTTGAGTTGTTCTCAGCCCCGCTTTGTTTTAACCAAGTTAGGCTTATAGTTATGTTTCTTATTGGTCTGACAGGCGGAATTGCAGCAGGCAAGAGCACTGTCGCTAAGCTTTGGCAAGAGTTAGGCGGAATTGAAATTGACGCTGACCTTTTAGCTCGCGAAGTAGTTAAGGCCGGTTCTTCTGGGGCGAAGCAGATTTTGGCTACCTTCGGTGAAGATGTCTTTCTATCGGACGGGAACTTAGACCGCAAAAAATTAGGCGAGATTGTTTTCTCCGATCAAAATGCAAAATTAGAACTTGAGCGGATAGTTCACCCTTTAGTTAGAAAGAGAGTTTTAGAAATCCTAGCTAATCAACCAGATGATGCTATGGTCGTCTACACGGTTCCGCTTTTAGTAGAGGCCCAGGTAGATCTGCCGTTTGATTCGATAGTCACCGTAGAAGCTCCAGAGGAAGATCGAATTAGGCGTCTCGTTGATACTCGAGGGATGACCGTTGCAGAAGCTAAGGCGAGAATAGATGCTCAAGCGAAGCCAATTGACCGAGCTCAGGTTGCAGACCACATCCTAAATAGCAATCAATCCTTGGACCTTCTGCTCAATGAAGCAAGGAGTCTTTGGGGAAAGCTCCAAAAGGACGCAGCCAAGAAATGAAGGACCAGACTAGAGCCTTTAGACCCTTTCAAGTTATAAGTGAATACAAGCCATCTGGTGATCAACCTAAGGCTATAGAGGAGTTAACTCAGCGAATCTTGGCTGGGGAGAAGGATGTCGTTTTACTAGGAGCCACCGGTACCGGTAAATCCGCAACTACTGCTTGGCTGATCGAGAAACTTCAAAGACCGACTCTGGTTCTAGCTCATAATAAAACTTTGGCTGCCCAGCTGGTAAACGAATTTCGAGAATTACTTCCAAACAATGCGGTTGAGTACTTTGTAAGTTACTACGACTACTATCAACCCGAAGCATATGTGCCACAGACCGATACCTTTATTGAGAAAGATTCCAGCATCAACTCTGAGGTGGAGAGACTGCGATACTCAGCCACTATGAGTTTGCTTAGTCGACGAGACGTGGTTGTGGTCAGCACTGTGTCCTGTATCTACGGTCTTGGCGCTCCAAGCGAATACCTAGACATGTCTTTACCGCTGCATAGGGGTCAGAACATTGATCGTGATGAACTCATTCGTGAATTTGTAAGCATGCAGTATCAGCGAAACGACTATGACTTCAGCCGAGGTAACTTCCGCGTAAAGGGAGACACAATTGAGATTATTCCGGTCTACGACGAACTAGCTATCCGTCTAGAACTCTTTGGAGATGAGATTGAGAAGATATATCAACTCCATCCGCTGACCGGCGAAATAGTGAAAGAACTGGATACCGTAAACGTTTACCCGGCTAGCTACTACGTGACCTCACCGGAACGCATGGGTATTGCTCTAGAAAACATCGAGCATGAGATGGTGGCCAGAGTAAAAGAACTTGAGACTCAAGGAAAATTGCTGGAAGCCCAAAGAATCAAGATGAGGACCACTTTTGATTTGGAGATGATCAGGGAACTGGGATTCTGCTCTGGAATCGAAAACTACTCAAGGCACCTAGATGGCCGAGAGCCTGGTTCAGCTCCATCTTGTCTACTTGACTATTTCCCAGAAGATTTTCTTACCGTTATAGATGAATCCCACGTCACCGTTCCTCAAATCGGCGCTATGTATGAAGGTGATTCCTCCAGAAAACGCACTCTAGTTGAATACGGATTTAGATTGCCATCGGCTTTGGATAACCGTCCGCTCAAGTGGACTGAATTTCTAGACCGGGTGGGACAGACAGTTTACCTTTCAGCTACCCCAGGTAAGTATGAAATGGGAGTCAGTGATGGTGTTGTTGAGCAAATAATCCGTCCAACTGGACTGGTCGATCCTCAGGTCGTTATCAAACCAACTAAGGGTCAAATTGATGACCTTCTGGAAGAAATAAAAAAGCGTGCTGAAAAAGATGAGCGGGTTTTGGTGACCACGCTAACTAAAAAAATGTCTGAAGAACTTACTGATTTCCTCACTGAAGCTGGAGTGAGAGTTCGTTACCTCCACAGCGATGTCGACACTCTACGCCGTGTTGAACTGCTTAGAGAACTACGCACTGGGATTTTCGACGTTCTAGTTGGAATAAACCTGCTCCGTGAAGGTTTAGACCTACCTGAAGTATCGCTAGTGAGCATCCTTGACGCCGATAAGGAAGGCTTCCTTCGTTCGACAACATCCCTAATCCAAACTATTGGTCGCGCCGCCAGAAATGTTTCTGGTGAAGTACACATGTATGCCGATCGAATTACTGACTCCATGGCTCGGGCGATTGATGAGACTAATCGAAGAAGAGAGAAGCAAGTTGCCTACAATAAAGAGCGAGGACTGGATCCTCAGCCCTTGCGAAAGAAGATTTCGGACATAACCGATGCGATCCTGAGCGAAGAGAAGGACACTGCTGAATTACTGGAGAGTAGTAAAAAGCGGTCTAGAGACGGAAAACCCGTAATCCCAGTCCGTAAGCGTCCCGACCAAAATAGTAGCTATGACGATTTGCTGGATTTAGTTGTTGATTTAGATGCCCAAATGAAAGCTGCGGCTGCCGAATTGAATTTCGAACTTGCTGCTCGGCTAAGAGACGAAATAAGCGAACTTAAATACACGATTCGGCAAATCGACAAGATTTAGCAAGTTAAAATTGACCCTATGCCCGTAATCCAGATTCCCGCTAAAGACAAGCTCGTCATCAAGGGCGCAAGGGTCCATAACCTAAAGAACTTGACCCTAGAAATACCCAGAAATGCGATGGTGGTTTTTACTGGGCTCAGTGGTTCGGGAAAGTCTTCTCTAGCCTTTGACACTATTTTTGCCGAGGGACAACGACGTTACGTTGAATCGCTAAGTGCCTACGCCAGGCAGTTCCTAGGTCAGGTGGACCGCCCCGACGTTGATTTTATTGAGGGCCTGTCACCTGCGGTATCCATCGATCAGAAATCGACTAACCGCAATCCACGTTCAACTGTGGGAACGATTACAGAAATTCACGACTATCTTCGTTTGCTCTGGGCCCGCATAGGAATTCCACACTGTGCCACCTGTGGCGAGAAAATCGCAAAGCAGACCACCCAGCAAATCGTCGATCAGATCATGCAGCTCCCAGCAGGGACAAAGTATCAAGTTTTAGCTCAAGTAGTCGACCAGAAAAAGGGTGAGTTCGTCGACTTGTTCAAGGAACTTATAGCTCAGGGATTTGCCCGTGCCGTTGTCGACGGCGAAGTAATAACTCTTAGTGAAGCCAAACCTCTAAAGAAGACTTTCAAACATGACATCTCAGTTGTAATTGATCGCCTTGTCGCTAAAGCCGATATCACTCAGCGTCTAACAGATTCGGTCGAGACT
>Ga0214917_10008409_pt1 | contig 10147 bp, 8 predicted proteins | sample LL_1208_BB_MetaG_FD_177983 | JGI IMG/M metagenome (GOLD analysis project Ga0214917, IMG submission 177983) | Freshwater microbial communities from Lake Lanier, Atlanta, Georgia, United States - LL_1208_BB | ecosystem: Environmental > Aquatic > Freshwater > Lake | place: USA: Georgia | collected...
GAGCCGGCGCGGGCGCGTTGAGGCATGACAGGCTGGAGCCTGTCGTACGGCAAGCGAGACGCTTGCCCCACAGGGCGGCAATCGCTGTGCCGAACAGGATTGCCAGGATGGCTTCTGCCCGCGTGAAGCTAGCCCCTTACGCATCTTGGCGAACCGCTCGAGCCGCCACCAGTGTGAGCTGCCCGCGATCGATATTCACAGCCTCTGACCGCCGCCGGACGCGAGGGCACCACGAAGCCGCCAGGCCGCCCGACTCGGAGAGACTCCGCACCGACACGAGAAAAACGCCACTCCAGGGGGGAAGGCATGCGGACAGGGAAAGGCCTGGTGCGGGCCGGGAAACAGGAGCACGCGACTCACGCGCTGCTCATCAGCTCGGAAATGGTTGCTGAGGTGCCATTGGCCGGGCTTTCCTTAGTCGTCTTCCGAGATACCCAAGCGGCGCAGTTCCAAGTCCAACGCCTGCCGTCCAGCTTCGACGACGATGGTCGCGGGAGCGCCCAGCGCGTCGGCGGGCACCGGCTTCACCGCCCCGGATGACGCGTCCTGGATCGCAAGGTCCTGCAGCGCGAGTGTCTTTTCCCCGAGGGCGACCCGCTCGAGCCGGTATCGCCCGCCGGTGACCCGTACCGACGCCGACTCCCGGTAGCGGCCGTTCGTCGGGTATAGCATCACGAAGCCCTCGGTAACCGGCACGCCCTCGAAGGTGATCATGCCCTCGACGGTGCCGAGCCCAGGCCCGCAGCCGCCCGCGGCGGCGAGGGCGATCGCCATCCACGGCACGGCGGATCGGTGGATCGCATGCATCGGCAACCTCCAAGGTCGATCAGTACTGGCCCGGGGCAACGCTCAGTCCGTCCATCCGCGAATGAATCCGGTAGTAGATCGGCTGCGTGATGGTGTCGCCGACCCACTGCACGCTGCCGTCGCAGAACGTCGCCAGCACGCCCCCGGGATGACGGCTCTTCGCGGTCACCTGTCCCGAGCCGCTGGTCCACGCTCCCATGCCGGTCGCCGTGTCGTCGAAGCCCCCCTGAATGTCGTCCCATCCCGCGAGGGAGATGTTCGGGCCCGGCGAATCGTTGCGACCGCTCGCGGCCACGATGCTCGCCCCGGGCACACCCAACGCCCACGTGCCACGCAGATCACGCTGCGTGCTGTTCGTGTCGTTGACCGCGATGCGGATCTCGTCGATCAGCACCGTCTTCGACAGACCGTCCGACACCTGCTGCGGCTTGATCCGGCTGTTGACGCCCATCACCCATCCGTTGACGACGGCGTTGCCGGGCACGCCAGCGCCGCTGTACAGGGAGGACGTGCAGGTCGTCCGCTCGGCATATCCGTATGGGGCGGCGGAGGTGCCCGACCCGCTCTGGACGATCGAACCGTCCGGATCGCTCGGGCGGGACACCACGTAATACCCCGCCCCGGCGTTCGCCCCGTAGTTGCCGCGGGCCCATGGAATGCCGGTGCCACCGGGGGTGCTCACCTGGACCCACGGCTTCACGTTCCCCACATCCGACGGGCAGAGCATCGACGCCACCGGTTGTGATACGAGTCTGTTCGCCGTAACCAACTACTGCCGCCCGACAGCCCCGTGGACCAGGCGTTTTTCTCGTAGGTGGCGATGCCGGCCGCCGACGCGTCATAGAGCGGGGCCAGCTCCAAAAACGGCAACACGAGGACGGCCCAGTTGGGACCGATGCCGCGGGCGTAATTCCGCGGGTCGGAACACGCGCCGTCGGCGAGCACGGCGGGCGGAAAGCACTTCTCGGCCGCCGCATACGCGTGCACCGCGACGCCGAGTTGCTTGAGATTGTTCGCGCAGGTCGTGCGTCGCCCCGACTCCCGTGCCGCCTGCACGGCCGGGAGCAGCAGGGCGATGAGCACGCCGATGATGGCGATCACCACCAACAACTCGACGAGGGTGAATCCATGAGGATGGACAGACCTCCGTCGCACGCGAATCCCCTCGCCGAATGCCATGTCGCACCCCCTGACCGGATCCTTCATGTCCAGATGCGTCCGGACCCCGGAGAACGCTGTGAACGAAATGAAGGCGGTATCCCTCGCCCGCCCCGTCCGTGGAAATAGTATCCCGCTGCCGCAGCCGGCGGAATACCACCTCGCCCGCCGCCTCCGCCCAGCCCGCCTGGGTCGGAATCAGCCGGCGTCGCCGCTCTCGGCCGCGGCCCGATCCTCGTGGATCTGGGCCATCATCAGGCCCCCGACCGTGACGACCGTCTCGCCCGGCACGATCCCCTCCGCCACGATCACGCGATCGCTGTGCTCGCGCTCGATCTCGACCGGGCGGCGCTCGAAGACGTCGTTCGTGCCCGGTCGCTGGACGAACACGAAGGTCTCGCCGGAGTCGAACACCACGGCCCTCCGGGGGACGACCGTGCTGCCGGGAGTCGGCGGGTTCTTCACGAACACCTGCACGAGCTGCTCGCTCTTCAGCCGGCCGTCGGCGTTGGGAATCGAGCCCCGGATCCGCAGGGCACGGGTCTGCGGATCGACCTGGTTGGCGACGTAGTCGATGGTGCCGTGCACGACGTCCTTCGAGAAGGGAAAGCGGATCTCCCAGGGCAGGCCGACCTCCACCCGGGCCAGATCCCGCTCGTAGACATTGCCCCAGACCCACAGCTCCTCCAGCGACGCGATCACCAGCAACGTGTCGTTCTCGTCGTAGATGTTGCCGACGACCACATCCCGGCTGATCACCGTGCCGTCACCGGTGGCGCGCAACGTCATCTTCGCCTTCTCGGTGCCGCTCTCGAGGTGCACCCGCTCGATCTCCTCCGGCGGCACGCCGTACACCTCCAGTTCGTCCCGCGCGAGCTTGAACTCCAGGAGGCTGCGACGCTCGAGGTTGACCGCGTCGAGCAGGGCCCGCGATGCGTCCGGGATCACGCCCCCCCGGACCAACTCCCGCTGGTGGTCCGCGATCTGCTTGTCGTGTTCCGCCTGAGACTGCTTCGATTCGTATTCGAGCTTGGCCTCCGCGAGCTTCACGCTGTAGAGGTCGACGAGCGGGTCACCCTTCCTCACCTGCTGGCCGACCGTGGCGTGCACGGCCAGCACCAGCGCGTCGAAGCGGGGGCGGACCTTGAGGAGCGTGTCTGGGTTGTAGTCGGTCTTGCCCTGCACCTCGAGCGCGAGCGGGTCGGTCTGCGCCGCCACCGGGGCGAGCCGCATGCCCATCGTTCGCTGCTGCTCCTCGGTCACGGTGATCGACCCGTCCCAGGTTGAACCGTCCCGCGGCGCTCCCGCCCCGTTCGGCCAGGTCGCCGGTGCCGCCCCGTCCGCCGCCATCTCGCCGGCATGGGGCCGCAGGGCGGCCACGAGCGCCAGCGGATCGATTCCGGACGCCGCACCGGCGAGGAACGCCGCGACGCCGAGCAGCAGGCTCCCGACCAGCCACAGGAGCCCGGGCCGCCGCGATGCAACGGAAGGACGCGGTCCGGAATTCTCGGAATGCGGCCGGGGCACCGTGGAATGCGGCCCGGGGACCGCGGAGGACGGGGAAGCGTCGGCGGGGGCGGGGCGGGGCGCGTGCATGCGGGTGACTCCGGGACGGCTGGCTCAGACGGGGACGGGCGACTCGGGTCGGGCCTCCTGCGGCCCGGCCTCGGCGGGGAAGAACGTGTACAGGACGGGCAGCACGATCTGCGGCAGGATCATCGCCGAGAGCATCCCGCCCACCACCACGATCGCCAGCGGACGCTGCGCCTGCGAGCCGATCGACGTGGCGACCGCGGCCGGCAGCAACCCCAGGATCGCGGTGAGCGAGGTCATGATCACCGGCCGCAGCCGCACCATCACGCCCCGGTAGACGGCCTCCTGCGGCGAGAGTCCCTCGGCCCGCAGCGCGTTGAAATAGGTGATCAGCAACACGCCGTTCTGCACGGCCACGCCGAAGATGGAAATGAACCCGACCGCCGCCGAGATGCTGAAGTGCGTGTCGGTGAGCCGCAGCGCCCATACCCCCCCCATCGCCGCCACGAGCACGTTGAACATCACCAGCAGCGCGTACTTCATCTTTCCGAAGGCGGTGTGCAGCAGGAGCAGGATCAGGCCGATCGACAGCGGCACGAGCCACTTGAGCTTGCCGAACGCCTCCTGCATCTGGGCGAACTCCCCCGACCACTCGATGCGGTAGCCGGGCGGGAACACGACGCCCGACGCGGGATCGGCGATCCGCGCCTGGGCCTCGCGGATCGCCGACCCGAGATCGCGATCGTGCACCGCGAACTTGATCGGCAGGTAGCGGCGGTTGTTTTCCCGGTAGATCGACGACGCCCCGGAGGTGTGCGGACGGATCGTCGCCACCTGCGACAGCGGCACGCTCGCCGGCGGGGAGCCGTCGCCGGACGGCGGCAGGTCGATCGGGATCCGGGAGATGTCCTCGGGGTCGTTGCGGAGATCCTTGGGAAGGCGGAGCACGATGTCGTAGAGCTTCTCCCCCTCCACCATCTCGGAAAACGCCCGTCCGCCGATCGCGACCTGCACGATGCTCTCCACCTCGGCCACGCTCAGGCCGTAGAGCGCGCAGGCCTTGCGATCGATGACGATCTCGAGATTCGGCTGGCCGAGCACGCGAAACAGGCCGACGTTGCGGACGCCGGCGACCTGGTTGAGCACCCTGGCCACCGCCTCGCCCACCTGCTCGAGCGTCGCCAGATCGCTGCCGAAGACCTTGATCGAGTTCGCTCCTTTCACGCCGGACAGCGCCTCCTCGACGTTGTCGCGGATGAGCTGCGAGAAGTTGAAGTCGAGCCCGGGAAACGCCGCGAATTTCGCCCGCAGTTCCTCCTCGATCGACTCGCGGGTGACGCCGGGGCGCCAGCGGTCCATCGGCTTGAGCGGCACGTTGAACTCGAGATTGAAGAAACTCGTGACGTCGGTGCCGTCGTCCGGCCTGCCGATGTGCGACATCACGCCGCGCACCTCGGGAATCGAGGCGATCGCGGCCCGCAGGCGCGGGGCCATCTGCGCCGAAGCCTCGAGCGACGCCGTGCGCGGCATGATCGCGCGAATCCACAGGTTGCCCTCTTCCAGGGGCGGCATGAACTCCATCCCGAGGCCCGGCACCAGCGACGCGGTGAGGCCGATCAGCGCGAGGACGCAGCCCAGCACGATCCAGCGGGCGGAGAGCGCCACCCGCAACGCCGCCCCGAACACGCGCTTGAGGACGCGGTCGATGATCGTCTCCTTCTCCTCCCCCTTGCCGGTGAACAGGTACGAGCAGAGCACCGGGGCCAGCGTCACCGCCAGGAGGAGCGCGCCGCCGATCGCCAGGGCGTAGGTGTTGGCCATCGGCCCGAACAGCGCGCCGGCCGGCCCCGACATGAAGAACAGTGGCAGGAACGCGCAGATGATGATGCCGGTGGAGAAGAACAGCGGCCGCTCGATCTCCCCGGCGGCGTCGAGGATGCAGCGGTGCAGCGACCGTTCGCGGCCGCCGCCGTGGCCGGTGACGTGGCGGAAGATGTTCTCGACGATGATCACGGAGCTGTCCACGATGATCCCGAAGTCCACCGCCCCGATGGACAGCAGGTTGGCCGACTTGTTCTGCAGCCACAGGGCCGTCACCGAGAACAACAGCGACAGCGGGATCGCGACGGCCACGATCCCCGCGCTGGCGACGTCGCCGAGAAACACGAACAGCACGGCGACCACGAGCCCCATGCCGACGAGCAGGTTGTGCACCACGTTGTGCGTCGTGACATGGACCAGGTCGACCCGCTGGTTGAACACCCGGATCCGCATGCCGGGCGGCAGCACCCCGTCGCGCTCGATCTCGGCGAACTTCGCGGCCACGGCGGCGGCCGTGGGGAGCGACTTTTCCCCCTTCCGCATGAGGACGATCCCCTCGATGACGTCGTCCTCGCCGTCGCGGCCGACCAGGCCGAGCCGCGGCTGGTGCCCGATCACCACCTCGGCCAGGTCGCGGACGAAGATCGGTGTGTTGTTCATCGACGTGACGACGACGTCCCGGATGTCCTCGAGCTTCTCCATCTCGATCTCGATCGACCGCTCGACGTGCGCGGGATCGAGCGGGTCGATCCCTTCCCCGAGCAGCCCGATCGCCCGCACGTTGTGGGACTGCGCGCCGAGCGCGAGCACGTCGCCGCCGATGTTGGCGTTGGAGGTCTCGATCGCGTCCTCGAGCTGCCGGAGCGTGATGCCGTGGCGGCGCAGCTTGAGGGGATCGATGAGCACCTGGTATTGCTTGACGGTGCCCCCGAAGCCGGTGACGTCGATCACCCCGGGCACCTGCTTGAGCACGCGGGTCAGCACCCAGTCCTGCACGGCCTTGAGCTGGTTCGTGGTGTATCCCGGACCCTCGAGGACGTACCGGACGATTTCGCCCGTGGGGCTCCAGGGGGAGAGGCGGGGGGTGACGCCGGGCGGTGTCGAGACGGTGGCGATGCGGTTGAGCACCTCCTGTCGGGCGGCGTTGTAGTCGGTGCCGTAGGCGAAGCGGCACTTGATGTCGTTGAGCCCGGCGATCGAGGTGCTCCGCAGATCGACGAGGCCCGGCATGCCGTTGAGCGCGGTCTCGAGAGGGATGCCGACGAGCCGCTCCATCTCCTCGGGGCTCGCCCCGGGGCTCTGCGAGATCACCTCGACGAGCGGGGGCGTGGGGTCGGGATAGGCCTCGACATTGAGCTGCGAGGCCGCATGCAGGCCGACAGCCACGAGCGCGAGCGCCCCGAGCAGCACCAGCGGGCGGTTGGCCAGGCTCCAGGCGATGATGGCGCGGATCATGATCGAATCGGCGGGCGGGCGACGGGCCGGTAGACGGCCGCTATCTTAGTTCGCCGCGCGTGCCGGCAAGAGACGCCTCACCGGATGCTCACGAACCGCCGCCAAGGCTCGGGTGCAAGCTCCCCGGTCGGTGCGGCCTGCATGGCCGCGGGAGCAAAACGTATCACGGACCGGTCAAAACCGCATCCCGACGCCCGTGTCGACGAAGTAGCCGGCGGCGTCGTTGGTGAGGCCCCAGCCCATCCGGGCGCCGAGTTCGAACCGTGGGGTGATCATGAAGTGCGTGCCGGGGCCGACGAACGGCCGCACGGAGTCGTCGGGGAGACCCTGCGTCCACGACCCGAACCACTCGGCATGCACCTCCCACCGCTCCGTCACCGGGATGCGGAGCACCGCCGAGGGCATCCAGCGGTCGAACCGTCCCTCCTCGCTGTCGGCCCAGGCGTAGCGGATCGCGGTGTCGAACCGCCACGTGTTCGCAAACTCCCAGCCGAAGGCGTAGGTGGCCACGGGCTCGGTGCCCCACACCTCTCCGGCGACCGGCGTGAAGCCCTCGATGATGGCGGCGCTCCGCGGGATCCAGCCATCTTGGTCGGTCACTCGCACCTTGCAGCCGTAGAGGATGTTCGCCTCGTCACCGCCTGCTTCGCCGAGCGGGGCCTCGCCCACCTCCACGGCCGACACGACGCTGCCCCCGGACCCCTGTTCGTAGTTGACGCCGAGCCGCCACTCGAACCGCTCCCGGGTGCCGAGTCGGACGAGCAATTCAGGGAAACTGTTTGTCGGCGGCGTGTCGCGGTTGTCGATCCACACGTACGACGCTTCGATGATCGTCGTTCCGAGTTTGGCGGTGGTCGTCGCGGGCGTGAAGGCGTCGCGGTCGGTGTTGAGTTCCTGAAACTCACTGCCGGACGCCCGGCAGAGCGCCAGGCACCAGACCGCAAGCCAGGAGGCTGCTCTCGGCACGGCGCACACCTCGATGACTCTCCCAGACCGCCGCATCTTCCTGTTTCGGCCACGACGACATGCAAAGTGCAGGGCTGAGGCCGCGGTTCGAGTGCGGCGGCGGAAAGACGCGTGAATAGCAGTCAAGCTGCGGAGGCTGGGCAGGCGGCGGGCTCATTCAGGCGTCGTCGGCCTCGCGAATGAGCGGCTCCAGTCCTTTCATGCGATAGCGGCGACACAGAGTCCGGATACGAGCGCGGTCAGCGTCCGGCGAACCGATCTTTCAGGCTCAGTGCCAGCCGAATTCTGTCCTCGACCGCCAGCGCCGTGACGGCCGGCTCCAGCGGGTGGTTCGGCGCGAAGACGCCTGGCTTGCCGTTGAGCGCGGTCTCGAGAGGGATGCCGACGAGCCGCTCCATCTCCGTGGGGCTCGCCCCGGGGCTCTGCGAGATCACCTCGACGAGCGGGGGCGACGGGCCGGTAGACGGCCGCCATATGAGTTCGCCGCGCGTGCCTCCCCGTGAGTCTGCTCACCGGATGCTCATGAACGGGTGCGACGCCGCCCGCGGTGTCCTCGAGCGGGCAACGTCTACCAGCGGGCCTCGAGGCCGAGGCTGGCCCCGCTCAGGAACACGCCGCCGCCACCCACCAGCGTCCTGCCGGCGTCGGCGTTCGTGCTGAAGTCCCACTGATTCGGGGCGAGCGCCACGCCGTCGATCCAGATCAGGTTGTAGCCCATCCGAAGGCCCCACACCGAAGTCAGCCGATACACGAGCGTGGCGTTGAGGTCGCCGACGAACGCCGTTTCCGATCCCGTCGACGACAGTGCCGGCCGCACCACCGTGCTCACCCCGCCCGGGCCGCCCGGGTCCACGATCGGCCCCTGCGACTGGCTCTCGGCATTGCCGAACACGCCCGCCTTGGCCCAGCCCTCGAGGGCCCACCGGTCCCACGACCGTCGAGCCCGGGCTCCGATCTGGCCGCCGAACAGGTTGTTCGACGTCTGCGCGCGGTAGTCGCTCCGCAGCGCGCCGGTTGGCGTGGTGGTGCAGCAGGCGGACGTCATCGAGGCCTGCTCCTCGAGGCTGAGATAGCGGAAGCCGCCGAGGAAGTCGATGAAACTGTCGCCATCGACGCGGCTGCGAAACGCGTTGAACTCGGCGGAGTTGATCGACGATACCCATGTCGTGCGGACCGTGTCGCCGTCGCTGAAGGGCAGTACCTGCTGCGAAATCGGCCCGGCGATCGAGAGGTTCGCGTCACCGGACAGTTGGCTGACGGCCGTCATCCCGTAGACGCCGAAGTAGCCCGCCTCGCGGCCCCAGCCGTCGGCCGACCGCGAGCCGACGAACAGCCGGCTTCCGAGACCCGTCGCGGCGGTCAGGTCGCCGACCGACAGCACGGCGTTGCCCGTGTTGTTGTCGGTAACGAGCGGCCGCTGCGTGGCGCCGCTGTCCCGCTGGAAGGCGAGGACGTCGAAGAACGCGTAGCCCTGATCCTCGGCTGCGGCCGACGCGAGGGCCGGCGATTCGAGGCCGTTGGCCGTGGCCGAAACCCTGCCGCCCATGGTGTGCAGCAGGAGCACCGCGACCATGACCCGCCTACGAACGCACCGCCACCGCCGCAAAAAAATGAGCACGGTTGGATCCCTCCATGAGCCCGATCGCGAATCCTTTCGCGACGTATTTTGCCCATCGTCACCGCACCCCCGGGACGATGGGCGAGGGCCGCAAAAGGATGCCTGGAAACGGCTATTCCGGACCTGCGGGCGGGCCGCTTCGGAAGCGTGGAAATAACCGTTTTAGAGGTTGTTTCAGGACCAGCCCGTGCCTCGGGAATCGGCGGCACCACGGGCACCCGCGGCACGCGAGGAGCCGTGGGCATGATGCCTACGACCGCCACAGCCGGACCCCGTCCGGACTGGGGCCGGACGGGGCCGCAGGGCGTGTTCCGCTGGTCGCCGCAGCTCGGCCGCTTGGGTCAGGCGATCGAGAAGTTGTTCCAGGCGGCGTTCCCGCTGGTGATCTTCACGACGGAGTCGGTCGCGGCGTTGAACCCGGCCGTGCCGTCGTTCATCACGAGGTAGACGGTCGAAGCGTTGTTGGCGAAGTTGTTGGTGCCGAACTCGACGAGCGTCGCACCGTTGGCGACGAGATTCGTCGTGTTCAGGGCCGCGGCGAGGGCCGCGTCGCTGTAGGCCCCGGCCACCGCCACCTTCCGGATATTTGCGGACGTCACCGCATTCGGCCCGTCGAACACGTCGCCCGGGCTGAGGACGATGATGAACCTGACTTCGAAGGCGAAGTCGGTGATCACGTCCATCGCGGCCATCGTCGAGTCACCGGCCACAAACCGGAAGGTGTCGGCGCCGGCATTGCCCGTGAGCGTGTCGGCCCCGGTGCCGCCGATCAGGACGTCGTTGCCGGCG
>Ga0214917_10008410_pt1 | contig 10146 bp, 10 predicted proteins | sample LL_1208_BB_MetaG_FD_177983 | JGI IMG/M metagenome (GOLD analysis project Ga0214917, IMG submission 177983) | Freshwater microbial communities from Lake Lanier, Atlanta, Georgia, United States - LL_1208_BB | ecosystem: Environmental > Aquatic > Freshwater > Lake | place: USA: Georgia | collected...
TGATGAGATCCCGATCCGTGATTCCCTGGGCCTTTTGGGCCTTGATCAAGACATCGAGATGGTTGTCTTCGAGATTCATGAAAGCACCTGTTCGGTTTTTCGGGAAAGGTCGGTCGCAGGGACAGGAGTTTCTTTCACGCCAAGGGGGGGAGGGGGGAGCTCAAACCAAGAGCGGCAACCGGAGAGGGAGCCGGAGTGAGGCAGATGCCAAATCGGAGATAGCGAGAAGGCGCGGATATGGGCGAAGTGCAGAAGTTTCTGGTCGCGGGACCCAAAGTGTTCCCGGATTGTCGCGGGATCGTAGGCGGTGAGAGGGAGAAGTTTTTCGATTTGGGCCCAGTCGAGCAAGTCTCCCGAACGGATAATTTCAACCCGAAGGGCAATGGAGAAATCCGCTGCGGCACTTTTTGATCCCTTCTCATGGTACTGAGTCGGAAGGAGGTAGAAGGATTTTGTCTGGAAACCGCTCTCGGCGGTGGATTCACGAAGACCGGCCTTGCGAAGGAGAACCGACTGGCGTCCCCCGGCGATGGCCGCACAGACCGAGGAGAGTTCCTTGAATCCATGAATCATGATCGGTGGACCTTGGAAATGAGGAGCGGGTAGTTCCGGATCAGGTAGTAGAGGCCCGATCCGGCTGTGACGGCGGCCGTGACAAAGACGGCAAAATCCAGAAGAGGGCGTCCAAAGGGTAAAGGGGGATCAATGGCCAGAAGGAGAAGTCCAAGAATCGCAGTCACCATTTGCGTGACGGTTTTGTGTTTGCCCACTTTTTCCGCAGCAAGAACAACCCCCTTTTGTCCGGCGACGAGGCGGATTCCGGTGATCAGAAATTCCCTGGCCACCACAAGGGAAACGAACCAGACGGGGAGAAGACCTGCCCCGAGGAGGCCGATAAACGCGATGGTAACCAGAAGCTTGTCGGCGAGGGGGTCAAAAAGGCGGCCAAAATCGGATTCGATTTTCCATTTTCGGGCGAGATGGCCGTCGAGCCAGTCCGTGAGTGCTGCGGCGACAAACAGGATGAGGGCAAGCCATGCGGTCCAAAGGGGAACCGGGGGATGAGCACAGGCCTGGAGAAGCACGAGAAGGACGAACGTTGCAAGAACGCGTCCGATCGTGAGCCAGTCGGGAAGAGTCATGGACGGGAGTTTAGGTTCAAGTTGATGCTGAAGAAAGATTAAGCGATCAGATCGTAGATTTTGTGTCCGGTGACGGTCACTTCGGCAAATTTCCCAGGGGTCAGGGGCTTTTGCAGGAGAACTTTTCCGTCGACGTCGGGGGCATCGGCTTCCGTGCGGGCGGTGTCGGGGGTGTCGGCCAGAACGCGGATTTTTTTTCCGACCAGGGAGGCGGCCCGTTCTTTGGCGATTTTCTGTTGGGCCGCCATCGCTTTCCGGTAGCGGGCTTTTTTCACTGCCGGGGAAATCTGGTTGGGCAGCTTGGCGGCCCGACTGCCTTGTTCCTGGGAGTAGGTGAAGATGCCCATCCGGTCGAATTTGGCCTCTTCAATGAAACCGAGGAGTGTTTCGAACTGGGCATCGGTCTCTCCCGGAAAACCGGCGATGAAGGTGGTGCGGATGGCCAGGCCGGGAATGCCAGCGCGAAGGCGCTTCACCAAATCCCGGATGTGGGCTTCGGAAGTTTCCCGACGCATGTCCTTCAGCATCCCCTCCTCGATGTGTTGGAGAGGCATATCGACGTAGCGGGCGACTTTCGGGAGGCGGGCGATGGCGGTGATGAGTTCATCCGACCAGTGGGCAGGATGGGTGTAAAGAAGGCGGATCCAGAAATCCCCCTTCACACTGGAAAGAGCTTCGAGAAGATCGATCAGGTTTTCCCCTTGGGCGGAGCTGACCTGGGCGCGAGGGCCCCGGCCTTCGGTCCAGCGATCCATCCCGAAGTAGGTGGTGTCCTGGGAAATCAAGAGGAGCTCTTTGACTCCCTCCGAGACGAGTTGTTCGGCTTCGCGTCGGACCGATTCGATCGTCCGGCTGCGGTGTTTTCCGCGCATCTGAGGAATAACGCAGAAGGAGCAAGGGTGGTTGCAACCCTCGGCGATCTTCACATAGGCAAAGTGTTTGGGGGTCAGGCGCCAGCGGGGCGTGTTGAAGTCGGGGATGTAGACGGGGAGGTGGTCGGGGACCAGATCCTCCGGCGGGGTGCCGGGGGCGCGAGCCAGGACGCGACGGACCACGGGAGCAACCTCCTCGAGTTGGTCCAGACCGATGAAGGCGTCGACTTCCGTGAGCTCGCCGGAAAGTTCCGACGAGAAACGCTGGGACATGCATCCGGCGACGATGAGACGCTGATCGCGTCGACGGCGGTGAAGTCCGCGATCGCGGTGGGCCTCGAGAATGGCCGAAATGCTTTCCGTTTTGGCGGAATCAATGAAAGCACAGGTATTGACGATGAGGACGTCGGCCTCGGCGGAATCGGAAGTCAGGTCGATGCCGGCCGAACGGAGGTGGCCCAGCATGATTTCCGAGTCGACGAGGTTTTTGGCACAACCCAGAGAAATCAGGCCGACTTTGGTAGCCATGAAGGGAACAAAGGAAGAGCCGGGACGTCAGCGGGCGGGGAGGCGGAAGGTTTGGGGACCGGGCTTTTCGTAAGGACCGAAATTCGAGTCGTTGAAGATGATTTCCGCGTCAGCGGCTTCGCGGGTGGTGACAATGAAGGCTTCCCCTGTCCAGGCTGGATCGTCCCGCCCGGGGACCAAATCATCTTCGTCGATTGTGTCTTCGAACACCTGGACTTCCTTGCCGTCGCGGATGGCGACCACGCGGACCCAGGTGTCTTTTCTCGCCTTGATCCTCAGCTGCTGGGGGGTGGCGGGCTTCGGGGGGGTGTTGTCGGAGGACTGAACCATCGGGAGGGAAGAGGGAGCGGGAGAATTCCCGGGTTTGACCGGAATCGCGGATTTGACGAAACCATCGGTGGAAACCGGGGGAGTGGAGGCGGGAGGCTCCGGTTTTTCAGCCGCCCCGATGGGAGCGAGGTTCGAGGGATCTTTCGGAGATTTGACGGGCCACACACGGTATATTTGGATCCCAACAACGCTCAAAACAAATAAGCCGGCGACGGCCAAAACTCCGAGGCCCAGTCCCCGGGAAGTAAGCATCGGTTCCGAAGCACGAGTCGGAAGGGCTTCGAGCATTTCCGGGCGCAGATCCAGAATGGAATCCTCCGCTTCCGCCTGGGGTTGGAATTCACGGACAATTTTTTTTGGGTCCAAACCGAGTTCGCGGGAGTAGATGCGGAGGAAGCCGCGGGCATAGGCCAAGCTGGGAAATTTGTCGAAATGGCCGGCTTCGAGATTCCGGATCACATTGAGGTGAAGGCGCGTCCGGGCGGCGGCCTCTTCGATGCTCCAACCGAGTCGGAGACGGGCAACACCCAGCTGCGAGGCAACAGGAGTGTTCGCCTCAGACGTGGGGGATGTCTGATTTTTCATAATTGGACGGTGTCGAGGTCGACAAGGATCTCGCGATCCTTGGCTCCATCGCGGGGTCCAATAATACCTCGAGATTCGAATTGATCAATCACCCATGCGGCCCTGCCGTAGCCCAGTCCTAACCTCCTCTGTAACAACGACGTGGAGGCGCGTTTTTCTGTTTTGACGACTTCCAAGGCGCTGGCGAGCAGTTCCTCGTCTTTTTCCGATAGATCAGAGTCCCCGGAGGCAGGTTTGGTCAATTTGGCATGAATTTCCTGCTCGTAGTAAGGGGTGGATTGGGCGGCGATGAAGTCGATCACGCGGGAAACCTCCTCGTCGGAGACAAAGGCGCCTTGGGCGCGGATCAATTTGCTGGCGCCGGGTCGAAGATAGAGAAGGTCTCCCTTTCCAAGGAGGTTTTCGGCGCCGGACTCGTCAAGGATCACGCGGGAGTCGACCCCGGAAGGGACCTGGAAGGCGATGCGGGCAGGGACATTGGTTTTGATCACGCCGGTGATGACGGCGGCCCGGGGTGTTTGGGTGGCGATGACAAGGTGAATGCCGGCCGCACGGGCCTTGGCGGCAAGGAGGGCGATCGCATTTTCGACATCTGCGGGGGCGACCTGCATGAGGTTCGCGAGCTCGTCAATGATCACGACAATATAAGGGAGCCGGTCCGGCAGAGGCTCTTCCGAGGGGACGGAGGATTTCTGGATTTCGCCGTTTTCGAGTTGGGGGGCAAGGTCGAGTTCCTCGACCCGGTGGGGGGTCCGGACCCGGGTGTTGTAGGCGACGATATTCCGGACGCCGGCCTTCGCCATATAGCGGTATCTTTTTTCCATCTCGTTGATCACCCATCGAAGGGCCAGCAGTACTTTTTTGGGTTCGGTGACGACGGGGACAACGAGATGGGGAAGTCGGTTGTAGACCTGAAGTTCGACGACCTTCGGATCGATGAGGATGAGTCGCAGGTCGTCCGGGCTGAATCGGTAGAGAAGGCTGAGGAGCAGGGTGTTGATGCAGACCGATTTTCCGGAACCGGTGGTGCCGGCGATGAGGGCATGAGGCAGATCGGCGAGATCGTCGATGAGCGTGGCGCCATAGACGTCTTTTCCGAGCGAGACGGGGAGGTGGGCGCGGGAGGAGTTCCATTCGGCGCACTCGATGAGATCGCGAAGGAGGATCTTCACCTTGGAGGCATTGGCGACTTCGATGGCCACGGTGTCGCGACCGGGGACGGGAGCCAGGATATTGATGCGTTCGGCTTTCATCGAGCGGGCGAGGTCGCGCTCGAGGTTGCAGATGCGTTCCACGCGGATGCCGGGGGCGGGATAAAGTTCGTAGCGGGTGATGGTCGACCCGCGGGTGATGTCTCCAGGACTGACCTCGATATCGAAATGCGAGAGAGTTTCGATAATGCGTTCCTGATTGGCCTTGAGTTCGTCCTCGGAGAAGGTGGGGCGGACTTCCTTTTCGGATTTCTGGAGGAGGTCGATGGGCGGGAGCTTGTACTTGTCGTAGGTCGGGCGAGTTGAGGCGGGAGTGGGAACCGGCGCGGGTTTGGGAGTGGGCTTGGGTTTGGAGGGGGATTCGGTGGAAAGGGGAGGGAGAGGAGATTCGGCCGGAGGGAGGGTTTTGAGGGGTTTTTCCGGTTTGGGGGGTTTTTCGTTTTTCTCCTTTGGGGATTCAGGGATCGAAGAGGGCATGGGATTTTTGGTGGTATCGAAAATTTTGGGAGCGGGGCGGTTCAGCGGGATCGCAACCGCCGGTTCAGGTTCTTTGGGGGGAGCCTTTTCTTTGGCGATCTGACGGCGGAGGCGCTTCTGCTGGATTTCGACTTTCTTTTGTTCGAGTTCGATCCGCTCGGTGGGATCGGCCTGGCGAATTCGGTAGTCCAGATATTGGTCCACGAGGGCGCGACCGGCCTCCCCGAAGGCCCGGGCAAGTTCGGCGGGACGGAATTCGAAGAGAAGGACGAGAACAACGAGATAGGAGAGGCCGAAGACAAGAACGGCGCCGACCTGGCCGAGGATGGGGGCGACGAATTTGTCGTTCAGGAAATAGCCGATATAGCCACCTGGCATTTTTCCGGCGGGGGAAGGAGGGCCGTCGAGGCCGTGGGCTCCGGAAAAAAGGGGATTGGCCAAGCTGGGGCCGAAAATCGGAGCGGCGAGCTGGAGCAGGCAGGCTCCGGTGACGAGGAGGATGCCAAGGAATAAAAACTTCCGGGAATAATGAACTTCCTTGGCGAAGAAGAGAAGCAGGCCTCCGGCGATGAGGACGACTGGGAAAAGATACGAGCCCAAGCCGAAAAGGAGAAAGAGGATGCCGCCGAGATAGGCGCCAGCCGGGCCGACAAGGTTTTCTTTCGGGTTTTGCGGGGGTTGGGAATAGAAGGAGAGGTCGCGGGGGTTGAAAGAGAAGAGTGCGAGCAAAAGGAGGATGCCGGTGCCGAGGATGGCGAGGGCAATCACCTCTTGACCGAGAGACGGACCGGTGCGGATGGGTTTAAGTTTGGCCATGTCGAATGGAAGGAGTCTAATTGAGCGTAAGGATGGCCATTTCCAAGGTAAGTTTACAGGGGTGGGGGGTGGGCCTGGGGGTCCTGATTTTTGTGGGGTGCGGGGGTGATCCCCAGGGGCGGTTCATTGGAGAGGTCAATCAAGGGATCCAAAAGGCCAATGAAGGGAGGCATGGGGAGTTGGAGGAGAAGTTTTCCCGGGGACTTCAGGGGAAGGTTCGGGCGGAGGGCTGGGAACCCCGGGTTGCGTTGGCCGTCGCGGGAAAGAAGGATCGGGAGGAAAGGGCGAAGTACCGGCTATCCGATGTGCCCAAATTTGAGGGGAGCTATGCCGAGGCGGAAATCATCCGGATTTCAGGGGGAAAAGAGAAGAGGCTGGTTATTCCGTTTGTGCTGGAAGAAGGAAAATGGAGGGTGGGGGCGGCCTATCGGGATGGGAGGGCATGGGAGGAGCCGGACTTTTAATTTTAGATGATGGAATGGCCTTTCTGACCTAGGGTGGCATATGGCGATTTGGAAAATCGAGCCGCTGATGCAGGAGCGGATTTGGGGTGGGCGAAATCTTGAGGCATTCGGAAGGGTCCTGCCGGTGGGGAAAAAGATTGGAGAGAGCTGGGAGCTGGTTGACCGGGCGGAGGCGCAGTCGGTGGTGGAAGGGTTGGGGATGACTCTGGGTTCTCTTTGGTCGGGACCGGACCGGAAGAAACTTTTTGGCACCCGGGCTCCCGACTCGGCCCGTTTCCCAATCCTGATCAAACTGCTGGATGCACAGGAGAAGCTGTCCCTGCAGGTACATCCGCCGAAGGGAAAGGCAGGGGAATTGGGCGGGGAACCGAAAAAGGAGATATGGTTCTTTTTGGAAACCCAACCCGGTGCGGAGATTTATGCCGGCCTGAAGAACGGAATCCGTCGGAGAGAGTTTGAGGATGCCCTGAAGGCGGGAACCGTTGCGGAATGTTTTCACCGCCTACCCACCGAGCCGGGCCTGGCGATGTTTCTTCCGTCGGGACGGGTGCATGCGATCGGTTCGGGGAACGTGATTCTGGAGATTCAGCAGAACTCCGACACGACGTACCGGGTATATGACTGGGACCGGAAGGATGATTCCGGCAAACCGAGGGAGTTGCACGTGAAGGAGGCACTGGCGTCGATCCAATGGGAGGATCATGAGCCGGCTTTTGTTCAGCCCCGGGGGGAACGGATGTTGGTCTGTGAAGATTTCAAGATCACTCGCTGGTGGGTGGCTGCGGGAGAGGTGAGGGAGGTGGTGCCTGATTCCGGGACGTTCCGTTATCTTTTTGTGGCGGATGGAAAGGTGCGGGAAGAGGCGGCCGGTGAGGAGTGGGCGAAAGGAGCAGGCCGGCTTATCACCGCCGATCATCCTTCTTTGATTCTCCAGGGGTTGGAGGAGAGCACGGTGGTGCAGGTGGAATTTTCCCCAGTCGGATGAACCGGCGGCAGTTTTTGGCGATGGGGGGCGGGGCCCTTCTCCCGGTGGAATTTCTTGCGGGATGTGGCGGGTGGCGATGGAGAGAGACGGATGTTTGCGTGTACGGTGGGAACGCCAGCGGCATCATGGCGGCCGTTTCGGCGGTGAAAGAGGGATGCCGGGTGCTTGTAATCGAGCCGAGTCGCTGGCTGGGGGGGATGACGGGGGGAGGGTTGATGCACATCGACTGGGGACAGAAAGATGCGGTCGGGGGCATGACCCGGAAAATTCTCAACGACGAAAATGATGATGCCACGTATCGCCGAATTTTTCAGGGGCTGGTTCACGAACATTCCATTCCGGTCGTTTACGAGCATCGGCTGGCCGCGGTTCATAAGACCGGTTCACGGATTGATTCGATCGAGCTCGATTATGCCCCGCCTGACAAAACCGGATGTCCGATTGCCCGGCCCCGGCAAATCCAGGCGATACAGGTGAGGGCCCGGGTGTTCATCGATTGCTCCTACGAAGGAGATTTGATGGCCCAGGCAGGGGTGTCACACACCTTCGGAAGGGAGTCCCGGGAGCAATATGGAGAGTCTTTGGCGGGAGTGCCGCCGAATATGGGGGTGTACGACATTGATCCCTATGTGGTGCCGGGAGATTCCCGGAGCGGACTTCTGCCACTTTTGCAGGATATTTCCATGGGGCCGGCGGGAAGTGCGGACAAGCTCACGATGGGCTACGGCTTCCGGTGGAAGTTCACGCTGGGGAAAGAGCGGCTGCCGATCGGATTGCTGGACGAGTATGACCCGGGAATGTTTGAAATTTATCGGCGGGCATTCCGCGGAAGCGTGGATTTGGCGGGGTACCGGATCAGAAAACTGGGCACGCGGGAGCCGGAGCAGGGGCATATTTACGCAATGGGCTCGGGCAATCTTGCGAGGAGCCTGTTGGCACCGACTGTTTTTGGAGCGAACGCCGGCTATCCCGAGGGGGACTGGTCGACCCGCTCGCGGATCTGGAAGTTGCACCAGAATTTTATGGCGGGAATGACGCATTTTTTGAGGACGGATCCGGCGGCCCCGGAGGATCTTCGGCAGAAGGCTCAACAAATCGGGTTTCAGCGGGGTTCCTTCGACGACACGCAGGGTTGGCCTCATCAGATGTATGTACGGGAGGCCCGGCGGATGGTTTCGACCTACGTGGTTACTCAAAAAGACATGGAGGGGAAGACCGACCCGGGGGATTCGGTCGCCTTGGCGTCCTATGGGGTGGATGATTGGCCGTACGCCATGTTCCCGTTGAATGGGAAAATTGCGCTGAATGGCGGGATGTACTCGATGGTTTGCCTGAATGAGGCGAATCGGGGAATTTACAAGATGCCTTACCGCGCCATCACGCCCCGGAAAGAGGAGGGGGAAAATCTGCTCGTGCCGGTCTGTTGCTCGGCAAGTCATATTGCGATGACTTCCATCCGGATGGAGCCGGTGTGGATGATGCTGGGGGAGGCGGCAGGGTTGGCCGGGGCGATGGCGTTCAAGGGGCAGACTTCAGTCCAAGGCGTTTCGGAGAGCGAGTTGCGGAGCAAGCTGAAAGAGCGCGGGCAGATTCTGGAAAGACCGGCATGAGCGGCGCTTAACCGCCCGGTTGACACCGGGTTTCTGTCTGCCGATCCTTGTCTCATGAAACAAAAACTAATTCGAATGATTCAACTGTTTGTGGTCGTCATCGCCAGCCTGTTTGTGGGAGTGCCTCACGCCGAGGCCGGCACCAAGTGGGACCGTTGCGTGAACCGGATAAATTCACGCGGAGACAAACTGCCGGATGCCCGGGGCAAACATTGTTGGGATGACGACGACGATGATGATGAAGACGAAGGCTGCTGCAACGGCTCGAAAAAGAGCTGTGGCGAGAAGAAGTCGTGCCGCGACAAGGACGACGACAAAAAATAACCAGAAGTAATCAGGAGCTGAAAAGGGGGCGGATCCGAGAGGGTCCGCCCTTTTTTGTTCAATTTCCTCGTCAATAAGTTTGCAATGATCGAAGCTCATGGAATGAAACTCCTTTTTGTTTCGGTCTTTGCCATGGGATGCGGCCTTTTTTCATTGCGCGCGGAGGAGGCAGGAAAATTCTCGCAGAGCGTGGCTACTCAGTGCGCCCAGCGGTGGGCAATTTATGTTGGTCAGGGGCAGGCGAATGAGCTGGCCAAAATTCTGGACGAATCCTATCAGCACACCCACGGCACAGGACTGGTGGAGAACAAGGAGGAGTTTCTTGCCGCGCTACGGAGCGGAGCGCGCAAATATGAGCCCATCCAGCTGGAGGAGGTGAAGACGAGATTGTTCGGCGATTGTGCGGTCGTGACCGGAAAATTCGCTCTTAAGGTTTCCATCAAGGGAAAAATAATGGAGGGGGTGAACCGATTTTCTTTTGTCGTCGTCCAGACCCCGCAGGGACCGAAGGTCGTTTCGTTTCAGGCCACGGCGATCAAGCCAGCGACTTAGGCGGGGCGGAAGTCCACCTGCCTTTTTTGGATATCAATCTTCAGCACGGCAACGCGCAGGCGGCTGCCAGCCCGGTAGGTTTTTCCGGAGCGACGGCCGCGCAGGGAGCGCTGGGCAGGGTTGAAGGAAAAGAAGTCGTCCCGAATGGAAGAGACGTGAATCAGTCCGGAGAGAAGAAAGTCCGGTAGTTCAACGAACATGCCGAAGTTGGTGACTTCGGTGACCACGGCCTCGAAAGTCTGGCTGGGAT
>Ga0214917_10008411_pt1 | contig 10146 bp, 6 predicted proteins | sample LL_1208_BB_MetaG_FD_177983 | JGI IMG/M metagenome (GOLD analysis project Ga0214917, IMG submission 177983) | Freshwater microbial communities from Lake Lanier, Atlanta, Georgia, United States - LL_1208_BB | ecosystem: Environmental > Aquatic > Freshwater > Lake | place: USA: Georgia | collected...
TGGCGAGGCCGGCAAGGTCAGCGTCAGAGACGCGGTCAGCACGTAGTTGGTGCCCGACGTTGCGCTAGTGTTGGTGCTTACAACCGAGACGTTCTTCCGCGGGTTCGACAGCGTGAAGGTGCCGTAAGCGACCATGTCCACAATGTCGCCGGCGGCCAGGCCCGAGGCGAACACCACCGTGGAGCCGTTGGTCGCGGTGAAGTCGGTGCCGACCAGCTGCTTGACGCCGTTCAGGTACACGTCCACATAGCCCACGTTGTACGTGATGGAGAAGCTGGTCTGCCCGGCCGTGGCGGTGTAGGTCTGCCGTTGCGAGGTGCCGTTTACCACACCGCTGGCTGCTTGCCAGACGCTGCCGGTGTAAACGCGCATCTCAGGGATGGTCGTGTTCCAGTACAAAGCGCCAGTCAGTAGCGCGTTGCCGTCGTTGTCCACTGCCGGATCAGATGCCTTGGCGCCCAGGTAGCGATCGTCAAAAGAGTCATACGACGCAGCTGCAGACGCCGCTGAAGAAGCCGCCGAGGATGCGCTGCTTGAAGCATTCGACGCGCTGGTCGCTGCAGCAGCTGCTGACGCCGCAGCCGAGGTGGTCGTGCCAAACAGCGAATCGATGTAGCTCGAGGTGTAGGCGTCAGTGATGCCGTACCCGGCCAAAGTAGTCGGGTTGGAACCGCCAGTCACCCGGCCGTAGATATCAACCGTCACCGACTTGTAGGTGCTGGCCGTCACGCCAGTGGCCGCCAGGTCGATATCATCAGCGCCCACCACAATGCGTGAGCTTGAGGCAGTGTTGACGTTGAGCGTGTTACCGGTCTTGGTCATCCCGGCGCCGGCGCTGATCTGCCCAGCGCCCGAGAACTGCGTCCAGGTCACTGCAGTGCTGCCTAACGTCCCGCCGGCAGTCACCGTGCAGATGTAGCCGCTGTTGGCGTTGTTTGTGCCCTGCTCGATAAACGTGAACGCCGCGACCAGCTCGTCCCAGGCGTCTGCGTCGGATGCGCGCGACCAGGCGCCTGCCGCGCACACGTAGATGCCGTTCTGTGCCGCGGCGCTTTGATCCTTCACCAGCACCCGCTGCCCGGCGCTGACCGACACGCCGTCGATCGTTTGTGTTCCGCTGAGTGTGATGTTGGCCGTGGTGGCCACTAAGCAAGAAGCCTTGGCGTCAATGCCTTGGGCCACGCTGTCCACGTAGGCTTTGGTGGCCGCATCGGTGTCAGTAGTCGGCGTGCCGAGCGCTGCGATCTTGGCTCCCGACATGTTCAGCCCGTTGGTGACGACCGCGTTGTAGAAGGTTGACGTGCCGCTCGCTGCGGTCACGTTGCCGGTCACGTTGCCAGCAACCCCACCTGTTGCGGTAATCGCACCAGTCACAGCCAGCGTCGAGCTGAGGGTGACCGCGCCCGTCGCGCTCAATGTGCCGGTCACGGCCGCGCCCCCCTGCGCGTTAAAGGTCTTGCCGGTAGGCACCGTGACGCTTGAGGCCGTCATCTGAATGACTGGCACGCCAGTGATTACTAGGGCCGCGTTGCCAGTGCCTGACCGGTACAGGCCAGAGTTGGTTTCGTTTGTAAACGCTAGGCCTGGGGCTGAAACGGTGCCATCAGCAATGCGAAACGGTGCCAACATTCCACCGGCGCCCGTGCGCGACAGCGAGTTAGTGATCTCGTTAGCCAGATCATCCATTGTGTTGTTGGCCCACGACGCCTGGATCGTCGTGCCAGGCACCACCGGGTTACCGGCGGGAAGCGAATAAGTTCCTGATCCGTTGCGTGGCATGTTGCTTTCTCCTTAATCGCCCATCGAGGCCCCATACGCACGCAACGCGGGAACCAGGTATTCGTTTCCACGGCGGCGAACAAAATCTTGCCATCCGTATTTTCCCATCAGTAGGTTTTGGCCTGTCTGCGTACCAAGCAGCGCGGTCGCTCCCGCGTCCATGCCCATCATTGGCAAACCGAACCCACTGACCAGCATCAGTTTTTCTGCAGTACCTGGGCCCACTTCAGGCAGCGTGTTGCCGTAGACCTGCTGCGCCGTCAGCGCCTGTTGCTGGCCTGGTGCCGTGCCGCGCGAAAACGCTGCCTTGTCGGGTGACTTGTCGCGCGCACGGATTGCGTTGAGCTGCTGGCCAGGTGTCACCATCCCGCCCTGCTTTTGCGCGCCCAACATGCTCGAGGCGCGGCTGATGGTCTTGAACTTGGCGTAGGCCTTGTTGATCTCATCAGCCTGGGCCGCCACCTCTGGTGGCAGACCACGCGAACGCAGCGATTCAATCGCAGACCGCACCGCAACCAAAGCTTCGGCCTTCTCGCCGTTGCCGCTCTTGTACGCGGCCGTGATCGCGTTGTTGATGTCGTCCAGCGCTTTCTTGACGTTGCCGTGTGGGACCACCTCGCGACCGAGCTCCACCGTCTCGGTGATCGGGGTCATCATCTTGGAGCTCACCAAACCCTTGCCGACCGGCTGGCCGCCCTGGCGCGTAACCGTTGGCGACACCAAGCCAAAGAGCGTGTCCTCAACCTTGCGCACTGCACCGGCAATATCTGCCGCGCTGCCGGGCAAGTAGGCCTCAGAATCCTTCACAATGCCCTTGAGCTGCGAGGTGAAGGTCTGATCCACCGGCACGCCGCGCGTGCCGTACAAGGCCCCGTAGGCATCGTCAAAGCGCTTGGAGAGCTCGCGCAGTCCTTCGCTACCGACTGCCGTGACTGGCTTGTCGTATTCGAAGCGCAGCACGTTTCCAGCATCATCGAGCACCGGCATCGGCGGCGTGGCCTCACGCATCAGGATGCGGTTCCACGACTCAATCCCGGAACGCTCTTGGTTTTTGATGAGGTCGCCAGCCATCGGCAGCGCCCGCGCCCGCTCGGCAATCGTGCGCACGATCCGGCCGCTGCGGTTGCCATCATCAAGCGCCTTCCACATCGGGACGTTGGCGCCCTGGTCCATCAGCTCTCGCGCCGCCGGCGAAACACCAGGCGACACCAGGCCGCCAAGGGTGCGGGTAAGCACGCGGCCGCCCGCTTCACCTAATCCAGCACCAAGCGCGCCGCTTGCAGCTGCAGTTCCGCGATCTTCCGGCGCTAGCGCGGCCGAGGTCACGCCGCCGGCGATTGCCGAGCTGGTGATCGGCCCGCGCAGGAATTGCATTGCCCGGGGTAGGTACTTGGCCCCCGCAACAATCGCCTGCTGACCACGAATTGCCGGGGCTGCGGTCAGTGCCACATCGCCGGCGATATTGCCGACGGTCGCGGCCGTGTCGCCCTGCTTTACAAACGCCTGGCCTTGCTCGAGCAGTGCCTTGTCCTCGGGCGTCAAGTCGGTAACCATGCCTTTTAAGCCCATTGCAGCTCGGTCCAAGGCTACCTTGGCGCCGCCCAGGCCACGCATGAACGTGCCCATTTGTCCGACGTCCTGGCCCGCGTATGCGTTGGCCTGTGCGCGCTCTTTTTGATTGCGCACTTCGCCCAGGTCCTGCGAGGCGAGCTTGCGCTCGAGCTCCTCAAGCCGGCGTAGTTCTTCGAGCTCCTGGCGCGGGTCCATTACTGTCTTCCGTGCTTAGCGCGCAAGCGGTCAAGCTCGGCCTGTTCAGCTGGGCTGAGGCCCCCAGGGCCTTGGCGAGATTGACCAAACTGGGGCGCAGCAAACGGTCTGTTGACGTTGATCTTGCCGCCCTGCTCCATGTAGCGTTGTTTGACGTCTTGCCCAAATCCACCAGCGACGTTGGCCAGCACCTCGTTCATTTTCGGAACGATCACGTTGCTGTAAGCGTTCAAGAAATCGGACTGGCTGTAGTTGCCGCTTGCCATGTTGGCCAGCGCTGCGCGCTGTTCTTCGTTGAGTGTTACGGCCTGGCCGCTAGCCAGTCGCAGCAGCTCGTTGGCGACGTTTTTGACAAGCGCACGGTTGGTCTTGCCTTCCTCGCCAATGAAGGGGCCGCTAACGTCCATGCCCATCAGTTTCAGGTCTGAACCGTAACCAACGCCGGGGAGGCTGGATTCCCCACGATTGGCATAGCTTGTCAATCGATTATTAAGCTGCTCGATGCCGGAATACAGGTTGGTGACGTCTTCCAGGCGCTTGCTTAGGGTGGTGGCGCCGGTGCTGGTTGCCTTGTCCTTGACGTCTGCTTGCGCTTGATCGCGCCGTTCTTTGGCCTCAGCGGCTTGCTGCTGGCGCCAGCTGTTCATAAACGCGGTCTGCTGAGCCTGGTTTTGCATCGCCCACCGTTGGTTTTCAACTTGCATCCGGCGCAACTCGTTTTGGATTGCGTCTTGAGCGCGTCGGGCTTCTGCGCGTTCTTGCTGTGTCTCTGCAGTGGTCGCGATCTGCTCGTAAGCCTTGGCCTGCTGCAGCAAAAACTCGGCGCGTTTGTCTTGCGCCGCAAACGGGTCCTTGATGAATTGACCTTCAGCGGTAATCATCCCGCCGCCGACCTTTATCGGATCGCGTGCGCCAGCGGCCGTCTTAAGCAGCTGCTGTTGCAGGGGTTGATAAGACTCGCCGGCAAACTGTGCCGCCAACGCGTTCAGCATTGCACCTTCGCCTTGTTGCGCACGCTGCTTGGCAAATGCCTGCAAAGCGCTAGTGTCAGGATCTTGGTTGTACAGATCCGATCCCTGTTCGTAGAGATCCGAGGCCCTCTTGCGGTACGCACTGATTGCGCTGGGCAATACTGAGCCCTGGCCAGGCTTAACCGTGTTCGACAGCGTGCCGCTCATTGACTGCAGCGCAAACGGCAGCATGCTTTTTCTTCTTTGCTCAACATCCTGAGCAAAAGTCAAAGGCATCGTTGTCGTGTCAAATTCCATCTCAGGCCTCGTTGCCGTAGGTCGGCAGGCCGCCGTAAGGGTCCATCACCGGCGCGGTCATCCCGCCGCCCATGCCAGCACGACGGCGCTTGCGCATCTCCTCGAGAGCCAGACGCTGGCGCTCGTTGAACCCGGCCATGCCGGCATCGACGCCTTTCTGCTGCTGGCCTGCCATGTAGGCCGTGCCCATCTGCGCGATCGCGTTGGCAAGGCCTGGCGCGACATAGTGCTTGCCGACCATCTGGCCCTGCATCGGCTCCATCGCACGGCCCCGCAGGGCATCGATCATGGCTTGCTTGCGCTTTAGGTCTTCCTGCTCGGGGCGCATGGCGCCCATCTGCAGCAAGTAATCAAACATGAGATCGTCATTCATTGAAGGCCTCCGTAATCAACCATTAGGAATCCGTTGGCGTGGCACTTGACCAGGTCAGGCCGTACCTGCTGAACCTCTTGTGCAATCACACCGCGTTGCGGCATTCCCATCATTGTGTAGTCGTAAATGCCCACGCCAATCGCGTGCGTGCCCACCCGCTCAATGTTGGACTTTAACCGCCGATCACTGAACATGAACGCGGCCGATCCGAGCTGCGCGCCGGCGCCCAACAAGTTGCCAAACATGGCGTTTTGCGCGTTGGCAGCGCCCAGCTGCGCGTCGTAGCCCATTTGCGTGGCGCCCAGGATGTTGGGCGTCTCAGCGCGACCAGCGGGTTGAAACGACGGCATCTGTGGCAGGTTTACCTGTTGACCGCTAAGCAATGCGTTCATTTCGTTAAGCGACATCCCGCGTCGCTGCATCTGTTCTGCGATCGCCTGCTGGCGCAGCTGATTTTGATAGTTGGCGTAATTTTGGTTCATGCCTTGCTGCTGCTGCATGGCCTGGTTTTGTGCGTTCATGCGTGCCAAATCAAGCGCGGCGGCCTGGCCCAATGCCTGGTTGCTAAATTGTCGTGATTGCATGTCTTGGTTAAACTGCTGCCCGGCCGCTTGATTGGCCAAGTTGGCCTGGCCCATCATTTGGTTGTACAGCTGCTGCTGTGCTTGATTGCCGAAATTGAACGCGCCAAGCGTTTGCCCGTAGGCTTGATTAAGAGCTTGATTGTTCAGATTAGCGTTAGTCACGCCTTGCTGAAATTGCTGACCTAATGCTTGATTACCAGCTTGCTGGGCCTGCATCGCTTGATTAAAGGCCTGCCCGGTTGCCTGGTTGACAAACTGGTTGGCATTCAAACCTTGCTGAAAAGCCTGATTAGCCGCTGCGTTGGTAAACTGGCCGCCAGTCACGTCTTCGTTAAATGCCTGTTGGCGCGCACCCATGCCCATGTTGTACAGGCGCTGCGCCTCGTTTCCTGCCGTATCCAGCGCGTTGTAACGCTCAGCAGCTTGACGCAGATTGAGCTCGTTTAGCGCACGATTGAACGCTTCACTACCTTGCGTGAACCCTTGATTCGCCAATTTGGTTTCAAGCTGCTTTTGCTGATAGTCATGAATTGGTTGCATCCGTTCCATGAGCTGATTGGCTACCGTGTCTCGGAAGCTGCTATCAAACTGTGGCAACGCTGGGTTATCGTTGGTGTTTAGCGAACGCTGCAGCGATTCGGTGCCGACGTTGCGCCGCACATCGCCAGTCATACCGTTAAAGTTTGTACTAACCGGTTGCTGATTCACGTTGTAAGACAGGCCGCTGGTCATTGGCGACATTGACATTTGAGGGCCGCCAAAATTGAAACCACTCACAACCTGATTGCTACGTGAGTTAACGTCAGTTTGAAGGCCAGGCGTATAGTCAGTTAGGTTGGTCTGCAAACTTGCCGGCGTGTTCATTTGCGCCATCTGCGGCAAGCCGGCGTAGTCAAACGGCTGCCTGTACTCATCCCCAACGCGGTCCATGAACCCGCTGGCTAGCTGGCTGCGACCAAGCTGCGTGTCAATTTGGTAGTCGAGCGCATCTTGCAGGCCTGGCGCCAGCGAGGTGTTTTGCGTCCACTGCGTGAACGTCTGCCCGGTGGCCGGATCAACGACCGCGTTGGTGTTCCACGACTGCGTGCCAAACGGCGTATTGATGACCGGTCGGTTGGCGTAGTTTTGCGCGTTGGTCGCCCTTTCAGACGCCTGCGCCTGCGTGGTCGCTGCGCCCAAGTAATCAGGTGCTGGAGGTGCTGATGCTTTGCCGCCCATGTCTTACTCCTTTAAGCCAACGGCACTCGTTGACTGTCATCTCAAACATTACGCAGTCAATGGTTTCCGCTACTTTACGAAAACCCAACCGCTGGTTCATTTTCAACGCGTCATCAAGGTTCTTGGGTGTCAGTCCGTAGACCGCCTCGAGGCCACACGTCACAAACGGATACTCAAACGCTGCGTGCCACAGACTGCGCTTGATGCCGTGGTGGCCATCAAACGCGACGTGCATCCAGCACGCGCTGGGCGTCCAGGCGTTGTAGGCCACCGCACAGGCAAGCGTCCCATCGTCACGCATCACCGCCATCGTGCGCAGGTCCGTAGACCAGGGCAGGTTGATGCGCTTGTTCAACCATTCCCAGATCACGGGGCGTTGCTCAGGCTGATCGGTGACTAGCTGCATGATCACTCAAGCATAAATTGATGCAACAACCTGTTACTGTCACCACCTCCGCCGCCACCTCCTCCGCTGAAGCCGCCGGCGTCCCAGCCATCCCAGCCAAAATTGAAGTCGTACCCGGGATCAAAGAAGTCGATGCTGCCAACGTCATTAAACGGGTCATACATCTCGAAAAGGCCGCCCAGGTCGTTCGCCTGGCCGAGGTCGATGCCGGTGCCTGTGTCTGCTGGCGTGCTATCGCCCCACAGATCGTTGGTGTAGTCAGACACGTCGTTTTGTGGGCTCCACGGATCTGGGTCGGTGCTGTCGTCGTGGATCGGGTCAAGCGGCGTGCCTTGATCGACAACTGGAGGATCGGGATCTTGCCAATCGCCCCACTCGCTCCATGAGTCGTCGCCATTACCGTCGCCAAAATTAATAATTCCGTCGCCTTCAACAACGATGTTGTCGCCGGCTTTCAATTCAGCGCTTGCGTTTTGATTGCTTGTATCAGTATCGGAATTAGACCAGTCGCCCCATTCGCTCCATGAATCGTCGCCAGTGGTTGTTGAAACAAACGTGGGATCAGGCGTGACAGACCCATACGTTGGAATAAATGTTGGGTCTGGAGTCACCGATCCGTAGGTGGGAATGGTCGTCGGATCAATTGTCGGATCAGGCGTGACTGAACCGTACGTTGGAATGATTGTTGGATCAATCGTCGGATCTACAGTCGGATCTACAGTCGGATCAACTGTTGGGTCAACCGTTGGGTCAACTGTTGGATCAGGCGTGACAGATCCATACGTTGGAATGGCCGTTGGGTCAGGATCGGTTGGATCAAACGGGCCAATGACAATCGGCGTACTACCACCAGGGCCGATTACGATCGGCCCACCACCACCGCCGCCAGTTCCACCGCCCGTATTGCCACCGCCCGGTGGCGTCGGATCTGTCGGAGTGATCTTCAGAATCGGCGGTCGGTTTGACAGACCTTTTGGCACCGGCTTGTTAAAATTAGCTATAACCGTTGAATTTTTTTGATTGGGCAATAAACGCACGCCAGGGTTGTTGCTAAACGGACCTGTATTAGCGTCGCGCAACATGCGAATCAATTCGCTTTGATATAGCAACCCATCTTTGCCATAGGATGGCAAATTTGCCGTTACTGGGTCAGCCTTTATAAACGCGCTTGGTAAATTTGAAGTAGCCATCACATCACCCCACCGAGTTCAGTCATCATGTGCGCGGCCGTGAACACGGTTTCAGGCATCCCGCGCACCTTCATGCGCAGCGAGCCGTAGTAACCCAGGCCGCTGCTGCCGTACCAAGACTGGTAGGTGTTCTGTCCGACCCACACTGCGTAGTTCCACAGCGACGTGTCCCAGATCGCGTTGTTGGTACCGGCAAAAAACGGCGAGCCGCCGACGCTGTTGAACTGGAACTGCGTGTTGACGATCAGCTTGACCGAGGGCGCTGCGGTCGCAATAAACACCGGCCGCACCATGCCAAACTTCTTCAGTTGCGCTGGCGTTCCAAATGCTTGGAACGACGTCTGCATTTCGCCTTCGACGTAGTTGCCGCCGGCGCCGACTGAGTCAACGCCATCAAGGTTGCCGTACAGGCCCTTGCAAGTCAGGCCGTCGGTGGTTCCAAAATAGAGCTGGCTGCCGATCACGGCGGCCGACCGCATCGGGATGCCCGCAAAATCGCACCAGGCGCCTGTGATCACGTTCATGGCGAACTGCTGATACGTACCAGCCTGCGCCGGCAACTTGATCACCAGCACCTCGGAGCCAGGCACCACAAAGACGTCCCAATACTTTTCGTTGATCAGCTGCCGCACCAGGGGCGCAAACACCGACTGAATCTTTGACGCCGGGCCCACCTGCTGGTCTTGGGTGTACTGACCGCTGATCAACCTGGACATCGGCACCAGGCCGAGCTCGCTGACGATCATCACGTCACCGCCAAACGGCGTGAAGTAACGACCATGCCGCGGCACTCGGCCTACGTACCAGGCGCCTTTCAGTTGGAAGGTTGTTGCGCTGGTCGGGTCAGTGCCTTCCCACACGCCGACGTCGCCCTCGGTGCCAATTGCGACCAGGTAGTCGTCAACGCTGAATCCGGCATCGATTGTCCAATTGAACAGCGCCGACACGTAACCGCCGTTGCGCAAAATCGAGCCCATTGGAAACGACGTGACCGTGCCGGTGACTGCGTCAACGTTGTCCATGTAGTAGACGTTTGAGTCGTTCTGGAACGTGAACCAGACGCGACGCTTCCACACGGCCACCGTCCGAACAGCCGTGGTCATGTTGGTGGTGGTCGAGGTGCGATTGACCCAGCCCGAGGTTGTGCTGTAGGTCCAGTAACCGGCGCCAGGCGAGACGGCCAGCAGGAACGTGTCGGCTGCGGTGGAGAATTGCGTGGTCCACCACTCGTTGTCGGTGCTGCCAGTGCTTGCCACGGCCACCACCGGCGCGCCGCCTGAGGTCACGTCGTAGATCTTGCCGTTGGTGGCCATGAAGACCTTGTTGTTGGCCGGATTCGGTGCGGTGTAGCCGAACACCGACTCGACCGGCTGCGCCACGCTGGCCACGGTCACCGCGGTGGCATAGGCCTGGTAGCCCTTGCGCAACTCGCAACCCTGCTGGCGCGGGATCATGTTGGTCAGCACCAGGGCGTCCTGGGGTGACATGGCCGCGATCGGGTCGCGGTAGTTCAGGCCACCGGTCGGTGCAGGAATGACCGCTAGCTGCGCAACCTGCGCTG
>Ga0214917_10008412_pt1 | contig 10144 bp, 11 predicted proteins | sample LL_1208_BB_MetaG_FD_177983 | JGI IMG/M metagenome (GOLD analysis project Ga0214917, IMG submission 177983) | Freshwater microbial communities from Lake Lanier, Atlanta, Georgia, United States - LL_1208_BB | ecosystem: Environmental > Aquatic > Freshwater > Lake | place: USA: Georgia | collected...
ACCGTCTCCCCCGTGTCGAGAGTGACTTCATAGAGGTCTTGGACCCCGTGATCGTGTCGCTGGATAACTTCGACAAAGATCTCTTTCCCGGTCGCTTCGTCCCGAGACTTGAGAAATTCACCGCCGTCGATGTGTTGGATTTGTTTCGTAGCAAGGAATTCGCCCTCCTTGCTATATGTATTCACTTCGGTCTCATAGTGAACAGTGAGGTTGAACCCGTAACCAGCGAAGAAAAGGATATCATCCCATAGCTTTGAGGCCACCGACTCACCGACACCGTTCTTCACAGCGCCAGTGACGAAGGAGTCTTTCATCGCCTTCGCCTTCTTCATCGACTCTTCGGGATTACCTCCCTGCCGCTTGAGAATGTTCTTTCGAACTTTATCACACTCGGACTTCGGAAACCCTGCCACGGTATGGCAGAGGGACATCAATTGTTCCTGAAAGATGATACAGCCGTGCGTCGTTTCGAGGACTTGCTTGATGAGCGGGTGCTTGTAATCGACTGCTCGCGGATTCGCCTTCGCCTCGAGATAGAGGCGATCGACGTGCGCAGCAAGAGGACCCGGACGGAAAATCGACGTGAGGGTCGCGATGTCGATGAGAGACCGAGGTTTTCCTTTCTCGAAAAGTTTCTGAGCGCCGACGCTCGTGAGCTGGAAAACGCCTGGAGAGCGAGTCGTCGCCTGGTGATAGACGTTCTCATACACTCGTTGGTCGTTGAAGTCGATGGTCTCTGTCGCCATGTGACGCTCGAACCACTCTTTCACCTGCGGGAAAGAGGGATCAGAGATGCCCTCGTGACGCTGGAGAATGAGCTCGATTGTCCGTCGAATGATCCGCAGAGTCTCGAGACCGAGAAGATCAAACTTCACCCAGCCGAGCATCTCGAGATGTTTATAGTTCATGCCCTCGACCCAGGGTGTCTGCTGCATGCCGCGCGACGCGATGAGAGGCATCCGCTCTGCAATCTTCTCCGAGACAATCACACCGCCGGCGTGGCGACCGAGCGACTTGTTCTGACGAAACAGAACCTTCATGCTCTCGCCGATGTGCGGATAGCGATCGATGAATTCTCGGAAAGGTTTCGAGTGCTCGTAAGAGTCTTCGTAGGTAAGAACGAAGAGGTTCTTGTCATCGCCGACCTTCTTGGTCGCCTCGAGCACGTCACGATCAGCAGATTTCAGCGCTTCGTTCACCTCCTCGAGCGGGAGACCATAGAACCGAGAGATGTCGCGAATGAGCGACTTGAGCTTGAACGTGTTGTAATTCGAGATTGGGACAATGTTCTCTTGACCGAAATTGTCCTCGAGAATGCGCAGGAGGAAGCTGCGATCCTCGACGTCAGTGTCGATGTCGGGCAGGCCCTCGCGATCGGGGGAGAGGAACCGCTCGAAAAGGAGATCGTACTTGATCGGATCCACGTCAGTGATTCCGATCAAGTAGCAGACGAGAGAGCCAGCGGCCGACCCGCGGCCTGGGCCGATGATCATCTTTTCCTTACCGAGTCGGATGATCTCCTTCATCGTGAGAAAGTAAGATGCGAAATCCTTCTCGCGAATGACCTTCAGCTCGTAAAGGGCGCGCTCGACGTATTCCTTGTTCGTGTGAAAACCCTTCGCGCGGAGACCCTCTTTCACGGAGCGGGTGAGAGCCTCAGTGGCAGTCTGCCCCTCAGGAATCGTGTAGGTCGGAAGTTTTACAGAGCGATCGGGCTGGACGTCACCGATGAAGTTATGAGCGATGTCCCAAGTCCTCTCGATGGCATCGCGAACGAGGGTGTCGTCATAGAAACCGGCATCGCTGCGAGTCGATTGGTATGTCTCCCAGACCTGCTTCGCGTTCTTCGGATAGAGCTCACACTTGAGCTCCTCGGCAGATTTCGGCAGGGCGTCCGGATTGAATGACTCGTAATTGAGACGACCGAGCTTCTTGTAGATCTCACGCTCACGCCAGTGTTCGGGACGGGCGTAGTGAGAGTCGCAGGTGACAACGAGCTTGTCCGTGATCCCTTCACGTCGAGCAAACTCGATGAGTGCCCGATTCGTGAGGTGCTGGGCAGGCAGCTTGTTGAACTGGAGCTCGAGGTGAGCGTTCTCGCGACCGACGGCGTCAGTGAGGCGGTCCCAGGTGCTGCCGATCCGACCCATCACCCGATTCATGAGAGTCGGATTATCGAGGAGTTTCCAGTTGAGCCCCTCGAACTCGATTCCCTGGAGTTCTTGAAATACCTCAAAAGCAAGGGCTCCGCCGATGCACGCCGACGAGACGAAGAACTCTCCTCGCGCAGCCTCTTTCAACATCCGGTAGTCGATACGCGGGAACCGATAGTATCCCTCTGAATACGATCGCGAGACGAGACCGAAGAGTCGCTCGAGGGCCGCTGACGTCCGCGGGATGACGACGAGGTGGTGGCGCCGGTTGACGGGATTGTAGAGTTTGTTAGACTTCGTCTCCTCCTCGTTCTCCGTCGTGAGGGAGGCGACTTCCTCTGCGCTCACCGCGACAGTCTCGTCCTCGCTGTCGGTCGTCATCGTGATGGGCGTGACAATGTCACTCTCTGCAGGCTGCTTCGAGCGCTCGAGATCGCGTTTCCACTCACCGAGATCGGGGTGGAGATACATCTCGCAGCCGGGCAAGAGCTTGAATCCGCCGCCCGCCTTGTTGAGCTTGTCGACGTGGAGCCACGCGTGACCATAGGAGTTCATGTGGCCGTGATTCGTCATCGACCAGGCGTCGAGGCCGTTCTCTCGGCAGAAATCAATGTGTTCTTGGGGAAGGCCAAGTCCGTCAAAGGTTGAAAAACCGTCGTGCGCGTGAAGGGGAGCGAACCGCTTGGGAATCATTGAACCTCCTTCTTTCATTTTACACTCGTGCTTCAAGTTTTCAATGTTCCCAACAAGAAATTAGCTTAGAATATTTTCTGGATATCTCTTTGTATCTCTCGACGTCCAACAAAATGAGCCTGTGCTCGTACTCAGCAATGAAATCTTCGACCTTCTGCTTTGCGCTGCCGACCCACAGGCCCTTGACTTCGTAGAAAGCGTTGTCGTCTTCGACCCAAAAGTCTGGAACATATCTCTTACCAGAGTTCAGGCGAAATGACTGTGGTTCATAACTCCACTTCTTGCCGAGATAGTTGAGGTATCGAGCGAAATTCGCTTCCCAGGAACTGCGAAAATAGATCCCTAGATCGTCTCGAATTCCGTGTTTCGCGAAAGAAAATCTTTTCAATGACTCGATGTATTCGATTCTCTGAGTGTGGTGGTCGACGCCGTATTTTCTAAGTGATGAGGACCTGGTGAGAATTTTCATCTTCCCGCTCGCCCAGCGTTCGCGCATCCCTATCGAGAGCTTCGCGCGGTGCTCGGGAGTGTTCGGGTTCCATCCCGCCGCGTACTTCTCCCGCATCATCTCGCTCTGCCACTGGCGACGCTCGGGGCTCTGGACGTAGGAGCCGTTCGACGTCCTCGTGTCGACCATCGAGGCGTAGGAACACGGCCTACACTGCGTCATCCCCGACTTGCGAGTGGGATCGAGGAATTCGCCTCCGCACGCGGGACACGTCTTCGTGACGCCGGTCTCTGACTCGCTTGTCTCGCGGCGGCGAAGAGAGCGGAGGCGATAGCTGCACTCTCGAGAGCAGGTTCCCCTGCCGCGGAGCTTGTAGGACACCGTGAAGGTCTTCTCACAGATTTCGCAGGACTTTGTTATCGTTCTTGACATCGCAGGCTCCATACCCATAATAGATTATGAAGCCCGAGAACTGTGTTCAATCTTTCGATGTCTCTGGCTGCGCTTCGTCGCCTTCCTGCGCGATCCGTTCGAGCGAAGTGTAGGGAAGACAGGGAATTATCCTGCCCGCGCAGTAGACATCGTAGACAATCACTATGTGAGTGTGCCCGAATTCCCTGAACGCTGACTCGTAGGGTCCCTTGACGACGAAGGCGATCTCACGCGACGGGTCTCCCACGATCCGCACGAGATCGCCCTTGCGAAATCTCAATCGTCGTCCCTCGCGGGCTGGAGTGTGTGGAACCCTGTCGGGTAGTAGCGCATCTCGCCTGAGACGAAGACTGCGTAGTGTTTGAGAGTCGGCTGGGCGGCCTTCACCTCTGCGGTAGGAACTCCCACACCGCAGTAGACGCCGACAGCGCACTTGTTTCCATACTCGTTGAGAACTCTCACTCTTGTCTTGCCCGCTTCCATTCTGACCTCACAGGTAATTTGTAGTGTATCTCTCGTTGATCATCTCGTATACTCGAGCAAGTTCAGCAGGGGTTATTTCGATACCACTCGATGAGTTCGAGGATGCGGGGCATCTCGGCGTCGTCGCAGTCCTTGTAGGAGCGACCGAGACGAGACTTCAGCCTCTCGAAAATGTGCGCATATGAGTTGCGAACTTTCAGGAACTTACACGGTGGCAACTTCCCCTTCAGGTGGTCTCCCGCCTCGCGGGCCCTCTCTCGAATGATCTGGATGTTCTCTGGTGAAAGCGACATAGGTTACCTCACAATCCTTCTCTACTTGTCTCCTGGAGTCACGAGTGAACTCTCAGGGTGGTTAGTGGTATCACTCCTTGATCGCCAGAGATCGATGACCTCCCTCTCAGCGACGGGTCTGAAATTCCAGAGATCGACACAGACGTTCAGGTGTCGACCCTCGAGCTGAGGACCTCCGTGACGGTGACCGTGAATCTGGAGGTCGTGACCATCGAGAAAATTTTCATCGAGCGGGACGTGGCGAAGGAGAGCGCGTGTCCCGTCCTCGAGAGCGAGGGAGATCCGACTCGATACTTGAGCGAACCCAGCCTGCAGACAGGTGTGAGTCGACCTGTCGTGGTTTCCCTTCACGAGGATTTTCCTACCTCGCAACGACTGTCCGATCCTCACTCCGTCGGGTGTCGGTCCGAGAAAGAAGTCACCGACCACGTAGACAGTGTCCGAGTCTGACACGCGAGCGTTCCACTCTTCTACCATCCTCTCGTTCATCTCGCTGAGAGATGCGAAGGGTCTCGAGCAGTAGGCGATGATGTTCGCGTGGTTGAAATGGTGATCGCTGGTGAACCAGACAGTCATCTGCCCCTCTCTAATTGGGTAGATTTTTTCTGGTTCACCAGGTCTTTTCAACTGAGAATTGAATTAATTTAAGAGAGATTTCTCAGTTTGTAAAATACACGACAGCGAGCTCGACAGCGAGGACGATCACTGCAGCTGTAGTCGCAGCAGCGAGAGTCTTCTTCATCCTGTCTGCGATCTCGTGCATTTTACTGATGAATTCTTGGTGATTACGGTGAATCTCCCGCTGGATGTGATCTGCCTCCGTGTCGAAGTCGAGACGACGCTCCTCGAAAGTCGCCACTGCAGAGTCGAGACTGCGGGCAATTTCGCTCTTCGCCTCGACGAGGGTCGCATCGAGCGCAGTCCTCGCGTGGGCTCGGCTGAATTCCTGAAGTCCCTTCGGGTCGAGGGCTGATTCGAGTTTCTCCTCGAGCGCTTCCACGCGCTCTCGGACTACGAATGTGGTTCCTGTGTTCGCTGCCATTTTTTCTCCTTTTACCTGATTCTCTTCACGGGACGGTCACCCGCCTTCCTTCTCTCGACTCCTGACTTTATGCGTCTCACCCTTCCGAGGCGATCGACAATGTCGAAGTCGGGTTTCGACTCGAGTTCTCTTACTATCTCTGTGAGCGCTCCCTCATCGGGAGCTGGGATTCCCATAATCTCGCAGCACTTTCTCAGGATGCGGACTTTTTTCGGGACGTCGCCGAAAGAAATCCCCCAGGCCCAGCTGATGGTCTTCTGGGCGCCGGCGAGTTCGTCCCGAACGGTCGCGATTCTCCCTTCGAGACCCTTCTCGAGCTCGTCCTCAGGGATACCGGCGTCAATCTCGAGCTCGGCTGCGATCTCTGCGAGGGCGACATAGTTTCCCGTCTCGTACGCATCGTTCGCCTCTCGATAGAGGGACGTGAGCCTGTCTCGCTGCCACTCGTCGAGGTCATCGCGCTGGTTGACCCTGTCTGGGTGAGTCTTCATTGCGACGAGACGCAGCGCCTTCTTCGCCCAGGCCGGCGCAGGAGACCCGTCATCGGGAGTCTCTGTCTCTGCATCATCGGGCGGCGGAGGCGGTGGGGGCGGGGGCGGAGGCGGCTCGGAGACGGGAGGTGGTGTGCCCCGGCGATTGTCAGGGGCGTTCGCTTTCTCCACGACATCATGGAAGCGTGCGAGGGCACGCACAGCACGATTGCAGTCGTGATCGTATGACTGTTTTCTCTCGAGGACCTCGTCCCGCTGGATCTTCAGGTCGCGTAAGACTCGAGCGAGCGAGGCTGAGCGTGACATTACTTGTTACCGCGGAACGCTCTCCAGAACTCAAGCGGCCACAGGAGCGACTTCTTGTAGTGACTCCGCACGACGATCTTCATCTTCGTGCACTCGGCCTTTGTCTCCCTCGAGCGCGACGCTTCGGAGAGACCCTCGAGGAAATTGACAACGACAATCTTCGAGATCAGTGAAGCGAAGGAAATTGCGACATACTCTACGGGAATGACAACGCAGAGGACATAGAGGGCGATCTGGTAGTTCTCGGGCACGGTGAACCTCCTGATGATAACTATTCCGTCGCGTCGCTCTTTTCAGAGAGGGGGTCGCTCGATTCTTCCCTGAGAGCAGCGGCCTTTCGCTTCACTCGCAGTGTCTCGGGCCTCTCACCAGCGCGGCGTCTCTTCTCGAGATCGACATCCGACTCTGCGAGAGCGCGGACCCTCTCCTCCTCGAGAAGGATCGAATTACCGATCGATTCGATCATCTTTGCCGCAGCTGTCACTCCCTCTGCGTAACCTTTCAGGTGCGCGACTTCTCCTGCGAGACCTTTCGAAGAAGACTTCAACTGAAGAATCAAGTCCTTGGTCACCTTCAGGAGTCGCGAGAGCGCTTCTTCTGGTGCGAGGGATTTCGATTCGCACTCCTGAATCGTCGGCAGGAGCGCTGCCTCGACCTTCATCGTGACGTCTTCGATGAGAGCTGCTGACTGCGTCTTCTTCTTCAAGAGAGCGTCAATCGTGTCGATGGAAGATTTTACTCTCACGGAGGCGCCGATGAGAGCGTTGGCTGCTACTTGATCTTTTGTTTCCATAAACGAAATTATGTCGTGAAGAGAATTTGTATAAAACAAGGGGGCGGGACCCCGAAGAGTCCCGCCCCCGCCTCGCAGGCTAATCAGCCCGAGAGGTCACCGAATCACGCCTTCTGAACGACGACCACGTCGTCCGCCACGAGGGCGAACTTGAACGCGAGCGAGGGAGCAGCAGCGTCCAGCACGTAGTCGGCATCGGCGAGCATCAGCTGACCGTTGACGAAGATCATCGCGTTGGCGGCGGTGAGCTCGGCAAGGAAGTTGGAGCTGAGGGCGGCCTTCATGTCGGCATCGGCCGCGTAGCCGGCACCGGTGATGGTCGCAGTCGCCTTCTTGGACGAGGCGGTGGCAGTAGCCTTCAGCTCGTTCAGGGCGCCCATGATGGTCGTGGCGGTGAAGCCCGAGAGGTTCTCGAGGCCGAGGGAGATCGACTTGCCGTTGTCGAACTCGAACCAGACGGAGTCACCAGCCGCGCCAGCGTGCAGGACGAGACCGTCAGCCGAGGAGTCAACGTAGTTACCGGTGCCGTCGAGCTCGACGCGGGCGAACTGGATCGTCGCGGAGGAGCGGATGTCCTGAGCGAGACCGATTTCAGCCTTGAAGCCGTTCTGGACGAGCTCGAGGCCGACGTTCGCTTCGATAGCAACGAACTCGTTCCAAGCCGCAGCAACAACCTCACCAGCAGCGCCGATCTTCAGGGCCTTGCCAGCGTCGGCAACGTTGTCGCCGAGCTTCAGGCTGTCGAACTCGACGTCAGCGTCGGTGTGGATGCTCTGGGGCAGGCTCAGAGTGATGCTGCCGTCGGAGTCATCAGCAACGTTCACCTGGTTGGCGGTGCCGGCAACCCAGGCGTAGAGGTCCGCAGAGACCATCGCCTTGCTGCCGTTCGACGCCATCAGGCGGCTCGCGGTCAGGTTGCTGCCGGTGACAACGGCGAAGGTCACCGCGTCGGTGGTCGCAACGGGCTGGCCGATCGCAACGGTGATGGAAGCGCCGGACTCGGAGATCGAGACGCCGGTGCCAGCCGCGAGGCGAGCCTCCATCGCGTCAGCCATCTGCTGATCGGTGATCTCCACCAGGTTACCAGAGGCATCAGCCCAGACAATCGCGGAGCTGAGGTCGAGGGCCTGCAGAGTATCGGCCGCGAGCTTGTCGGACGCGATCCACTTGTCACCCGCCACATCCCAGCGGATGTTCTCGCCAGCGCTCTCGCTGCCGAGGTAGATACCCGCGCCGTCGACGAGGGAGCCCGAGGAGATGACGACCTTCGCGTCTTTCACGAGCAGGTTCTGGGTGTCGACCGTGGTGGTGGCGCCCTTGATGAGCAGGTCACCATCGACAGTCAGGTTGCCCGAGAACGTACCGGTGACAGCCTGGAAGTTACCGTCAACGGCGAGCTTGCTGCCGTCGAAAGTGAGCTTCGCCTCGTCCTTCATCGAGCCGTCGGCATCGACGATGTAGAGACGCTGAGCGGTGTCGCCGTCGATCTTGACAGCAGCAGCCTCAACGGTACCGGAAGCGTCCACGCCGCCGTCAACGGCGAGCTTGGCACCGTCGAAGAGCAGCTTCGCCTCGTCCTTCATCGAGCCGTCGTTGTCGACGATGTAGAGACGGGTAGCAGTGTCACCGTCGATCATCATCTTGGCAGCTTCGATCGTGCCAGAAGCGTCCACGCCACCAGTGACGGAGAACTTGGTACCATCGAAGGTGATCTTGTCCTCGTCCTTGATCTGGCCCTGACCGCCGACGACGTAGAGACGACCGGCGACATCGCCGTCGATCTTGATCTGGGAGGCCGAGAGGACCGCGCCGTTCACATCGACGATACCGGCGAACGTAGCGTTGCCAGCGACGTCGAGCTTGCTCTGCAGGTTGACGGCGCCGAGGAAGTCAGCGTCGCTGTTGACATCGAGATCGCCCGCGAGCTTCATGCCCGCAGAGCCGGTCAGAGCCTGCGAGAACTGGCCAGCGGCCTGCTCGGTGAACGTGGAAGCGCCGGTGATGCGCTTGATAGCGCCGGCAAAGTGACCGAGGACGTCCTCGAGGTGCTCCGCAGAGCCCGAAGCGGGAACGCCGGCGGCCTTAGCGGCGCTCTCGATCGCGACGAGAGAGCCAGTAACTGCATCAAGCCTAAGCTGAGTGCGTGCCATGTTGTTTTATCCTGTTGTCTTGAGTTTCCATCCCACTCTGCACCACGCTTCGTGGGGACAGGGACTTTGACTGGACACGTAGTCCAAAGCGTTTAGGGGAGAGCGATCGAATGAACGATCCTCTTACGCTGACTGGGACTTCGACAGGACTTTGACGGGGACTGGGCTCACTGCCCGTAGAGCATCCGCTTGAGCTGCTTCATCGCGGCATCGAATTTCGGGTGATCTGAGATTATGTATTGCTGAGAAAGTTGCAGAGCCTGATTGGAGTTGTCATCAAATGTAAATACGAATTTACCTCCCACTTTTTTCGCGGAGATGATGATCATACCACTCATGAGGAGAAAAGCTGCCAGAGAGATGTCTGACGTGGTGTAAGTCATTTGCGAATCCTTGTTCCCTAAATAACATCGAGCGAGCAGTCTTTTACGAATATTTTTGCGATCAGTAAGTGTAAGTTGCAAAAAATCTCGATTCCTGAATGTCCCTCAGGCCGGTATTGAGAGTCACGCTGCTCCCAGATAGGACAAAGTCCCCTGCAGAGTCGAGGAGTTGACCGTTCATAAAGAGCATGAGAGTCTCGGGCGGATTGGGAGAATTGAGGAGAGCGACCGTCGCCACACCGTTCATCACGCTCACTGTCACGGGCTCGTTGATCGAGTACGATTTCACTGTGAGCTGATATGTGTAGAGCGCAGAGAGAGTGTCATCGGGCTCGGGTGGATCGACGAGCGTGACTGTCGCTGATGAGAGCGTGTAGTCGGCGAGGCTGCCTGATGTGAGCAGCTGCCCGTTCTTGAAGAACATGAGAGACGAGGTGGGCGACGGTGCTGACGGGAGAGTGAAGATCACGTTGCTGC
>Ga0214917_10008413_pt1 | contig 10143 bp, 4 predicted proteins | sample LL_1208_BB_MetaG_FD_177983 | JGI IMG/M metagenome (GOLD analysis project Ga0214917, IMG submission 177983) | Freshwater microbial communities from Lake Lanier, Atlanta, Georgia, United States - LL_1208_BB | ecosystem: Environmental > Aquatic > Freshwater > Lake | place: USA: Georgia | collected...
CAGGTGCTGGTGCGGGAGTGGCTGGTGCTGGTGCCGCGGGCTTCGCTGCGGGCGCCGGTGCTGGTGCGGGAGTAGCCGGTGCAGGAGTGGCCGGCTTGGCGGCGGCCGCGGGAGCGGCCGCCGGTGCCGCTGACGCAGCCGCGGGCTGGGCCACGTCGTGCACCACGGAGATCCGGAACTTGCCCAGCGCGTGCGTGCCGTCGGCGTACTGCTGGTCGATCGTGACCGCCAGCGGCCCGCCGGCCGGCAGCTTCTGGTCTGGGGCGATGTCGAAGGTCGCGGCGTGCTCCTTGCCCGTGGCCCCGGCGACGGCCCAGCCGGAGTCGGGATTGTCGTCGAGCGCGCCGGCGATGCCGTAGTTCGCCTGCTCGAAGTCGGCCTTTGCTCCGGTGAACTTGACGACCGTCGGCGTCTCCAGCGAGCCGGGCGCACCGAAGAGCACGGCGAACCTGCTCACCACGAAGTTGCCGCCGCCGGAGCGGCCCGGACCCTGGCCCGGCAGGCTCGGGTCGGCGAGCACCTCCAGCTTGATCGCCTTCGCCTCGACGCCGGCGGGGATCGCGGTCTTGAGCGTGTAGGTGTCCTTCGCGAGGTTGCCCGTGACGCTGACCGTGCCGTCGGCGGCGATGGCGCCGGTGGCGCCTGCCATGCTCTTGAACTCGGTCGGCACCAGCGGCGTGGCCTTCTTCACGATCACCGGCGGCACCGGGGCCGCAGCCGGCGCGGGGGGCGGCGGAGGCGGCGGCAGCAGCTTGGCCGCCGGTGTGGGCACCATCCTGCCGCCGGCATGAGTGCCGACGAACATCGTGTTGCCGTCGGGGGCGAACGTCACGCACCACACGCTCGACTTCGCGGCCTCGGGTCCCTGCTGCTCCCCCTTGGCGTTCACGTCCCAGAGCTTCACGGCGCCGTCGAGGCTGCCGGTGGCCAGCCGCGTGCCGTCGGGAGAGAACGCGGCGCTGGTCACCCAGTCCTTGTGGCCTGAGAGCGTGGCAAACTCCTTCGAATCGGACGTGTTCCAGAGCTTGATCGTGCGGTCGGAGCCGGCCGTGGCCAGCTTCGAGCCGTCGGGCGAGTACGCGACCGTCCAGAGGGCATCGCCGTGCCCCTCGAGCTTGCCCTTCTCGTTGCCGGTGGCTGCGTCCCAGAGCTTCACGAGCTTGTCGCCACCGCCCGTCGCGATCGTCGCGCCGTCGGGCGAGAAGGCGACGGCCGTCACCGGACCGGCGTGGGCCGTCACCGTCTTGATCTCCTTGCCGTCGGCGGTGTTCCAGAGGACCACCGTGCCGTCCTCGCCGGCCGTCGCGAGCTTCGTGCCGTCGGCGGAGATGTCGAGCGACCGCACCCAGCCCTTGTGCTTCTTGAGGTCGGCCTTGAGCGTCCGCGCCGGCAGGTCCCAGAGCTTGACGAGGCCGTCGTAGCCCGCGGTGGCGGCGAGCTTGCCGTCCTTCGACACCTTCACCGCCCAGACGGCGGTCGGATGGCCGGCCAGGTCGCCGACCCGCGCGCCGTCGGCCTTCCACACGACGACGTCGCCGGGCCGGTACAGAAGGCTCTCGCCTCCGGCGGTGACGACCGTCGCGCCATCGCGGGTGTAGTCGGCGGCGATCACCCAACGCGGAAACGCCGATAGATTCGCCGCCGGCGTCGGAGCCGCCGGGGCCGTCGGAGCCGCCGGGGGCTTCGCGGGTGCAGGTGCGGGTGCAGGCGCGGGAGTGGCCGCAGCCGGGGCGGCAGGTGCAGGTGCAGCGGGAGTGGCGGGAGCGGGTGCCGTCGCGGCCGGGGCGGCGGGCTTCGCGGCGGCCGGTGCAGGAGTGGCGGCTGGGGCTGCGGGGGCCGGCGCCGCCGGCTTGGCGGCCGGTGCGGCGGCGGCGGGCGTGGCGGGAGCCGGAGTGGCGGGAGCGGCCGGTTTCGCTGCTGGAGCATCGGCCGCGGGCAACGCGGACGAGAGGCATGTCAGCAGAACGACGGCGATGGCGGGTGGGGCGGAGCGTCGCATCGAAAGGTCTCCCAGGGTGCCCGATCGTGAACCGGCGAAGCGTTGCCCGACGCAGCAGTTGGCCGCGGCGGGCGGCGATGGCTGGCCGGAACGGGGACGAGTATAGTTCCGCTCGATTGCCCGGTTCCAATGGCCAGTTCGAATGGCCCAGCCAGGAGGAATCTCCACACCATGGCCGCAGCCGCCCGCATCGTCCCCAGTAGCAAACCCAAGGACCGCGGCGGCCGCAAGGCGATCCTCGTCGCCAGCGGAGACCTCCGCGAGGAGGCCAACCGGGTCTGCTGGCCGGCCCAGCAGGCGATGGAGCAGGCGCTTGCGAAGGCGTTCGCCGCCGCGGGCTGGAAGCTCGACCGCGGCCATGCCCCGTCGAAGTCCCGCGGCCACGGATTCATCGCCAGCGCCAGGGAAGGGCTCGACGTCTTTTCGCGGATCGACCCCGACCTGCCGCTCGTGGTGGCCGAGGCCGTCTGGCAGTATTCAAACCACGTGCTGCCGGGGCTCACCACCCACTCCGGCCCGATCCTCACCGTCGCCAACTGGTCGGGGCAGTGGCCGGGCCTGGTCGGCATGCTCAACCTCAACGGCTCGCTGACGAAGGCCGGCGTTCACTACTCCACGCTCTGGGCCGACGACTTCGCCAGCCCCAGCTTCCGCCGCCACCTGCAGGCCTGGCTCGACCACGAGGCGGTGCACCACGACACCAGCCACGTCGTGCCGCTGGAGCGGGTGTCGATCCCGCGGAAGCTCGCGCAGGTCGCCGAGACGATCGCCGCCGACCTGCGCCGCGAGAAGGCGCTCATGGGCGTGTTCGACGAGGGCTGCATGGGGATGTTCAACGCCATCATCCCCGACCACCTCCTGCACGCCACCGGCGTCTTCAAGGAACGGCTCAGCCAAAGCGCGCTCTATCACGAGACCGAGCAGGTGACCGACGCCGAGGCCCGGGAGGTCTTCCGCTGGCTGGAGAAGGCGGGCATGCGGTTCCACTTCGGCAAGGACGAGGCCCGCGACCTGACCCGGGCCCAGGTGCTCCAGCAGTGCAAGATGTACGTCGCCACGCTCCGGCTCGCCGACCGGTTCGGCTGCGACTGCGTCGGCATCCAGTACCAGCAGGGCCTCAAGGACCTGCTGCCGGCCAGCGACCTCGTGGAAGGCATGCTCAACGACTCGAAGCGGCCGCCGGTGATGGCTGCCGGCTCGTCGAAGCCGCTCTTCAAGGGGAAGCCGCTCGTGCACTTCAACGAGGTGGACGAGTGCGCCGGTCTCGACGGCCTGCTCACGCAGAGGGTGCACGAGGCGGTCGGCGAGCCGGTCGAAAACACGCTTCACGACATCCGGTGGGGCGACTGGGACCAGTCGCGGTCGACCGACCAGTGGGTGTGGGTGTTCGAGATCTCCGGGGCCGCGCCGCCGGCGCACTTCGTCGGCGGCTGGAAGGGGGCGGAGGGCCACCGGCAGCCGCCGATGTATTTCCGGCTCGGCGGCAGCACGCTCGCCGGCGTGAGCAAGCCGGGCGAGATCGTCTGGAGCCGGATCTGGGTGAACAACGTCGACGGCCGGGAGAAGCTCTGCATGGACATCGGCCGGGCCGAGGTCGTGAAGCTGCCGGAGGAGGAGACCCGCCGCCGGCTCGAGTCGACGACGAAGCAGTGGCCGATCATGCACGCGGTGACCTACGGCGTGTCGCGGGACCAGATGATGGCTCGGCACAAGGCCAACCACATCCAGGTGGCCTACGCGAAGGACGCGGCCGGCGCCGACCGGGCCGCGGTCACGAAGGCCGCCGCCGCCCGGGCGCTGGGCATCGAGGTGAGCTTCTGCGGCACGCGGGGCCACGGCGTGTCGCCGAGCTTCCGCTGGGATACATGACGCACCTCCGTGCGTCGCGGGATACATGACGCACCTCCGTGCGTCGTGGGACACGTGACGCACCTCCGTGCGTCGTGGGATGCCTGTCGGGCAGCACGCCCGTCGCGTGCTGATCAGACTCGTGCCCCGGCCGCATCGAGTGGCCGATAGGCCGGCGTGATCCCGCGCACCGGGAACCGCGGCTGCTGGCGGTTGACCAAACCTGTCAATGCAGCCGCGGACAATCCCCGGGCGATGGCGTTGGACGCGGCGAGCGGCACGCCGCACAGCCGCGTAGACGCTGAGGCAGACGGTCAGGCAACGCAAGGCACACACAGGAATCAGGACATGGGAATATCGACCGGGATCAGCTGGACTCAAAGAACCTGGAACGGCGCGATCGGATGCTCCAAGGTCTCGCCGGGGTGCATGCGGTGCTACGCGGCCCAGATGGCCGAGACAAAATTTCGGCACTTCACCGGAGGACCCGTGTGGGGCGCGGACAAGCACAGATACGTCACAGCCGACCAGCGCTGGCGGGAGCCGCTGAAGTGGGCCCGCGAGGCCAGGGCTGCCAATCAAAAGATCATGGTCTTCGGCAACTCGCTGTATGACTTCTGCGAGGATCATCCGACGATCAACGAAATCCGGACACGGATCTGGGACCTGGTCGACGAGACCCGCGACGTGCTCATCTGGCAGTTCCTCACGAAGCGGCCCGAGCGGCTGGCCGCATGCCTGCCGCGGACGTGGCCGCCGTTCTGGGACAACGTCTGGCTGGGCACCTCGGTCGAAAACGCCGACTACGCCTACCGCGCCGACCACCTTCGAGCCGTCGACGCCGCAGTGCGGTTCCTCTCCATCGAACCGGCGCTCGGAAACGTGGTTCCCGCCCTGAACATGCAGGGAATCGACTGGTGCCTGTGGGGCGGAGAATCGGGTCCGGGCTTCAGGAACGCCGATCACCAGTGGGCCCGTGATCTGCTCGCGGCCTGCCGGAGGCAGGGTACTGCCTTCTTCTTCAAGCAGTCGGCCGCGGCGAGGAGCGGCATGCACGCCACGCTCGACGGGCGGGAGATCAAGGAGTTTCCCACTCCGCGGACCGTGGCTGGCGTGAAGCGGCGATCAAGCCCCGCTTCTGCACGAGACTCGAGGCCAGCACATGCGCCGAGCCGTCACCGCACCCAGACCGCCTTGCCCGTGCCGCCGCGGGGAAGTGTCCGCGGATAGTCGGGGTTCGGCAGCTGCTCGATCACCTCCACGAGGCAGTCGATTGGCAGCTCGCGGCCCGCGGCGTCGCGGACGCCGGTGATCTCGAGCCCGCGGATCGTGCAGTCGCGGTCGGGGGAGAAGATCTCCGTCCAGGTCGCGGGATCGGCGGGTTTGTGCTTGTAGGTCTGCGACTTGGGGCCGAGCTTCACGAGCCGCCAGTCGGCCGCCGGTGCGAACCTGACCTCCACGCCGTCGATCGCCAGGCCATCGGTGTCGGCATGCACCTCGATCGTGCCGGGCCGGGTGAACACGAGCTCCTCGAGCCGGATGTTCTCGAGCCTGCCGACCGACTCGCTCGAGTCGACGTCGCGGCCGAGCTCCAGGTTGGGCTGGTCGTAGAACTTGTATTCCTGGATGTCGGTGATCCGCCGCAGCGTGATGCCTGAGATCGGGCAGTCGAGCAGCGTGCCGTCGGCGAACCGCTTCACGCCGGGCAGCAGCCGGATGGCGATGTTGTGGGCGCCCTTCCCCTCGGCCGCGCCGGTCACGTCCTCGACCAGCACGTCCTGGATCGGGCCGTAGCTCGGGGCGTAGTTCTTCCAGTCCCAGGCGGTGAATGCCACCGGGTCGTCCTGCGAATCGCCACTCACGCGGCGGATCGCGCCGTCGGAGGCCGGGCCGCTGACGTGCACGCCGTCGCGGCCGTGGCGGTCGAGCGCCACGCCATCGACGACGAAATCGCGGACGTTGCCCAGGTGCACCGCGAACGGCCGGCTCTGCCGCACGGTGACGTCGCGGACCGTCACGTGTCGCGCGTTGTGCAGCAGGATGACGCCGTGCGTGCCATGCACGGGATCTGCATTCGCCGAGGCCCCCCGCAGGTTGCCGTTCGACTCCTGCCGCGACGTCGCCAGCGTCGTCCAGATGCCCCCTGCGATCTCGATATCGTGGTCGGGCTTGGTGCCGGCGGGGACCGGCCGGTCGGGAAAGCCGACGAGCCCCGCGTTGCGGACCATGCAGGTGTTGGTGCCGGGCACGAGCCGGATCTCGGCGGCCGGGTCGGCGGTGAGCCTCGCGGAGGACCGCAGCACGAGCGGCGCATCGATGTAGTAGGGCACGGCGCGGGCCGGAATGTGGAGGAGGCCGTCACGGTCGAGCGCCGCCTGCATCGCCTCTGTCCACACCTCCGCCGTCACTGTGCGTGTCTCCATCCCGCCGGCCCCGTCGGGCCAGCGCTCGGTCCACGTGCCGGTGCGGACCTTCCCGCGGTGGTCGCCGAGCGAGGGCGGCCTCCAGTCGGCCGGCTGCGGCCGCTCGACCCGGAGCGGATGCGGGTCGGCCAGCGCCCTCATCTCCCGCTCGAGCCGCGCCATGAGCTCCGCGACCTTCGCCGCGTGCTCGGGGCGGCCGGCGAGGTCGACCAGCTCGTGCGGATCGGCGGAGAGGTCGAAGAGCTGCGTCCGGTCGACGAGCGGATAGCGGATCAGCTTCCAGCGGCCGTCGCGGATCGCCCGCATGCAGTCGCGGTAGGCGGTCACGAGCACGTCGCGGACGCCGGCCGCCTTCCCCTCGACGACGGGCCGCAGCGAGCGGCCTTCGACGCCGACGGGGGCCTGCGCACCGGCGTAGTCGACGAGCGTGGGAAAGAGATCCATGAGGTAGACCAAGGCGTCGCTCCTGCCCGCCGGGATGCCCGGTCCGGCGATCACCAGCGGCACGTGCATGCCGCCGAACTCGTAGAGGTTCTGCTTGCCGAAGAGGCCGTGCTCGCCCATGGAAAGGCCGTTGTCGCCGCTGAAGACGACGATCGTGTTCGCCAGCTGGCCGGAGGCCTCGAGCGCGGCGAGGATCCGGCCGACATGGTGGTCGAGGCCGGTGATGCAGGCGTAGTAGTCGGCCAGCTGCCGGCGGGTGTCGGCCGGCGTCCGCGGCCACGGGGCGAGCTTTTCGTCGCGGACCAGCATCTCGCCGTTGTCGAAGGGGTGCCGCGGCAGGAACGCGGCGGGCAGCGGGATCTTCTCCGGGTCGTACAGAGCGTGAAACCGTGGCTCGGCCGACCGCGGGTCGTGGGGCACCGGCGGCGCGAGATAAATATAGAAGGGCCGCGACTCGCCCCCCTTCGTGCGCTGCTCGAGAAAATCGATCGTGCGGTCGGCCAGTCGGCTTGAGGCGTGGGCCCGGTCAGTGCCGGGGACCGCGCCGTGGCCCGCGTCCTCGATGTTCGTTTCGAATGCCCGGATGCCCGCTGTGAACGCGTTGCCCGGCTTGCCCATGTGCCAGGTCTGGTAGCCGGCGGCGGCCAGCACTTTCGGCAGGAACGTCGCCGGGTCGTCGGCGTTCGCCGCGGCGGCCGGCGCCCCGGGGATCCGCTGCCAGGAGCGGCCAGTGAGCATCATCGTGCGGCTCGGCGTGCAGACGGCGCCGATCATCGAGCCCATCGTGTAGCAGCGGGTGAACGCGGTGCCGCGGGCGACGACCGCGTCGAGGTGCGGCGTGACGAGCTCCCTGGTGCCCAGGCCGTGCAGTCCGTCGGCCCGGTGATCGTCGGCGTGGATGTGGAGGATGTTGGGTCGCCGCGATGGCTCGGCCGCGGCGGCCATGCCGACGGTGGCCGCGGCGATCGCGCATCCGATCGCAACGAGGATCATGCGGATGATTGCTTGTCGTATGGTCGCTGGTGTCCGGCGGCGAGTGCGGAAAGACGGCAATGCAGTGTAACCCCACGGTAAGGCTGCAAAGCCGCGGTGCTCGGCGCCGGGCCGGGGCCGCCCATGCCCCGTCGCCGGACGTTCGCTACGGGCTTCCTGCCCTCCGCTCTCTCCATGCCGGCTGTCGAGTAGGCCCGGGGGCTTTCGCCCCCAGGTCTCTCACAGAACCGGACTTGTGGGTCACACATCCGGCTCTTTGGGTTTCAGTCTCACAGGTCGAACAACAGGGTTTGACCAGAGGCCAGTTTCGGGCGCGGGTTGAGCTCCTCCCACGTGGACGCCAGTGACACCAGCCTCTCGTGGAACCAAGCGTTCCGGTAGGCCACCGTCATCCCCGGGGTGTTGCTCCGGTACCACGTGCCCCGTCGGCACCAGGCCGTGTGCGTTGCTGCACGCGTACTGGCCCCGCGGCGCTGAAGGTGCCGGGAGAGATGGCGTGGTCGCTTCTTCTGCCGAACGAGGATGGCCCGCAGCCGTCGCCGGATGTGGGCATCCCACACGTGGAGACGGTAGACGTTCTCCTCCGTGCAGATTCGGAAGTAGCCTGACCAGCCACGAAGATAGACGTTGATCCGCTCGATGCACCTCGTCGGCGACTGGCCCCACATCCGCGGCGTAAGCTCGCGAATCTTGGCGTCCATTCGCTCTTTGGTGCGTTCCGAGACGTGCACCTCCACCTTCGTCCATTCCTTGGCTTTCCGCAGGCGGAAGCCGAGGAAGTGGATCTCGTCAGGACGGGCGACCTTGCTCTTCTCCTCGTTCACCAGGAGCCGCAGGCGGCTCTGGAGGAACTTCCGGATCGAGCCCATCACCCGCTGACCGGCCCGCTCGCTCCGCACGAAGATGTTGCAATCGTCGGCGTAACGAACAAAGCGGAGCCCCCGCCTCGCCAACTCCTTGTCGAACTCGTCGAGTACGACGTTGGAGAGCAGCGGAGACAGGGGACCGCCCTGGGGTGTGCCTTCTTCGGTCGACACCCGCGTGCCATCCGGCAGCACGACTTTCGCCTTCAGCATCTGGCCGATCAGCTTCAGGATCCGGAGGTCCGCGACCTTCTGGCCCAGACGACTCAAGAGTCTCTGGTGATGGACGCGGTCGAAGAACTTCGAAAGGTCGATATCGACCACCACCCCGTACCCGTCGCCGACATACTCCTTCGCTTCGGCGATCGCGGTGTGTGCCCCACGCTTGGGCCGGAATCCATGGCTGCTTGAGTGAAAGGTCGGCTCGAAGACCGGTTCCAGAACCTGGAGTACGGCCTGCTGAACCCACCGATCAATCACGTTCGGGATGCCCAGACCGCGTTCCCCTCCGCCTGGCTTGGGAATCCAAACCCTGCGGATGTCACCCGGCTGGTACGTCCCGTCCAGCAGCGCACGGAGCAGCCGCGGCAGAAGCGACCGGGCGGAGCCCAGCACTTCATCCACGCTGCGGCCGTCCACGCCTGGGGCGCCCTTGTTGCGAACAACGTTCAGCAGGGCCGTTGCCAGGTTCGCTGGCGAAGCCACTGCCTCCAGCAGCCGACTTGCGTCGGCTGCGCTGGCGGCGAGATCGCTCGCTATCTTGCGGTTCGCTGTGTGCAGCAGGAAGTCTCTGCCGGCGGATGCGTCCGACGGTCCTGACTTCCCGCCCCCTTGCGGGCTGGCGGCAAACACGAACTTCAGTTGGCGTGATCTCATGCTTCAAAACCCATCGCCCCCTTCGCTCCACCCGCTTTCGCGGGCTTCGTCGCTACTACGAGGCGATCCGACTTCTCCCTTGGCTTCGAACCCTCGTCGTTGCCTTCTCGGGTCCTACCGTCTCCGGACCAATGGAGATCTCTTGGGGTAAGGATGAGTGACTTCCCGCCGCCGCCGCCCCCAACACCGTCCTGCCACGATTGGATACCGGGCGTCGCGTTGAGACGCACGCTTGCCCAGGCAGGCCGGCCTTACGGGGGTTCACTTGCGTTCGGTGCTGCGGTCCGCCTCGGGCTTCCATCCCACACGCCCTCGCGGGACAGGCTTCGGCTGTGCAATGCCAGCCTTCGCCTCGTGCAGCTGCCTCTGGCTTCTGGTTGCCTCCAACAGGCCCCATACAGGACTCTCTCCTTCGAGCATTCATCCATGCCCAACGCACGCCTGGGGCGAAAAGAGCTGCGTCCCCTTTTATTCGCCTCCTGCTTTCGCAGGATGGCCGCGACGATACCGGGGACCTAGGCTCATGGATTCACCGGAGGCATCACCCAGAGTTATCGCCATGATCCGATCTGCATTTTTGACGGCGTGCCTGCTGGCCGCGCCCGCCTGCCTCTGTGCCGCCGACGCCGCGCGGCCGGATGGCGTCCTCGGCCAATGGTCGTTCACCGAAGGCGCGGCCGGCTGGACGCCGGTCAAC
>Ga0214917_10008414_pt1 | contig 10142 bp, 11 predicted proteins | sample LL_1208_BB_MetaG_FD_177983 | JGI IMG/M metagenome (GOLD analysis project Ga0214917, IMG submission 177983) | Freshwater microbial communities from Lake Lanier, Atlanta, Georgia, United States - LL_1208_BB | ecosystem: Environmental > Aquatic > Freshwater > Lake | place: USA: Georgia | collected...
GGAGCATGTGCGGGCGCGGGCGCGGGAGCAGGCGTAGGGGGGTCCCTTGCCCTCTCTTTTTTGCGTCGCACGACGACAACTTCTTCTTCTGAAGATGACTCTTCTTCTACTACCTTCACACGCCTCTTAGATTTTGCGGGCTTCTCGGGCTTCTCGGCCACCTCCTTCGCCGCCACAGCCGCCACCGTAGCAGCCTTCTCGGCCATCGCGCGCTCTGCTAGCATCAGTTTGATCTCTGCGAGTTCGCTCTTTACCGATGTATCTACGCCCTCTATGACGGCCCGGGCCACCGCCTGCTTTCGCAACTTCTCCTCTAGCATCTTCTGCCGAACCGCTGGAGTATCGGGAGCCAGATCCAGCGCCTTGCGTTTCTCAGCGAGTGCGGCCAACGCTTTCCGGGTCGCCTCCATCTGGGCCGGGGTCCGTGGAACCTTAGGTTTAGATTTTGTTGCCGGGGCGGGCGCGGGAGTCGTTTCCGTGTCGTCTTCCATTTTACTTAGGGCAGTCAAAAGTTTTGGCTTAGAAAAACGGAAATTAGTATCTTGTAATGATAAAATTTGTGGAACCCAGCCCCCCAGGTGCCGGGACCGCCTGGATGGTCAGGCTCTGGTATGGAGATAACTGCTGGGTTGAAAAGGTTATGTTATTTTGGGTAATCTCAACCCACATATTATTTTGCCCGATATCATTCACATTCGTCGCACCTATTACAGTTCCCTGATATGCTACCGGTAGGAACCCGCTACAAATATCTAAATATGCCGTCAAGTCTGTTCCACCGCTCTGCGGGTTGGCTCTGATAGCATACCAGTAGAAGTCGGGTAAAACACTAATCGCTCTCGCTGCTGGTGGGTCTCCTACATTCAGTTCGTTGTATGATGTGATGTAGGCACCGAATCCAGCGGGACCCGTCGCGCCCGTGGCTCCCGTCAGCCCAGCCGGTCCCGTCGCCCCCGTGTCGCCCGTCGGTCCCGTCGCCCCCTGAGGACCCTGTGGCCCTGTTGCGCCCTGAGGACCCTGCGGCCCCGTCGGCCCGGTCTCACCTACAGGACCCTGCGGACCAGTCGCACCGGTATCACCCTGCGGGCCTGGCGGCCCCTGCGGACCAGATGGACCAGCAAACCCAGCCAGCGGCACGGAGCCTCCACCGGGCAGCAATTCAAGATTAGAACCAACTACCGACAGTTGCTGAGCCGTCGGGAATAGGCTACCGAGTCCGTTAAGCGACATCTTACAGAGGTCCACCATTTTTGACCCAGATTGGATTACTGCCGACGAATGAACCAGCCCAAAAGAAATCCACATATTCACCAGGGCTGAGTTGGATTATACCATAAGGCGGAGGATAACTGAATGTGAGAGACATATTATTAGCCCCTATCGGATTTGTATTGATAAAACGATTCTTGACACCCAGCTGAATCAAAACAGATGGGTCAAAACTCAATTGTAGGTCTGGCGCACCCGTAGGCGGATCCGACCTCAGCGCCCAGATTTTACGAGCATTCCGCAACTGGTAATAATACACTTGATTAGGCGGCAAGTTAAATAATTCAATCTCCGCTGGAGTCTGGCCAAAACCTGGTCCAGCGGGTCCCACCGGTCCAGCCGGTCCTGTCGGTCCTACCCCACCTTGTGGCCCCGTGGCTCCTGCGTCTCCTGTCGGTCCAGTCGGTCCCGTCTCGCCCTGGATGCCTGCGACACCCTGCGCACCGGTCGCACCCGTATCCCCCTGCGGCCCAGTCGGCCCCTGCGGCCCAGCCGAACCGGTAGCCCCTTGTAGCCCCTCGGGACCGCTGACGAGTCCAGACAGATCTATGACGGAATTCCCCTCATCAAGCGCCAAAACACCCCCACCCAGGTTGTTCAAAACTTGGCTGTAGGGATTGTCTCCCAGCGCAGAAAGAGCCATCTATTATAATGGAGAGGCAAATTCAGCCGCCAGTAGGCTGGCACAGCGCGTTAGAGGACTACTTCGCCGGCATCGGAGAGCGTGCGAACTCGTTGGCATGGGCGCACAAGCAGGCAGAAAGTAAATATGCCGCTGCCCGTGCTTACATAGAAGTCCCGTGTATCTGTCTCGGTGTCATAAATGGAGCGGTCAGCGTCGGGTCTTCGTCTCTATTTGGAGACTCCCCCTACGCATCTGTAGGCGTGGGCGCGGTCGCGTTGATTACCGCTCTGCTTTCTACCATTAATTCCTATTACGCATTCGGTAAGCGCCAAGAGGGCCACCGAATCGCAGCAGTCCAATACGGCAAACTCTTCAGAGAACTCGCCGTAGTGCTGTCCCTCCCACGCTCAGAGCGGACTGACCCCACTACGCTGCTGACATCCGTGCGCGACCAATATGACCGTTTAGCCGAATCGGCTCCCATTCTCCCAACTGATATCATCGCAGCGTATCGCGTAAAATTCCACACAGCAACCTACAGAGATATCCATCACCCAGAAGAGTTCAACGGCCTCACACCGATTATGGTGTTTGGTCGCAGCCACACGGGCAAGGAGACCCCGCACGAGCCGGAGGCGTTAAGCGTCGCACCTCCTCCTCTATCTTTATCAGTAGGACCCGCATCGCCTGCGCCAGTTCTAAGTCTGTCTCCTGCGCGAGCAGGTCCATTAACAGAGACTCCAGTTTGACATAGCCAGCACGCTCGGCCATTACTACGCGAATTCTAAAATCTAGATAGATTTTAATATAAGCGTAATCTACGATTAAGCGAATTCTAAAATCGCTAGCGATTTTAATATAAACTTAATTTACAATTAAGTGAATTCTAACAGATACTGATAATTTAAATAACCTTCTGCCTTGTATCCCATCGCTAAAACCTCCACATCCAGCCCTGCGGTCAGACTGCTGCTCGTCGTGTTGAGTGCGAGTCCAGACACCTGAACATCTAACGGTATCGGCGCGGTCTGTGGATTCGGATGGAGCGACACAGCAGAGAATGGAATGTGAGGGATGTCTGTGTAGATATCGTATGGGTCTTGGAGCCGAGTCGCATAGGTTTGCGTGGGATATTGCCCGTTAGCCTGTGTGATGGTTGTCAAGTTCGCAGGAGTTGCGACGATTTTGGGAGCGTCATAGCAATAAATCAGATATTTGAATCCAGCACATAGCGTCTGCGCTCCAGTCGTCAGCGGCAGAGCCAAGTTATTTGCGTTGTAATCCCATCGCGATGTGAATCCACCAGCCGGCGGAGAGGCTATATTGTAGGTATAGATGTTGAAAAATATCGCTCCCTGCGTTGCTATGTTAGCATTAGGACGGATAACAGCCCATACCGCATTCAGATTCTTGCGCAGAATCGGCGGCGACGCTGGAACCGTGTAGGGTAGCGCTTGACCAAAATACGGATTATACATCATCCAGTTTATTTTGATACCCACGCCCGGCGCTCCGGCAGGCTTGATGTGTCGCCAACTATTATCGGCTCCCAGCGTCGGTGGCTGGTTGTCGGGTATCCAATACGATGGCGGACCGCCTACCACTCCATACTTAACTGTAGTTGGATTCATACCCAGCGCCGTCGGAACGATACCCAGTTTAGCGTAGAGTCCAGCGGGGTCAAATGCGTTGATAGCGTTCAGCACGCTCTGGCCCGGGTCTGCTATACCTAGGTAGCAATCACCGTGGATTCTCACCCCTTGATTATACACATATGGCGGATTAGTATCACCAAAAACCGTGATTTTGCCCCCAGAATCATAATTGGTTATCCCGTTGGTCTTCAACACGGTAGCATTTAGCGACCCCTCCGACGCATCCACATCACCGGCGAACGATGCGGAGCCGTTAGAAGATATATCCGTAATTATATCAATATAAGACCCACCTAACTGCGGCTCTAAAATCCCCACCCGGACAATACCGCTCTCCGTCCGATTCACGCCAGTAATGTCATACGACGCAAAAGCCACCGACTGGGTGGCCGGATACTGGGACCAGGTGGATGGGTCGCCACCGCCTCCTCCAGTTCCCGAGATATCAACCGTAGCAGAACCCGCCTGTGAAATCGTCAGCAGAGTTCCACACAAATCCAACTGTGGCAGGTATGGCCATGTAGTTCCGAGACCGTTGAGCGACATCTAATTTAGAATGAGTTATTAGAATGGCCATCGCGAATCAGCCCAACCGTCTGTTGATTTCAAGTGATGACCTGGACTATGGAGGAATTGGTTCCTACACGGTGCTGCTTCCGGAGAGCATCACGGGCGCGACTCGTGTGGATTTGGCTCGGGCAAGTATCCCTAACCCACTTTACCCCATCCCGGACTACCAAAATAAGTTCTATTTTTACCTCAGCACCGTCGGCGGTGGAAATACTCTTTTGACTCTGACTCTGACTAACTCCCGATACTTCGGCAATATCCCTGACCTAGTCCTACAACTCAACACCGATGCGACGGCGCAGGGCTACCCCATTACATTTGCTTACAACAGTACGACCACTAGAATATCTGTCGCTCATAACACGGCGGGCCAGACCGTGCGAGTAGCGGCGCAGACCGCTTGGCTGACACAGTTCGCCCTAAACACCCGTCTCGGCTATCAGAACCCCGGAACGGCTGCGGCGCAGAGCGTCTCTGCTACCATCCTGCCGAATCTGATTCGCACTAAGGTCATCTATGTGCTTTGCGATGTAGTTCTAAACAATACATTTAGCACGGACGGCCTCCGCACGGCTATCGCTAAAATTCCAGTTAATTCAATCTACGGCGGCCTGACGCTATACGCACCACCGTACCCTTCCTTCTGTAAAATCAACGCCGAGCAGCTTCGCGAGGTTTCCATTCAGTTGCTGGATGATAACTATCAGGTCTATCCGCTACAGGTGGAGGAGTTCAGCGAGTTAGAGTTAGTGTTTGAATACGACTAAATCTCAGCCCATTCTAATGAGCATCCCACCGAATCAGCTCGGAGACCTGACGGCAGAGGCCGGCACATCCAGTTTCGTGGTGTCTGGAACACTCGCCTACTGGCCCAGCAACCTAGACCCCAGCGGCCTCGGCTGGGTGGTCTGTGATGGAACCTCTTACAGCCAAACAAATCCAACATTTAGTAATCTCTTTACGATTATTGGGACGAGTTTTAATAATCCGGGCGACCCTGCTGGCACTTTTAGAGTCCCCGACCTCGTGAGCCGTGTGGCTGTCGGCTATGGCAACATAGACCCAAACTTAGACATCTGTGGAAATTTCGGCGTGAAAGACGGTAGCGGAGGAATCCAGATACCTGCCGAGGCACTACCACCGCACATCCATCAGGTGAATGGCGACCCGACTGGCGTGCTGAACTCCCTTGGTCTCGGGTCCAACGCATACCAGAGCCTGGTAGATAGCCCCACGCTGTCAAATGCGCTACGATACGATGGAGCGGGAAATCTGATTGGCGGAGCCGCGACAGTTGTCAAAACGCGGAACCCGTATTTAAGTATTAAAACCATTATCAAACTTTAGAGAAGATGTCAAACCCTTACCTGCCTGATTCTGGAGATGTCGCTTACGGAAATCAGTTAGGGGACTTCACACCCGCACCACCTACCGGCCCGCTCTACTCGTCGGGAATGATGATAACCATAGCAGGCGCAACGGTTCCAGACGGCTGGTATCTCTGTAATGGTCAGGTTCTGACGGTGCTGGGAAATCAAGATCTTTACGATGTCATCGGCAATCTATTTGACATCTCCGGCAGCCCACCGCCCGCAGGCTCATTCACCCTGCCCGATATGCGGGGCCGTTCGGCTCAGTTCCTGGCGCCCGTCGGCGACATCAGCGGAGACACTCAGGTAGTTCTGACAGCGCAGAACCTACCAGCGCACAGGCACACCGCAAACAACGGAACTGTTTTGGTTCAAGAACTCGTAGGCGGCGCATTCCCCAGCACACCGCTGAGCGGAACCCTCCAGACGCGTGTCTCTTCTGGTGCTATCAAGGACGCGAGCGGCAATAACATCCCACAGCCACCGCAGCCGATTCAGATAATGAACCCATTTTTGGTTCTCAATTGGATTATTAAGAAGTAGTAGATGGATAACCCACAGATAGCCCCCCGATACATCCCCAACCAGACTGGGGAGCTACCAGGAGCGCAGACCGTTAGTGCTGTTCCCGTTGGTTCCATAGTTCCCTACGGGCGCACGCTGATACCAGAGGGCTACCTCGCATGTAATGGCGCTACGCTTCTCCAGGCCGATTTCTCAGATTTATTTCAGACAATCGGGCTAACCTACTCAGTATCTGGCGACCCAGTTGATATGTTTCGCGTTCCGGATATGCGTGCGCGCTTTGCCGTCGGTGCTGATGGCTCTGGCGCGGGAATCCCGTATTTCCAACAGTTCAACGAAATCGGCGACCTCTCGGGCGCTACTCGCATAACTCTACAGGCCAACCAGTTGCCGCAGCATCAACACGGCTTCCGATTTGGAACCGCTTATAATGTTGTGGGGCAGCCATTCACTATTCCCGCACGCGTCGGGACCAGCACCGTAGTCCAGAACAGTCAGGCAGCGGTATATAACACAAGCGACCCCACGCCCATCACGCAGGTCCCATTAATTATTAAGCAACCTTATCTAACTCTCCAGTATCTCATAAAATACTAATCATCAAACGGAATCCGATTGGAATTAGTATTTACCCCAGAATCTGAGTCGCGCCACCGTGGAGACGCAGGACACGGGTGTAGCGCAGGATGCCGGTCAGGGTCATCGCCTCGTTAATCACACCTGAGCCGGGCGGGCCGGTATTCACCTGCGCAACAATCTGCGAGCCAGAAGACGACAGAGTGTTAATGCCATCCAGGTCCTCGCCCTCCAGCTTCGCACGCTTTAGACGGTCAAAGCAGTAGCCATGGCTCCAGCAATCAGCATTAGCACGAGGCCCTATACCTCCGACAGGCGCTACAGCAGCGGGCGGGGTGGCCTGGTTGATAACATCAACCACAGGAGCCGCAGCGGTAGCCGAGTGCGTCAGCTGGTTGTAGTTGGTTAAATCAACGATGCTCGCCTTATCAACGGCATCCGTAGAACCATACGACCCAAACAGGTCCATAGCCAGACGCGCGGCACCGATGGACTGGAACGCAGGGAAGTAGAGGGACCCCGCGCGATACTGGACAGAATTAACTGCGGGATTACAGAAGGTAGATTGCTTACCGAACGCCAGCCCCGCCGAACCCAGAGCGGCCTGCGGCTGCGCCACGATGTGAATGGAGCGCAGGTTCTGAGAAGCCTTGGTATAGACAGCAGACTGGTCGCCACCGGCCGCCGACAGAGTCGCAGAAGCTACGGTGTGCGCATCAAACGCCCAATTAATGCCGGCCTCCTCGGGGTCGTTCATCATTCGGTCCATCATCTCAAGGTATGCCGGATGTAGGCTCACATAATCCAGTTCTAGGGTCATATCGGACACAGCGACGGCAGACGCAGCAGCCACAGGGATACCGGTAGCAGAGACGAACTGAATCGTAGCCTCGTTAGCAGAAGCCAGCTGTAGCTGGAGATAGAGCTGGCCGGCGTTGCGGCACGGGTAGAGCTGCTCCTGGCGGAAGAAGTTGGACAGCAGCGACACCGGGAAAGAGTAGCGCATAGTGGATGTATTTGCTCCGGTAGCCACAGAAGGCTCCTGGAGCGCCTTGGCGATAACATCATACTTGCTAGCGACTACATCGCAGTTAGCCACCGTGGTAGGATTGGTGCCAGTAGCACCAGTATAAACACCATTCGCGGAGTGCTTCCACAGACCCATCACCGAGCCGGGGCCATCATACCACGACTGAGATACCGTGGAATAAATCTCCTGGTTCGCCTTGACGGCCACGCGGTCAATATCATCGGCCTGGGTGGAATTCACGGACACCAGGCAGCGCCGGAAGATGGACCAGGCACCGTCGTCCAAGATTGCCGAGTTGTTGGCTGTGCTAGTAATGCTGACCGTGAAGGACAGGCAAGCGCTCTGGAGGTCGGCATAGGCCGCACCGTCCTGGATCAGGAAATTCACCGTTCCCGTGCCACCGCTGCCCAGGGTGTAGGACTGGCCGGACTGGGGGACGATGCGGACGCGACGGCGGTCCGTGATAACAGACGACTGCGCCAACTTGCCGGCCAGTTTCGCCACCTTCGGCACTACCTCGCGGATGGTGTCGTCCTGGTAAGGAGAAGTCAGAGCGCTGGCCATCTTATACAGAGGTGGCCGCTTTTAGTGGAGCCAGGCGCGCATCTGCGGCAGCCCTCTCGCGTTCCGCCCGGGTGGGTTTGCGGTCTGCGGTCCGGAGCTTTTCCATTATGTTTTTTGGAGGGCGGTGTTCTCGCAAAATTCCAGGCTCACGATTCAGCAATTCCTGAAATGCTCTGATATAGTCCATCTTTACCGGGGACGATGATTCTGTCCCAGTTATGTCGGAAGCGTAGCGCCTCCGGGGCCTTGTAATCAACCACGATGAATTCGTGTTTTCCCTTTCCCATTATGGTATGATACATCCGCATAAATTCATCGGCAGACAGGTGGCCGGCGTGTTCCTCTGCGATTTTTGCCAGGTCATTCTTTTGGACCGGGAGGATTATCTGGTAGAGAGTGTTGTTGCGCATAGCCGGATTCACCTGTTTAGAATGCTGGACACAAATCATTACCGTCGCGTTAAGTTCGTGCCGACAGATAAGCATAAGCCTCTCAACCATAGATGGCTTACCGGAACGGCTGATAGCATTTGAGAAAACGATGTCATCAAACCCTATGAAAATGTTTAATGGTGCTTTCTTCTCTTCCATCAGTTCGCGTTGATGGTCTCGCAGCGCGTTAATATATTCAGTAAATGCTTCATCGTCGTATTCCGTGAAGAACTCTATTCTTTTTTGGGGCAGGCCCCGGAAGGCTGTCTCTGAATCAACCGAAGCGCAGAAAATTAGACACTCGTCGTAATAGTGTGGGAACATATTCTTTAAAAATGAATACATAACCGACGACTTTCCGGAGCCGATACGGCCAGCCACTATGATGGTGGCGGGCGTTGCCGGAAGCATCGCAGGGTCTTCCCCCCGCTTGGCCATAGCCGTTAGCAATTTGTCCCTCCGCTTGTCCGGTAGCGTCTCACGCTGGGGGATACCCTCTACGACAAAAGCCATCCTCTCAATAGGATGGAGAAAGCAAAAGATGTTGAACTCTATCAGGAGGCGAAGCGGTTCATAGATGGTATCTACGAGCGACCCAGCGCTTACAAGTCTATGGCGATTTCTAAGCGATATATGGATTTGTATAAAGAAAAATATGACTCTAATGATGCTTATCACGGGGTTCCTAATTCTAAACTCGCGAAATGGCGACGGGAGAAATGGACAGATGTGGAGAGCTATTTGGCCGGTAGGCCTCGCCCTTGCGGAGATCCAGAACTCAAGGCCGCACGAAAGAAGCGCGGTAGCCGTAATCTCCCGGCTTGTAGGCCGCTGAAGGTGCTGGAGCGCATTCCTGAGCGTGTTCTTAAAATCGCAATTACCAAGAAGCGAGCAGGCGAGGGGATTGACTGGGAGGATTTGCTAGCGGATAACTAGGGATGGAAGCGGCTGGAGTTACTTATGGACCGCTACGGCCTGGGGTGGATACTGGTAGCAGGCAGACCAGAGCCAGCAGAGCAGAGCGCAGAGAGATGCGCAGGCTCTACAAAAAGGGTACCATCTTAGAGATATGCCTTACGCCATCAGACGCTACCGCACAGGCTTCCGGGTCATCAACACAGAAACGGGACGCGCATACAGCAGCAGGCCGATGACCAGGGCGAACGCAGAGGCGCAGATGCGGATTCTCGTGGCGGCTGGAAAATAAATTCCCGGTGTTTGTTAGAGATGTGGTGCGCGGGCTGTGGCTGTGTTATGCGAGCATGGGGCAAGACGAAGGGCGGGACACATCGGTCTCACTGTTCCCGGTGCTACCGCGGGCCACTCATTTGGCTGTTTGATTGCCGCACGGGCAAGCCTCTGAGAGACATCCGGGACGGCTATGAACTGCTGGGCCGGCAGAAGCCAGAACTAGTGTAGCGCCCTGCGTAAATTTGTATGGGGTCGGCGGCCGGGCAAGGGTCCTCCCTTGGACCTACTCAGGGGAATAATCATTAATTACTCCCCCGAGTATCGGGTTTTTGGATT
>Ga0214917_10008415_pt1 | contig 10142 bp, 5 predicted proteins | sample LL_1208_BB_MetaG_FD_177983 | JGI IMG/M metagenome (GOLD analysis project Ga0214917, IMG submission 177983) | Freshwater microbial communities from Lake Lanier, Atlanta, Georgia, United States - LL_1208_BB | ecosystem: Environmental > Aquatic > Freshwater > Lake | place: USA: Georgia | collected...
TAATCTGATCGGTATAACGTTTCAGGTACTCGTAGAAATTTTCATCATGGGCATGTACGCGAAGGTGGATTAACTCATGAAAAATAATGTAATTTAAAACGTATTCAGGTGCATTAATTAACCGCTCTGAAATTCGAATAGTGCCATCAACTGTGGTGCAAGAGCCCCAGCGCTCATTCATATTTCGCCAGGTGATACTGGTTGGCCGCTCATAAAAATCTGGCAGATACTTTTCTAAAATCTCGAGCGCAATCTTTAATAATTGATCATCGCCCTTTCGCGCCTTTGCCTCACGCTTTAAGACCATCTCGATCATCTCTGGAATTAGCTCTAACTCCTGGCGCTTGCTTAAGCGTGCGGGAATATGGATTTCAATCACACCACCCTGACGAAAGGCGGAGATACTTCGCTTGCGTCGCTCCTTGCGAATTACTCGATAATCCGGAAGATTATCGGGAAGAGTAGGCAAGCTTGAGATTGAGCCACTTCGTTGAAAAGGGCGAGCAGATCGCTTTTTACTATTTGTTTTGTTACTTGGCATGGGTGGCAAGATATCTGCGAAGAGATCGGCCTGATTAAAGTTATCCACCGCTACCTCACCTTATCCACTTAATTTACTGAGATCTCCACAGATTGATCCACAGGTGAAGTAAATTTTAAACCTGCAGGCGCTCGCTTTGTGGGAGAAAATGCAATTTTGCCGGAAATTGAAAATTATTTGGAAAACTTCATTTGATTTAAGTGGCAAAGTTAATTTTCAATCATCGGTTGGAGCGAAATTCAGAAAAAAATTAGAAATCACCCGCTTCAAATGGCGAGATTAAGTTGATTCTCAAGATTTATTCACATAGGTTTCATCCACGAGCTCCTCGGATAACCGTTTTATATCTGCAAGGGGAAGGCAGATAAAAAATCGTGCGCCCGGGGAGCTCGCTTAATTTAAATCAGTCCCGATAAATCATCCGGGACGGTCACGCTACTTAAAAATGCGGCCGGATCCTTTAAATCATTTGGCATCGGGAGAAATGCAGGATCCTCCCAGCATTTATCGCGACCATCTGCACCACGCAACTTCTTGACATCACTCCAAAAAGCAGAAGATTCACGCATTTTTCGAGGAGATACTTCTAAGCCAAGTAAGGTTGCAAATAATTGTTGCATTGGCGAGTTTGTAGCTTTTCTACGTCTTGAGTTTTCTATTAATGCATTAAATGAAGGAATGCGATCTGCCGCAACTTGCGAAACAACATGATCAATCCAGCCCTCAATTAAAGCTAGCGCCATCTCTAACTTAGTAAGGGCAATTTCTTGCGCAGGAGTTTGTTGAGGTGTAAATAATCCCTGATCAATTGCGATAGACATAGATTGTGGATTGTTAATATCAAAATCCTCGCGAGCCATCGCCTCTTCAGCTTGGCGTTGAATAGCTTCAACATCAATTGAAATTCCTTTGCCATAAGTTGTGATTGCATCCCTGATGTAATCAAATAGCCAAGGTGTATTTGTAAATAATCTAGCGGCACAAACCTCGCGAAGTGCCAGATAAATTTCTACCTCAGTCTCAGGCAATCCCAATCCAGCCGCCCAATCTGCAATATTTTGTGGGATTAAGTGAGCGCCAGAGCTAAGTGGAATAGCAGCATCATTTGAACCGGTAATTGTGTTAGCGATAGCACCAATACTTTGACCTAATTGAGTTGCAATTAGGGTTCCCATAAATCCTCGAAGTAACCGAGCCAGCATCTCTTTCATCGCCTGTTGTTGCTCAACACTTTGATTTTCTAGCCCCGCTAATTCGATAGGCAAGCCGGCCTGGGCTCCGTTAATTACGTTGGCGAGCGCATCTGCCATACCTAGCGCAAGGGGATCAATTAACCGCTGCCAACTAAGCAATGAAGAATCTAACCAATCTCGCTTTGACCATGCGGGCTGCAGATTTATAGATGTAGCTGGAAATAAAATTTCAGAATCCAGCCATGTATTGGCAATCTCTAGCGCATCTAACACTTTTTTATGATCAGAGGTACCGATTGGCTGTTCACCCTTTGCAGCAATTACTTTGCGAGCAATATCGCGAAGCGCTTCAATCGTTATTAAATTTTGAGAACTTCCAGCGTGAGCGCTTTGTGCAGATTGCAGAAAGTTCTTAGCTCCTAGAAGCGCATTTGGATCTAAACCCATTTCTGAGAATTGGCGCATCATTGCCTCAAAATCGGGCTGTCCCTCATTTGGCAAAAATCCAAAACTCATTTTGCTTTCTCCGGTTTCTTAATCAAAACTTTAGTGAGTAGGTCACAAGGTAAATCTAGAACAATAATCCCGCCTTTTTTCTTCCCCGCTCAATAGGATTACGCCCGTGAGTTCATCAACCCCATCGCTATCTGCGCTTGTTTGGTGGCTTATCCCGTTGGTTGCGGTACTTATCTCAATTATCTATGTGGTTTGGGTATCTAAATTTCAATCCAAATTTGAAAAGGATACTCATCGATCAATGGGTAAATTTCAAAAGTTTCAGAACTCTTTTAAAGATAAGAAATAAATAATTGCGCCACCTTTCTCCATTTAAGGTAAAACTTCCACTCCTTAGCAAAATACTTTTCATAGCAATTGTGTTGGTAGCTTTTTTTGTACCCACCCCATATGTCTTGATGTCGCCAGGAACTCCACAAAATATCTTGGGAGACGCGATCTCCATAACCGGTGCACAATCATTTCCTACAACCGGAAAATTATCGGTTACCTCTGTAATGGTTACTAATCCAGATTCATACATAACCGGTTTTGATATTTTAGCTGGCTGGATTACAGCAGATGAAGCGGTTTTGCCACGCGCGGAAATTTATCCAGAAAATGAGACCGCAGAACAATCTAATCAGCAAGGCGCAGCTGATATGCAAGAGTCACAAGTAAATGCAACATCGGCTGCACTTTCACTATTGGGTTATAAGAGTGAGAGCAAATTAATAATTAATTCCATAAACCCAAACTCAAATGCATTTAAACAACTTTTAACTGGCGACCAAATTATTTCTATCGACCAAAAGGTACTTACATCGGCAACCCAAATTACTGAGTACTTAGGCGCTAAGCAGGCGGGAGATACGGTTAATTTAAAGGTAATTAGATCAACTAGCGGATTAACTAATGGAGCAACACCAATTGATGTTCCAGTTAAACTCTCTAAACGCGATGATGGCAGCGCCTACATTGGCGTAAATATTGAAACAAAACATAATTTTCCTGTGAATGTAAAGATTAAATTAGATGAAACGGGTGGGCCTAGTGGCGGCTTAATTTTCGCCTTAGGCATTGTTGAAAAATTGCAAAGTGAGGATTTAATTCGCGGCCGAAATATTGCAGGTACTGGAACAATTACCGATACTGGGAAGGTCGGTCCAATCGGTGGAATTACTGAGAAAATTATTGGCGCTAAAAAAGCAGGGGTAACATTATTTATCGCTCCTATCGATAACTGTTCAGACATTACTCATCCTGAACTACTAAGAGGAATAAAGGTTGTGCCAGTGGCCACACTTTCAGAGGCGATAGCGGTGCTACGCGCCCCTGATAATGCAGATTTTGCTAGTTGTAAAAGTAGTTAGAAAAATATTGGCTAGGATCTAGGCCATGAGTAACTCTGGTTTCGGCGGAAACTTTGGCAACACTTTCGGGAATGGTGGAAATCCATTTGCCAACTTTGGTCGTCGCACGCCAGGCTCCCCACGCCGAATCAGTCCCCTTACCGTAACTATCGGAGTTTTATTTTTACTCTCAATAATTCTTGTTTCACTAAGTGGTTTTTATGCAGATCTGCTTTGGTTTCGCTCCGTAGATTTTGTTAGCGTTTGGAAAACCACCTTATTTACCAAGATCTATCTCTTCGCTGGTTTTGGATTTATTACTGCGTTAATTGTCACCTTAAATATTTACTTTGCATTTCGTAAACGCCCAATCTACGTACCGGTCTCAGTTGAAGCGGATAATTTAGAGAGATACCGCTCTCAATTAGAACCTATCCGTAAGTTTGTAACTATTGGAATTTTTGCAACATTGTTTTACTTTGCTGGATCTGCTGGATCTAAATTATGGCAAGAGTGGTTGTTATTTAGAAACTCAACAAAATTTGGGGTAACCGATCCACAATTTGGTAAGGATGTTTCATTTTTTGCATTCAAATTACCAATGTGGCAATCACTAATTGGTTGGGCAATCTCGACTGTAATTTTGACAATTCTGGCATCGGCAGCAGTGCATTACATATACGGCGGTATTCGTACTCAGGTAAAAGAGGATCGCACGACTGTTGTAGCTCGCGTGCAATTATCAGTATTACTAGGATTTTTAGTATTACTTAAAGCTGTGGCTTATTGGTTTGACCGATATGCACTAACTTTAAAAGAGGGCAGATTAATTACTGGGCTTACCTATACCGATGTAAATGCTGTTTTACCAGCAAAATCGATCTTGGCTGCAATCGCCGTTGTATGTTCACTTCTATTTTTTGCAAATATCATCCGTAAATCTTGGTTGCTACCAACCGCAGGTGTTGCGCTAATGGTGATTGCATCTGTGCTAATTGCGGGAATTTATCCGGCAACAATTCAACAATTCCAAGTTAAGCCAAGTGAATCCTCAAAAGAGGCGCCATTTATTCAAAAAAATATTGATGCCACACGAGCTGCATATGGGTTAGAGAATGTTGAGGTTAAGGATTATCAAGCTACGGTAACTACATCTGCTGGTCAGTTGGCAAATGATGCAGCCACAATTGCCAATATTCGATTAATGGATCCAAATGTTTTATCTGCAACCTTCCGTCAACTACAACAAATTAAGCCATACTACACATTTGCTGACTCATTAGATATTGATCGCTACACGGTAAATGGCCAGGAGCGCGATGTTGTTGTTGCAGTTCGAGAATTAAATATTGATGGCAACCCATCTCGAAACTGGATCAATGATCACTTGGTTTACACCCATGGTTTTGGCATGGTGGCTGCCTACGGAAATGTTAGAGATACTGATGGCAAGCCAAGTTTTACAGTCGGCGATATTCCACCAACAAATGGATTAGGAAATTTTGAACCAAGAATTTACTTCGGCGAAAATGTTCCAGATTACTCAATTATTGGTGGAACCGCAGCAAGCTCACCAGCTGAACTTGATTATCCAGATGATAAATCTGCCAATGGTCAAAAGAATTACACATATACTGGTAAAGGTGGCGTTCCTATGGGCTCACTCTTTACTCGATTGCTATTTGCAATTAAATATCAAGAACAACGAATTGTTTTATCAAACTTAATTAACTCGGGATCAAAGATTTTATTTGAGCGCCACCCAAGAGATCGAGTTGCTAAAGTTGCACCATGGCTCATTTTAGATGGCGATCCATATCCAGCAATAGTGGATGGCAAAATTCTGTGGATTGTAGATGGTTACACAACATCAAATGGTTATCCAAACTCTCGTAAAGTTAATTTGGCAAATACTGGAGATGCATTAACTTCACGATCAGCCGCCGTTTCATCATTAAATGATAAGAGTGTCAATTACATTCGAAACTCTGTAAAGGCAACTGTTGATGCATATGATGGAACAGTTACTTTGTATCAGTGGGATGAAAAAGATCCAGTCCTTGCAACCTGGAGCAAAGCATTTCCTGGAACTGTGAAACCTAAGAGTGATATTTCAGCAGCGCTACTCTCACATATTCGCTATCCGGAGGATATGTTCCGTGTGCAACGAGATATCTTGAGTGCTTATCATGTAACAACAGCTGATGCCTTTTATGGCGGACAGGATTTTTGGCGAGTACCACTTGATCCATCAAGCTTTGGAGCGAATGCAGGCAATCAGCCTCCTTATTACCTAACATTGCAAATGCCTGGCCAAAAAATGCCAACTTTCTCACTTACCACGCCATTTGTTCCTCGCGGCGGGCGTGAAAACCTTTCCGCATTAGCGGTAGTCAATTCCGATAGTGGCGCTGATTACGGAAAGATTACAGTGCTGCAACTTCCTCGCTCAACCAACATTGCTGGTCCATCACAGGTTGCTTCGAACTTTGAGGCAAAGCCCGAGGTAGCAACGGCACTCTCACTACTTCGCCAAGGTGGATCAGATGTTGTGCTTGGTAATTTGTTAACTCTTCCAGTTGGTAATGGTTTGCTTTATGTGCAACCTGTTTATGTGAGAGCAACCTCAAATACCGCCGCCTATCCATTACTTCAAAAGGTTTTGGTTTCATTTGGTGATCAAATTGGTTTTGATGACACATTAAAAGGTGCATTAGATCAAGTCTTTGGTGGCAATTCTGGCACCAGCGCTGGAAATAACATTCCAACTACAACTCCTGGTACAACTGGTGCAACTGGAAGTGGCACAACAAGCCAAGCAATTAAATCTGCAATTGCATCACTCCAAGCTGCATACAAGGATTACATTGCAGCGCAAAAGAGGTTAGATGGTGCGGCGATGGATAAAGCAAGAGCAAGATTAGAGGCAGCAATCTCTGCTTTGAACTCTGCGCAAAATCGCTAAATCAAAGTTAATAATTTTTCCATTTTGCTTTGCTTACGAATTCCTTTAAGATTGCCAAATCGACGCGGGGTGGAGCAGCTCGGTAGCTCGCTGGGCTCATAACCCAGAGGTCATAGGTTCAAATCCTGTCCCCGCTACCAGTTTTTGATGTGATCGATTTTAAATTTAGTTACTTTGCAATGCGCAAGCTATTCATCACCACAAATAATGATGAAAGTGACATTGCCCCTCCGGCATACATCGGAGATAAGTTTCCAGATGCGGCAATTGGGATACAAATTAAGTTATAGCCGAAAGCCCAAAGCAGGTTTGATTTAATTATTCCAACTGTTTGCTTAGCAACTTGCAAAGCATCTGTTGCGGTTGTAAGTGATGGTCTAATTAATGTGATATCAGCTGCTGCAATTGCAGTGTCTGTTCCAGTCCCCATCGCCATACTTAAATCTGCCTCAGCGATTGCGGCAGCATCATTGATACCGTCACCGATCATTAAAACTTTATGCTTTAATTTATTCGAATTGCTCGCACCAACCTTTAATGATTTTACAAATTCGATTTTATCTTCAGGGGATGCGCTAGCGAAGATGTGATCTATGGGAATTCCAGCTGCGGCTCCCATTGCAATTGCAGATGTTGCCGAATCGCCAGTAACTAACCAAGAATTAATTCCTTGCTTACGTAACAGCTCAATCGCTTTATTTGCATCATCTTTTAACGAATCACCAACTTCAAATACACCGTAGGCAATCCCATCTACCGCCACTACCGCAATTGAGTTTCCACGGGCAGAGCCAGTTGCAATGGCAGCTTTTATTTGTGGATGAAAATCAGTTGTACTTCTGGCAATTGATGTAGGAGAACCAACCAGTAATGCTTTGCCATTATTGGTTCGGCCCGCAACTCCTTGCCCAGGACGATGTTCAAACTCGGTAATTTCAGATGGTGTAAATCCTTGTCGGCGCAGCTCTGATGAAATTGCAACTGCCACTGGATGGGAATCAAGTGATTCAATACTTAATACAAGATTTAGAAGTGATGGAGTAGAGATTGCAGAGCTCTCTTTGCCAAGTGGTGATTCGATAATAACCATCTCATGTAATTTCATAAAACCGGTTGTGATCGTGCCAGTTTTATCAAAAACTACATCTGTCATATCTTTTGCTTTTTCGATGGCACGAGGGGATCGAATTATGAATCCTAATTTTGCACCTTTACCAGCAGCGACCATTAGTGCAATTGGAGTAGCTAAGCCAAGTGCGCAAGGACAGGCAATAATTAAAACTGCAATCGCAGTTGCAATAGATTTAGAAAGTACTGCGCCACTTAGGTACCACCCAGTGAAGGTGGCAATTGAAATAAGTAAGACTGTGGGTACAAATATTGAACTAATTCGATCAGCTAAACGTTGAACTGGCGCTTTCTCGCTTTGCGCAGAAAGAACCATTCGAGTAATTCGTGATAGCTCTGTATCGGCACCGATTCTGGTTGCTTTCACAACCAATGAGCCATTGTTATTAATCGAGCCGGCATAGACAATATCTGCGACGGTTACATCAACCGGAATAGATTCACCAGTTAAAAATGAGTTATTAATTGTGCTTATTCCAGAGGTTACAACACCATCAGTTGCAATGCGTTCTCCTGGTTTTACTATGAAAATATCATCAACTTCGATCTCTGAAACATCTATTGTGATGCTTTGTCCATTGCGTTGAACTTCAACCTTGCCCGAAGATAATTTAAATAACTCAGCTAATGCCGAACCTGCTCTGCGCTTTGCTCGATGCTCTAAAAATCGTCCCAGCATCACAAAAAATATGACTGAGGCCGATACTTCGGCGTAACTCATTAACTCTTTACCTGTTGTATATATTGCAGTTGAATAGATGCTCCAAGTGAATGCTGTCAAAGAACCAATTGAAACCAAGGTATCCATTGTGGGACGAGCAATATTTCGGATTGCAGCTCGATGAATTGGCCAGGCAAAAATTAAAACAACTGGTGCGGAAAGTAAAATTACTAACCAGGCAGATGCTGGTGCGGTTGGATAATCTACGGAGATAGTTAAATTTCTACCAGATAGAAAAGAATTTAAATTATCAATGAGTATAAGCGCATTACTGTTAATTGATTTCTTGAAATTTTCGTTGATTGAATCAGACATAGCAAGAAGCAAAACGGGAATTGTAAATAAAAATGTTAAAACTAGCTGAAATCCTAATTTATTGGATTTTGAAAATGATTCATCCTCGCTCTTGAATAACTTTGCGCCATAACCTGCAGCCATTACTGCATCAATTAATTGTGATTCCTTAATTTCTAGTGGTGCAATTATGTGAGCACTCTCCATCGCTAAATTGATGCTGGCGCGAACTCCGGGAATTTTATTTAATGATCTCTCCAATGAGTTTACGCAAGATGAACAGGTCATCCCAGTTACCGAAAGATCGATTTGTTTAGTATCGCTACTTTGTGATTTTGGTAAAAATTGGGTTAATTGCGTACTCATGATGAACACAGATTACTCTTAATTTCACATTTAAGAGTTATTAGATTTCGTATTAGTAGAAATTACTCGGCGCAGGCTTTCTAGGCGGGCTAAATTTTGTGGCGTTAAATTTGGCCAATTATTTAAGGCACAACTTTCCTCATTGTGAGAACAATTTTTCCGGCAGTGGTTAACAGCCTCGGTGAACTCCGAAAATGCTGAGATAACTCGAGTAGCTTCAACATGCGCTACACCAAATGAGCGAACGCCAGGTGTATCAATGATCCATCCAGTTTTTTCAGCCGAGTTAGTTGGTGGAAGTTGTAAGGAAATTGCACTAGATGATGTGTGGCGGCCGCGCCCAGTAACATCATTGACATCACCAGTTGCGCGCTTTTCTTTACCTAATAACTTATTCACCAAAGTAGATTTACCAACTCCAGAGTGTCCAAGCAACACAGTCACTTTGCCCGCCAAAGCGCTGTGCAGATTGGTTAAATCACTTACTTTATCAATTTTGAAGGTGGTTATATCCAAATCCTTATAGGTATTTAAAAATTTACTTCCATCTGCTAAATCCTGTTTAGTCATAATAATTATCGGCTTAATACCTTGATCAAAAGCCACAACCAAAGCACGATCAACAAATCCTTCTCTAGGCTCAGGATTGGCAGCTGCAATAACAATCGCCATTTGATCAACATTCGCCACAATTACGCGTTCATCATTTACATGATCATCGATGGTGCGAGTAAGTGAATTCTTGCGAGGGAGCACTGTCACTACTCGAGCAAGGGTGCCATCTGTACCGCTTAGATCACCGACAATTGAAACCAAATCACCAACTACTACAGATTTCTTACCCAACTCCCGAGCCTTCATCGCAATTACTTCAACTGGTTGAATACCCTTACTTTCGCGATCAAAAATTAAACATTTCACACGACCGCGATCTACCTCAGTAATTTTTGCAGTTTTAGCATCTGAATAATCTGGTCGATCTTTAGTTCTGGGTCTTGCTTTATTGCTGGCACCAAATTGTCTTGATTTATTTACACGTACATCATCCTCATCCCAATTGCGTTTACTCATATGGTTCGATTACTCA
>Ga0214917_10008416_pt1 | contig 10141 bp, 9 predicted proteins | sample LL_1208_BB_MetaG_FD_177983 | JGI IMG/M metagenome (GOLD analysis project Ga0214917, IMG submission 177983) | Freshwater microbial communities from Lake Lanier, Atlanta, Georgia, United States - LL_1208_BB | ecosystem: Environmental > Aquatic > Freshwater > Lake | place: USA: Georgia | collected...
AGATTGTAAATGCTGTTATGAATTCTCCTTTAAATGTTGATAATTCGTTATTAAGATTCCTCGCCCAAAGAGCAACTGCTATTGCCGATCAATTGAGTAAATCATATAAATTTGGGATTGCTGGTGATGCTAATGATTTGGAAATTATAGTTGAGTTTATAAAAGATCTTTACACCAATACACAAGATAAATTTTTAAGCGTAAAATCTTATATTAACGGACAGACTTCTGAATCAAAAAAATCTAATGTTATTAGTACTAATGATTTAGACAGTGTAATTTTAAATTTACAAGAATTTATTAAAAAACTAAATATCATTTATGGTTCTGCTAAAATAAGAAGAGATCCAGAACTATATAAAAAGATTGATAAATTTAATAGAATGATAATTAATCTAAAAAGAATATTACCATCAACGAGACAAATTCAATTATTAATGGAAAGAATTTCTAATGGAAATTTGTCTCAAGATTATGACGGTATTCAAAATGATGATATCTTTTTATTATTTGATGTATTAAAAGATTTACCAAAAGCCTCTAATGTTATAACTTTATTGGATAAAGCTTATAGATATTTGGATTTAGGTAATCAAGATATAGTCAATAAGATTTTTGATGATCTTATTAATGAATTTGAAGCTATTGATGAAACGCGAATCGGTTTTTTAACAGAATCTATAGGTGGGATAATGGATAATCTTAGAAGAGAAGAAAATCAAATTGACAGTTTAAATGAAACTCAAAGATTAGGAGATATAAGATGGGAAGATGCAAGACAAAGAGCCGAAGCAAAAGCTACAAAAGTTTTTGTTGTTAATCCTCAAGATTTCGGATCAATGATTCAAGGATCTACAACTCCAAATATTTCTTTATGGAATAGTGAAAATATAGGTAGTACAAGTACCCCTTCAGTAGGTTCCGTTCCAAGCATGCAAGATATCGCATCAAGATTGAGTCGTGCATCTTCTATTGATTCTAACAGTAGTTCTGCAAGTTCTGCAAGTTCTCAATCGCTTGCTGGAGATGTAAGGGCAAAAAGAATTAGTAAGGTAATAAATAAAATTAATAGAGAAAATCCAGTTGCATTAATGAATTTTATCACAAGCATGAATAATCCTCGCATTAATGATATTGCTTCTCTGGAAAATGAATTAATAAGTAATCCAAGATATGGCTTAGGTGATTTTGGATTTATGGGATTGGGTGTAAATGTTAAAAGACGAGGAAGGCCTAAAGGTAGTGGATTAAGAACTGATTTTATAGATTTCGGAAATAATCAAGTCAATAAACGATATTTAGATAATAATATTATTTCTATAAGACATAATTCTAAACAAAGAATGAGAGATATGCCGGCAAAAAGAGTAAGTACTAATTTTCAAAATATTATCAATACCATCATCGGAGGAGGAATACCAAAATTTAATGATATTAACAATTTAAATGATGAAGAAAAAAATTATTTACATCAACTTATAAAACGATCAAGTTTAGAAGACAGAATAAGCGTGCCGGCACCTTCTAAAGATCAATATGAAAAAGACATCCATAATTTTGAAGTTTATAAGGGTGAAATAATGGCCGGTAATGACAGTTTAGAACTTGTTAAAAAATTTAAACTTTTGATAAGGAAATTATCTAAACAAAAACTACTACCAAGAAACGAGGTTGATGATTTATTGGAAACTCTTCAAATATTGGGATATTAAAAAATCTAAAAACATAATAAGTAATAGATAATATAATGAGCGGATTTTATAATAACTGGGTAAAAGTCTATAACCCACATTTATCTAATGATATAATTCAAATGAGAAGCAATGGTTTTCAAGCCCCTTTTTATTTTGGTGGGAGTCAAGTTCCAATAAACCTTCATTTGAACCATGATTTACATTCTATAAGTGGGGAAGGAATAAGGGATTATAAAAAAACTGATTTTCTTCAAAATGAAAAAGGAATTAAAAGACAAAAGACAACGATTAATAGACAGAATAATATTTATATGCCTCGTCGTATCGGGTCTTTATCATTACCCAGTAATTAATTTTTTTTTCAGAAATGAAATGATATAAATTTTAAACTTTTTATACTATATATATAAAATGTTTGTAATAGTTTTAACAAGTGCCAATGTAGTACCAGATGGTCAGAATAATTCTTTTGTATATAACTTCCCGAATTCAGTAAATCTGAAAGATAAATTTATCGCCGTGAGTTCTATTACAATGTATTATTCATGGTATAATATTACGTCTGCTTATAATAATAATCGTTTTTCTTACTCATGGACTGTTGGGGCGGTGACAACAACTTATGATGTTATTATACCAGATGGACTATATAATATAATTGATATAAATGCTTATCTTCAATGGACGATGATTAATAATGGTACATATCTAATTAACGATCAGGGAAATTATGTTTATTACGCCGAAATTATAGTAAATACAACCAGATATTCGGTTCAGCTTAATACTTTTCAAGTTCCGACTTTATTGCCCGTTGGATGGTCTCTACCAGCTAATTTTACCGGATTTCCTACACAGACATTTAACCCCGTTATAACTTTTCCTCAGTACTTTAATACTATTGTGGGTTATCCAGTTAATTTTCAGTCTGATGATAATCTTAATAATGCTTATGTACCACCGGCCCCAATTGCTTCAAATAACTATGTCACCAAAAACGGAATAGGTACATTATCATATTTATCAAATGTGGCCCCAAATGTTCAACCAAATAGTTCAATATTTTTAAGTATAAGTAATTTGAATAACCCTTATTCTCAACCATCATCAATTATATATTCAATGTCTCCAACGGTTGCAATCGGTCAGCAAATTGTTGAAAGGCCTCCTAATTTTATGTGGAATAGAATGATTGATGGTACATATAATAATTTAAGAATTCAATTTTTGGGAATCAATAAACAACCAATAACTATTCAAGATCCTAATATATGCATACTACTGACAATAAGAGATAAGGATGAATCGTTCTTAGGTAATAAGTAAGAATACGAGCAAATGCTTTTTAGATTCGTTTTTCTCTTGTTTTTTTCCTTTTAAATCATTAATAAATCGTTTTAGAATGTAAAATTAATGATTCTAATTTTACATTTTATTTTTTACACTATATATTTATCTATTTCCACTCTATATTTTGTCGTTGTTCTTATAAAAAAGTATAAGCTTTTTCTTAAGATTTTCTAAAAAATGAAAAATTTATAAATATATAGGTTTTAAGTCTAAACTAAAAGTATAGTTTTATAAGAGCAACGGCAAAAAGTCCAATCGTAGGGGTCAATAAAAAATATATGATATTTACTTAAAATTATAACTACTAAATAAATTATATAGAATGTTAAGAATCAATTTTGATATAAATGAAAACAAAATTAATAATTGGTTGGATGAATTAGAAGGCGATCGTAAAAAACTATTTGATGACATAAAAACTTCTAAGACTACTGATAAAATAAAGGAAGAAAAAATTTATAAGCTAGAGGTTATTCAGAGGAATTTATTATCATATAAGAAAACTCTCAATAAAGAAAAAGCCGAAAATGAAAAGGTATAAAACTATATCTATATTTAAAGACTATTATAATGAGAACTAAGCATATATTTTTTCCAGGATCTAATGCTAAAATGAGTACCATTCACAGAAAAATAGTTGGTAATGGAATCGGTGGGGTATTACTTGATGGAGGTATTGGAGGCCAATCTTCTTATCATGGTTTAGAAGATTATATGAGTACAGTTAATCATGGAGGAAGGAATAGACGACTAAATGAAGGTAGAGGTTTATCTGATAAAATCTCCTCTCAGTTAAGAAATCTTAATATTTCTCCTCCTTCTAAGACTAAAATTAAAAATATAACTTTATCTATTTAAAAAAAATCACTTAAGAATTTATACATATCTTAAACTATATAAAATGAGTTGTGATAAACTAGTATATGATCTTTCCCAAGAAGTTGAAGGTTCTCCTAATGTCTTTATTAGGAAGGACTGGCTAAATATTTTAGACAATCAAAATACAAACTACCAAAATAATCAATCAATTATAGACACTTCCCAACTTTCAAACAGTAATAAATATATGGCATACAGAGAGGGTTATTTATCAGTTCCAATGTTGCTTTCGGCTAGAGCAGCCTTTAATAATGCAGGAGGTTTAGTTTTTAAGGATTATTCGTTAGGTCTTAAAAATTGGTTCGGAACAATCATTCATTCTTTAACTCTTGATTATAATGGTACAACGATTATTCAACAGACACCATTATGCAATCTGTGGAATTCATTCAAACTACTAACCACCTTATCTTGGAATGATGTTTCAACTATTGGTTCTTCTATAGGATTTTATCCCGATGTACCGGACTCCTTTCAATTTGATCTGGCTAATTTGAATAAATCATCACTTGGTATTAATAATAATGTTTTGGGTCAAGTTTTCACATCGGCAACTGGAACTTTGAGTCAAAATATTTTTACTCAACAAAACGGAGAAATAGGAGGAAATATCGGTGCTACATTTAGAACAAAATGGATTGCCTATAACCCATCAGCCCCTTTGGGATCGGGTGCAACTTATGCTAATTTACTACCAGCACAATCATGCAAGAATATTTGGAAATCTTATATTTCTACTACTCAAGCAAGTGCAGCGGCCGTAAATCCAATTAGTGCTATAAGTATTATGGGAGTAATTTACCTAAAGCATATTCATTCATTCTTCAATATGGTACCATTGTTAAAAGGTGTATTTATGAAACTGACTTTAAATCTTAACAATGCCAGTACATCTATTACATATACAAAAGCAGATGACGCCGGTACATTTCTTCAATGTACCAATTCAACCGTATATGTAGGTGGAGTACAACCTATACTCGTACCTTCCACAAAAGCAGGCTTCGGTTTTTCCCCCGATCCAGCAGCAGGTGTCTATAATGTATTTTTTGATTTGACAGTTGGTGCTACTTGCAACAATACCGACATAACGACTGGGGGTGCGGTTGCAGGTACGCTTTCAAAATCAGTTTATTTATATGTACCGGCTTATACATTTAACCCTACATTTGAACAGGCATATTTATCTCAAAATATCAAACAAATTAAATATACTGATATATATCAGTATCAAATTACTGGTGCTAATGCTATTTCACCAAATGGTCAATTCAATAATTTGATTACAAATGGTATTGCTAATATTAAGTCTGTTTTGATATTGCCCTTTTACTCTACAACAATGGCAATCGGTTCTCAGCCAGTTATAGAATATTTATCACCATTTGATACAGCAGGAGGTGGAACTTGTGCCCCTATGGCTTCTATCAATAATTTTAACGTGCAAATTGCGGGGCAAAATGCAATTTACAATATGCAAAAATACACTTTTGAAGAGTGGGTCAATCAGTTGAATGGATGCAATGCAGTTAATGGTGGCTTGACTGATGGTCTAACAAGCGGTCTTATTGACTTTTTGGGTTTTTCAACATCATATCCTTTTTACTATGTTAATGTTGAACGAATGCTACCAGTGGAACAATCAGTACCCAAGAGTGTCCAAATTCTTGGAACTAATCAAAACGCCCTTCCTCTAAATTTAATCATTTTTATTGAATATGGTGTGCAGATTAGTATTGATGTATTGACTGGTGCTCGTGTTTAATAATCATTTTATGTAGTTATTGATAAAATTTTTTTTAATTGATTTAAAAATATAAATACATTATTTATATATTAATAATGCGTTTAATTTCATTTGATGCAAGTCCGAGACAATTATCAAGACTAAGAAACGGTCATGCCGTAAGAATTAAAAGAGGTCAAGGCTTTAATTTAATTGTTAATCCCTCAAATTATCAACTGGTGACAAGATCATTTTCTAAAAATAAAGGTGTTGAATTATCTTTATCTCCAGATGAACTTGATATTAACAGATCATTAACTCCAGAGTCTCATGCAGCCCTCTCAGATTCTGTTGATACTAGTCTTTTTACCCATGTGCCGTTCGCAGAAGGTGGATCTATATTCAGCAGGATTTCAAGCGGTGCTAAAAGTGCAATCAAGACTGCCAAAAATGTAGGCTCTAAAGTTAATCAAGCTTTACATTCAGAAACCGCCAAAAAAATTGGTAGGGAATTACAACCTTTAACCGATGCTTTAAAACAGACTGGAAAAGATATTTTACACGAACAAATTTCTAAAGCTCATTCTATGGGATCAGAACGATATGGTGATAATAGACACGCTCAACATTTGATAGATGTCGCGGCTCAACTCGCTCATCAAAAAGTAGGGGGTAAAATTTCTTTGAAAAGTATCGGCAATCAGATTAAGAGTGCTATGAATTCAAAAACCGCAAAATCAATTGCAAGTACTCTTCAACCCCTAACCAATGCTCTTAAGGATACCGGAAAAGATATTTTACACGATCAAATTTCACAAGCTCATATGTATGGTGCCGATCAATATGGTGATAATCCTTATCTCGCAGGACTAATGAATGTTGCAGGTAATCTCGCTCATGAAAAAGTATCAGGTTTAGGACTCGGTGCCGGTTTAGGGGCAGGTTTAGGTGCAGGTTTAGGTGCGGGAATGAATGCTCATACAGCTCTAAGACTTGCTAATCTTGCAACGGCTAATGCTAATCATCAACTGGCTAGACTTCATAATAGGGCAGTACACGGGCAACTTACTCAACCACCACTAAAGAGTTATTGGAGTGATGCTTTACAGCCCATATCAAGAGGATCAGGGCTCGGTGCAGGTGCTCACGATATGAATTTAATCAGAGGAAAAGGATCATTTATTAGAGATGAATATATTTTACCACCGGCCCTTCAATCTCAACCTTTTGGGGCTAACTGGCAAATGCAATTTTTCTTGCCACCAGAATATCATCGTTATAATGACGGTGGAAATTTTGAGGGTAGAGGTTTATATGTATAATTATTTTTTAAATTCATTTAAATATATATTAATATTAATATTTATTTATTATGACTCAAGAGTTGGAAAAAATTATTTTAGAAAAGAGACCAAATATTTCTAAATCGTCAGTAAAAACTTATGATAGTATATTAAGAAATTTATATTATAAAGTTTTTGAAGATAAAGATATAGACATAAAGAAATTTGATGACAGTAAAAAAATTATCAATTTTCTGAAAGGATTGGAACCTAATAAGAGGAAATCTATTTTAAGTGCTTTAGTAGTCATTACTGATAATAATGATTATAGACATTTGATGTTAGATGATATAAAAGAATACAATAAAAATGAAGCTAAGCAATCAAAAACGGAAAACCAAAAAGAAAACTGGGTTAATACTGACGAACTTAAAAATCTTTATACTATATTGGAAAAGAACGCTAATCTGATTTATAAGAAAGATAATATAACACCAACTGATTATCAAGACATTCAAAACTATATAATCTTATCTCTATTCAACGGTGAATATATACCTCCAAGAAGGGCTAAAGATTATGTAGATTTCAAGATTAAAGATATTGATAAGAAGAAAGATAATTATAAGGATAAAAAAACTTTTATATTCAATTCTTATAAAACGGCTAAGACTTATGGGGAACAAATGGTTATTATACCGCCGAAACTTAACACCATTATAAATAAGTGGATAAAAATTAACCCTACTGATTATTTACTATTTGATATATCATTTAAGCCCTTATCAAATGTTAAACTTAATCAGAGGTTAAATAAAATTTTTGGTAAAAAGGCCGGCGTTAATCAAATGAGGAAAACCTTTTTATCTAACAAATACGGAGATACTATAGAATTAAAGAATGAGATGGAAAAAGATTTCAAGGATATGGGGAGTAGTATGGCTCAAGAGAATATTTACATTAAAAAATAATTTTAAACTTTATCAATTTTTATTATATAATAATGATTGACGAACTTATGTATATTAATGATGGTATAAATCCATATAGAAGACTTGTTATAGGATATGGTGGTTTAAATTACCATCCCTATTTACCTATAATTGGTGGAATGATAGGAGGAATGGCATATGTGGATCCCGATAACCCGAGTGAATTAACGGACGAACATGTACTAAAATATAGTGAAGACCCTGAATCTGGAATAAAAAATTTAAACGATTGGTTAAATGCTGTTATTAATGATGAAGATGAAGATGTAAATAAAAAAATACAAGAATTAACAAGACAATATTCAGACCTTATTTTTGAAGAAAAATATAATAATGAAAAAGGTAAATATAAAGACTTAAAGTTAGATGAAAATATTCAATCAAGTAAAAAAATAATTGAAGATTATTTTAACAAAATTTCCGAAGATTATATACCCGAAAAAGAATTAGAAGGTAAATTTAAACAACCAGAACAAAATGATTTATATGAAAGATATGACGATGATGCAAAAAAAATATATCCGTCAAATATATTAGATACTTCTAAAAACGAGTTGAGGGGTGATTTAAGTGAACAGGACGCGGTCGATTATGAAGAAGATACCCGTATGCTTTATAATATTGATAAAGATAAATCTTTGGCTTACAATTCTAAAGAACTTGAACCTTATACTGATGAATTTTTGAATTATGCATTAAAAAAAATTGGAATAGAAAAAACTCCTAACGAATTAAATAAATATGATAAAGATAAATTAAGAAATTTAATTTTACAATTTATGCCTATAGATATTATTAAAAATAAAACGATATGGGAATTAAAAAGTTTTAGTAATCCTATTCAAAATTATCCCCTAAATAATTATCAAATGGGTATTTCTAAATTTGATTTTAATACCATTTTTAAAGGGAGTGGAAATAATATAAAAAAATTATTTAATGTAAAATTTAAATATGATAAAGATAACGATGGGTGGAAAATTAAAAATTTATATGTAGAAAAAATAAATAATAAAGGAGAACCAAAATCGATGGAAAAAGAAATACCAATTTTAAAAGGAAATAATTTTAAATACTATTGGTTATTTAATAATAAAGACGGTATAGGTTATTATAATCCTTTGATAAATAAAAAATTTAAACCGATTAAAAGTTCAAATGGTTATGATTTTGGGTGGAAAGACGATTTAACATTATCGAATAAGATACCAATAAATACTAAAGATTTAAATATTATGCCAAGAAGATATAGTACGAAATATAATAAAATTATAAAAAATATAAAAAATAAATAATTTATTATAATTATATATAATGCCAAGAGATACATCAGAATTAAAAGAGAGTTTAATGAGATTGAGACAACAAGGATTATTAAAATCAAAAGAAGAAAAAGAAAGAATGCAAGAAGAAGCTTTTATAAAAGATTATAAAAGAAAGAATAAAAATATACCTCTTAAACCAAAAAACATTATGAAAGCAAGATCTGATTTAAAAAAGAAAGGAACCACTTATAGTGTAGATACAGAAATGAACGTTAAAAAAGGTTTAGAACCAAAAGTTAAAAGAGCACTTAAAAAATCTGTAGATATGGAACTTGAAAGAAATTTTAAAGGAGGATCAATCAATCTGGATTATAGTAGTAGTGATAGTGAGAGTAGTGATAGTGATGATGAGAAAAGTAAAAAAAAGAAAAAAACAATTGATAAAAAAGAATTGCAAAATTACGCTAAAATGTTAAGCCATCTTCTGGAACATATAGAAGATCCAAAAGAAAAAATTGATAAAAAGGATTATAGGGATAGTAAAAAATTGATTAGTGATATGGAGGTTGTAAAAAGAGGAAGAGGAAGACCAAGAAAAAACTCTTAGAGAAGGAAAACTCTCCAAACCTTGAGGGTTGTGGTATTGTTGCGAGAATGGGAGGTAAGAATTTATCAAAATATAAGATTATAGATCAGTTTCCTAAAAATTATGAAGATTATATTTATCTGGAGCCTTTTGTCGGTGGAGGTAATATTATATTATCAAAAAATCCAAGTAAAGAAGATATTATAAATGACATTGACAAAGATCTTATAACAGTCTTCAAAGGTTTTAAGAAATACGATGACGAAAAAATTTCTAATGCTATAAATGGTGTATATAATAAAAAAGATTTTTTGGAATTAAAAAATAATCCAGATTCAAAAGATAAATTTGAAAATTTCATAAAAA
>Ga0214917_10008417_pt1 | contig 10140 bp, 10 predicted proteins | sample LL_1208_BB_MetaG_FD_177983 | JGI IMG/M metagenome (GOLD analysis project Ga0214917, IMG submission 177983) | Freshwater microbial communities from Lake Lanier, Atlanta, Georgia, United States - LL_1208_BB | ecosystem: Environmental > Aquatic > Freshwater > Lake | place: USA: Georgia | collected...
CATGAGGCAAACAACGCGTTTCCCACCGCCGGCCGGTTCCGGTACGTCGCAAGCGACCGAACCGACCGACCGTGGAAAACGCTTCGTTGCCAATCGTGGTGTCCGCAGTTTGGGGACCAGTTCAGCCAGGCCTCGAACTGGAAGAAGTCCAGATGACGCCAGGAGCGACGCAGTCTGTCGTGCACGGGCTGGGTGTTCACCCCGCATGCCGGGCAGGCCAGCGCCTTGGCCTGGCAGCCGATCTCGAAGTCGATGCGACGATTGGCAGTGTTGAGCTTGACGTCTTCGACCACCCACGGCGGTTGAAGACCCAAAGCGCTGGTGAACAGGGTTTCGACTGCTACGCTCATCGGCTCACGCCCCCGGCAGAAGAAGCCCCGTGGACATGTGGACAGGCCGCCAAGCGACTTGCCCACATGCCCACCGGGCAGCATCATCAACATACATTATGAAAACCTGTTTCCACACAAAACGACGAGGGACCCAATTTTGTCGGTGGTAACCACGGTGATTTATGTTTCTTTTCGGGGTTTTGTCAATGTATCGAACCATGGCCCCATAAAAAGGCTAACCAAAAAACTTTAGTGGGGCGGGTGGTATGATGAAAGCAGTGATCCTAGCAGGAGGGCTTGGCACCCGAATATCTGAGGAAACACACCTAAAGCCGAAACCGATGATCGAGATCGGTGGCAAGCCGATTCTTTGGCATATTATGAAGATTTATGCGGCACGTGGTGTGAATGACTTCATCGTATGTTGCGGCTACAAGGGCTACGTTATCAAGGAATATTTTGCCAACTATTTTTTGCATATGTCGGATGTAACTTTCGACATGAGTAGGAATCAGATGGAGGTTCATGAGAAAAAAGCTGAACCTTGGCGAGTAACCCTTATAGATACCGGAGAGCAGACCAATACCGGAGGGCGGCTTAAGCGTGTTTCCTCTTATTTGAGCCATGATGAACCCTTTTGTTTTACCTACGGTGATGGAGTCGCTGATGTAAACATCAGTGGTCTCATTCATTTCCACAGAAAGCATGGCAAACTGGCAACTGTCACGGCCGTTCAACCTCCGGGGCGATATGGTGCGTTGTTAAGAACAGGCGATAGCGTTAGCGGATTTCGCGAAAAGCCTCCAGGGGATGGTGCCTGGATCAACGGGGGCTTTTTCGTGTTGAATCGTGGGGTAATAGACCTGATTCGCGGAGACGAAACTTCTTGGGAAGGTGAGGCGCTGACTGCCCTGGCTGGGCGGGGTGAATTGAATGCCTTCGAGCACAGAGGGTTCTGGCAACCGATGGACACCTTAAGGGACAAGAACCTACTCGAAGAACTTTGGCACGCTGGCAACGCTCCTTGGAAAAGCTGGGACTAAATGGCTGAATTTAATGACTGCTTCCAAAACAAGCGGGTACTAATTACAGGGCATACCGGGTTCAAGGGCAGCTGGCTTGCGCTTTGGCTCAAAGAGTTGGGTGCCAAGGTTAGCGGTTTGGCAATGGATCCGGAAACGAAGCCGAACCATTGGGACTTATTGGAACTTAGTTGTGACGATACAAGGGTGGATATTCGAGATGCGCTGAGCGTTCAGCGTGTTATCGGAGACAATGAGCCCGAAATTGTATTTCACTTGGCAGCCCAATCTTTGGTTCGGCGTTCGTATGTAGTCCCTTTGGGGACTTGGGAAACAAACGTCATGGGCACCGCTCATGTGCTTGAAGCTTGCAGGCACACACCCACCGTGAGAGCGGTGGTTTGTGTGACAACCGATAAGTGTTATGAAAATAAAGAGCGGGTTTGGGGCTATCGCGAAAGCGACCGGCTTGGTGGCCACGATCCTTACAGCGCCTCCAAAGCGGGCGCTGAGTTGGTTGCCTCGAGCTACCGCCGCTCGTATTGCAGTGATCCAGCGGCACCTCTCATCGCCACCGCACGGGCAGGAAATGTGATCGGGGGCGGTGACTGGTCCGAGGATCGCTTGATTCCGGATCTGGTGCGCGCCCTCGGACAGGATAGATCTTTAGAAATACGCATGCCCGAAGCCACCCGCCCCTGGCAGCATGTGCTTGAATCGCTGAGCGGTTATCTTTGTCTAGGCCAAGCTTTACTTTGTGGAGACCGCGCGGCCGCCGAAGCCTGGAACTTTGGGCCCGACACTGAAGGAAATGCCAAGGTGTCGGATGTGTTAACCAGATTCGAAACGCATTGGGCGCGATTTAAGTGGTTTTGCCCGGAACAACAACAGCCCCATGAAGCCGCGCTACTCAATCTGGATAGCACTAAGGCGCGAACCCGACTTCAATGGAAGCCGGTATGGAGTCTTGATGAAGCGATCCAACACACAGCTCACTGGTACCTTGCATGGTCGGACCAGGGCCAAGTGATTAGTGGCGCGCAACTTACAAGATATAGAGAGGATGCCCGATCTGCGGGTCTAAATTGGGCGCTTGGATGAGAATTGTTCCGACCGTGATGGCTAGTCTGAACATCGCAGAAACAACGACTCGAAGCGATGCACGTGGAGCATTCACGAGATTATTTTGTCAGGCTGAATTGGCGAGCCTGCTAGGGTCAAGGCAAGTGGTCCAAATCAACCAGTCTTGCACCACAACCGTAGGTGCCATTCGTGGCCTTCATTATCAATATCCACCTCATGCAGAGATGAAGCTTGTTCGCTGCCTTAAAGGGCGGGTTTGGGACGTGGCTGTCGATGTTCGCGAGGACTCACCCACTTTTCTGCAATGGCATGCGGAAGAGCTTAGCCGAGCGAGTGAGCGGGTGATGATCATTCCCGAGGGTTTTGCACACGGCTTTCAAGCCTTGGAGCCGGAGAGCGAGTTGCTCTATCTCCACACGGCGTTCTACACACCGAGCGCAGAGGGCGGTCTGAAGTATGACGACCCTCGATTGGCAATTCGCTGGCCACTCCCGGTATCGGATGTTTCCGCTCGCGATAGCGCTCATCCCTACATTACCCCCACGTGGTCGGGGATTGCAATATGAAATGCCGTCACTGCGCTACGCCACTCAGACACACATTTCTCGATCTTGGTTTTGCACCACCCTCAAACGCGTACTTGACGGCAGATGACCTTAGCAAGCCCGAGAAGTACTACCCACTACGAGTAAAGGTATGTGACCAGTGCTGGCTCGTCCAAACCGAGGACTATGCGCAGGCAGATGAGTTGTTCAATGCTGAATACGCCTATTTCTCCAGCACGTCGACGACTTGGTTAGCCCACGCAAAGGCGTTCACCGAGCAAGTGACGGCACGATTCGGACTTGACCGGGATTGTTTTGTCGTCGAGATCGCCTCGAATGACGGCTACCTGCTCAAAAACTTTGTACAGGCTGGAATTCCATGCCTTGGAATCGAACCCACTGTAAGCACCGCTGTTGCAGCAGAACAACTAGGTATTCCGGTTTTGCGGGCCTTCTTCAATGAGCCGCTTGGCAAGCAGTTGGCCGCAAAAGGAAAACAAGCGGACCTGATTGTTGGTAACAATGTATACGCGCACGTTCCAGATATCAATAACTTTACCCGTGGTCTTGCATCAGCTCTCAAACCGAACGGTGTCATAACGCTTGAGTTCCCGCATGTGTTGCGATTAATAGAGCACACCCAATTTGACACCATTTATCACGAACACTTCTCTTACCTTTCGCTCGGGGTAGTCACCAGGATTTTTAATGCCGCGCGTCTAAGAGTGTGGGACGTAGAAGAGCTTTCAACCCACGGAGGTAGCCTTCGTGTTTATGGCTGTCTTGCTGGCGCGGATTGGGCCATTACTGACCGTGTAGCAACAACGCTCGCCCTAGAAGAGGATGCCGGATTGTCAAAGCTTTCGACCTACGCGAACTTTCAAAGTAAAGCCGATCAAGTCAAAAATGACCTGCTCTCTTGGCTTATTCAAGAGAAGCGCGAGGGCCGTCGCGTGGCAGCCTATGGTGCCGCAGCAAAGGGCAACACGCTTCTCAACTACGCCGGCATTAAGCCGGATTTGTTGCCCTACGTATGCGATGCCGCTCCAGCCAAGCAAAGCAAATACCTTCCTGGAAGCCATATTCCTATCGTGTCCCCAGACACACTGCGCAGTGAACCGCCGGATCTGCTTTTGGTGCTCCCATGGAATCTCGGTAAAGAGGTTCATCAACAGCTTTTTGATCTCGAGGAAAAGGGTGTCGAATTCGTAACCGCTCTCCCACAGTTAACCATGCTCAATTTGTAACATCATGAAGCCTCGTATCCCTTACACCAAACCCTCCATTACAGCATTGGAGGTGCGTTATGCCACCGATGCTGCGGCGCATGGATGGGGTGAGCGTTGCTATGAATACATCGAACGCTTTGAGCGCTCTTTCTGTGACCATCTCGGAGTGAAGCACGCTATAGCCACATCGAGCTGCACCGGCGCTCTGCACATGGGTATGGCAGCAATAGGGATTGGCCCTGGCGATGAAGTCATCATGGCCGATACGAATTGGATTGCCACCGCCGCACCAATCGTGCATCTAGGCGCAACCCCGGTGTTCGTTGATATCCTGCCGGACACTTGGTGCATCGACCCCGAGTTAGCAGAGGCGGCCATAACACCACGTACCAAGGCTATTGTTGCAGTACACCTTTACGGTAACTTGTGTGATATGGACCGATTATTAGAGATCGGGAATCGTTACGGGGTACCTGTCATTGAAGACAGCGCTGAAGCCATTGGCTCGATCTGGCGTGGTAAACGCGCGGGCTCAATGGGGCGATTCGGAACTTTTTCATTCCACGGCACCAAAACAGTCACGACCGGTGAAGGCGGGATGTTCGTGACCAATGACGATAGCCTCTACGAAACAGTGCTGACCATGAGCAACCACGGCCGGAGTAGTAGCCAGAAGAAGCAGTTCTGGCCGGATGTCGTGGGTTTCAAATACAAAATGTCCAACATTCAGGCAGCGGTTGGGTGCGCGCAACTTAATCGAATCGATGAACTGATACAGCGTAAGCGAGAAATCCTCGCCAAATATCGGGAAAACTTAGTTAAGTTGCCAGATGTGAGTATGAACCCCGAGCCCGAAGGTACAATCAACGGAGCTTGGATGCCAACTGTACTGTTCGCTCCGGAAACTGGTATCACGAGAGAAAAATTGCAATCAGCATTTGCCGTGGAGAATATTGACGCAAGGGTGCTTTTCTGGCCTTTATCAAGCTTACCCATGTTTGTTCCGAAACAGGCGAATGTTAATGCCCGGTCGATTCCCAAAAGAGCAATTAATCTTCCAAGTTATCACGATATGTCGAGTGCCGAAATTTCGTGCATATCCTCTGTTATCACAACAGTAAAAGCGAATATCAACAAAATCTAAAACGAGAATGCCGAATCGCCAAGAGGATAACTAAGACGGCCTTGAGATAAAAGGCTAAATAGAGCGCAAGCCAAAACAGAACGAAATATATTTGAGTGACTAAACCAAATGAAGCATAGCGTCGTGATCGGCGGGGGCATCAACGGGATCGTTAATGCGATTCTACTTGCTCAACGCGGTCATAAAGTTATTATCATCGAGACCTCCGCGAAACTAGGCGGCCTTTACACGCCGGTTGAAATAGATGGAAATTGGTACGATCGCGGCCTTTACATACCACAACTCACCGGAATCGACGCGGTCGACCAGATTCTACTCACTAGTTGCGACGTTACGATTCGAAGCGGAGCTGAGAAAGATATCGCAGGTAACGTGTTCAAGGGCATTCACAACGAAAGAAGTCTTTTCGTAGACACCTTCAAGCTCCAAACTAATGCGCGGGAGCGAATTTGCTTAGAGATGATTGAGAGACTACGAGGCGGAACCGTCAAAATTCAACCTGACATAGATCTAATGGGGTACTTTACAGATAAGTTCGGACCTTATGCAACTACGCATATATTCGAACCGATTTCTCACAAGATTTGGCGTAAAGAACTTAGTTCTATAGCAAGCCTTGCATTAAAGGTAGTCCACATGAGTAGGATCTTGCTGTTTGACGAAGAAACTTCAAGGATACTGAAAGAAACCTCAGCCTATTTCGATGACAGGATAGCATTTCCAAACCAATTAGCCATTCCCGATAAGTTCATTCAAGGTAAGACTTCATCATTCTATCCGCGTAAATATGGTCTTCATAACATCCTTTCCGGTTTGATCTCCAAACTTAATGCTTTGGATATATCAGTAAAGTTAAACACTAAGGTTGAAAGAATAGAAATCACACAAAACCATTTGAAAGGCATCGTAGTACGTAACGGATCATCACTCTTAAAGCTTGAGCCAGACTCAGTGATTTGGTGTGCTCCACCAGAAGTTCTTCATGCGTTATTGGGGTTTAAAAAACTCCCGGTAGCGGATTCACCCATCCCTCATATTACACATTACGCAATCTGCGACGCGCCGCCGAATACAGATAAGCTTTACTGGTCATGGGATTTCGATGATAATGAAATCATCAGACTATCCTTTCCTTCAAATTATTGCGAAGAACTCAATCTTCGGAACATTCACCCCATTTTAATTGAATCGCACACCGATGGAAATCTTGAAGGTACTAAGACAGCAGAACATATTTCAAACTATCTTTCTGAACTTGGAATTATCGAGAGAAGAAATATACTGATGATACACACACCAAAAGCTACAATGCGATGGTTTTTCGTGCCGTCGGTGAATAACATCCAGCGTGAAGAAGAAATCATCTCAAATATCGAAAAGAAGAATGTAAATAATATATACAATTGTGCTGCAAAAATTTCAAGGCAAACTTTTTACTTACATGACTTATTAAGTGATGGATACAAACAACTATCCACCATATTGGAAGCATGACAATGAGTCTTACGATTGAAAACTTACCGCTGTACTGGCGATTTATCAAGAAAATTGAACAACATCAAAAAATACCCGAAGCGATGGACTTTACGTTCGCATACGACCCTGAGCTGTTTCTGTATATCGAACCTCGAGAAACGTCACTTTTGAAAATACTGGAAAACATCTATATAGAGAACGCAAATATTGGGTACATGATTGACGGAAATAACTTAGCGAACACCTATGGTAGCGAGTATTTACTTTTTCTTCGTAGCATCCTTGGGGACTTATCAAAACGAAAAATTGTCGATGTAGGCTGTGGAGGCTGTGTAATGCTTGAGAAACTAATGTCTGAGGGCGCGAGCGTTCTCGGTGTTGACCCATCTCCAGTCGCTCAATGGGCTGCACAAAAGAAGGGAATTCCGTTAATTCCAAGTTTTCTCGGTCCCGATACATTGACCGGGTATTATCCTGACGCAATTATCCAAATGGATGTTCTTGAGCATATCTCTGATCCTGTAGAATTACTTCGTCATGAAGCAAAAGCAATAACCTCAGATGGAAAAATTATAATTAATGTTCCCAATTGTGAGCCATCGATCCTGTTAGGAGATATTTCGATGGCCATACACCAACATGTTAATATGTTCACAAGACGATCATTAGCAAGAGTGGTCGAGGCTGCAGGCCTTTACGTAGAAGAGATGCGATGTTCTCAGATTGGTTCTGCTCTATTTTGCGTAGCGTCTAAAGCGAGAATAAACAAAAAGTTTGCCAGCGATGATTTTATAAAATTTGATAATGCCTGGGATACTTTTCAATCGATGGCGATGGACCGCATAGAAAGATTCAGAAGATTTTTCTCGTGTCACGATTTCTACGATATTGGATATTTTATCTTCCAGCGATCTTTACCATATTTGTGTGCGATCCATTCGCCTATTGACGGACGTTTTTTCGATAACAATTCCCTTTGGCATGGGAACTATCTTGATGGGATACCCGCAAAGGTTGAAAACCAAGCAGACTTTATTGCGAACCCTACGAAAAACTTATTGATTTTTAGCCTATCTTTCGCAAACAGCCTCAAGCAGCAACTTATGAAAGAGAGCCCAGGAACTGAGATTTACACGCAAAGCGATGTCTTCTCTTGAGAATATCTTATCGAATGAGCTAGGAGTTCAGAGAAGCTCATTTGGGAGCACCGCGAGGTCCATGTTGTGCACACTTCTGTGCGCAATATTCTCACTGACAAGTAGGCGGGAAGTTATTGTCCCTTCGTTTTGCTGCGAATCAGTTTTAATCTCTGTTCTTATAAGTGGCGGGAAACCTGTACTCAATGATGTTTCATTTAGTAATTATTCGATATCGATTGATCACACTAAGACGCTCATAACTAGAGACACGGCAGCTGTAATAGTCCCACACATGTTCGGAATCAGCGCATACTCTGATCAATTGTTTGAGTTGCACGACAAGCACAAGAGTATTTTTTGGATCGATGACGCTTGTCAAACATTTCTCAATCTTGACGCGTCAGGTCGCCGAATAGGATTTGAGCTTGACTTTGGATTAATTAGCTTCCACGAAAGTAAACCATTATCCGGGAAGCTAGGAGGAGTATTACTAACTTGTGAAAAAAGCGATGCTCATTTGATAATGGATAAGTTGAAGAATAACAATACTAAATTTATAGATCCTTCCATTCATCACCAGTTACGTCGTTTTCAGGAGCATTATTTTAGTGCACTTATTGGCCTTAACAGAGATTTGAGCATTCCTTCCGTAGCCAACCCTTTATACATCGATAAACTTAGATTTCTTTATTCTGAGATCATCACCCCGAGTGTTACCGAACTACTACAAGCTGGGCAGAGCATTCGACAGTCACTGAGTCAATCGGACCAAATTTTTCCAAACAATTACTTCGCAACTTACCTGATGCCTTCGCCTCACTACATCATATATCACCCGCGACAATCTGACCGCTTATGGCGTGTACCATTGCTACTTGAGTCCCCAGATCATCAACGCCCGCTTTCATATCAATTGAGATCGTCTCGAATAAATGTGTCCAATCACTATTATCCGTTGTCTTCTCTTTTTCCGCAGTACTCTCAAGGTAGGTATCAAGCAGAATCAATTTCCTCGCGGATTTTGAACCTTTGGTTTGACTCGATTGTCCAAGCGGTTCGAGCGGCAGAAATTATTAGTACCTATTTTCAAAAGTTATGATTGAACATAAGGTTCTTATCTCCCAGTCAATGCTATTTCCATGGGTGGGCTTCTTGGAGCAAATTAAACTTTGCGATACCTTTATCCACTACGATGACGTTCAGTTCTCAAAAGGAAGTTTTGTAAATCGTGTGCAGCTAAAGACAAGCCGAGGAATGAGTTGGTTGACAGTTCCCTTAAAAGCTTTCAAATTCGGTAGCACCATACGTGAAATAGGGGTTCGACCCGGCGGAGAATGGAAGTCCGCGCACCTTGATTTACTTCGTAGCGCTCTCGGTAGCGCTCCCCACTGGGGAGATGTCTTAGAGATTGTGAGACAAGTGTACGATTCTGAACATTCAAGCATAGGGTCTCTATCAAGGGCCTCGCTGTTGGCTCTCTCTTCATATTTTTCCATCGATTTAGGTGTACGATACATTGATTCGGCAACTTTGGGTATTCCTGGATCTAGTAGCGAAAGAGTTTTGAATATTGTTCTAGCAGTCGGCGGAAACGTATATATTACAGGGCATGGTGCGTTAAACTATCTTGACCACGAAATGTTTGAGACTGCTGGTGTTGAGGTCCGTTACGTTGATTACTTGTTTACTGCGTACCCCCAATTATATGGTGAATTTACTCCATTTGTATCTAGTCTTGATCTGATCGCGAATTGTGGACGAGAAGGTGCAAAATACATCTCATCGGACACTGTTAATTGGCGCGTCTTTAAAATGCGCAAACTCTGATGTATGTCCACGGGCCAGTCGATGCCGATCAGGCACCGTCAAAAGAGGCGGCAACTTCCAGACGCTGCAACGAGTGATTGGAAATACAACTTAATTTTTACAGCACTGGCTCAAAAAAGTTTACATGCTCCGAGAGAGGTGGACCGGTTTTGTGAGACAGCGTGCTGGGAAAGATAATTGATGGTCGCTGTTGATGGTTTCAGGCTGCTTTCCTCGGCCCGTTTGCAAAGTAAACCTCATCCGGGGTCTTTTTTGCAAGCCCCTGGTGCGGTCGGTCTTGATTAAATCTATGGAAGTAAGTGGTCAGACCCTTTCGAAGCTCAGCAATCGTGTCGTACGAGTA
>Ga0214917_10008420_pt1 | contig 10139 bp, 10 predicted proteins | sample LL_1208_BB_MetaG_FD_177983 | JGI IMG/M metagenome (GOLD analysis project Ga0214917, IMG submission 177983) | Freshwater microbial communities from Lake Lanier, Atlanta, Georgia, United States - LL_1208_BB | ecosystem: Environmental > Aquatic > Freshwater > Lake | place: USA: Georgia | collected...
GGACGGCTACCGCAGACAAGAACCGTTGGTCGATCAGATCGGACTTGGCAATCAGGCTGAAGCTGCGGTGAGTAAAGTTAGGCGATTAAGACGAGAGGAGCAGTCGCGAGCGGATCTAGGCTGGCAGAATCTTTTAAAGCAGATCGATCTGCAGATTGAAGCGGTGATGAGGGGGTTGGGTCTCGTGGCTTGAGAGCGTAAGCAGTCGCGCTGGCTGGGGGTCGAGATTTGACGCTCGATTAGACGTTGATTGCATAACCTAAGGAAAGCGATTGAGTTACTTATTGCTGTATATGCAACCAGTATAAATCGAAATCCCTGTACGCACCAACGACGCAGGCGTATCGGGGTCACCCGAGAAGCTTAGGTTTGAACCCGCCCCTTCGCACTAAGTCCTCAGCAGTGCCTTGCGATAGTGCTCGCTGACTTTGGCCAACTCACGCGTGCCATCGTCCGTCTTTACCTTAGTCGACTTCTGGTTTGTAAGTTCGGTAACCAACGCTTTCATCCGCGCGCCCATCGCACCGCGATCAGGGGCTTTTACGAGACACTATTGGCGCAGTACTTATGAAGGAAACAGGCTAGTCACTGACACGCATACGCCCTCTCGAATCCGAGTGAGTGATGCATTCTAGCTCTTTTGGGTTTCTGACTACCTAGAACATGATTGCTGAAAAGTTCTTTGACCGAGGTACAAGATTCACTGGCTTAAAATACTTTGGCTTGCTAAAATCAACACTAATATGTCGCATGTAATTATCTCAAGCTGCACTAATCGTAAGTCTATGACATCGAAACCATGGCACTTTGATATGCCAATCGGTGAGCACTCGCTCTTAAAGTGTGCTTACTCATGGGCCACACATGTCAAAACCTCGCGTTTAGATGATCGCCAAAGAATCAAAGTATTGGATCTCTATCAGGGGAGAACCTTTACTGATGCAATCCGCGTCTCAAGTTCTATTGATGGTGAACTGTTCGTGGTATCGGCAGGCCTTGGTTTAGTGTCAGCAGAAGATCACGTGATCCCTTATGACTTGACTTTGGTGGACCGGCAAAATGCACTCGGTAAAATGCTAGCGGAATCAGGTGCGACGAGCTCGCAATGGTGGAAAGCACTTAATGAGACGGGCTTGGGGTTTGGGGCGCTTTCAAAACTTGTTAGGTGCAAATCAAGTGCAATAATCATGCTTGCACTTCCAAGCACTTACCTATCGATGGTGCATGAAGATCTGATGTCACTATCGGATTCCGAATTGCAGCGTATCCGACTGCTTACCCACCCTAGCTCCCGATCGATACTTCCACAAAGACTTAAGTCTTTGGTTCTCCCTTATGACGAGCGAATTCAGTCCGAACAAGGGTTTGCTGGTACGCGGTCGGATTTTGCTCAGCGCGCACTTTCGCATTTTGTACTCAAACTCAAGGCAGAGTCCCTACCCCTTGAGGATGCTGTCGGGGTTGTCTCGGAGGCCATGGGGAAACTGAATCTCGTTACGTTGCCGAATCGCAAACGTGCAACGGATGAAGAGATTCTTGCTCACCTTGCAAACCATTGGGATCGCACCAATGGGCATGGCAGCCTACTACTTCGGGTGCTCCGCGATGAACTGCTCATATCGTGCGAGCAAGGCAGATTTCAAGGCTTGTGGCACCAATTTAAACGAAGCTTGGAACGCGCAGGGGAGGTCATTGCATGAAACCTAATGGCGAAACCATCGTTCTTCGGGCGCTTGAAACGACTCAGGGGGAGGATGTCAAGGTTTACGCATTCTTCGCAAAAGGCGCGGAAATTCTCGAGGTCGCCGATATCTCCCGCATTGAACGTGAAGCAGATGGTGATCTAAAGGGGTTTCAACGCCCTGAAATTGCTAACCACGTTCGCGGCATTGTGGAGTATCTCAACCAGGGCAAAGTACTTTTTCCTAACGCCATCATTCTGGCACTTTCACCAGAGGTCAAGTTTGTGCCCGCGCGAGGATTACGCGCGAAGGGAGAACAAGGCATCGCTCGTTCTGGCACGCTTTCGCTGCCGATCCTCCCAAAGGGTGAACGAGTTGCCTGGATTGTCGATGGTCAGCAGCGATCGCTAGCCTTACGCGAAAGCCGACACGGGGATTTGCCTGTGCCCATTGTGGGTTTTGTGTCTTCAAGCCTGGGTTTACAGCGCGAACAGTTTATTTTGGTCAATAAAGCCCGACCACTCCCCGTACGATTAATTAATGAACTGTTGCCTGAGACTGATGGGATCTATCTACCGAAAGACCTAAGTATCTCCAAGATTCCTTCTCAACTATGTGCCGCACTCAATACAAGTCCGTCATCGCCCTTTTTCGGATTGATTCGCCGCCCGTCAGATGGGCCTGAGTCAAAGTCTGTCGTTACAGATACCGCTCTCATCGCAGTGATTCGTCGAAGCATGTCCCAATCGTTAGGTGCGCTCGCACCATTTCGTGGGTTGGGCAGTGAACCGCCCGACACGGGTTCAATGTACCAAGTACTAGCTAGTTACTGGCATGCTGTGAAGACTATTTTTCCGGACGCTTGGGGCCTTGATCCGCGCAGGAGTCGCCTCATGCACTCGGCTGGGATTCAAGCGATGGGTACATTAATGGACCGTATCTATGCCCGACTCGGTAAGGGTGACGACACACCTGAAAGACTCGCTAAAGAACTAGGAAAGATTGCGCCGCACTGCCGTTGGGTGAGCGGAACATGGGAAGCAATCAATGTCCCTTGGAATGAAATTCAGAACACTACTAAGGACATTAAGCGCCTTGCCGATGTCTTAATCCATCTTTACATGAGTGGCACGAACCGCTTATGAAGTTTATCTACTCGGACAATCAGGATTACGTCGATCCTGATTATGACTTTACCACTGACACTTTTAAGCCTGGGCGAGAACGGTACTGGGACGATCGCTACGCCCACGAATTGATGGCCCAGACGCCCTATGACGGTGTCCTGGTCTCCATGAGTCTTGTAAGGCAGGCTAGCAACGTTGCGGTCTCGAAAGTGCGCTACTCAACCAAGGAAGAACAAAGACTTTTGCGCGATGGGATTCGTCGATTTCTCCGTTTGGATGAGGAGAGGTTTCGCGACATGATGCTCGTTGGAGACTGCGGGGCGTTTGCGATGACAGAAAGTTCGCAGACAGCCTTCGCACCCGAAGAAGTCGTCGAGTTTTACGCTGAGGCGGAGTTCACCCATGGCGTATCGCCTGACTTAATCATCTTTGAATGCGACCTTTCAAATCCTACCCTCGAGCACTACGAAGAAGAAGTCAGGGGTCGGATTAGGCAACGATTCGAGTTGACGTTGCACAACGCAGAAGTTTTTTATAAGTTAGCTCGAGCCGAGGGGTTCCCATTTGTTCCTATGGGTGCAGTACAAGGTTGGTCGCCTGAGAGTTTGGGCCAAGCCGCAAGACAACTTGAGGCCATGGGATTTGAGTATCTTGCTGTCGGCGGTTTGGTCCCATTGAAGCCAGAAGCAATCAAAGAGGTGCTGCGACATATTCGCAGCAACATTCGGTCAACTACAAAGCTTCATCTCTTAGGCTTTGCAAAGGCAGACAACATTCATGAGTTCAAAGACTTCGGGATAACTTCGTTTGACTCTTCTTCACCGATGGTAAGAGCCTTTAGGGATGACCGTGCTAATTTCTTTGTGGACCTGGGTCGTCCCGCACTCGAATACTTTGCGGCCATTCGAATCCCTCAGGCTATTGAGAATCCATCGCTAATGCAGGGCGTCAAGCGGGGCTTGTTTCGCGCGGAGGATCTGCATGACCATGAGCAGGCTGCATTAGCAACCCTTCGCAGATTTGACCGCGGCGAGGCAACACTTCGTGCCGCAGTCGGCGCGGTGTTGGCTTACGCAACATTTCTCGGAAAGGCAAGGTCGGGTGAGGTTTCAACTCAAGAGAAAGTTCTTGCCAAAACGGAACAACAGTTAGAACGAACGCTCTCTGCGGCACCATGGCGACTTTGTGATTGTGATATTTGTAGCGTTATTGGTATTGACGTGATCATCTTTCGCGGTAGCAATCGAAATAAGCGCCGAGGTATGCATAACCTTGGCGTGTACTACCGTCACCTTCAACGCACTTTGGAGACCGAAGCATGACCGTATTCAAATACAAAGCACTAAGTGCATCTCAAGCCCCGGGCAATGAGGTCTTTGTATTCGCGTGCGACCCTCACGATGTTTTGAAATTTTCTGAAATTGACCGCGTCGGTCGATCGGAAGATGGGCAACTACGGGGGTTTCAGCGCCATCAGATTGCGCCGCACATCAAAGAAATCCGCGATTACTTATCACGCGAGGACGCCATGTTGCCCAACGCGGTAATCGTTGCATTCGTGGACGGCGTTAGGACACAACCTAGGAGCGATGGGACACTCGATATCGAGATTGACGCGACAAATGCAAAACCAGGTTTTGTGGTTGATGGGCAGCAACGCTTGACGGCGCTATCTGGTCTCACAAAACCTGGGTTTCAAATCTTTGTATCGGCGCTGATTTGTAAGGACTACAACGAGTTGAGGCAGCAATTTGTCCTTATCAATAGCACGCGACCACTCCCCAAAACGCTGATCTACGAACTCTTGCCGACTGTTGAAGGATTGCCTGAGCGTTACACGGCAAGAAAGTTTGCTGCCCGCATTGTGGATCGACTGAACTTTTCACCCGATTCTTCATTGCAAGGCGAGATTCGGCTGCACACTAACCCAACGGGTCTTTTGAGTGACACAGCGATGCAAAAGATAGTGATGAATTCGCTCTCAGACGGTGCGCTTAGGTCCTTCATCCAGTATGAGGATCGCGAGGAACGCGCCTATGACTTTCTTAATGAGTTCTTTGGAGCAGTAATTCAAGTAAACAGTGGCGAGTGGAAAGGCATGTCATCAAAGACGTCGCGGCTAAAGCACGGCGCAGGGTTAGTTGCGATGGGATTCGTGATGGATCTGCTCTACACAAATCAGGGCGCAATGACACGAGATGATTTTGTAGAGGGCCTTCAGTTGTTAAAGCCATCGACCGCCTGGACGAGCGGACAATGGGCGCTTGGCCCTTATGACACGAGGCCATGGAACGGTATTCAAAACACGCCTACGGATATCGACTTACTAACTAGGTACTTGGTGAGTTCAGTGAAGAAAGCGTTTCGCCGTCAGAGACTCGTGGTGAACCAATGAAGACACGAGCTCTCGTTCTTTTTTCAGGAGGACAGGACTCGACGACCTGTCTTGCTTGGGCATTGAATCGCTATGAACATGTAGAAACGGTGGGGTTTCATTACGGTCAACGACACGCTGTTGAGTTAGATTGCAGATCAAAAATTCGCGAGGGCTTGCGCTCAATTTCAAGAACATTCGATCAGAGACTTGGCGAGGATCACCTTCTGCACTTGGGAGTTCTTGGTGAAATCTCAAACACCTCGCTAACAACCGATCGCGCCATGGTTTTTGATGAATCAGGGCTTCCGTCAACCTTTGTGCCCGGTCGCAACCTTATATTTTTTAACCTAGCCGCAGCGCTTGGCTATCGCCGCAACTTGCCCGTGCTTGTTGGCGGAATGTGCGAGACAGATTACTCGGGGTATCCCGACTGCCGTGACGACACGCTGAAGGCACTGCAAGCAACACTGTCTCTAGGCCTTGATCACCGATTTGTGATCGAAACCCCCCTCATGTGGTTAGACAAGAAGTTTACATGGGAACTCGCACTGTCAATTGGTGGCGCCCGCTTGGTCGAACTCATTCGCGTTGAAACCCACAGTTGCTACTTAGGCAATCGAACCGACATCCACGATTGGGGATACGGCTGCGGCCATTGCCCCGCTTGCAAGTTGCGTGCAACTGGCTGGCAAAGGTTCAAGGAAAAGTCATGACATACGCCGTCAAAGAGATCTTTTACACGCTTCAGGGCGAGGGCATGCGAGCAGGTCGTCCTGCTGTTTTCTGTCGCTTTGCAGGCTGTAATCTTTGGACCGGCCGAGAGCAAGATCGACAATCCGCAATTTGCCAGTTTTGCGACACCGACTTTGTAGGGACGGATGGCACAGACGGTGGCAAGTATGAATCTGCTCATGCCCTTGCAGAAAGGATCAACACTTTCTGGCCAACGGACCGAGAAGCAAAGTACGTTGTTCTGACAGGTGGAGAGCCACTTCTCCAATTAGATCAACCACTGATTCAAGCGCTACACGATCTGAATTTTGAGATCGCTATAGAGACTAACGGAACATTGCCGGTACCAGAACGTGTCGATTGGATCTGCGTAAGTCCAAAAGAGGGTGCACCACTTGTTCAAACCTCAGGTCACGAACTAAAGGTTGTGATTCCTCAAGCCAAACAGAATCTCAATAGCCTGGCCAGTCTCCAGTTTGAGTACCGACTACTCCAACCCATGGACGGACCGTTCAGACGACAAAACACTGAGTTAGCAATAGCAATGTGTAAGGAAGATCCCAGGTGGCGGTTATCAGTTCAAACCCATAAATATTTAATGATTAGGTGAAAAGATGGGTGCACTTGACTTGAAAGAATCAGTTGACGGCGAATCGAAGATTAAACCGTCGCCTTCAAACGCAATCTTTGAACTTTCGCAAGAGTTTTACTTTGAAGCCGCGCATACTCTTGAGAGAGAGTGTGAAACAGAGGGCAGTCGTACGATTCATGGCCACACATACTCTGCAAGCATTACCGTTCGAGGGACTCCCGACCCTGTAAGCGGGATGTTGATTGATTTAGCAAAATTAAGGTCTGAAGTTGCTGCCATCAAGAGAGACCTTGATCACCAGTTACTCGACAATATTGAAGAGTTAGGCCCGGCAACGTTAGAAAACCTGTGTAGGTATATCTACTCAAAATTTAATTTTCGTAGCTCAGTAAAAAGGATAAGCGTTTGGCGCGAAAAATCTGGTGACCGTTGCTCGATGAATATCGAGTGACTAACTTTGAAGATTCCTGTCCAAAACTTTCAAAAAAACGATCAAAGAAGACTTAAGAATATTCTGCCCTTAGGTTCTCAGGATTAAGGTGGTAATTCTCCTTAATTCGAAAAACTCTAAATTGTTTATTATCTCCACGAGTCATTGAAACGCTATTCTTTGACTTTTCACGAGCGATTACCCCATAACGTTTAGCTGCAGTCATATCGAATAAATGACCTAATCTGCCGTATGTTGGACCCGTAATCGCACTTAGGTATGTTACGTGGTCGCTTTTGCCGACATTGCAACTTTTGCAAAGTATTTGATAATTGTTAAAAGAGTCGCCACCTAATATCACAGGTATAACGTGGTCAAGTTCGGGGCGTCTAAATGTACGCTCCAGTGTTATTTCTTTTGGAACGGAAAGCTCTCGAGTTACTACGTAACCGTCTTCCTCTGGAGCGTACATTGAAAGATCGTCCAGAAATTGATATCCACAATGTGCGCATTTACCAAGTTGATGCTCAAAGAGCTTTTTATGCTCGTAATGATCTAAATTGAGTGACGGTGAAGAACGCCCTAGCCTATGGAACTTTCTTATTCTTTTGAATATAACTACCAACGAATCGACTAATACTTTGTCGAACTTTGCGTTATCAAACAGTTTATTGAGAGCATTTGCTGCTAATGCGTGAAAGTCAGGATTTACGTTTTCAATTAAGTCAGTGGGTACAATTGACCAAAGTAGTTGCGTCAAAGTGACGATCGCCGCGTATGCCTTTGTGCTTGGGTCATCTATCTGAGTGACTCTCGAGATTGCGTGATATGAATCGCCGAAGGTAACCTGGACCTGGGTACTTAAATTACTAATTCCTACGCGTTGTTCCCGGGTGCCATTGGCAAAGACTGACAACATTTCACCAAACGCATTCGATGCAATCATTTTACTTCCAAAGGGCACTTTCCTTTTGGATCGACAGCAACCTTTCGCCACTTTGGAGCGACTTCACTGCGTCCTTAATAATCTGCCATCCATCACCACTTTGTAGTCCTGTTGCATTCCAGTTTTGAAAAAAGGAGGCTGGCACCGCCTGGAAAAATTCCCTCACTTGTTCTTTGAAATCCTCTTCGTTCTGAAATTTAATCATCCCACTCGCTTTACTTTCAATAAAGTGATCTTGTAGTGCTTGTAGCGTCACAATTTTCAGAAGGTTGTAACCCTCGTTCTTAACCCAAATGTGCTCTGGTTCGTACTTTTCTTTGATTACTGACCAAAAAGCAAAAAATAGTGGAATCCATACTTCAACGTTGGCCCATGCCACTCTAGTTTCCGACAAACTTGACTTACTAAGGTACTTGATAAACATATTCATTTCGGCGCTTTTCTTTCCCCCGGCTATTGCTTTCCAACGCTTGGCTAGTGCAATCATGCCTTGCTGGCTAAGTTTTCCGGACCTATCTGCGCCTGAAACCTCACTTGCTTCTGCGACCATCTCCGCAAATGGGCTTCGTTTGTCATGATTTATGTATTTATGAATGATTCTGTCAGCGTTCCTGATGCCAATTGCATCAAGACGCCGATCTATCTCTAAGACTTCGATGTTAGTGAGTGATGAATTGAGTAATTCAGTAAGAAAGTCTTTCGATATTGAACGCGCCATTTTGTTGAGTACTACAAATTGAAAGACCTGCTCTACCCAGTTTGCATCATGGACTGCACAGACAGTGAACTCAACGTTTTTAACTTCACTTTCGTTGGCACCATTAACTCGGTGTTGCCCGTCAACTAGCATTGCCGGCCTAAGTAGTGAAATACAAGTTGATTTGAGTTTTTCTTCTGGAGAATAGTCAATTAAGTCACGTTCAGATTTCGACGGATTTTTTTTTAGTTTGATCTTCGCGATTTTTTCATTCTCGTTTCGCAGCCAATCAGAGATAGCCTCTTTGCTTCCTAGAAAGTCGTAGAACATCCTCAACTTTGATCGGCCTACATCCAATTCATCTTCATCTTCGTCGTCACCCTTCGCGACGGTCTGTTTCTCATAAATATTTCCAGCATCTTCGCTTCCTTCTTCAAAGTCGATCGGTGTTGACTCTGTATCCAACAGGCCAGGTCGAGATTGCAGAAGATCCCGAACTAGACTTGCAAGTTCGTAAACACTTGTTGACGAATAGTCAGTCGAAGCAAACTCTATCTGCACGAACTTTGGTTTAGAAGTGCAGTGTTCATCGCTCGGCCAATTTGAAGGCGATGAAAGTTCGCTAATTTTGCAGACGGTCGGTCTAAATGCAACAACTATTGCCCCAGGAGAAATCTGTCCGCTTTCAAAATACTGAACTATCTTTGTATATCTGCTACTCAGAGCTCGTTGAAATCCTCCGTGAAATCGCTCTGTTTTCGAGGGGACACCGGCCCATTTCATTACATCTCTAGCAGAGGCAACAAAAGAATACAGAACGTGATTATTGGTCCCTTGGCTATATGACTGGCCTACATACCGATATTGCGTCATGTCTTACCTTTTCATGATTTGTTTAAGCATCTTTCATGCTAAGTATCCATTCCAAATCGCCGCCATGCCCTGAAAATTCTTCACTTCCGGGTAATTGCTTCTTTAAAAATTCCTCAGAAAGAGTTTGATAGTAGTTGAAGATCAACTTTGGGCTGATTTTGTACCTTTTCAAAAACTTCCTACCCCCCTCTCTCAGTCCAACTGAAACCTCCACTACATCGATCAATCGGTCTGCTAGAAGCAAGGACGTTTCTGACTCATCAAGTCCAGATAAGGCAGAGAGGTCCCTTTTGCAGTTTTCTGTCCATAGGTGTTCCGCTCCGTACAAATTCGGGCGCCATCGATTAACACAATCTACAATTGAAACCAGTTCTGTGCCGAAGCTTTCGATTGCCTGCGATCTTGCCAGAGCATTTGTTTGTGTGGCGTCCAAAATCATCCCCGCTACGGCCAGTCTCTGATCGAACCCTAGCCTTAGAACTGTAGCGGCCAAAGTGAGTGATCGATAAAGACGGGGGGTTAAAGTGAGAGGGACTCTCTCGTTAAGCAAAGCGTCGTTCGCAATGGCGATGGAAGTAGCCCACATTTGAGTGCTCTCAAGATCCATGGAAGCCTTCAGTCATTGATGTTGTTCTCAAGGATATCGACTAAATTGTAGCCGCGACTAGGTGTACGGGTGAACT